>Ga0073928_10002098_pt1 | contig 35700 bp, 33 predicted proteins | sample PaiPotPPA55metaG_FD_76969 | JGI IMG/M metagenome (GOLD analysis project Ga0073928, IMG submission 76969) | Iron sulfur acid spring bacterial and archeal communities from Banff, Canada, to study Microbial Dark Matter (Phase II) - Paint Pots PPA... ... | reverse complement strand
TTGCAGTTTGGGCAGATGCTCGCTTGAACGCCAGCAGCAACAGGTCGACCGCCTTCAACTCAATGAGTAGACCCATGAATACAAAACGTGCAGCTGCAGACGCTGACTCCTTTGCCGAGGAGCGCGGCGCGCTCCAAAGCGCGAGATCGACGCCGTTCTCGACGAGCATCACGACGTTGCTGCACACTCCGCGCGGCAGGGCCGCGCGGGTGCGTTCATTCGCGACCAGCAACATCGCGGCCTGCCGCTTGCCGGGCATCAAAAAGTTCATGAGATCGGCAAGCCGGCGCCCCGTGGCAAGTGCGAGGCGCTCCGTTCCGCCTTGGAGCTTGCTAAAGCCGGGGGGGTAATCCATGCCGCCATTCATGGGCCCCATGATCACGGGAACGTTCATCCCAAAAATCAACGAGGGCTCCTTTGGAGAGACAGGGATCGGTTGATGAATGACTGAGATGGCTTGTTCGCGGAGCAGTCGCCGAATTTCCCGCCGCTGCGCGACCTGAGTCAGGTAGCGCAAGAGAAACCCCGCTGTAAAGCTAGATATTCTGTCGGGCAATAATTGACTTAACCGCCAGACGAAGAGGTGTGCCTTGGTGTCGGGTACGAACACGATCCGGTCGCGGTCGAGCGGAAATAGCGACTCTAATTCGCCGCGGGTCCGCTCGTGCACCACCAACCAGACTGGAATTTGCCGTCGACGCAGAATCCGATAATAGTGCAAGGGAAGAGCCGCCTCTCCGCCGAATTTCAAGGAGGCGTGTTCCGCAACTATCAGTACTCTCATTTCCAAGACTGCAATCCTTACGGCAGAAAGTGCCTAGCTAACTGGTGGCTCGGAAATATCGACAGTGAGAGTGTGGCAGCTATGAGGCGGATCAGCATCGTACGGCAGGAAATTTACGGTTTCGCGGCCAAATGCCGCTGTGGCGGATAAGATCCCGAATGAAGTGGGGAGTGGCGGTGTGCGTGCGCCCGAGGGCAGCGCGCTTCACCAGGCCTATCGAACAGGCAAGGAAGGCAACGATGTCTATTGTTATGGCGTGGCCAATTCCATAGGTCATGGCGAAGTAGCGTCTTCGGGATTCGAACCAATAGGACGGCAGCCGCCTCGGTCCTTTCGTCTCATCCGTTACCGTGGTGCTTTGCCCCCTGATGTGCATCACCCGGCTTTCCGGGACGTACCAGGTAGCGAAGCCGGCTTTTTTTGCGCGATAACAGAAATCCGTTTCCTCGAAGTAGAGAAAATAGTTCTCATCCATTCCTCCGATCGAGTCGAGAAGGGCGGGGCGAATCAACATGGAGGCACCGCAAATCCAGTCAATGCGCTGGGGCGCCTTGGTCATTTCTTGCGCGACTGTCCAGCGCTTGAACAATCGCATCAAGGGGCCCAATTCCATCCCCTGGAGCATTTCGCTCATCAAAGAAGGAAAATGAAACGCGATTGGCCAGTCGCTCCCATCGAGATTTTCAAAGCTGCTTCCCGCAATGCCAACGTCTGGGTGTGATTCCAAGAAGCGAGCCAGGGATCCGATGGCCCCGGGTCGAACCTGGGCATCCGGGTTTAGCAGGTAAATATACGAGGGAACTTGATCTTCGTAAGCTCGCGCGATTCCAAGGTTGTTACCATAAGCAAAGCCGCCGTTTTTCACCGCGGTTACCAATGTGACCCAGGAGCGCCAGCCATTTGATTCGATCGCCTCGGCGATGGACGACGCATCGCCGGATGCGTTGTCGACGACAACGGCTCGTATATTGAGTCCGGCCGCGGATCGCTCCACGGCGACGGATCGTAGGCTGTCGATCGTCAGCGCCGCGCACTTGTATGTGACAATCACCACGGCGATATCGAGTTCAGTCATTGTCAATGCCGAAGGTGGAAAGACTTCTACGCGTATAGGCGCCGCTCTGCAGTAACGTCTTAGGAGTGCTCCGCGCCATCGAATAATGAGATGCAATACGCGACTCACGTAGTCTGCCACAGCGATTTTTTCGATACAATGTTTGGCTATGCCAGCGAACGGTAGCGATGAGTTGGGAGAAGTCCGGGTATCGGCGGATCATCCGGATTGGTCGAGAGAACGAAAGCGCTGGTTTGAATGGGCGCCGTCCCGATCGTTATTAGCAAGTATTCGCTCATACCAACGTCACATGTCTTCGAGAGGCCTTTGGAGGTCACTGCCGCGAGTTTGCGCAATACTGCGATACCGATGTTGGAGCATAGTCACCGGCGCCGACATTCCTCTCAATTGCAAACTGGGCGGCGGTTTGTTGTTGCCGCATCCGAATGGCATCGTCATACATCCGGAAGCTGAAATCGGGCCGAATTGTCTGCTATTCCAGCAGGTCACACTTGGAGTTGGCGACCGCGGCGCACCTAAAATTGGCGGTCATGTCGATATCGGTGCGGGAGCTAAAATATTAGGGGCGGTCACGATAGGGCGCCACGCGCGGATTGGAGCGAATGCCGTCGTACTAAACGACGTTCCGGATGGAGCGACTGCCGTAGGCGTGCCGGCACGCGTGATTCCCAATTAGCGTACGCACTCGCTGGTGAAGGGGCTCTTTACTAAATCGTTTTCGAGCCGATGCTGCTCTGCGCGCTTTCGGTCCCATCTGCGGCGTCAGCTGCGATGGCGAAGTACCAAGTCCCTGTCGTCAGGCCCGTCACTTCGTAGGTCGTGGTCGCTGCTCCGTTTACTTGCAGTGATTGGGTCAACGCCCCTTGCGTCATGCCGTAATAGATGTGATACCCCGTTAGCGTCGTAACGGGTGTCCCGTCGGTGTTGGTAGTGGGCGCAGACCACGACAACGTGGCGGTCCCCGTAGGTGCGGCTACGGTCACAGTAGTGCTCTGTACTGCGGTTCCCCCGGCGCCCGTGCAGCTCAAAGTGAACGTCGTCGACGAACTAATAGCCCCTGTAGTTTGAGTGCCGCTCGTTGCCATTGTCCCGCTCCAACCGCCGGAAGCGGTGCAGGAGGTGGCATTGGTCGATGACCACATCAAAGTCGTCGTGCCGCCCTGGGACACGCTCGCGGGGGTAGCAGTAAGCGAAACGAAGGGCGCCGGCGTCGAGACGGTAACGGTTGCCGATTGAGATGCGGTCCCGCCGCTACCGGTGCAAGTCAGTGTGAATTTCGTCGTCGCAGTTAGCGCCGACGTAGTCGCAGTGCCCGCAGTGCCTTCCGTACCGCTCCAGCCGCCGGAGGCACTGCAGGATGTCGCATTCGTCGATGACCATGAGAGAGCTGAGGCGGCGCCGCTCTTTACCGTGCTCGGATTGGCTGCGAAGGCCACCGTGGGGGCCGGATTGGTCACCGTGACCATTGCCACCTGCGAGGCGGTGCCGCCGGATCCCGTACAGGTGAGGTTATAGGTTGTATTGGTAGATAGCGCGCCAGTTGACTGCGTGCCGCTGACTGCCATAGAGCCCGTCCAGCCGCCGCTGGCGGTGCAGGAGGTGGCATTGGTGGCTGACCAGCTTAAGGTAGCGGCATTGCCCTTGGTGACGGTGCTGGGGCTGCTGGAGAAGGTTACCGTGGGCGAGGGTGCGGTCACCGATACCGTCGCCGACTGCGCTGCCGTGCCCCCCGCACCGGTGCAGCTCAAAGAATAGGTGGTGTTGGCGGTCAGTGCACCTGTCGACTGAGATCCACTGACTGCCTTCGTGCCCGACCAGCCGCCCGAGGCGGTGCAGGCGGTCGCGTTAGTCGCCGACCAGCTCAGTGTACTGGCACTGCCGCTGGCGACGCTGCTGGGACCAGCAGAGAGCGTCACGGTCGGTGCCGGCTGCGATACGGACACCGTGACCGATTGCGAGGCGCTGCTGCCGCTTGAGCCTGTGCAGGTCAGGGTATAGGTGGCCGTAGCGGTCAATGCCGCAGTGGCCTGCGAACCCGTCAGTGCTTTGGTCCCCGACCAGGCGCCCCCCGCTGAACAAGCGGTGGCATTGCTGGAGGCCCAGGTCAGGGTGGAGGCGCCACCCTTCGACACGGTGCTCGGGCTGGCATTGAAGCTCACCGTCACTGTCGGATTGGCGCTGACCGTGACAGTCGCTGATTGAGCCGCGGTGCCGCCGGCTCCTGTACAGGTCAGGGTATAGACCGAAGTGCTATTGAGCGCACCCGTCGACTGAGTGCCGGTTAGCGTCTTGCTGCCGCTCCAGGCACCGGAGGCGGTACAGGCGGTGGCGTTGGTGGCCGACCAGTTCAACGTCGCACTGCTGCCGCTGGTGATCGCGCTGGGACCCACGCTCAAGCTGACGGTCGGCGTCGGTGACTTGATGGAGACCGTGGCGGATTGGACCGCGGTGCCGCCGGGACCCGAACAGGTCAGCGTGTAAGTCGCGTCGGCGGCGAGAACGCCCGTGGACTGCGAGCCGCTCGCCGGTTTGATGCCGGACCAGGCACCCGAGGCGGAGCACGACGTGGCGTTGTCGGCACTCCATCTCAGCGTCGAACTCGTGCCGTTGGCGATGGTGCTGGGGGTTGCCTTGATGCTGACCGCAGGCGCGGCCGACTTCACCGAGAGGGTGGTGGACTGCGTCACGCTGCCGCCGGCACCGCTGCAGGTCAAGCTATAGGTCGCATTGGCCGTCGCCGTACCGGAAGACTGCGAACCCCTGAGGGACTTGGTGCCCGACCAGGCGCCGGAGGCGGAACACGAGGCGGCATTTTGAGCGGACCAGGTCAGCGTTGCAGCGGTGCCCACGGTGACGGTACTGGGAACGGCGCTCAGCGTGACGACCGGCGGCAATGCCGAGACTGTCACGGTAGCCGATTGCGTCGCGGAGCCGCCCGTTCCCGTGCACGTCAGTTGGTATTCGGTCGTGTTGGAGAGCGTACCCGTGGACCAGGTGCCGCTCGTCGCCACAGTGCCTTGCCAGGCACCGGAGGCGGTACAAGCGGTCGCGTCGGCTGAGTTCCAGCTCAGAGTGGAGGCGCCCCCGTTGGGGATCGTCGTCGGTGACGCCGACAACGTCACCGTGGGGGCGGGCGTAGTCACGGCGACCTCCGCCGATTGAGAGGCCGAGCCTCCGGGTCCGCTGCAGGTCAGTGTGTAGCTGGTGGTCGCCGTCAGGGGATCGGTGGTCGCGGTTCCGCTGGTCGGCTGGGTGCCGCTCCATCCCCCGGATGCCGCGCAAGTCTGCGCGTCCTTCGCGCTCCACTGTAATGTCGTCGCGGTACCCATGGCGACACTGCTTTTGGTTGCTACCAAAGTCACCGCCGGCTTCGCTGCGGCCGTGGCGGCGGGATCTGTGGTGCTGGTTTGGACGGACGATGACTGCCCACACGCGGCCAACGCCGAGAATGCCGCACACCCGAGTGCCGCGCGAACGAGGCGGGAAGCGTTGACAACTAAATCCATGGAGTCTCCCTCGCGCTCTGCCCGGCAGTGACGGCCGTGTCCCCCTCGACGCGTGTCGTCTTGATCTCGAACCGATAATCACTGGGTTTTCTGCATATGCCAACGTGTCGCAATTTGCTTACGTGTCGGCGATTTGAGGCGTCAACGAGAGATCGCGACCCTGTCGGCGCGCCGTATATTTTTGCGATTCGGCGAGGGCAGACCGACGGTGCATTCGAGACAACTTCTGCATGCACTTGATGGGTCAAGAGTTTCGGCCGCAAATTTGGCCCCATTAACGTGTCGCCGATTTGAGCCATCGACAAGCGGTTCAAATTCGCTATGCTTGCTGATCGCCCGAAGAAATCGCGCGGGCGCTTCGACTCAAAGCACTTGCGATTCCACTCGTTGAGGAAAACCCGCAATCAGAACAACGCCGGCCGGCAATGTGCACCACCGCACAGACGCGTGAAACTTCGTCACGCTTAACTTCTTACTTGTTGGATCGACGTTTCCCGTGGAGTACGGCTCAATCTCGAGCGGTATCTCGACATTGGAATCAACGATCCTGGAGCGGTGAATGTCCATCGAAGGCGCAATCCAATTTGGAACTGCACAAGTCAACCTGAACCCATCGCCGATTCGCCGAGATTGGATTCTTGAGGGCAATCCAACAGCCAGGAACAAGCTGTTGTCGAGTAGCGCCGATGGTACGGCGAGCACGCTCATATGGGATTGCACCGCAGGTCGATTCAACTGGTTCTACGGTGTCGACGAGACGGTTTACGTGATTGAAGGCGGCGTTGTGGTTACGGACGTCGCTGGTACGGCTCGCCGGTTGTGGGCCGGGGATACCATTTTCTTTCCGGCCGGCTCACGCGCGGAGTGGCATGTGGAAGACTACATCCGTAAGATCGCGTTCTGCCGAGCACCTCTGCCGCGGCCTTTAGTATTCGCAAGGCAGGGTTTTCGGCTCATCAAGCGCCTGATGGGCCGTCGGGGCGGAGCGAAAGCCGGACCCGCCATGTTTCAAAACAACTAGAATTTACGTACGCCTGTCTCCGCGACTGGAGATGAACCACGGGCACCCCTGTGGGACTTGCAGGTCCGGCGATTCAACTGGCGGTAGCCGTCGAGTCCTGCCGCAAGATGGGGACGTCGGAGCGCGGCGACTTGAAATCCGCATACTCCACGCCTGCTTGCCGGTCAACAGGCTTCACCGAATGGTAGAGGCGTGCCAGCAAGCGGCGGTGCGGAAATGGTCGTAGCTTGAACTTGTCGGCGAGCCCCGGCTCTTCCCAGGGCACGTCTAAATAGCTGTCGTCTCGAAAGCGGCTGCCATTGTCGAGGGCCTCGATGGATTGCGGGTAGAGGGCGATGGTGCTGACCGGAATCGGGCGCTGAGCGGGCCGTTGCGGTTCGCCCCGCAGATCGGCGCTGAACGCCCCGGCGAGGCTTCCCTGATCCGCGAACTCGAGGTGCCCGAGCTGTGTGCAGCGCGGATTCATTTCGATCAAATACGGAGTTCCGGTGCTTGCCTCGATCATGAAATCCAGACCGTAAAAGCCGGTCAGTTGCAGGCGTGCCGCCAGCAGATTCGCGGCGCGCTCCATTCGCTCGTCGCGGATTCGTTGCACGATCGTTGAGGCGCCGGTGGGTCCTTCCGAGGCAAGAACCACGACAGATACCTGCGACAAAACCCTCCCGTTTCGGCACGCGAGCATGGAATTGGCGGGGCGACCGTGAATGACCCGCTGGATCGTGATTTCGCGAACGCGACCCTGGCGCGTCCACAGGGCCAAAGGATCCCCGTCGACTGCCCACCGTTTCCACGCCGTCGCGAAACTAATAGGTATCCGGACGTCCTGCCAGGCGGCGAGCGACTCGCGCAGAGACCCGCAAATCCTGACGCCGTTTCCACCCGATTCACCGTCGAGTTTCAGGACGCCGGCTTGAGCGATGTTTTCGTGCCAATAGACCAGATCCTCGGTGCTTTCCGCCTGCCGGGTCTCGGGAACCGTGATGCCGAGGCTGAGCGCCGTCGTCAGCAGTCGGTAACGGCTGCTCACCACGGGAAAGCTTTGCGGGTTTCCCAGCGATCGCTCGATCACCTCGCGCAGCGCCGGCTCTTGTCGATGAAGCGCGTGCAATTGCGCCACGACACCATCGTCGCAAGGTACGACGATATGGGGTTGCGTCGCCCTGATGGCCCGCGACAGGCTCGACAACGATCGAATACCCTCGTAGCGGCGGATTCCGTCGAGCGCGGATATGTGGGTGAGCGGGTGTCCGGCCGGGCAGAGCGCGGTGACTCGACAGCCGTGACGGACGAGCGCCGAAGCCAATCGAGCCGACAGCGGCCACCACTTGGCGGCGACGATCAACACCGAAGGTCGGCCACTGTCCAAAAAAGACCACTCCCCGAAGAGGACCACGCCCTGAATCGCGCGGCCTTGTTCGGAAGCGCTCCCCGGGGTCATTCGTCCGATGCGCAATTAACTAAGATTACCGGTAACGGGTCAAGCCCATTTGCCATATTCTTGACGGGTCTCGCAGTTTCGAACTCATCGCCTTCCGAGGTTCCCTTGTTTGATTCAGTATGCGCCCGATCACAACCACCGCATGGCATCCTTGAAACCCTAACGGAGCGAACTTGAGCGCCGCAGCAATCGATATCGCAATCATCGGAGCGGGACCCTACGGATTGTCGCTGGCGGCGCACCTCGGCCAGACGCGCCGATCCTTTCGCATCTTTGGCGAGCCCATGCGCTTCTGGAGCCGGCACATGCCGCGCGGAATGCGGCTCAAGTCCGAGGGATTCGCCTCGAACTTGTACGACCCGAAATCCGAATTTACTCTCGAGCACTACTGCAAGGAGAACGGGATTCCGTACGCGCATATCGGATTTCCCGTGCCGCTCGAGACCTTCATCGCATACGGACGAGAATTTCAGCGCCGATACGTGCCCCAGCTCGAGCAAGTCGAGGTGGAGAAGCTGGTGGAGCGATCCCCGGGCTTCGAATTGACCACCGCGGCCGGTGAGACCGTGCGCTCGCGATCCGTGGTCGTGGCGACCGGTATTGGAAGTTTCGCCTATTTTCCGCCGCCGCTCCGGGATTTGCCGTCGGCGCTGGTCAGTCATAGTTCGCATCACTCCGATGTCGGGTCTCTCAGGGACCGCCGCGTGGCGGTGTTGGGCGGCGGGTCGTCGGCGATCGACATCGCCGCGCTGCTCAAGGAAGCGGGCGCGGACGTGGAGCTCATCGCGCGTACCGATTCCCTCGAGTTTCATAATCCGCCCCGCGAGCCTCGTCCTTTGTTGGAAAGGATCACCGAGCCGCGATCGGGTCTCGGAATCGGTTGGCGTTCGCGCTTATCCTGCGATGTGCCTTTGGTGTTTCACACCCTGCCCGAGCACATCAGGATTCAGGCGGTGGCACGCCATCTCGGTCCGGCTCCGTGCTGGTTCACGCGTGACGCCATTGTCGGCAAGGTTCCCCTGCATTTGGGAGCAACACTCGACAGAGTGGAGTCTGCCGGATCGGGAATACGCGTGATCTTCAGCCAGCGTGGTGAGAAGAAGAGCATCGAGGCCGATCACCTGATTGCCGGCACGGGGTTCAAAGTCGCGCTATCCCGCCTCAAGTTCATCGACCCATCGCTTCGTTCTCGCATTCGAAGCACCGAGGATTCTCCGGTTCTTGGTCGCCGTTTCGATGCATCGGTGCCCGGGCTGCATTTCGTCGGCGTCTCGGCCGCCAACAGTTTCGGACCGATGCTGCGGTTCGCGTTCGGCGCCAATTACGCCGCGAAGCGACTCTCGCGCCACCTCGCAGCGGCCTAGAAGGGCTAATAGGCGTTGCGGTCATTCACCACGGTCAGCGCGGTGCTCATGAGGATCTTCAGATCCAGCCAAAGCGACCAATTCTTGAGGTAGTCGAGGTCGTACTGGACACGCAGATGCATCTTCTCGACCGTCGAGGTTTCACCCCGCAGGCCGTTGACCTGCGCCCAACCGGTGATGCCGGGCCGTACTTTGTGGCGGATCATGTAGCCATTGATTAGCCTACGGTACTCTTCGTTGTGAGCCACCGCATGCGGCCTCGGGCCTACGAAACTCATCTTGCCCTCGAGCACGTTCAAAATCTGCGGTAACTCGTCCAACGACGTGCGCCGCAAGAATGCGCCCAGCGGGGTGACACGAGAGTCCTTCTCGGTGGCTTGAGCCACGATGGGCCCATCCTCGCACACCGTCATACTGCGGAATTTGTAGACCAGTATTTCCTCGCCGTTCAGGCCGTAGCGGCGTTGCTTGAACAGGATGGGTCCCGGCGATGAATGCTTGATCGCCAGCGCCACCGCGAGCAGCACGGGCGACGCGAACACCAACCCAATCAACGCGAATACCACATCGAGCACTCGCTTCCAAAAGCCGCTCATGCCCTGCAACGGCGAGTCGCAGATCGAGAAAGCCGGCATGCCGTTGATCTCCACGCAGCGCGCCTGCACCAGATCGAAGGCAAAGATGTTGGGGACGAAATAGACGGAGGCCGTGGTATCGCGCAATTCCTTGAGCAACTCTTCGATGCGGGGCGACATGGAAATCGGCAACGCCAGGTAGACCCGGCTGATCGCGTGTGTGCGGACGAAATCGGCAAAATCGCGCGCCGCGCAATTGCCCTTGACCGGTTGGTTGAGACCCTGGGCCGCTCGATCGGCGCTTCGGTAGTCGAGGAAGCCGAAAAACTTCTCGCCTGCATGACTCTGTTCGATGCGCCGCGCCAGTTCGATCCCGACGTCGTTGGCTCCTATGATGATGTAGCGCTGAACGACGCCTCGGTCCGATGCCAGCCATTTCGCAATCGGCTTCCTCAACGAGTCCGCGAGCATCAGTGCGACGGGCGTTAGCAGGAACCAACTCACCATGATGTCGCGAGGGAAGAAGTACGTAAGCTTGAACGAAGTCGAGAGAAACGCCAGCACGGCCATGACGCAGCTCCACTCGAGCAGAATGCGCGGCAGGATTGTGCGTGTTCGCTGGGTGTCCGGGCTGTTCCCCAGATCCAACGGACTGAATACCTGGGCGGTGACCAGGAACGCCACCAGACCCAGAGCGCAGAACTTCAATGACAGGGTTTGACCGCAGGCGAGCACGCATACGGCGAGCGCGAGAACCACGACCGACGGCAGGATGCTCTGTTTCGCCAACGTCACAAGGGCGGGCTCCAAGCTGCCGAAGCGCACCGCCTTATTCTGCACGGACCCGTTGCAGAGCAGCTCAGAGGCAGGGCGGTTGAACCACGGTGCCCGAAGCTGCGCGCGATCGTGGGACAGGCGTCCTGTGCCTGCCGAGGTCTCGGGCATTTAGTGCTCCTTTCGGTGAACAATCATCGTGCTCTCGCGTTATGACTAGCAAAATATGTGCCATCGCAAAGGGCACGTTATGTCAATGCAAATATTGGCGCGTGTGGCGGCTTTGTCGCCGATCACCAATCATCTGTTTAGTCTTTTACAACGCAAAATCAAGGGTGTACAGACGACGCAATCGAGCGACACCGACCTGCGGCATTTTTGCAACAGCGCCAGTCAAGCGACATCACGGTGCATCACGCGCTTTCGCCGAGCGCAATCGGTGCAGGAGTAAATTCCGCCCGGGCTAGAATGCATAAGTTTCAATTTCTGGGAGGTTCCGGTGAATTCCGAGCCGATCTACCTCGATTACAACGCCACGACGCCGCTTCTGCCGGACGTTGTCGATGCCATGCTGCCTTATCTGCGAGAACACTTCGGCAACCCGTCGAGTCGGCACGTCTACGGTAGGCGGACACACGACGCGGTCGAGCGCGCACGGGGACACGTTGCCGCACTGATCGGCAGTGACGCCGACGAGATCATATTCACCTCAGGGGGCACAGAAGCGAATAACCTGGCCATCCGCGGCACGAGTGCGAGCAGCTCCCGCCGCCGTGTCGTGACATCCACAGTGGAGCACCCAGCGACGGCCGGCCCGGTCACGTGGCTGGAACAACAGGGCTGGGATGTTGTCCGCATCGGTGTCGATGCGGGCGGGCGTGCCCGTGTCCCCGAGCTCGATGCGGCGATCACCTCAACGACCGCCTTGGTGACGATCATGCATTCGAACAACGAGACGGGCGTGCTTCAGCCCGTCGAAGAGGCCGTTCGCTTTGCGCGCCGAGCGGGTGCCTACATTCATACCGACGCGGCGCAATCGGTCGGAAAGGTACCCATCAACGTGCGCGCAATCGACGTGGACCTGCTGTCGATCGCCGGCCATAAGCTCTACGGGCCCAAGGGGGTCGGCGCATTGTATGTGCGGCGCGGCACAGCACTCGAAGCCTTGACGCGGGGTGCCGGGCACGAACGCGGATTGCGGCCGGGAACCGAGAATGTCGCGTCGATTGCCGGATTTGGCACCGCGTGCGCGTTGGCGCAGCACGATCTCGACCGAGAGAGCGCGCGCGTACTGGCGCTTCGCGATCGACTCTGGGGGCGGCTGGCGCAGGCAGTTCCGCATCTCGCTCTCAACGGCAATGCGGAGAATCGCCTGCCCAACACGCTCAATGTGCGGTTTCCTCGAGTCTCCGGCGAGGCTCTACTCGCGGCGACCCCGGAGATTGCTGCGTCCACCGGCTCGGCATGCCATGAGGGTAGTGAGTCGGCTTCGGCGGTTTTGTTGGCGATGGGCATCCCTGCCGAGGCAGCCTTAGGTTCGGTGCGATTGACGCTGGGACGGCCCACGACCGAGTCCGCGGTCGATCGCGCCGCCGCCGCGCTCGCGCGCGCTTGGCGCACGCTTGTGCCCGAATAGTTCGCCGGGCCATGCGAATGACGCCGTCTAGCGCCCGCAAAGCCACTTAAGCTCCCGCCGTCAGCCCGGAGGTATTCCCGTGAAACACAAAACATTGAAAGCCCTCTCCCTTTTCGCGTTCGCTTTCATTCTCCTATCCCAGCTGACGCCGGCCTCGGCCCAGCACGAACCGGCAGCGTCCATCCCCGCGGCCGATCTGATTCAGCCCGCCGACCTGGCGGCAAACCTCAAGAAGGCGCCGACGCCGTTGATCCTGCAGGTTGGCTTTCGCAAACTTTACGCGCAGGCTCATATTCCGGATTCGGAGTACGTCGGCGCGGCGGGCGAGGACGCCGGCCTCGAGCTGCTGCGCAACCGGGTCGCGAAGCTGGCCAAGGATACTGCGATCGTCATCTACTGCGGTTGCTGTCCTTGGAGCCACTGTCCCAACATCGCCGCTGCCTATCACGCGCTCCATGCGCTCGGTTTCACTCGGGTCAAGGTGCTCTTCATCGCCGACAACTTCGGTGACAACTGGGTCAACCTCGGCTATCCCGTGAGCCGATAATCTTGGCTAATCTGCGCATCATCCTGGCGGCCCTCTGTCTCACGGCACCCGCCTTGTCGATTGCGCCGGCATCATCGCTCGCCGGCGACGGCATACTGCGAGCGGCACCGGACTTTACGCGCGCGGACCTCAAGGGAAAATCTCTGAGCTTGCACGACTATCGGGGCAAGCTCGTACTGCTCAACTTCTGGGCCACGTGGTGCGGGCCGTGTCTCGCCGAGATCCCCCGATTCGCGGCGTGGCAAAACACTTACGGAGCGGCCGGTCTGCGGATCGTGGGCATATCTATGGACGATGACTCCGCGCAAGTCGTGCGCGCGTATGAGAAGTACCACTTGAATTACCCCGTCGCGATGGGGGATGCAAAGCTCGGGGAGCTTTTCGGCGGTGTCCTCGGACTGCCTCTGAGCTATCTCATCGATCCGGATGGCCGCGTCGTCGGGCGGTATCAAGGCGAAACGGATCTGAAGCAACTGGAAGCGCGGATAAAATCCTTGCTGCCCCGGCCCTAACGAACGCTAAGGTATGAGAACGAGCGATAGCAACACGATGTCGCGATTGTTGGGGGGAGTAATGGATTTTACAGTTTTGGAGCTGTTGATTGGGAAGGAGTAGCCGTACAAGTACACCGAGCCGTTCAGTGTGCTGCCGAGGCCCCTGACCCGATAGGGCATGGTGAGGGCTTTCGACTCACCCGGATAGTTTTGGGGAGTGGTCCAATCGCTCATGCTCTGCGTGAAGCTGTCGGTGGTTCCGTCGGTATAGGTGACGACAAATACTTGTCTTACGTGATTGCCGTGGACGGCAGCACCCAAGAATTGCATGGCCGAAAAATTCCCGGCCGGCAGCGCAATGACCGCGCCGCCGACGGCACTGGGTACCCCGGCGCCTCCCAGGTTGAACGTGGTACCGGACCACGTAACAGAGGAGCCAATCAAATTCTCCGAGTACGCATAGCCATAGGTATCCATGCCGCCGTTCGTCACGGCCGAGCCATTGCTGAAGATTGCGTATACATTGGGCGCTGCACCGAGGTCGACATTGACCGCCGTACCGGGCGGTGTGACCGTGTACGTCGCCGTGGAGACGGCGCTGTTGCTGTATCCGCTCGCCACCGCGATCGCTCGAATGGTCGTCGTCTGGGCTATCGCCAGCGGGCCGCTGTACAGCGGAGAACTGGCGCTTGGCGTCGTTCCATCGGTGGTGAAATGAATGGCCGCCGTCGAAACGGCATCCGACAGGGCGACTGATTGCGGGGAGTTGAAGCTACCCGGCGGCGGACTGAAGGTCGGACTTGCCGCGGTCGGCACGAAAGTGCTGAGGACGCCATACGCGGAGACTGCATACTGGCTGCCGACGTAGACCTTTCCATTGGCAATAGTCGGTGTTGCAAATTTGATCGCGGAACCAGGCACGTCGCGGAGGTTGGCGGCCTGGGCGCTGTTGTAAAGCATGTTGGCAAGATTGCCCGCGTCATAGGCGTACAGCACCTGGCAATTCTTTCCGGCCGTACACGTGAGCCGGTAGGCGCTGTCATCCAATCCCCATAAAATTCCGTTGGTGGCACCGTTGGCCGAAATGGAGGGTATCGGTCCCGAATAACCGAATACCTTTGAGCTCTTGGATGTTGGCGTGGTGGATAGAAGCCCGCTGCCATTGGCGTTGAATGAAAACGCCTTCAGCGCATCGAAGGTCCCCGTGTCGTCCGAAGCACCCGCCCAATAGACGGATCCGTTCCAGTATGCCGGCGAACCCCAGATTCCCACCGTCGCGTTGGGAATTTCCTGCACGATTTGCGGATCGCGGCCGCTGCAGGCCGGCACCTGGACGGCGCAATTTTTCCCCATGGTATTTTGATCGAGGAGATAGATCTTCCCCTCTTTGCCCATTTGCGCCAGCAACTGCTTACCCGATGGAAGGGTGGGCAGGAGCACGAGGCCGCCGGAGGCGACGTCGGTGTCGTTTGTCGAGAGTATGCTTTGGTTATAAGGCGTGAAGTAATCCACGACGGGGAGTGCGCCGCCGTTCGGGGGTCCTAGTTTGACGATGCTGTCGCCAAAGTCAGTCGTGCCGTTCCATGAGCCGTTGCCGGTGACGACGAAGATGTTGCCATTCGCATCGGCGGCCGGGCCGGCGCCGCCCATCCATACGCCGTTCGCTCTGCCGCTCGCGGAGGGGTTGAAAACGCCCTCCTGGGCGAGCGTGGCGGCATTGTACGACATGACCCATCCGTGCCAGGGATCGACGTCGCAATGCGAGGACCATGCAATCGCGACGTGGCCGTTCTCCAACAGCAACGCTGCGCGCTGATTTTCATTCAGCGGACGGAAAGCAACCGTCGTGCCGTTGCCGTCCACGGCTGTTCCGGGAGCCGACGCTTGTATATTGACCGGGCCGCCGAATTTCTCCGCGGACGATTGGATATCAATGGCGTGCAAGAATTGGGCTACGGTGCCGTTCACCTTGGATACCGCCACCAAATACAGTGTGCCGGTGTTGGTATCGATCACCGGAGTACCCGTGATCCCCACTTCAGGCACTAGGTCTCCGCACTTGATGTCACTGGAGCTGGTGAGTGTGCTCCCGCCCGTGGGAATCAAATTGATATGCCAATAGACCGTCCCGCTGTCGGCGTCGATGGCGTACACGCTGTCGTGCTCCGTGGCGACATACAGCACATTATGCGTGCCGCCCTGTATGGCTAAATTGGCAACGTACAGCGGCTGGGCATACACGTATCCGTCGACTGCCACGGTAAATAACTTGCCGAATTGAGTGCTGTTTACATTGAGCGGAGTAAGACTTGTCTCCTGGGTATTCTGGCCCGTGCGCGCGTTGTCATTGTGGTACGTCGTGACGTTCACCTGCGCATGCGCCGAACCGGGAAACACGCCGTACAAGACCGTTGCCGCGACGGCGGCAACCCGAATGAAGAATTTCACTGTTTTTTTACCGCCGTCAATACGCGTTTCGGTCGTGCAGGACAATCAGTGCGGTCCTTGCAATGATTTTCACATCAAGCCACAACGACCAATTCCTAAGGTAGTCGAGGTCGTACTGCACGCGCAGGTGCATTTTATCGACCGTCGAGGTCTCGCCGCGCAGGCCGTTGACCTGTGCCCAGCCGGTGATGCCGGGCCGCACTTTGTGACGAATCATGTAGCCGCTGATCAATTTTCGGTACAGTTCGTTGTGGGCCACGGCATGGGGTCTGGGGCCGACAAAACTCATCTTGCCTTCGAGTACATTGAGTATTTGGGGCGCTTCATCCAATGACGTACGCCGCAGGAATGCGCCCAGCCGTGTGACCCGACAATCCCGTTGCGTTGCTTGTGCGACCTCGGATCCGTCTTCACAAACCGTCATGCTGCGGAATTTATAAATCAATATCTCCTCGCCATTCAGACCGTAACGGCGTTGCTTGAACAAGATGGGTCCGGGCGAGGATTGCTTGATCGCCAGTCCGACTACGAGCAGCACCGGCCACGTCAACAGCAGCGCGATTGAGGCGAGTGCGACATCGAACGCGCGCTTCCAAAAGCCGCTCATGCCCTGTAACGGCGAATCGCAAATCGAGAACGCCGGCATTCCATTGATCTGCACGCACCGAGCTTGCACGAGATCGAACGCAAAGATGTCCGGCACGAAATAAACCGAGGCAGTCGTATCGCGCAATTCCTTGAGAAGCTCTTCGATCCGGGGCGCCCTCGATATAGGCAGTGCGAGATAGACCCTGCCGATCGAGTTGTTTCGGACGAAATCGGCAAAGTCCCGTGCCGAGCATTTGGTGGTGATTGGTTTGCCGAGGCCGTCGATGACTCGTTCGGCGCTGCGAAAATCGAGAAAACCGAAGAACTTCTCGCCCGCATTGCTGTTTTCGATGCGCCGCGCCAGTTCGGCGCCGACGTCGTTGGCACCGATGATGATGTAACGCTGATCCATCCCTTGGTCCGACGCCAGCCATTGCGCCACTGGATATTTCAGCGAATCCACGAGCCGCATCGCCACGGGCGTCAGCAGAAACCAACTCACGATGATGTCCCGCGGGAACACATGCAGGAGCTTGAACGAGGTCGCGAGAAATACCAGTACGGCGATGACACACGCCCACTCGAGCAGGATGCGCGAAGCAAGTCGGAGGGCGCGTTCGGTGCCTTTGCGTTTCTCCAGATCCAGCGGGGTGAAAATCTGCGCAGAGATGAGGAAGGTCACGAGCCCAAGTCCGGATAATTCAAATGACCATGATTGGCCGCGGATCAATGTGCAAATGGCGAGCGTCAGGACCGTGACGAACGGAAGCATGCATCGCTTCAAAATCGTAACGCGTGCGGGCTCGATACTACCGAAGCGAACGGCCTTGTCTTGCAGCGAGTCATCGCAAGTCAATGCAGAGGCTCGACGATTGAACTCGGGTAGGTGGACCCGCAATTCGTCGGCGGGCGAGCTTCCAGTGCTTGCCGGGATTTCCGCCATCGAGGCGCTCCTAAGGGGTTACCCAGTCTCGTTTTGATTCTGCTCGCGTATTATGCGCGCATATTATATGGGCAAGAGGCCGGCCACGACAGCGAGAGCATTATGTTAACGGACATAACCGTTCGCAGTTCGAGCGGCGCGACCGACTTCGGCAAGCGGAATATGGCGCAGGATCTGCCGGACATTGAACAGCTCGAGAAGATCAAGCGGTTTCTCGCACCGGACTCAAGTCCAAGCTAAAATTGGCCACGGGCCTCTTTTTTGGGGCTTCGCCGCTGTTCATGCGTTAATTATTAAATAAAAACAGATGCTTGCAACGCGAATGCGCGGGGATCTTGGACGAAGGATCAGAAAAGGCCAATCGTCGCGGAGTCACAAGTGGCGGGAGCCAACCTGGCCGAGGCCGCGGTCATATACATGAGCGCACCTGCGGCCGGGCAGGTGAAGGTGAGCGAGAATTGACCCGCCGGCGTTCGTGGTCGTGCTCGCGCCGAGCTGTACAGCCGTAAGTATGGGATACATAGCCGCACGGCTGGGAAGGCGTTGACATAATTGTTTTGGATTCGAGGGGTGTATCACTTAACCCTATATGGCGCGCTTCGAGTGCGATTACATCGTTCGACACCCGGATCTGCCCTGTATACTCTGGCGCAATCTGATGCTTTGGGCCGAATCGAACTGAAATCAAAACAAGCCGCTCCGCTTCAGCGCCGGCGCTGCGAACGGGGAACCGGTATTCGTAATGTGAGGGAGGATGACCGTATGAAGCAGTCGAACTCTTGGTCGGCATCCGCCGGGCGGCGGCTTGCGGCAGTCCTTTCCTGGGTGGGCACGTTGGCGATTCTGTCGACGATGAGCGCGCCGTCGTTCTCGCAGGTCATCCCGGAATACCGGCTGCATCCCGGAGACAAGGTAGTCATCGGCGTGTACGACGACCCCAAGCTGCTGCCGCAAGAGGTTACGGTGACGCCTGACGGAAAGATCTCCTATCCCCTGGTCGGCGAATTGGTGGTCGGCGGAAAAACCGTCGAGCAAATTCGTGTCGAGATGCAAACCAAGCTCAGAAAATACATCTCTGATCCGATCGCTACCGTGATCGTGACCGATGTAAAGGGCAATGTCGTATACGTCATTGGCCAAGTCACCAAGCCGGGGCAGATCATCATGAACCCCACCATCAATGTGCTGCAGGCATTGAGCATGGTCGGGGGTGCCAATCCCTATGCGAAGCTAGACAGCATCATCGTGATCCGCAGTTCGCCCGGCGGACAGCGTATCCTACCCTTCAAGTACGGTGCGGTCAGCGCGGGTAAGGATCTATCGCAAAACGTGCAGCTGGAGAGCGGCGATGTTGTGGTCGTCCCTTAGGCGATTGCGGCCAATGCATCGCGGACAACACGTTGTCTCCCGGGCGCTGTTCGTCGCGGGTGTCGTGACCGCGGCGCCCGCGCTTGCCGCAGAGATCTATGTGCAACCTAGTGCGCAGATTTCCGCGGAAGCGGATACGAATCTGGATTTGCAGCCGGCCTCGGCCCGGGGTTCGATTCGGACGGTCGAAGGTTACATTGCCGATGCGGCCGCGGTCATCAGCATCGCTACGCCTAATTCGAGCGTGGCGATCAGGCCGAGAATCGATTATAGGGACTACCCGGCGGATTCAGCCGACAACCGGCTGGAGGAATACCTGGATCTCAATTCGGCATTCAAATCCCAGCGCGGCAAGGGCAGTGTCTACCTCGGCTACCAGCGGCGGGATGAATTCAACGCCGAATTATCCGCGGCGCTGTACGACCAATACAATCCCGCACACCCTACGTCGCCTGAGACCGGCAGAACGGTCCGTGGCGCAAGGCGTGAAAGCCTGATTCTCCTACCCGACTATAGCTACAACGTCACGCCCCTCACGGCGGCGGGTGTTTCGGCGATTTACCAGAAATTGAATTACACGCCGAACAATACCTTCAGCGCCGTGGACTTCGACTACTACCAGGCTAAGGCCTACGTGCGGTGGACGTTGGATCGCAAAAACGATCTGACCTTGGGGGGCTACGGTTCGAAGTATCAAGCCGCCCATTTCGATTCACGGGCCACAGCGGGTGGCGCGACCTTGACGCTGGACACCAGCTGGTCGCCGCTGCTGTCGACCAGCGCGGGCGTCGTTTATCAACACACCAATATCGATACCACTATTCCCTCGCCGCTCAAGAAAGTGGCCAATCCCTGGGGAGCGACCTTCAGCGCGGTGTACAAAGCGGAAGTCGATCGATTCAGGATGGACGCGGGGCGCGTGATCACGCCGTCCGGCGGCGGCGGCATATACGTCAACGACCAGCTACAGTTCCAATATGACCGAAATTTCACCCAGCGCCTGCTGTTCACCGGTGCGGTGATCGCACTGCGCAACCGCGGTCTGACGAGCAATGTGAGCGGCGACGACCGAACCTATGTGCGGACGGTGGTGGATTTGAAGTGGATGATCAGACCCACTTGGTATGTGCAGGGGGGCTACCAATACTTCTGGCAGAAGTATCAGCTCGACCCGGACGGCGCCTCCAATAGCCGGATTTACATTAGATTCGGCTATCAAGGTCGAGATCGCCAGTGGTGAGCAACCTGGGAAAACCGCCGCTGCCCGGCTCCGCCGGCGGCAATTATTTCGGGGCGCTGCGGCGGCGCATCATCTACGTCGCGACGATTCTGCCGGCAGTGCTGTTCATTTGCGTGATCGCGGCGTTCGGGATTCGACCGCAATACCAGGCTACGGCCACGATCCTGCTGGAACCCTCGTCGGTGCCGAAGGATATTATCGAATCGACCGTTTTGAGCTATTCGGACCAGCAGATCGAGATCGTTCAGGGGCGGGTCATGACCGCCGAAAGTCTGCAGCACATCGTGCATCAGATCGATCCCTATCCGGATCGGACCACCTGGAGTGACGCCGACAAGGCACAGCACATTCTCGAAGACACCACGCTCGAGAAAGTGGATCCGGTCACGATGAAGCCGCAAGCGGAATCCAACGCGTTTTCACTGCACTACAACAACCCGAAGCCGGCGCTGGCTTTGGCGATCGACGAGCGGTTGGGACAGTTGTTTCTGACTTACAACCAGCGCATCCGCACTCAAGCGGCGGGCGAGGCGGCCGGATTTTTGCAGGCGCAATCCGAGCAAGTGGTGCAGCAAATGCGCCAGGTCGATGCGCAGATCGCCGCGCTGAAAAGCAAGTACGGCGAAGCGCTGCCGGAATTCCTGATGCGGAATCAGGGGACCGTGGAGGATACGCAGCGCCACCTCGACAGTCTGCAGCAGCAGGTGCTGGTGGCGCAGGAAAAGGAATCCGTGCTCAGTTTGCAGCTCAGTCAAATGAGCCCGAACCTGATCACGCAGTCCGGGGATCTCACCGACATTGCCACCGTTCGCGCCAAATTGACCGAAGCCGAACAGCGTTATACGCCGGATCATCCGGAGGTGAAGCGCCTGCGCCGTGCTCTCGATACGCTGATGGCCCAGGGCGCCGGTTCCAAGACCGGCGGCGTCACACAGGGGTCCAATAATCCGCAATACCAGATGACCGCAACTCAGTTGCAGGCTGCGCGCAACGAACTGGCCAATCTGCAAGCGCAGTCGAATGCAGCTCGCGCCAAACTCGAGCAGTATCGGGGATTGGTGATGCATACGCCCGCCGCGGAACGGGAAGTCGCCGAAGTCATGCGCCGCAAAGAGGTGCTGCAGAATGAGTATCAGCACGCACAGGACCGGTTGCAAAGCGCCAACCTGGCGGAGACCTTCGAGAGTCATCAGGGCGGCGAACGATTCACGCTGGTGCGCGCTCCCGTTACGCCGAAATGGCCGGTCTACCCGAATAGGATCGGCTTGATCCTTCTCGGACTGGTTATCGGCGCTGCGCTCACGGGTATCGCGGTGGCAGTTGCCGAGAGCATGGATAAGAACGTCAGAATTGCGGGAGGTTTGCCGATGCTCGAGGACATCCCCGTGCTCGCGAACATTCCAGTCATCAAGAACACGCGAGACAGACGCCGAGGCGCCATCATGTTCGGTTCTTTCGTTGCGGCCTATTCCATCGCTGCGGCTGCCGCAGGCGCTGTGATAATATTGTCACTGCATCGATAGCCCCTTAGCGTATTCGTCAGCACTCACACCGACCGGGTATGTAGGTACAAATGTCGATCGTCGAACAAGCGCTGGAGAAGAGCCGAGCCGAGCAGCGAAACGGCCCGTCGCGCCGTGCGGGCGATGGCGGTGCGCAACGCAGCGCCAACCGGACGAAACAGGCCGCGGCCATCGATTCCACGCTGCGAATACGGCCGCAGGCGGTCGCCTTGGATGCGGATCTGTGCCGGGAGCACCGCCTGCTGTTGCATGGCGCAGCGGAGAAGGACGGCGCGGCCGTTGCCGCCTATCGCATGTTGCGCACCCGACTACTGCATCGCGCGCACGCCCATCAGTGGACCACGATCGCAGTGACCAGCGCCGGTCCGAATGACGGCAAGACCCTGACAGCGCTCAATCTCGCGATCAGCATGGCGCGCGAGAAGAGTCGCGAGATCGTGCTGCTCGACATGGATATGCGCAACCCCAGCGTATACCGTACTCTGGGCATACACCCGGCTCGCGAGCTTCGCCAATACCTCGAGAACGGCGAACACGGCAAAGAGATGTTCGTCTCGGTGTGCAGCGATAACCTGATGGTAGCCGGTAGTACATCGCCGACGGAGCAGGCGTCGGAACTGCTGGCCTCGCCGAGATTTGACGACCTCATCCGCCTCGTGAAGCAAGGCACAGTTGACCCCATCATTCTTATCGATCTACCTCCGGTGTTGCTCACTGATGATGCGTTGGTGGTTGCTCCCAAGGTCGACGCCGTTCTCGTCGTGGCCTCTGAAGGGCTTACCAGCAAGGCTGGTCTTGCTAAGGCATTGGATCTCCTATCGGAATTCCGAATTGCAGGCGTGGTGCTCAATCGAACCATCGAAACGGTACCCGACTATAACTATGGCTACTACTCCGACGACCCCAAAGGCGCGGCCGATAAGGGAACCTGATCCGACAGGAGATGGAGCAGCGTTCGATTGATACACCGCGCTGATCGAGTGTATCCATGAGGCGAATGCGCATCTTGATTGTTTCCTCCGACACCTTTCCGCCGATTCGTGTGGATGTCTCAGTGCTATTCGGCGTGGAGTTGGCCGGACGCGGTCACGAAATCGACTGGATTCTGCAAAGCGAAACCGCCTGCGCCCGTCCTTATGTGACTCGCTGGGGAGGCGGCCGAGTCTGGGTCGGTGCCACGGATTTGGGCCAGTCCCTGTTCAGACGGCTGAGGAAACACGCACTGGGCATTGGCAACGACTTCAGGCTGATCTCTCTTCTACGCCGCACACGGTACGACGCGCTAGAGGTAAAAGACAAGTTTCTAGCAGGCGCGATCGCGGCGATTGCCTGCCGTGTGTTTCACACCCGATTTATCTATTGGCTTTCCTACCCGTTTCCCGAACATTATCTATTGCGGGCCAAGGACGGCACCGCCCGTTATCCCCGGTTGTATGTCTTGCGGGGCCTGGCATTCAAATGGCTGCTGTATCGATGGTTGCTGCGCGCGGCCGATCACGTTTTCGTGCAAAGTGAACAAATGCGGGAGGATATTGCCGCCGAGGGCATACCCTCTCACAAGGTAACCGCAGTGCCGATGGGGATCAGCGTCGAGATGTGCGCCGCAGTCAACACGCTCGAGGGCCGCCGCCTGCTTCCCGAGCATGTTCCTTGTGTTCTGTATCTCGGCACGCTGAATAAGGTCCGTCGCCTGGATTTCTTGGTGCGCGCGTTTGCCAAGGTCAGAGAGTCCGTGCCGACGGCGCAATTGTATCTGGTCGGGCGAGGCGAGGATGCCGAGGATGAAGCGTTCTTGAAGCAAGAAGTCGTGCGACTCAATTTGGAGTCGTGCGTGGCGTTCGTGGGGCAATTGCCGCAGCCGGAGGCGCTGCAATACGTGGCGGAGGCCGACGTCTGCGCCTCGCCGTTCTACCCGACGCAGATACTACGATCCACCTCTCCAACCAAGCTCGTGGAATACATGGCGCTCGGCAAAGCGGTCGTCGCCAATGACCATCCGGAACAGAAACGGCTCATCGAGGAAAGCGGCGGAGGGCTCTGCGTCGCGTATGACGAGCAAGCGTTCGCCGACGCGATCGTAACTCTATTGGAGAATCCAGAGACCGCTCAGCTCATGGGAGAGCGCGGGCGTCGCTACGCGATCGAGCACCGATCCTACGGCGTGATCGCGGACGCGGTAGAAAGGCGCATGCTCGACATCATTGTGGATCGATGTTAAGCGTCGCGAAACCGAGAATCTGCATCGTCAACCCCTTTGAACATGGCGGCGGGGCCGAATATCAGATTGAACAATTGATCGACGCCCTGGCGCGTTCGGACGAGTACGAGATTCACTATCTCACGCATTTTGTCGATGAGCGCGAGAGAAACCGTACCTACCAGGTGTCTCGGATTGGAAGCGGCGGGCCGATCCCGCGGTTCGGATACCTCATGGAGGCCCGGTCGCTGTATCGCAAACTGCGCGACATCGATCCCTGCATCATTTATCAGCGGGTCGCTTGCGCCTACACCGGCATTTGCGCCTTCTATTCGCGACGGCACGCGACGCCGCTCCTGTGGCATGTCGCACACGACACGGAAGTCACTCGGCAATCGCTCGACAGGGCGCGAAACATAGTGCGATTGCGTCTGGAGAAGTGGGCTGTCGAGTTCGGCGCCAAGCACGCCACACGAATAGTGGTTCAGACCCGACATCAAGCCCACCTGTTGCAGACGAACTACGCCAGAGCTGCCGACGCCGTGGTCGCCAATTTTCATCCGCCGGCCGCAGAGGCAATCGACAAGTCCGGACCTCTAACGGTGATTTGGATCGCGAATCTGAAACCGTGGAAACAGCCCGAGGTCTTTGTTCGTTTGGCGAACAGCTTGAGCAGCTGCTCCGAGGTTCGTTTTGTGATTGTGGGCGCCCCGGCCGCGACCTCGGGGAGCTGGCAACTGGCTCTCATGCAGGGCATCCACAATGCGCCAAATTTGCAATATCTGGGGCAGAAAAGCCACACGGAAGTCAACGAACTATTGGCGCGCGCGCACATTTTCGTCAATACCAGCGTGCATGAGGGATTCCCAAACACATTCATTCAGGCGTGGCTGCGTGATGTTGTCGTCGTCAGTTTGCAGGTGGACCCCGATCAAATATTGGAGCGTCGCGGCGTCGGCATCGTTGCTCATTCAGAGTCAGGCCTGGTGGCCGCAGTGCGCGGCCTGATCGATAATCCGGATGTTCGTGCTGCGTATCTGGAGCGCGGGCGCGTTCATGCGATTGAGCATCACTCGTTGCGCAACGCAGATGAATTGGTGGGTCTCCTGCGCGCCTACCGGCGCGAGCCATCACGGTAAGTCATGTGATATGGCTTCGGCGGCCGCCTGCGCGGCAAGCGCATTGGCCGCGGCGTTCCAATGGCCGTCGATCGGCAAAAAATCCAGGCGGGTGCCGGACCGCAGCGCCGCCGAGAACGCTGCGTCCAGATGCACGACAGCGAATCCAGCGTGTGCGGCGCGGTCGGCGAAGGAGTCGACGTCACGGACCCCTCCCGCGACGACACCCTGCTCGCGGCGATAGCCGGGCGCCAGCAAGAAAATCACGCGCGCATGGCGGGTCGATTCGAGTTCGTGAAACGAGTCGAGGAGAAATCGCGATGCCGCGTTTTCGAATTCCTTGTCGCCGCACCCGCGATCCGCCGCAGCGACCTCAGGGTTCGGTTCCCCGTCGGTCTGCCGCCGCCAACCTTTGGCCCAGTTCGCCGATACGCGCAGATTGTCGAAAACATATCGAAATAGGCGCGAGTCGTTGAGCAATTGCTTGAGGCGGGATGGCGACCGTCGTTCGACCAATGCCAGCGATATCGCGCCGTCCGCGGACCGCAGATAATGCTCTCCCAGCCGCGGTATGCAACTATGCTTGAGATCGCCCGTCGTCAGTAATACCAGCAGTGTGTGCGCATCGAAAGTTGCGTTCGACCAGCGCGCCGCCGCAAGGTAATCGGCCAGAGAAAAGCCGTCCGCGCCTACGGCGTAGGCGGGCGCGCCCGACATCTCCCGGAGGCGCTCGGTCATGGTATCGCGCGGCAGTATTGCATCGGCCTGGATGAATGAGTTGCCGATCACGACGACGGCCCGAGGATCCGGCGAGTAGTCGTACGAAGACCGAAAGCCAAAATTATTGAGGACGCCGGAATTTTCGAGCTGAAAATTCCAGGCCCGAGAGTAGGTGTACGCGGAGTACGGTTGGCCACGAAGAATCGGCTCGCGCGCGTCAACCGCGCCGAGGTTGTACCCTGTCGAGACGGGCAGTGCACGTAGAATCAGCTCGGCGAGAAGAACCAGCAGAAGAAAGCCGAGCAGAAATGGCGACAGTGTGGTGCGCATGTCAGAAATTGAAGTAAATGAATTCTGAAGTTCGATGCGAGGAATTGACGATCGCCAACAACACGATGCAAGACAGCAACGCACCCGACAAGAACCAGGCCATCCCACCCTGGATGTTGCGCATGCGTTGAGTTGAAGCTTGGCTCGTCGGGAACAGCCAGATCAGCGCGAATCCGCACGCGAAGAACGCGCACAGATAGCCGAGAGAGGTCGGGGGAATCAAAATGCCGCGGTAGATATCGGCAAAGCAGTCGGAGGCGCAATGAATCGGTTCCGGGTGAGTCATGGCTTGCAAGACTCGTGCGGCACTCGCAAATGTCGTGGCGCGAAAAAATACCCAGGCGATCACGACGGAAAGAAAAGTAATGGCGGCGCCGGCGGCCTTGCCTAGGATCGCAAGAGTCTTTCCGCAGGACGGCAGCGCCGGTGTTACGGATCGCCAGCCGTGGTTTATCAAGAGGTAGGTTCCATGCAGGCCGCCCCACACCACAAATGTCCAGTGCGCGCCGTGCCACAAGCCTCCGAGCAGCATCGTCAGCATCAAGTTGGCGTAGCGCCGAGCGGCACCGCGCCGGTTTCCGCCGAGCCGAAAGTAGAGGTAGTCTCGCAGGAAGTTGGACAGCGTGATGTGCCAGTGTCTCCAAAACTCGATAATGCTGGTCGACTTATACGGTGCGTTGAAATTCAACGGTAGGTTGATCCCCAACATGCGAGACAGGCCGATGGCCATGTCCGAGTAGCCGGAAAAATCGAAATAGATTTGCAGCGTATAGGCCAGTACACCGGTCCAGGCAGCCACGCAACCGAATTCGTGGCCGTCACGAGCAGCGTCGAATATGGGCGAGGCGTATTGGGAAAATTCGTCGGCCAGCAGTACTTTTTTTGCCAGGCCGACGGCGACATTGAAAAGACCGGTCAGAAGGTTGTTTACCTGTAAACGATAGGTTTCCGGATGGCGAAACTGCGGCATCATCTGGCTGTGATGCAGCACGGGCCCGGAAATGAGATGCGGGAAATAGGAGACGAACAGCAGGTAATGGGTAAAATTGCGCTCCTGCACCTTGCCCTCGTAGCAGTCCACGAGGAATGCGATTTGGGTAAACGTAAAGAACGATATGCCGATGGGCAGAACCACGTTCAACGCGCGAATCTCGGCGGCAGAGGCGGCATGCAGCATCAAGTTCAGGTTATCGATGAAGAAATTCACATACTTGAAATAGCCAAGAACGCCGAGATTGAGAGCGACGGCCGCGATGAGCCGGAGGCGAAGAATTCGTTCGGGAATCGTTGCCACGGGTGTTACGCGCAGGCCAAACCAATAGTTGATGCAGATCGAAACGATCAGTAGCGGTAACGCTGATATGCTCCAATAGCCGTAGAAGAATAGTGATGCCAGGGCCAGCCACATCGCTGCCGATTCGCGATTGCGCCGGCCTAGAAGAAAGAATCCAAAAAATGTGACGGGAAAGAAGCCCAGCAGGAAGGCATAGGAGTTGAACAGCACGGAGTTCCGCCAACCCCTATGGGGTCGCCTTGAGGGGTCGAGCCGGCACGCCGCCGACCGCCGTGTTGTCCGGAACATCGTCAACGACCACGGCGTTCGCGCCGATGATCACGTCGTCGCCGATCGTGATGCGGCCCAATATCTTGGCGCCCGCGCCCATTTGCACGCGATTGCCGATGCTGGGCGCGCCGAACGGATCCTTGTATCCGATATTGCCGATGGTGACGCCGTGACGAATCAGACAATCGTCGCCGATGACCGCGGCGCCGTGAATCACGATGCACCCATGGTGCTCGATACACAGGCGCCGTCCGATGGTGGCGCTGGAACCGATGGTGATCCCGCAGACGATTTCGGTCAATTTGCTGAGAATCACGTAAACAATGGTCCAAGGTGCGCGGAGAATCTTGTTTCTGACTATGAATCTGGCGTGACCGAACCGGTACACGGCGAGCGCCCAAAATCCAAGACCGAGCAACCCTTCACGTTGCGCTTTGAGATCCTCAAGAAGCGTATTCATGCTGGATATTGTCGTGTTCTTATAGACGGTAAGGGCGGCAGCGTGCGACATTAACGACTATGCCGCAGATATCGAGAGAAGCACAAGGCCGCACTCTAACGATGTGACCAATCTCGAGCTTTTTGTGCGTCAAACAATGTGACAAAAGACCCGGTCGTAATCCACCGCCAGTCTATCCCCGTTCGAGTGCTGTCGCTGCTCGTCGGGGCGGGGGCGTTGCTTGCAGGGCTGTACGGGCGATTCAATGGCATCGGTACCTGGCCGTTGGGCGTCGACGAGTACTATATTTCGCGGTCGATCGACAACGTCATGCGGAGCGGACTCCCGCATTTCACTTGCGGCGGATATTACATGCGCGGTCTGCTCTATCAGTATCTGGTGGCCGGCATGCGCTGGTGCGGAATGCAGCCGGAGTTTGCAGGCCGCTTGCTTGCCGGGATATGCAGTTTGGCGGTGTTGCCGGCGGCATATGAGCTGGCCAAGCGCGTTGCCGGTTCTCAGGCGGCCCTGGTGACGATCATCATCCTGTGCATTTCCGTTTGGGAAATCGAGATGGCGCGGTTCGCCCGGATGTATGCGCCGTTCCAAGCGGTGTTCACCTGGTACCTGGTGTTCTATTTGCGCTATACCGTCGATAGAAACAAGGCGGCGCTGTCTTGGCTAGTTGCCCTTTCCGTGCTCGGCGTGCTGACCTGGGAAGGCGGAGTGCTGCTGGGAGTCGCTAATCTTCTGACGGTGGTATTGGCGCACGACCATGGGCGCCTGCGAGCCGCCGATTGGCGTCGATTCGCCGGTCTAGTGTTGCTGCTTGCGCTGCTTTTCCTGGCTACGCGAGACCTGCGCGGCTTTGCCGGGGCGCCCGCGGCGGATGCCGGCGATGCGGGTAATTCGTCGAGTCATCTGCCAGTGGCCGCCGCCGGGCTTGCACCATTGTGGCAGCATCCGGCGTGGGCTCTTGCATCCCTGTTACCGCTTGGCCTTGTTGTCGCTGCGCTTCCATGGATCTGGTCCTATCGCCGACAGTGGGTGATCGCCGCCGGCCTGTGCGTCGTTCTGGCATCGGCGGCCGTGCATCTCTTCAGTGTAAGCGGTGGCGTGCTCGCTTTAATGCTGCTCGCCAAGTTGATTGATTGGCATGACTTGACCGCCGAGCAAGCACGCCGTTTCGCGCTGGCGCTGGTTGGATTGCTGATTTTCTGGCTGGCATTCGAACATTGGACTGGAGGTCCGATGATTTACGCGGCGGTCAGCAGCGCGGCGGCCAAGGGGCCACCGCCGGTGATTCATGATCTGTTCGGATTTCCCGACATCTACGATGAGATCATTCGGCCGTGGGGCCGCACTATGCCGATACTGTCGCTGGGACTTGCCGCTGCGATCGCCTTCTGGTGTTGGAAAACAATCACTACCAGAAGCCGGGTACCGGATTCGATGGCGGCGCTATTGAGCTTGATTATGTTGATGGCAATGGCGGTCGGTGCCACAGCGACCGAGCGCATCGAAACCCGTTACACGTTCTTTCTTTACCCGTTATTCATCGTTTTGTCGGTCGCGGCGCTATTGAAGCTGGTGCAGTCGGTGAACGCTTTCCGTCGTGCGCCGATGGTGTTTGCGGCGGCCGTACCGCTGCTGGCTTTCGGCGCGACCGAGGACTTTCAGCCCCGGCACATCGCTCATGTAGACTCCGCGGACATCAATTTTCGCGTCGGAATGTCGGCGGTGCGCGCCGCTCACTATTACCCGCGCGACGACATACGCAGCGTCGGTCAATGGCTTGCGACACATGTTCGGCCGGGCGAGGTCGTGATCACGGGTATTCCAAGTCTGGAACAATACTATGGCCGTTTTGACTACTTCTTCCTGGGTGAGGAAGATCAGCGGTATGAGGCGTATGTCTGCCAAGATGGCAGGACGGAGCGTTGGACCAATCATCCCGTACTCTACGGCGAACGCGCATTGAAACCGATCGTTGCTTCAGGTCGTCGAGTGTATGCCAGCGTATATCCTGAGGTTGAAGATCGCTTGCGGGCTGCCGCCCGATCGGAGGGATGGTCGGTTACCCGTGTGTGGACGGCCGCATACGGGCAGGGAGATGTGCTGCTCATCGCAGCGAGCTTAGTGAACACGCCAAAGGCAGAGTGATTTCCATGCAAGCCATCGTGCTATTGATCATCTGCTGCGTCACGTTGAATGACTTTCTCGTAAAGCTGCTTGATCTACCGACGGTGCTGCATTTTTTGCCCGAAGTCCTCTCGGGCACCGTTGCGCTCTATGTGGCGATTGCGGGGATTCGGGATGGTTTCCACTCGGTAGCCCCGAAGTATTGGTTCGCCTTCGGAGCGTTTGCCGTCTTGATTTTATGCGGTGTCATTGACAACGGCACCGGCTCGGGACCGATGCTCAGCGGCATGAGGTTCTACTTGCGCGCCATCCCGATGTTTTTCCTGCCGGCGGTACTGCCTATGTCGGAGCAGCATTTAAAACGGCAGCTCAATTTATTGCTTGCCTTGGCGTTCCTGCAATTGCCGATTGCGGTGTATCAACGTTGGATCGTCCTGAGCGAGGGTCGATACACCGGCGATTCAGTCCAGGGAACCCTGATGGATTCGGGAGTATTGTCGATATTCTTGATCTGCGTGGTGCTGGTGTTGACCGGCCTGGTGATCAAGAGGCGCATTGGCAAACTGAAGTACGCCGTGCTGGTTGCCCTGGTGCTCATCCCCAGCGTCATCAACGAAACCAAGGGCACGCTCGTGTTGCTGCCGGCGGGAATCATGGTGACCTTGATCATGGGCGGGGAGCAGGGGAAGCGCTTGCGGTACGCGAGCTTTGCGTTGATGGGATTGGTTGCGTTTGGCGCATTCTTCATACCGGTTTACAACATGATGGAGGTTCACAATCCTTATAAGAGCGAAAAGGACATTACCAACTATTTCACGAATGAAAAGCAGCTCGGCCGATACATGAGTTCGGATGTCTCCGGCGTGGGCACGGCCAAGGACGTTCGCCGCGGCGACGCCATCGAAATCCCGCTGCGATTCCTGTCCCGGGATCCGGCGCAGCTGGCGTTCGGCCTCGGAATCGGCAGCGTGTCGCCATCAAATTTCGGCAAAAATTTCGAAGGTTCGTATTTTCAACTGTTCAAGAAATTCCTCATCACTTCGTTCACATTCTTCCTCCTCGAGTTTGGAGTTTTGGGGGTGATCATGATAGCGCTGCTGTTTTGGCTGGTGTTCATGGATACGCTCGCGGTCGCGCGCGTCGACGATTCACTCATAGGAGAGGTCGCTGCCGGTTGGACGGGCGTCGTTGCGTTGATTGCCCTCGGGATGGTCTACACCATTTTGCACGAGTTCACATCGATCACTTACCTGGCTTGGTATTTTTCGGGCGTCATTTGTGCGCGACGCTTATCCTTATCGAATCAATGAATCAAGTGACAATGGCGGCGGGTGCGGCGCGTAGTTCCACCGATTGGGTGGTGATTGCGAAAGGCATCGGCATCATTTTGGTGGTCATCGGACATTTTCATCCGGACACATCGCCTCTCTATTGGTCCGATATTAGGGTCATCATCTATTCGTTTCACATGCCGTTGTTCTTCGTGTTATCCGGATACCTGTACGTTAACGGCAAGTATGCCTATCGCGAGTTGGTGAAAATCAAAGTCAGGCGTTTGCTGTATCCCTTCGTATCGATAGCGGTGGGACTCGGTCTGGTCAAGTTCTTGGTCGGCCGCTTCGTCACCCTGGAAAACCCTGTCGATGGGCGGAGCATCATTGCCGTCGTCGCCGATCCGGTCAATTCTTATGCGCCGCTACTGTGGTTCCTCCAAGCACTGTTCCTGATCTTTTGTGTTTATCCGGCAGCGAGATTGTTTCTCAACGACGTGTTGATCCTGTTGCTATTCGTGGTCCTCAACGAAGCCTTCGGCAGCAAATACTTGGTCTTGGGTCGGGTTGTGGCAAACATGCCTTTTTTTGCTTTCGGCGTCATTCTCAGAGAGAGCCCATCGTTGCCGAAGATCGCCATGGGCGGCGCCCCGCGCTATCTTGCGGTTACGCTGGGCATGTTCGTGTTGGGTTGCGGCGTGCAAATGTCGGCAAGCAAGGCCATCGCAAGTGACTACATAGTTCAGTTCGTTCTTGGTGTGGTGGGTACATTGCTGATCGTCAATGTTAGTCACGCAATTGCCGGTCTCACCGGTAACTGCATGCGAACCATATTGCTGCGAACGGGCTACTATTCGATGACGATTTATTTTTTTCATTCCCTGTTCGAGGGTGCGGTCAGGATCGGCTTGTTGCAGATCGCTCACTACGCGCCGGTGCCGTTTCTACTGATGGCTTTGGCGGCGGTCACGGCGGGAGTGGTCGTTCCCATGCCGCTCGAAAAATACGTTATCAGGAAATCGCGGATTGCACGCAAGCTCGTGCTGGGTTCGGGCTGACATATTCCCGTTGAGACTGCGCCGCCTTGCCTTGCGCGCCGCCCAAGGCTTCTGTTAGATTCATGATTGCTATAGAACAATGATGGTCGGTCACTGCCGCTACGGCAAGCGGCGTGCGCTTCGCGGCACGATTCTCGTGATCGCTGCGTAGGGGCCCTCGTAAATGAAGATCGGGATCATGCTTCGGCACTACGAGCAGCAGGAAGGCGGCGTCAAGGTCTACACGAAAAAGCTGCTGCCGCTGATCTTCTCTTACGGCGCTCAACACCACTATGTACTGATCTATCAGAACCCGAAGTTGCTCGGAACTTATGCACAGTACCCAAACGTCGAGGAAGTCGCGGTCGGCATGCCGGGAACGGTTGCGTGGGATCAGATTGCGGTTCCGTGGATCGCCGGAAGGAAACGGCTCGACTTGATATTCAATCCGAAGTTCACGATTCCATTCTTCACGAGGGCGAAGAAGATGTTCGTGCTGCACGGGTCCGAATGGTTCGTCATTCCGGAGCATTTCCTCAGGCACGACCGGTGGTATTTCAATATCTTCGTACCGCTGTATTGCCGCTTCTCCGACGCGTTCGTGGCGGTGTCGAATGCCGTGAAGGCCGATGTCGTCAAACACATCGGTGTCGACCCGCGCAAGGTATTTCCGATACACAATGGATTCGACCCCAGCCTTTTCCAGCCGGTGCGCGATGCCGAACGCCTGCGGGCGGTACGCCAGAAATATAAACTGCCGGAGCGTTTCATTCTTTGGTGCGGACAAATCGAGTCGCGCAAAAATGTCGCGCGGCTGCTGCGGGCGTTTGCCCGCATCAAAGATGACATACCGCACCGGCTGGTGCTTGCCGGCGAGCAGCGCTGGAGCACCCGCGCCGAACTGCAGGTGATGCAGGAGCTGCACCTCGAGGACCGCGTCTATTTCCCGGGATGGATACAGCACGGCGATCTGCCCGCCGTCTATAGCTTGGCGGACCTGTTTGCGTTCCCCTCCCTTTACGAGGGATTCGGCATTCCGCTCATCGAAGCTATGGCCTGCGGATGCCCGGTCATGACAGCCAATACCTGTGCGCCGCCGGAGGTCTTGGATGGATCGGGTTGGCTGGTCGATCCGCTCAGCGTCGAGGATATCTCGGCGGGAATGAAGAGAGTGCTGTTCGACTCCGAGCTACGCGCCGGCATGATTGCCAAGGGGATCGAGAGATCCAAGGCGTTCAGCTGGGATCAGTGCGCAAAGCAGCTGCTCGCGGTGTTCGACACGCTCGAGCAATCGGACGCGGCATGATCAATCGCGGCGGATCGACCAGGTGAAGACCGAGTCGTCCCTAAACTCATCCGGCACAGCTCCGGCGCGCGGCGGTGTTGGCTTTCTGCTCACTTGGCATGCGTTGGCGTTTGCACTCCTGCTGCTGCTGCCGGGGGTCAAGTCGCATATGGCATTTTGGTCGGCCGACAATCCGGAGTACGCAGCAAGCGTGCTTGCTGCCGCTTATCTGGCCGGCGTTCTCCTATTGATGGTCATCCGCTCTTTGGGCCGGCCGGTGGGCGCGATGCTGGCGGTGAACGTCACCGTCGCCGTGTTCTGCCTGGCATTCCTCTATTTCCTGATGAGCAAGCCGGCACCGATGGTGTCGCGGTCGATAATCCTCGCGCTGTTCGGTGCAGCGGTCGTGCTCGCGTGGCTGGGCTTCGCCCTGAGACGTTTCAGAATGCCCGTACTGACTCTGCTCGCCGTCGTCGTGGCTGCGGTGCTGGGTATCGAGATATATCGCGCCTATGGCCCGCAGCGTCTGCACATGGAGAAGACCGAATCCAACATCAGCACTGCTTTCTATACGCTGCATATGATGATCTACCGCGACAGCATTCCGAGCACGGACGTGCGCGGCGGCGGTATCAGCTTGATCGGCGACCAATACTTGCTTGCGACCGGCGATGGTCGCATGTACGTCTTCCAGTGGCAGAAGGGAAACGGCGCGTTCTCGATCAAGCAATTGCCCTATACGGTGCCCGCCAACATCCGGGAATTTACTGCTGACGCCAATCCCGAAGGCTACGCGGGCAAACCGAACGGCGGCGATGCCGCGGACAGGCTGCAGGGGGTGCAGACCTGGCAATTCAGGGTCGCCGATGTTCGTGTTCAGGAGCAAGGAGACCATGTTCGTGTGTTTGCGTCGCATCATTTCTGGAAGCGTGCGCAGAAGTGTTTCGTGGTACGTGTTTCCAGCCTATCCGGGTCCCGCGAAGCCTTCCTTGCCGGCGATCCCAGCCTGCATTGGGACACCGTCTTCGAGTCCACGCCCTGCGCTCCACTGCGCGGCGAAGACAGCGTCCATCAGAACAATCCTTTCGCCGGCATGGAGGTCGGCGGTCGGCTGGGCTTCCTCGGCGATCAGCGGCTGATGCTGACGCTCGGCGATCATGACTTCACCGGCGTCGAGAGCAAGCAGATGTTCGCGCAGGATCCGCAGGTGTCCTATGGAAAGACGATCTTGATTCATCTGGACGATGGCGCGAGCGAAATGTACAGCATGGGGCATCGCAACCCCCAAGGCCTGTACATCACTCCGGAAGGCGCCATCTGGAGCACCGAGCATGGGCCGCAGGGCGGCGATGAACTCAATCTCATCGTGCGCGGCGCCAACTACGGCTGGCCGCTCGTGACCTATGGCACCGACTACGGTTCAGCCGGTTGGCCTTTGAACCGTGTACAGGGCCGGCACGACGGCTACCAGCAGCCCACCTTCGTTTGGGTGCCCTCCATCGGCGTATCCAATTTGGTACGGATCGAGCAGGATCGCTTTCCGGTGTGGAAGGGCGATTTGATGGTCGCGTCCCTCCATGCACATGCTCTGTTCCGCATCCGCTTGCTCGATCAGCGGGTGGTGTATTCCGAACCGATCGAGATCGGCGAGCGCATCCGTGACATCGTCGAGGGGCACGATGGCAGGCTGGTGCTCTGGACGGACACATCCAGCATCATCTCATTCACGCCGGCGGAAGGCACCGGGGGTGCCGTGCTGTTCGCAACCACCTGCGGCGGGTGCCACAAGGCGATCGACGGCGCGACGCACGCCTATGGCCCGGATCTTGCCGGAATTGTCGGCCGTCCAGTGGCGTCAGTGCCTGGATTTCAGGGTTATTCGCCCGCGCTGAAGGCGCTGCGGGGCAAGTGGACGAAGGAGAGGCTTGATGCTTTCCTGAAGTCTCCGCAGAGCGTGGCTCCCGGGACCGCGATGACTTTTCAGGGGGTGAGCGATCCTGCCCAGCGTGCTGCCATCATCGACTACCTCGCGGGAACTCAGCACTACTGATCAGAGCTTCCATCGCTCGAGCCAGCCCTGCGCCATCAGCACGGTCCACAGCTGAATTGACCAGTCTGCAAGTCCCGTCTGGTGCTGACGCCAGCGGCGCTCGATCACAGTCGGCTCAAATATACCCTCTCGGCGGATTCGCGCTGGATCAAGCAAATGCTCGGCCCAGTCCTTGAGCGACCCTCGAAGCCATTGCGCGAGTGGAATCGAAAAGCCGCCTTTC
>Ga0073928_10002097_pt1 | contig 35710 bp, 30 predicted proteins | sample PaiPotPPA55metaG_FD_76969 | JGI IMG/M metagenome (GOLD analysis project Ga0073928, IMG submission 76969) | Iron sulfur acid spring bacterial and archeal communities from Banff, Canada, to study Microbial Dark Matter (Phase II) - Paint Pots PPA... ... | reverse complement strand
GCCACCCAAAGACCCTGCTGCTTCTCCCTATCCTTTTTGCGTCCCATGCCCATACAGCAATGACGTATCAAACAGATTCGAGGTCACATGTTTTTGGCGGTGTTTTTACCACGGCCTGCTAGCTGGGTTGGGACACCACGTTCTGCAGTTCCGCTTCCGGTTCGTTCAGCTTGCTGTGGCCTCTTCCGTAGAGGAAATACACTACGAAACCGACCAGCATCCAGCACAGCGCCACGAGTTGAGTGTAGCCGTCCAGCGAGAGAATCATGATGCTGCAGACGATCGCGCCCAGGATCGGGACCAGCGGAACCAGAGGAGTGCGGAATGGGCGGGCGAGATTCGGCTGGGCTCGGCGCAGGATCCAAGTGCCGATAGAGACCAGCACAAATGCAAACAGCGTTCCGATGGAAGTCAGATCTCCCAACAATGATCCGGGAAGAAAGCCGCCCAGCGCGCCGACGAAGAAGAAGAGTGTGATGTTGCACTTGTAGGGCGTGCAAAACTTCGGATGAACGTCGGAGAAAATCTTCGGCAGCAGCCCGTCAGTCGCCATGGAATAGAAGACGCGGCTCTGGCCCAGCAGCATCACCAGGATGACTGAGGAAAAACCGAAGAGGATGGCTACCGTGATCGCGGTTGCGAGCCACCCGTAGCCAGGCATGTGATTCTGAACCGCATAAGCGACCGAAGCTTCTTTGCCGGCTTTCAGAAACTCGGTCCAGTTGCCCACGCCGGTAAGTACGTATCCGAACAGGATATAGAGCACCGTGCAGATGGCCAGCGACCCCAAAATGCCCTTGGGCATGTCGCGGCCTGGATTCTTGGTTTCTTGGGCGGCGGTGGAGACCGCATCGAAACCGATAAAGGCGAAGAATACGATCCCGGCCCCGCGCAGCATGCCGCCGAATCCGTGTTGCATGATACCCAAATGACCAGGCGTGCCGGCGGGGATAAAGAACGGAGTATGATTCGCCGGATTCATGAAGCGCCAGCCGAGGGCGATGAAGACCAGCACGATGGTGACCTTAACGGCGACAATGATAGAGTTGACCGTCGCCGATTCCTGGGTTCCTTTTACCAACAAGGCGGTCAGAACGAACAGAATCACGAGCGCGGGTGCATTGATAATGCCACGTACGCCCGCGTCGGAAACCTCCAACGGCGAATGGCACCATTCGAACGGGATCGCGCCCCCCAGCAGCCGGTTGGCGTATTCGCTCCAGGCGATGGAGACCGTCGCGGCGCCCATGGCGTATTCCAGGATCAGGGCCCATCCGATGGTCCAAGCCGCGAACTCTCCCATCGTGGTGTAAGAGTAGGTGTACGCGCTGCCGGCAATGGGAATCATGGATGCAAACTCGGCGTAGCAAAGCCCGGCGAACAGGCAGCCGGTGGCGGCGACGACAAACGACAGGATGACGGAAGGCCCGGCGGCTTCAGCGGATGCAGCGGCGGTGCGGACAAACAGGCCGGCGCCGATGATCGCGCCAATCCCCAGAGCGACCAGGCTCCTGGCGGTCAGCGTCCGTTTGAGGTCGCTATGGCTGGCTTGGTCCAGCAGAGAGCGTAGCGACTTCTTTCGAGTTACGCTCATGTTCACCCCAGGAAGTGTAGTTTGTCCGACATGCAGAATATCACAATGGCGCTTAATTCCTGTGACGGATAGGCTTCGAACGCCGTTCCAGGCCGTTTAGTACCTCTCGGTGGTCACCAACCGGACTCTAAGGCTAAAGCTCTACGGTTCTCTAACCCAAGCCTGTCGAATAGAAGTGGGACGAGCTAGATTCCAAACCTCTATATGATTCGCCTACTTGTATTTGCCGCTACAACCATGCTGGCACTGGCGCAACCGCCGGGTCCCAGCATTAGTCTGCCGTCCCTGGGCTACGTTTACGACGACAACTCCAAAGCGATCCGCCAAATTTCGGGAGTACCCGGAGCCGCCAGCTTGGACACTACAGTCTCGGCTGGAACCTCCCTGAACTCCGCGTTTGTCCACTCGCGGGCGCAACTGGCAATCGCCAATGCCAAGGACGGAGGCGTGGCGCTGGTTCAATGGGCCGGCACGCCACAAGCTACCGCGATCAGTTCCGCGCTAAGCCATGTGACGCTCGCCGCGTTCAGCAGATCCGGCGACGGGGCGGCGATTTCGGACGGAACTACGGTGGAAGTGTGGTCCGGATTGACCAGTACGCCTGCGCTAGGGGCAACCTTCACTCCCGACGGCGGCGTCACAGCCGTGGCGATCAATGACAGTGGAACCGTAGCGGCGGCTAACGGTTCCGGCTCGGTGGTGCTATTAGGCGACAACGCTCGTGTGCTGGCAACGGGCGGCGCCTGGACTGCCCTGGCGTTCTTGCCCAATGGGAACGATCTGCTGGCTACTGACGGAGCGGGACAGACTCTGACATTGATCCAGGATGTTCAGAACACGGCGGCGGCCTCAGTGGTACTGACCGTCAGCGAAAAACCGGGAGCCTTGGCCGTGTCGAGCGACGGATCTCTAGCCGCGCTAGGACTGGCTGACAACGTGACGATCGTAAATCTGGCCAGCGGTGCGGCCAACTCAATTGCCTGCGGTTGCCAGGCGGCGCGCTTTGATCTGCTGGTAGGCAACTTGGTGGCCCGGATCATCGACGCACAAACCGGCTCGGAGCTGCTGCTGGATGCCGACTCGGCGCAGCCGCGCATCGCGTCACTGCCGGACCTGAATTTGGGGGTTGCCCAATGAGTCGCCCAATGAGTCGCCCAATGAAACGTTTATCATTCGCAATTAGCGTAACGGCCGCCGTTCTGGGCGGTTCAGCCCTTGAAGGGCAGGCGATCCGAACCACTTCTGGATTCACCAGCAAGGTGCTGGCGGCGAACGATGACCTCTCGGCGCCGCTCGAACCGATGGGCTTTAGCATCAACTTTTTCGGTAAGACGCGCAGCTCCGTTTACGTTAACAACAACGGAAACATAACATTTGACAGCTCGTTGGCCACTTACACTCCCTTCGGCCTCGACAGCACGCAGCGCGAGATCATCGGGCCGTTCTTCGCCGATGTGGACACGCGTAACCCGGCTTCGGGCCTCGTTACTTACGGCCAGGACACTGTCAACGGTCACAAGGCGTTCGGGGCAAATTATATTAATGTCGGCTATTACGATGCGCATGCTGACAAATTGAACAGTTTCCAGGTGGTGCTGATCGACCGCAGCGATTCGGGCGCTGGGAATTTCGACCTCGAATTCAACTACGCGAAAATTCAATGGGAGACCGGCGACGCCAGCGGCGGCGTGGGCGGATACGGAGGAACTCCGGCCGTGGTCGGATGGTCCAACGGCACGGGCGACCCCGGCACGTCCTATCAGCTTCCTGGGTCGTTGATCAGCGGCGCTTTTCTCGATGGGGGACCTTACGCGCTAGTTCGCCAGACGGTCAATGCGGTCGTATCGGGCCAAACGGGCGCGGTCTTGGGCCGGCTGACATTCCGGGCGCGCGATGGAGTCATTAGCCCCGGCTTGAGCATTACCAGCACCATTCTTCCCGACGCCACGGTGGGAGCTCGCTATACGACCTCACTTACCGCGACGGGAGCGAATCCACCGTTTCAATGGACTATACTCCCCGACGTGACCGCACCTCCTGGCTTATCTCTGAGCGCGGACGGAACATACACGGGCGTCCCCACAGTTCCCGGGACATATAGCTTTACCCTGAGCGTGACTGCCACCGATGACGATGGCCCGGTTACCGCTTATCAGCGCGGAAGCCTCACCGTCCGTACAGGCGCGGTTTCGATCCTAAACGTTTGCCCGCTACAGGACGGCACGGTGGGCTCGCCCTACGCAGTAACCCTGCGGGCAACCGGAGGCAGCAGCGGTTATCGGTGGAGCGTGGACGATCCTTATTCGCTCCCGCCCGGCGTTGGGCTCAGCGCTGCCGGCCATCTGGCGGGCACGCCACTTTCACCTGGAACATATATCTTCAACCTTCGCGCCAGCACCATCGCGTTGAGCACCACGCAACCGGCGCAATCATTATGCCGGATGACCGTGCAACCAGCAGCCGTTCAGATGACCTCGGGATGCGCACTGCCGAATGCCACAGTCGGCGTGCCGTACGCGCAGGTGTTGTCGACCGCTGGCGGCTACGCCCCATACCGGTACAGCCTGGAAGGCCAATTGCCGCCGGGATTGGCGTTGACGCCGGATGGGCTGGTGGCCGGCACTCCCCTATTTGCGAACACGTCTTCATTCCAGGTCGATGTCACAGACAGCCGTGGCGGGCAAACCTCTCAGGGCTGCTCGGTCGCGGTGAACCCGCCGGCATTCAATCTTACGCAGGTCTGCCCGCTTCCGGCGGCTGTGACCGGAGCGGCTTACAACCAGACGCTTCCGCCCGGCTACGTCTGGTCACTTTCCGGGGCGCTTCCGGCTGGACTTACGCTGACCCCGGATGGAAGCATCTCGGGCACGCCGATGTCGGCCAACATATCGCAGTTCCTGCTGATCGCAACCGATCCAAATGGCAACCCGGCGGGCCAGGTCTGCAGCCTGGCGGTGACCAGGGGTCCGTTGGCAGTCACTGGCTGCCCGCTACCGGACGCAGCGTCCGGGCAGTCGTACCAGGCGAGTCTCAACGCGCTGGGCGGATCGTCTCCTTACACATTTACGTCGGCCGGTTCATTGCCGCCTGGAATCACGATCTGGCCCAACGGCCTCGTAAGCGGTTCCTCAACTGCGGCGGGCTCGTATCCATTCGACGTCACGGTGCGTGAATCCTACGGTCAAACTTTTACGCAAGCCTGCAACCTGAACGTGACTCCCTCGGTGCTGCATATTACGAGCGCCTGCCCGCTGCCCGATGCGCAATTGGGGCAAAGCTATTCGGCGCAGGTGCAGGCGGCGGGTGGCGTCGCACCATATCAGTTTGACTTTCTCGGCTACCTTCCGAATGGGCTGCAGTCCGCGAGCGACGGCACGCTTTCCGGAACTCCCACTGCACTGGGCGGAAATGCCTTCCTGGTGCAGGTAACCGACTCGCAGAGTAAGACCATAACCGCGCCTTGTTCGGTGGGCGTGGGATTGCCGGCAGTGCCTCAAATCAGCATCACGGGCCTCCCGGCGACGGTGCAACCAGCGGCGACTAATATCGCGGTGACCGCGCAGCTTGCCGCCGCGTATACGCAGCCGATCTACGGGCAGGCTACTTTGAATGTGCTGCCCAATACGCAAAGCACTCAAGGGGCAGCCAATCAAGCCGATCCCCGGCTGCGATTCACCAACGGGCAGACCGCGATGTATTTCGTGATTCCCACCGGTTCGAAGCAGGTCACGCTCCCGCTGGTTTCAACTGGTACCGTGGCGAGCACCGTGATAGTGTCGCTCGTCAACCTGGGCTCGTCGAGCGTGCCTCTACCTCTGCATCCGACGCCGGTGATATTCAGCATCCCGCCGGCCGCCCCGGTGATAACCTCGGCTTGCTACACGCCCACGCAGACTGGCGTTAACGTGCAGGTGAACGGCTATTCGACCACCCGTGAGCTTACACAGGCGAACGTTACGGTCGGGACCAACAACAAATTCCAAACCGAAGTGAGCGGGATTGCCGCCGCTTATTTCTCCGCGCCGGAAACGATCCGGGCCGGGGGAAGCTTCGCTTTAACGCTGCCTTACCAGGTGGATATTGGAACGAACAATACGATCGGCCCGGTCACGCTTAACCTGTCCAATACGGTGGGAGCAGCGGGCAGCCGGACCATTCAGGCCTGCCAGTAAGTAGCAGGCCATAGCATTCGCGACGTTACGCTGGAGCCTTCCGTTCGCTCCCGCTCAGCGCGCGAAGCAACCACGCTTTGGCCATTTTCCAGTCGCGCTTTGCTGTCTCGGGCGATATTCCCAACACCTCGGCGGTTTCTTCCACGCTCAGACTGCCGAAGTATCTCAGCTCTACGACCCGGCCTTTGCGGGCGTCAAACATCGCTAACGACGTCAACGCCTCATTGAGAGCGAGCACCTCGACTCCGCCGGAAGGCGCTCCAATCAACGCCTCATCCAGCGGGATCTGCACGGCGCCGGCGCCCCGTTTGGCATAGTGCCGATTGCGCGCATGGTCCACCAGAATGCGCCGGATGATTTGCGCGCAGAGAGCAAAGAACTGCAGCCGGTTTTCACAGCGGATGCCATGCGCGCGAATCAGCTTCAGATAGGCCTCATTCACCAAAGCTGCCGATTCCAGCGTCTGGCCTTGGAAACCTCGGGCCAAGTGCTTTCGCGCAACTCGACGGAGTTCCGGATAAACCATCAGCATCAGATCGCTTAACGCGTCCTCATCGCCGCCACCCCAAGCCTGAAGCAACTCAGTGATGTCCTCGGATCCCTCGGCCGCCATGGCGGGAAGTGTAGCACGAAATTTTCCAGGCGACAGTGACACTTTTCTGCGCCAGTTCCCGTTAGTAGGTCGAGCAGGTCGTAGGAACAACCAATCGCAGCTCATTAGAAAAGGAGAAACGTTATGAAAAAACTCGCGGTTTTCGCCAGCATGTTGATCTGCACGATTGCGCACCAGATCCACGCGGAGGAGCAATGTTCCAACGCGGATTTACGTGGCGTATATAGCTTCGTAGCCTCCGGGACGTTCGGCGCGGCGTCCTTCGTAACCGCCGGCCTGACCACGTACCACGGAGATGGTCAGGTTGATGGCTTAATCCAAATCAGCCTAAACGGAAACGCTATGAAGGTCACTTCCTGGACCGGCAAATACACTGTGGATCCCGTTAATTGCACAGCCACAAAAACTGCCGACATTCCCGGCGTTGGGACGGTGCACTTCTTCGTTACGGCCGGCGACGGTTTCAGGGAACTACGCTTTATCTCTACCGACACGGGCGCGTCAATTAGCGGCACCGCCCGAAAACAATAGGCTTGAGCGCTGAACGCGAACGGAGCCGGTGGCATTTCCCCGGCTCCCCGCCGAGAGGAGTGCCTTCGATGACCATGCGAGAATTCCTGCAAAGCCGCCGAAAAGCGGAGTACCCGGTATTCGTAAAAGTCCTGAAAGCGATGCCAACGGGGCGATTCGATTATCGCCCCCACGAGCGGTCGCCAACGGCAGCAGAGATTGTCTGGACACTCGCGCGGGAGACTAAGATGTGCTGCGACCTCGTCGATGCCAGGCGGTTCAACTGGGTCGCAGAGCCTCCTCCAACCGATCCAGAAGCGATTCTCTCCGCATTCGAAAAGCACTATGCGGATTTGGACGATCGAATTGCGCGTCTCAACGACAGCGGCTGGCAGAATAAGGCCGAGTTACTGATTGACGGCAAGCTCTATCGGGAAGCGCCGGTAGGCGAGTTCCTCTGGTATATATTCTTCGATGCCATCCACCATCGCGGACAATTGAGTACCTACATTCGACCGATGGGAGGCCAGGTTCCCTCAATCTACGGTCCGTCCGGTGATGACCCGGGTGTTTAGAGCCTCTCAATCTTCAGAGCAGAAAATTCGCGCTCGAGAGCGGCGACCAATTGTTGGAATCGGGGTTCCTGGCGCAAGTTCATCAAATGTGGATCGATCCGGAAGAAGGGCCAGCACGGGTTGCCGGTATCGACGCTCTTTTCCAACCACGCCATTGCCTTTTCGGTTTCCCCGAGAACCGCGTAGACACAGGCGACATGATGGTAGGTATGGTGCGCATGGCCGAAAGAGACTGGTAAATCCAGCGCCTTCCGAACACACTCGAGTGCGGCCCCCATATGATTTCGGCGAGCGTGCAGCATGCCTCGCAGGCTGATGAACAAAGGCTCGTTGGGGTATTTTTCCAGTGCCACCGACAACCGATGCCCGGCTGCATCCAGATCTCCGGTCAGCAGTAGACTGTGTGCGCTATACCAGAGTGCGTTCTTGTTGCCGGGCGATTCTCTGAACCAGGCCTCCCCGGATTCCTTCGCCTGCGCGAAGTCTCCACGATACTGACAAATGAACTCGCGGTTATAGCTTCGATTCTTTGGATTGGACCGTCGCGCTCGATCATCGGCGATTTGCGCTTCCTGAAACCGTCCGATGTGCATACAAATCGCGGCCATCCGGTTATGGGCGCGGTCGAAATTGGGCCGTGCCTCCAGCACCCGTTCCAACGCAGCAATTGCTTTCGCGTGTTGGAAATTGTTCGCTGGGCTCCACAAGATCGCAGCCCGGGCCCAATGTGCCTCCGGTAAGTCCGGATCCAGAGTGAAAGCTCGCTGGTAGTGATGCTCTGCCTTCTCCAACCAGATGCGTTGGGGGTCGAAATAGTAGTGCACTTGCATGGAGGCATGCGACAGCCAGGCATGCGCCAAAGCGAATTCGGGATCGAGCTCAACGGCTCTGGAAAAGTGCTGGACAGCTTTCTGGAATTCTTCCGGAGAATCCCCATAACTCTCGCGCAGACCGGCCATGAATTCGCCATATGCTTCCGGGTCGCTGCTGTATCTGTCCCGAGACTTCGTTACTGTCCGCGGAAACCGGCTTTGCAGCGATTCCACCACCCGCCGCCCGATCTCATCCTGGACTTCGAACACGTTTTCCTGCACGAAGTCATGCTTCTCCGAATAGGCGATCTTTTGCGTCATGTTATCGAAGAGCTGCATCGAGACGCGCCAGTGTGACCCCAGCCTTTGGACATTCCCCTGCAAGACGTGACGCACTCCGAGATTGCGACAGGTCTGGGCCGGTTCAGTACCGGCGGCATAGTTGAGGATTGCCGACGTCGGAAGCACGGCAAAATCCTCAAGACTTCCGAGCATCGTAATCAACGCGTCCGCGAAGCCTAGCGACAACGCCTGGCGTTCTTCGATTTCGTTCAAGAAAACAAACGGTAGTACGGCAATCGAGGTTAAAGGCTTCGTGTCTTGCAAAACAGCGGTGGAAGGTTCTCGATCAGCCGCACCGTCAGCCAGGGCTTCCAGAACCGCTTCGGCTGAAGGGTATCGCTCCGCCGGACTCTTGCGGAGAAGCTTCCGCATAATGCCCGCTAACCTGGGAGAGGTGGCTTCCATCGCAGCCGGGTCATCGTGAAGAATCGCATGCAGTATATCCACGGGCGATTTGTGAGGCCAGGGATGTTGCCCCAGCAGCATCTCGTAGAGAATGATCCCGAACGCGAACAGGTCGCTGCGCTGATCGACTTCGCCTCCTTGGATCTGCTCGGGCGACATGTAGGCGACCGTCCCGAGGATCTGACCACCAAGACTTGCTTCCGTCGATGCGGTGTCTTCTGTCTGGAACCCGGAGGAGACCGGAATTCGCTTTGCAAGGCCAAAATCGAGCACTTTCACATAGCCATCGAAACGAACCATGATGTTCTGCGGCTTCAGATCGCGATGGACTATACCTGCGCGATGTGCGGCGCGAAGAGCTTCCAGCACCTGCCGCGCAATCCCGAGGCTCCGCTCCACATCAGGCGCGCGTTGAAGCCAATCACGTAAGGTTTCGCCCTCGACCAGCTCGGTGACCATGTAATTGGGGCCGACATCGTAGAGCGTACAAATATGCGGATGGTTCAGCGCCGAGATCGCTCGAGCCTCTCGCTCGAATCGATTGCTGAACTGCTCGGCGGAAATTTTGATGGCTACGGCGCGATTAAGCCGCGTGTCCAAGCCACGGTAGACCTTTCCCATGCCGCCCTCGCCCAGCAAGCCTAGAATCTGGTACGGACCAAGTCTCTCGCCGGAGGTCAAGACGGTACGTGTCGCCGCCAAGTCGTCGGCTTCGGCCCACGCAGTTTGATCGACCAGGCGCTCCGTCCCACCGCTCTGCGCTAACAGAGATTCCACTTCCACGCGCAGTTCGGCATCATGTCGACAGACTTCGGCGAGGAAGTTACCTTGCCGGGAGGGCTCCTGTTCCAGGGCCAAATGATAAATCCGCTCGATTTCCCGCCAGCGTTGTTGCTCCATCGACTGCCGTCCGTATAATCTGTCTCACAACGTTATCTCACAGCGGCTACGGCTGCGCAATGCGATCATCTCTATTTGTTCTGGAGTTGTATTGCTGCGCCGTCTCTGATTTCGTCGGTTGCGCGGCGGACCACCCGGTCGCCTGGGTGCAGATTCCCGATCACCTCGACCAGGTCGCCGTCTTCGGCGCCTTTGCGAACGTCGACCCACTCGGCGTGGCCGTCCCGGTCCCGGACGACGAACACGCGCTCGGTGGTGGTGACCACGCTCGTCTTCGGCACGAAGAGAGCGGGCCGTGAACGCCGCACCGGCCATTTCACCGCCGGATACATGCCCGGCGATAGCGTGCCGTCGGAATTGAAAACATCTAGTTCGACTGGCATGGTGCGAGTTTTCTGATCGAGCGCATGAGCCAAGCGCGCGACGGTCCCAGAATATGTGCGCTCCGGATAAGCGGGCACCTGGAATTCCACTCTTGCGCCGCGCGCTATGCCGCCGACATCTTCTTCAGGAACCGCCACCACCAGCCGCAGATGTGAGACCTGTTGAATGGTGAGTAGCGGCTCCGTGCCTGACCCGACCAGTGCGCCCGGATGAACCAGGCGATCCGTAACGACGCCATCGAAGGGCGCGGTAATCCGCAGATAAGCCTGCATGTCCTTCAGCGATTGGACAGTGGCCTCGACCGCGCGGCTGGCTTGCTGTCGAGAATTGAGCAACGCTTTGGCTGCGTCTACCTGTTTTTCGGCCTGGATCAGCTCATTGCCCGCGATTGCCCCAGGAGTTTCGGCGGCTTTCTTCATGCGCTCGTAGGTACTCTGTGAGCCCTGAAGTTGAGCTTCGGCCTGAACGCGATCGGCGTCGGCAGCTTGAACCTTCGACTCGGCTTCGGCGATCTGAGCGGTCATCTCCGGAGCGCTTAATTCCACCAGAAGGTCGCGTTGTTTGACGACGCTGCCTCGGTCCACCAGAACGCGCTCGACATAGCCGGGCACCTTGGCGTGCAGCGACACGCTGAGGAACGGCTGAAACTCGCCAGGCAGCTCGACGTTCCGCGAAATTGTCTTGGAGACTACGGGCGCGAGCTCGATTTTTTGCGGCCACGCTGGCGCTGCGGCCAAGCATGTCAGAATGGCGATTGTTTCAATGCGCTTCATAATATCGGCTCGCGGGATCCGCCGGATTGAGCGACGGGGACGTCGTGGATGCTCTCCTCTGAAGAATGGCGTAGATGGATGGCAAGATGGTGAGCGTGGTGAAGGTGGAAAGGAGCAGGCCGCCAATCACAGCGCGGCCGAGCGGCGCGGACTGCGAACCGCCCTCACCAAATCCGATAGCCATGGGGATCATGCCGAAGATCATCGCCGCGGCGGTCATCAGGATGGCGCGCAAGCGGCTGCCGGCGCCTTCCTGAATGGCTTCGAAGACGGGCTGTCCCTCGCGCCGGTGACGTTCGGCAAACGAGACCAGCAAAATCGAGTTCGCGACCGCGATTCCGATGGCCATGATCGCACCCATGAAGGATTGGACGTTTAACGTGGTGTGGGTAAGCAGCAGCATGAAGAGCACTCCGCAGAGCACAGCGGGAATCGTCAGAATGATGGCGAGCGCCAAACGGATCGACTGAAAATTTGCGGCCAGCAGCAGAAAAATGACAACCACCGCCAGCAGCAGACCTATCCGCAGCCCCGACAAGGTTTGTTCCAGCGCTGGGATCTCGCCGCGGAACTTGACGCTGACGGCTCGAGGCGGCGCTCCGGCGGCAGCGAGCGCCCTGTTCAACTTCTGCGCCGCTTCGCCCAAAGTCAAGCCGTGAAGATTGGCAGTGAGACTGACGACACGCTGTCCGTTGTAGCGCTCGATCAGCCCGGGCATGGTTCCCAACTTGAGCGTCGCGATGTCGGAAAGCAGGGGCTTCGGATGTCCATCGTGCATTACCGGAATGCTGGCGAGTTGGTCGACGCCCTGCATCCGGTTTTGCGGCAGCTCGACCTGAATCTGGAAGGCGTTTCCCGAATTCGGATCTCGCCAGTAGTTGGGTTGCGTGAATCGCGAGGAAGAGGTGGCCGGCACAACCGAACGCGTGACATCGGCCATGGTCAAGCCGAACTGGCCGGCGCGGTCGCGGTCGATATTGATATCGAGCGTCGGAAAATTCATCTCTTGAGCAAACTGAAGATCGCGCAAGAAGGACAGCTTCTCTAATTGGGCCTGGATCTTTCGTGCATAGGCGTAATCATCCTGCAGGCTGGGGCCTTGCACAGCCACCTCGACGGGAGTTGGCGATCCGAAGCTCATCACTTGCGTGACGATGTCGCCCGCCTCGAATGACACCTGAGAACCCGGCAGTTCGCGGCACAGATCGTCTCGTAGTTTGTCGCGCAAAGCCTCGCCTCGGGGAGCGTCCGGTTTGAGCGCTACCTGGATCACAGCTTCCTGTGGACCGCTCGTGAACAAGTGAATAAGATCGACCGGATAGCTGGACGGCACGACACCCACAAAGTCGCTGGTAATCTCGACGTTGTTGCCGCCAATGTCGCGATGAATGATGTCCAGGGCGTGAAGCACGATGCGCTCGGTCTCCTCCACTCGCGTGCCGGTCGGTGCGCGTAGGCGAATGCGGAGCAAAGGAGCATTCACGTCGGGAAAAATCTCGGTCCCCATGCGCGGCAGAAGAATATAGATCAAAGCAAAGGAGCCGGCCAGGTAGACCAGCACTAGGGGCCAACGAAGCCGCAGGACCAGGTTCAGATAGCTCGAATAGAACGAGCGCAGGTGCCCGAAGATTCCTTCCCGCTCCTCACCCCGGCGCCGCTCCTTCATCAGCCAAGTGGAAAAGACCGGCACCAGGCTGCTCGATAGCAGGTAAGAGGCGATCATCGAAAATGCAACCGCCAGAGAAAGCGGTATGAACAATTGCCGGCCCACGCCGACCATGAAGAAAGACGGAACGAACACGGCCAGTACGCAAAACATGGAAAGCAGCCGCACCAGTGCGGTCTGGTTAGTAGCTTGAAGCACGGCCCGCGCCCGCGAGATGCCGGGAAGCATCTGAGTGTGGATGTTCTCAATCTCCACCGTAGCCTCGTCGACCAGGACGCCGACCGCCAGCGCCAGTCCGCCGAGCGTCATGATGTTGATGGTCTGTCCGGTGACCCAGAGCAGAACCTCCGCCGCCAGGAGCGCAAACGGGATGTTCATCACTACGATCAACGCGCTGCGCCAGTCGCGCAGGAAGATCAACACCATCAGGCCCGTCAACACGGCGCCCAGCAGTCCTTCGATGACCAAGCCTCGGATGGAGTTGGTGACGTAAGGTGACTGGTCGAATTCCAGGCGCACGTCGGTGTCGTCCGGAAGCACCTTCTTGAACTCGGGAATGGCTGCCTTGACGTGGTTAATCACGTCCAGCGTTGACGCATCCGAACGCTTGGTGACTGGAATGTAGACGGTCCTCTTACCGTTTACGTGCGCGTAGGCGGTGATGATGTCGGTGCCGTTTTCGATGGTTCCGATGTCGCGTAGGTAGACAGTAGTTCCTGAAGTGGGCCGGATGGGCGTGCTCAGCAGCTCGGAGAGATTTCCGCCCAGCGCCGCATTGGTCCGCGCGATTCTTTCGAGCTTGCCCGTCCAGGTATTGCCAGAAGGCATCACCAGGGTAGCCTTGCTGACTGCGTCGACAGCTTCGTCGGGCGAGATGCGGTATTGCTGCAGCTTGTCGGGATCGAGCGTGATGACGATGGTTCTCTGATTTCCTCCGAATGGCGGCGGAGCGGAGACTCCCGGAAGAGTCGCGAAGAGCGGGCGCACGCGGTTGATGGCGAAATCCTGCAACTCGCCCTGGGTGCGCGTCGCGCTGCTGAAAACCAGTTGGCCGACCGCAACGCTGCCCGCGTCAAAACGTGTGATGAATGGCGGCACCGTACCCGGTGGCATGAACGAGCGGGCGCGATTCACATAGCCCACCGTCTCCGACATGGCTTGGCTCATGTTGGTATCGGGATGAAATACCAGCTTCATGAGCGTCGCGCCCTGGATGCTTTTGCTCTCGACGTAATCAATGCCGGTGATGTAGAGGAAGTGATATTCGAAATAGTAAGTGAGATAACCTTCGATCTGTGCCGGGTCCATGCCGCTGTAGGGCTGCGCGACATAGATGGCCGGGTCGCCGACTTGCGGAAAAATATCGACGGGCATGCGCCGGATGGCAAGCGCTGCGCAAAGCGCGATGGCGATCAGGGCCACGACAACGGTGATCGGTCTGGTGAGAGCGGCTAGAACGAGGCGCATGGTTTTCTACTCTTGATCGCCTACTGGCTCGCCACCGCCAGGAATGGTTGGATATCTCCGGCGGCCGCGGCGACGCCCAGCAAACCGCGCCAGATTCCGAGCCGCGCCAGGGCGTCGTCGATCTCGGCCTGCGTGAGCAGCCGTTGCGCTTCCGCCACTTCGTCGATGTTCCCGAGGCCCGATTGATAGCGAGCAGTAGATTGCTGAGTGGCCGCGCGCGCCGCCGATACTTCGACTGGCGTGTTGCCTGCGATCCGGCGGGCGCCCTGGAGATTCGCTACCGCGCGATTCCATTGGGCGCGCAGGTCAGTGGCGATCTGCTGATAGCGGGCGGTTTCGGCGCGGATGGTGGCCGATTGGGCGGTCTGCCTGGCCCGGATCGCGGGCAAATCCATGATGGGGAAGTTTACGCTGAAGCCTAAGGCATAGTTCTGTACGTTGGGAGCAAGGCCATTCAATCCACCAAGGATTCGGCCGTCGAGCTCAGCGCCGGTGCCACGAGCATAGGCGGCGGCTTGCAGATAGAAGCGCGGGAAATAGGTTCGTTCCAACGCACGGAGCCGGGCCTGTTCTTGTTCGACGACAGCATTTTGTTCGACGGAGACAGGATTGGATGCAGTGTCGAGAGCCGTGACCGGACGCTCCGGCGGCAGTTGCAACAAACCGGGCGCGGAGATATCGATTTGGCTGGGCTCTCCACCCACGAATTGTGCGAGAGTCGCGCGCGCGATTTCCGTGGCCTGTTGGGCCTGTATAAGCTGGGTGCGCGCGGCGGCCAGCTCGGCTTCGGCGCGGGAGGCGTCGGCGCCGGGGCGCAGTTCAGCGTTCACCAGGGCGTTGGTGGTCCGGAGAATCACCTCGGCGCGATCGACTCCGGCTTGTGCGGCTCGCACGGTTTCCTCGGCGGCGGCCAACGTGAGATAAGCATTCACGGCCGACACCGCGACATCGAACTGGGTTCGCTTCAGAGCAGCTTCGGATTGATTCTTCACGGCCGAGGCCACGGCCACATTCGCGTCTCGCAGACCGAAATCAAAAGGCTCCCAGGTGACCAGCCCTCCGACGGCGCTGCCCCACGCTGTACCGAAATTGTTAGTGCTGATCACGGGGCCGGACATCGATGGAATGACGCTCTGCGGTAACAGCAGCCCGAAGACATTGTTTCTGGTGGCCCGATTGACTTGCGCGAGGGCGTCCACGCGCGGCAGGTACGCGGTTCGCGCGAGTTGAATGCCCGCCGCGGCGGCGTTGATCTGCTCCTGGGAAACGCGAATGGAAGGATAATTACGGATGGCGTTCTCGACGGCGGCGGTTAGGGTCAGCGGAGCCTGCTGGCCGGACAAGGCAGTGACTGCAGGGAGCATCAGCAACATGAATCGAGCGAACGTTCTCACTATTTGCCCTCGATAAGTTCTCGGAATAACTCCCGCACCTTGCTCTTGGCCGCCAGCAAAGCTTTCCTGCCCCGCGGTGTGGCCCGGTATACTTTACGCAGCGACTTGCCGTTGCGCTGTTCTTTGGCGCGGAGGTAGCCTTTCTGTTCCAGGCTATGCAGCAGCGGATACAGACTTCCGGGGCTGATTCGATAGCCGTGCCGCGCAAGTTCTTCGATCATGCCAAGGCCGAAGATCGGTTCTTCGGTGGCGTGATGCAGGACGTGCAGGCGAATCAGGCCGGAGTAAAGATCCCGGTCCGCGGCGTAAACATTATCATCGGCTTTCGTTTTCGACATTCGATTACGAATAATGGTAGTATATCACACGGATATGGATCAGACTCCGAAGACACGCCGTAATTTTCTTTCCGACGCTGCCCTGGCAACCGGGCTGCTGTGGTCCGGTTGTAATCGCGCCAGGGCGCCAGAAGAGCCAACCAGCGGCCCCGCTGATGTGACACTGCGCATCGGCTCCGTGCTGGTGGATATAGCGAAAGATCACACCATCAGCACCATCGGATACAACGGCGCTTCGCCGGGACCGCTGATCCGGCTGCGCGAGGGCGTCCCCGTGACGGTGGACCTGTTCAATGAAACCGATACGCCGGAGCTGGTTCACTGGCATGGCCAGATTGTTCCTGTTGCCGTCGATGGCGCGGAAGAGGAAAAAAGCCTCTTTGTTCCGCCTCACGGAAAATTGCGCTATCGCTTGACGCCGCAGCCTTCCGGAGCGCGCTTCGTCCACACGCACGTGATGCCGATGTCGGACCTGACCCGCGGCACTTACAGCGGACAGTTCGGGTTCGTCTACATCGAGCCCAAAGTCAATCCCGGACAGTACGATCAGGAGCTGTTTCTCGCCACCCACGAATGGGAGCCTTTCTACACTACCGAAGAGGAGGAAGATGAAGAAGAGGGCGCGGTGAAGAAGCCGCCGCAGAAGGATGAGAAGCCGAACGGTTGGGAGATCGGCTATCAACGCTTCACCATCAACGGTAAATGCCTGGGCTTCGGCGATCCGGTGCGCGTCAAAGAAGGGCAGCGCGTCTTATTCCACTTCCTGAACGCGAGCGCGACGGAGAACATCCAGCTTGCATTGCCCGGCCATCAATTTCAGGTGGTCGCCATCGATGGAAACGCGGTGCCGCATCCGCAGTTGGTGGATGTGCTCGAGCTCGGCACGGCCGAGCGGATCGACGCCGTCGTAGAGATGAAGAATCCGGGCGTTTGGATTCTGGGCACTCCTAAGGATGACGACCGCAAGAACGGAATGGGCATCGTCGTCGAATATGCCAACAAGAGCGGAGCGCCGCGCTGGGTAAAGCCGCAGAAGAAGCCGTGGGACTACAGCATCTTTGGCGAGAGCCGCCCGGTTCCGAACCCCGACGAAGTGATTCCGCTTGCATTCGGCAAGATCAACGGCGGAGCGGGCGGGTTCAATCACTGGACCGTCAACGGAAAAGAGTACGACGCGAAGGCGGAGCCGCGAGTCCTCCACAAAGGCCGGCGCTATCGTTTGATTTTCGATAACCAGACCGACGACGCCCACCCAGTTCACCTTCACCGCAACAGCTTCGAGCTGACCAATGTGTACGGCAAATCGACGGCCGGCGTCCTGAAAGACGTCGTGCTGGTGAAAGGCTTCAAGAAAATCGAAGTCGACGTCACGCCGGCCATGGAGGGCCTGACCCTGTTTCACTGCCACCAGCAGCTGCACATGGATTATGGATTCAAGCTGCTGTTTAACGTTGTGTAGGTCCCTGACGCCCCGAGCGATTGTTAGCGCTTACGCCGCCGCCACAAGCCGATCAGTATCGCTCCCAGGCCAGTGGCTAGATACATCGGGGTTGCGGCCTCCGGGACGCTGTTACCGAACGTATACGTCACGGTTGCAGTCGCGGTGGCGCTAGTGGATTGGCCGCCGGAAAAGTTTCCTCCGCCTCCGGTGATCATCAGCATCGTCGATGTCGAAACCGGGACATTGAAGTTGCCAGCTCCCGTGTACGGCGCGAACACGGTCGTGTCAATCGTCGTGCCTGTCCCGGGGCCCGTTAAACCGCTAAAGGTTTTCGATTGACCGGCTGTTAGTGTTTGGGTGCCGGTGTTGAACGTCGCTAGGAACAGCGGCGTGGCAATGGTAAAGCCGGCGAGAGGGCCGACCATAAAACCCGAAGTCGTCGTGCCCTCTCCAGTCTCGGTGATGGTCGCGGCGTTGGTTAACGTGATGGAACCGCTGATGCTGCCATTCACGGTAATCGCAATACTTTGCAGATTTAGCCCGTTGAACTGTGGGCAGACAACGGCGCCGTTGATCTCAGTTGGACCGTTGAGCGTGGAACACGTCACAGTCATAATGGTCGCAGATGCTGTACCAGCGAAAGCCAAGGTGGCTAAAATGAATATAAGCCTAGTTACAGAACGCATGGTTGATCCTCCGATCGGTGCCCATAGGACATAAGTACTGTAGGTACTAGTACTACAGTACTCAGACAGCTTAAGGCAGGCTAAGGAGTCAATCAACTGGGAAAAGACCCAATACTACTTTGGTGATATAGGCAGAGGGGATGAAGATGGCGTCCCCAAGGGGATTCGAACCCCTGTTATCGCCGTGAAAGGGCGGTGTCCTAGGCCGGGCTAGACGATGGGGACTTCCGGAAGGAACTACATCAACCACTCTAACATGCGACGACCGCCCCGGCCCTCAGACTTTAGAGGGTCTCCTCAGGCTTTAGAGAGTCTTTAGATAAGCTATGACGTCGGCCTTTTCCTGTTCCGACAACAGATCGGCATAGGACGGCATGCCGTTGCCGCCGCTATTGATCATCGCTTTGACATTATCGACGGTGACGGCTTTACCGTTCTTGAGCTTGTCGTGTTTGAAAAGACCTTTGAGGGAAGGGCCGATCTTCTTTTCATCCGTATCCGTGTTGTGACACACGGAGCACTGGTCGAAGACCTCTTTGCCCTTAGCGGCATCGCCTGCCTTGTCGGCCGCGATGGCCAATCCGGTGAACAACAATCCGCCGATACCGAGGCTTAAAGCTAGTGTGCGCATTCCAAGCTCCTGGAGAAAATGTCTCACTTTCTTTAGTCTACAATCTTCCCGCGCCTTTCGTCATCCGCTCCGCGGGCCGCTAGAATATCACTATGGCAAAAGCTCTCAAAGAAGGTGACGCCGCCCCCGCGATTCGCGCCGAGGATGATGGGGGGCAGCCGTTCGACTTGGCAAGCCTCAAAGGCAAGAACGTCGTTCTTTACTTTTTCCCCAAGGCTGATACGCCTGGCTGAAACAAGGAAGCCACCGGGTTCCGTGAGAACTCGAAAAAATTCACCAAGGCCGACACAGTGATAGTGGGCGTGTCGCCGGATAAGTCGGCTGCTCAGACAAAATTCAAGGACAAGTTCGATCTGCCCTTTACTCTACTCTCCGATGTCGATCACCGCGTGGCCGAAGCTTATGGCACGTGGGTGGAAAAGAGCATGTACGGGCGCAAGTACATGGGCATGGAGCGCAGCACGTTTCTGATCGGCAAAGACGGCAAGATCAAGAAAATTTTCCACAAGGTAAAGCCGGAAGGCCACGCGGAGGAGGTGTACGCAGCGCTGCAGTCGGTGTAGGCAATTAAGAACTGCCGCGCCGTAGCGCCTCGAGCGTGAAATCCTCATCCCTCATCGGGGCATTGTACTGAAGTTTTTCGATCTTCAGAAGAGTGTGGCTGTTGCGGGCGGCGTCGAAGACTTCGACGGTGCGCGGCGTCCAGATGTTATCCACTTTTTCGAGATCGCTGTAGTGGATGCGGCGAACCAGCTTGGCGCCAGGAGAGTTGGATAAGTTCTCAACCTGCGCCGTGACAAAGTTGTCTTTGCGGATCCACAGCACTGACGACGTGTATTGTGAGGACTTCGATTCTTTCGGCTTGGACTCGATCTTCCAGCAGGGCGCATTGTCGATAGCCTCTTCGCCCAGGATCTTGTAGTCGAACAGGGCGATGTCGCGCTCTTCCAAGTCTTCGAAGCTGAAGTCGGTGCCGAAGAATCGCGTGGAACGATCCTGCAGAGCAATGCGCCGCTCTCGCTCGATGGCCGGCGTCCACATCCATTGGTCTGAAGAGCGGTCGGGATGATTCACAATTAGCAGCGCCAAACCCTTCAACTCTGTCGGAGCGGTAAAGCGCAGGATGGATTTACTTTCGCCGAACGAGCCGATCCGCTGGTAGGTCCAGCGCTTCAGGTTGACCTTGTTGGACGACCCGACCATTTCCAGCGTGCCTTCGTAGCGCTCGGATTTCGCCCGGGAGCGATTCTGGGACTCGGTGACGATCTGGCGTGCGTCTTGCGCCGATACTGCCGCATTAACCAGCAACCAGAAACCAGCAACCAGAAACTTACTCATATTCCAAGGCTTCGACCAGCGATCCTCGCACGGCCGATTCCGCGGGGCCGATAGCGGACAAAAAGGCGACCGCCAGAATCACCGGCAGCAGGACCAGCGAAATCTGATAAGGATATTCGTAATCGAGACGAAGCCCCGCGATATCCTCGGCCGAAATTCGTAGGCTGTAATAGAGCTGCAAGGCGCCGAACGCCAGGCCGAGAATCAGGCCAACCATCCCGATGGTCAGGGCCTCCAGCCAGATCGTTCGCCGAACCTGATTTCTCAGACCACCTACCGCTTGCAGCACGCCCAGCTCGCGGCGCCGGTCGGTGATCGATACCGTCAACGTGTTGACGATTCCCAGCACGGCTACCAAAACGGCGACAGCGATCTGGACATAAGTGATCGCGAACCACTGATCGGTCAAACGCAAGATATAGCGACGGACTTCGCGATTCGTCAGCACGAACAAGCGCCGCTGATTGCTAAATGTTTCAAGAATGCGCCGCTTGACGTCCGCTTCCTCCGCGCCGCGGGCCAGGTAAATACGAAACACGTTCACCGTGTCGTCGTTCCAATAGCGCTTGTACAGTCCGCGATCCATCAGAATAGAGCCCTGCTCGTCGGAAAAATCGGTCACGATTCCGGCTATCGGCAAATGCAGAACGCCGCCCGGGCTGGCGATATCCACAATATCGCCAAGCTTATAGCCGCGCAAAAGCGCAAAATTCTCGGAAGCCAGGATGGCATTGCCCGCAGCCGTCCGGCGGAACATCTCGTTCGGATCGCCCTTTACCGGCGGTAGCGTGGCATGATGTCGCAACGCTTCGACGTCGGTGGCCACGAACATGATGGGCGCGCCGCGCACTTGGATGCGGGCATCGCGTACGCCTTGCACTTCAGCGATCCCCGGAATGGCTCGCAACTGGGCAGTCATCGATTCGGGAAAACGAAAGCTGCGAGCGGTAAGGCTTTCGGAAGGCGAAATAAAGAGATCGGGATTTAGCGCCACCGTGAGCCATTTGAAAATCGAATCATAGCTGGCGCGCGTCAGCCCACCCAGAGCGACCACCAGCGCAAGCGAAAGCATTAATGCCGCTACGGCGCCGGAGGTTCGCCGCGGCGCTTGCAACAAGCTGTCGACCGCGAGAGTTCCTTCCACCGGCCGCAGCCATTTCAAGATTGGACGAAGCGCGCGAGCGACCAACTGCGACAGCGTCGGCGTGAGCAGCAGCGCCGCGAGCACTGCCAGTGCGTCACCCAGGTAAAACAGAATCCGATACCGGCCAAGCAACGCGCACGCCAAAGCGAGAAGCGCCACGATTAGCGCCGCAATCCGCCGCGTCCGGTTCTCGCCCGCGCTCAACTGCTGGTACTTGCCTTTCTGTAGCGCTTGTACCGGATCCACGCGAGCCGCGTTCCGCGCCGGAATGAAAGCGGCGATGACGCTGGTAATGACGCCTAGCACGATGGCGAACGTCATCAAGACAGGATTGGTGGAGATTTGATCGGCTTTTTGCGCGATGCCATACAGCTCGCCCAGCAGTGCGCCGATGTAACCGGTCATCCCGCGCGCGATCAAGATTCCCATCAGCAATCCGGCAATGGATCCGAACAGTCCCGCTACGGCGCTTTCACCGAGGAACAGCGTCCGGATCTGACTCCGCGTAGCCCCTAGAGCCCGCAGAATTCCGATCTCCGAGCGACGCTGCGTAACTGCGATCTGGAATGTGTTGTAGATGATGAACATTCCAATAAACAGGGCAAACGCGCTGGTAATGTTCGCGGTCAACGCGTAAATGCGCGAGATGGATTCAAACTGCTGGCCGCGCGCCGAGGGTGCTTCCACCTGAAAGCCCGAGCCCAACGCGGCTTGAAGCCTGGCCCGTACGTCGTCGACCTTTTCGCCGTCTTTCACCGCCAAATCGATGCGATCGAACTTGCGTCCGCGGCCGAACACCTTTTGCGCTGCGTAAAGATCCATCACCGCGAGATTGCCCCCGAAGGCGCTGGTGAGTCCTCCGGATTTCATGATGCCGCGCACCGTGAAGAGCTTTTCGCCCTCCATGGTGCTCATCGGAACTTTGCTTCCAATACCGAGATCATTCTCGCGCGCGAATGTATCGGCAATAATGAGCGAGTCAGGCTGGGCTAGAAAGATCAGCGGATCGTCGATGGCGGCATCTTGGTCACCCTTCAGATCGTAGTCGCGCAGGCTGCGATCGCCAATCATGTCCACGCCCAAGATCAACACATCGCCCTGCCCCTTTAATGCCGTGCTGACCACCGCCTCGATCACCGGAACCGCCACGCGAACCCCAGCCACCGCTTGCACGCGATCGAGCACGTTCTCGTCAAAGCCAGTCTCGCCGGCCGAGATTTGAAGCTGCGTCGCACCGGCGATCTGGTTGACGGTGTGACGAAATGCAAAGAGCACGGACTGATTGGCCGTGTGCATCCCTACGAACACGGCGACGCCGAGAACAATTCCGGCTATGGTGAGCATCCAGCGCAGCAGATGTCTGCGAATATAGGGCCAGCTAATAAGTTTGAGCAGGATCATGGATGGGAGGGCCCAACTTTCCGGCGCGATCTTCGACAATGCCGCCGTCGCACAACGCGACGACGCGCGAGCAGCTTTCTGCCACGTGGATATCGTGCGTCACGATCAGCACCGTCGACCCGAGCCGCTGATGCAGATCCCGAATCAACTTCAAGATTTCCGCGCCAGTGTGCGTGTCCAGGTTTCCAGTCGGCTCATCGGCCAGCAACACGGGAGGATAGACGGAGAGCGCTCGCGCGATGGCGCACCGCTGCCGCTCGCCACCCGAGAGTTCGTCGGGCAGATGATCGGTTCGAGCGCCCAGCCCAACCAGATCCAGCAATTCGCGAGCGCGCTCGTCGATTTTCTTTTTCGGCCAGCCGCGCAGGTGGAGTGGAATGGATACGTTCTCGGTGCAGTTCAGCGTCGGTAACAGATTGAAGAACTGGAAAACGAAGCCGATCTTGTCGCGCCGCATGCGGGTCAAATCGTCATCGGGCAGCCCGCTCAGCAACGTACCATCGATCGCGATGGCGCCGGAGCTGGGAGTATCCAGGCCGCCGATTAGGTTCAGCAGCGTGGATTTGCCGGAACCCGACGGCCCAACGATCGATACCATTTCGCCGCGCGATATCTCCAGATCGATATCCTGGAGTGCCGTAACTTTACGCTTTCCGTTGAAGGTCTTGCTGACGTTAGCGAGCCGAATCACCTATTAGCTATCATGTCTTATCGCGATGGTCGGGTGCACGGATTACATCCAAAACAAATGAGAATAGGAATCGACGCTGGTGGTACCTTCACCGATTTCATCATCCAACACAATAGTGGAAGGCTCGAAACCTTCAAGCTGCGTTCCAATCCACGTTCGCCTGCTAGCGTGATTTTAGCCGGCCTGGGACAGATAGCGGAGTCTTCAAAGGCACAGGTGGTGCATGGATCGACAGTCGCGACGAACGCGCTGCTCGAGCGCAAAGGAGTCTCCACCGCTCTGATCACCACGGCGGGATTCGAAGACGTAATTCAGATCGGCCGCCAGAACCGTCCCGAACTGTACAACCTCACCCCCAAACCGCGCGTCCCGATTATTCCCCGAACGATGTGCTTCGGGCTGCGCGAGCGGTCTTATTTCGACGGCACGATTGCGGAACGGCCCAGCCAGGCTGAAATTCGCCGTCTTAAAACCCGGCTGCGCAAGCTCCGCGTGGAATCCATCGCCATCTGCTTCCTGCACGCCTATCGGAATCGCGCCAATGAAAAACTGGTTGCGGATGCGCTCGCAGGCTTCGGCTACCTCTGCTGTTCGCACGATGTCTGCCCGGAGTTTCGCGAGTACGAGCGATCCTCCACCACCTTGATCAACGCTTACGTCGGACCTCTGATGGACCGCTATCTCGGTGAACTCGAACGCGGAACGCGGCGGTCGATTTCGATCATGCAATCGAACGGCGGCTTCATGTCCACCAGGGAAGCGCGGCGTCATGCGATTCGCACCGTGCTCTCTGGACCGGCCGGCGGTGTTGTCGGTGCGCTTGAAACGGCGCGCCTCTCCGGATTCCCGCGCATCCTCGGCTTCGACATGGGCGGAACATCCACCGATGTAAGCTTGTGCGACGGCCAACCGCGCGAAACCATGGAAGCCTCTATCGACGGTTTCCCGGTGCGTGTGCCCATGCTCGATATCCATACTGTGGGCGCCGGCGGCGGATCAATCGCGCGCGTGGACGAAGGTGGCCTGTTGCGCGTGGGTCCTCAAAGCGCGGGCGCCGATCCGGGTCCGGCCTGTTACGGAATTGGAGACCAGCCCACCGTCACCGACGCGCACGTCGTGCTCGGCCGCATCCATGCCGACCAACTCATCGGCGGTGAAATGCATCTGGATGTGAAACGCGCCGGTGCAGCAGTTGATTCCATAGCAACGAAACTCCGGCTCACCCGGGATGCCGCGGCCGAAGGCATCCTGCGCGTCGCCAACGCCAACATGGAACGGGCCATCCGATTGGTGTCGGTGGAACGCGGCCACGACCCGCGCGATTTCGCCCTGGTAGCTTTCGGCGGCTGTGGCGGGCTACACGCCTGCGAAATGGCTCGTGAACTCGGAATTCGTACTGTGCTCGTGCCCGAGTACGCCGGTGCTCTGTCCGCGCTGGGCATGCTGCTAGCGGATCGAGTTCGCGATTATGCCGCAGGTGTTTTGAACAGCCCCGGCATCGAGCGCGAGTTCGAGCGTCTGGAGCGCGCGGCCCGCAAAGAGCTTCCAGGTGCTGAGATAATTCGCGCTGCCGACATTCGCTACAGCGGGCAAAGTTATGAGCTGACCGTCCCGTGGCATCCGAAAAATCCAGCGGAGCCTTTCCATCGCGAGCACCAGCGCGTCTATGGTTATGCGAATCCGGATCGCGCCGTCGAGATCGTGACCATTCGCGTGAGAGCAAAATTATCAGTCGAGCGGCCGAGACTTACAATGCGCCGTGGAGCAGCTAAACGCGGAAAGCCCACCGTACGCAGCGTTCACAGCGCTGGGGTTTGGCGCCAGACTCAAGTCTACGCGCGCGGCGAGCTACCTAAGTCGACGTTGCGAGGGCCAGCCCTGGTGATTGACTACGGATCGACGACGCTGATCCCACCGGGCTGGCGGTTTTCTCTCGATAAATTCGGTAATCTGAAGATCACGTCATGACTCGAACCACTTGTCTACTTGCTCTGGCCACTGCGGCGTCGGCACTCTTCGCTCAAGCTCCCCGCTACCTTGGCATTGACACCCACATCGATACGGCGCAAAGAATTTTAATCGGCCACGTGGATATCGCCCAGCGGCTGCCGGACGGACAGGTGGATATTCCGCGCCTCAAGGAAGGCGGAATGCACGCGCCATTTTTCGCGTTGTGGGTTCCCACCTACTACAAAGGATCGGAAGCGGTGCGTCGCACGCTCGATCTGCGCGATGCCATGCAGGGCGTTTTCGACCGTTATCCGGACCAGATCGAGATGGCGACCACTGCGGGCGATCTCGAGCGAATCGTGAAATCCGGCAAGATCGCAGCGGTCCTAACGCTCGAAGGCGGCCATCAGATCGACGACGACCTGGCGGTTCTGCGCATGTACCAGCGCATGGGCATCCGCGCCATGACGCTCACTCACTTCCGCAATAACGATTGGGCTGACTCGTCCACGGACAAGCCGCAGCACAATGGCCTCACGGATTTCGGCAAGCAGGTAGTGCGCGAAATGAATCGCATCGGAATGATCGTCGACATTTCGCATGTTTCGGACAAGACCTTTTACGATACGCTGGCCGTGACCACCAAGCCCGTCATCGCTTCCCATTCTTCCGTCCGCGCCATCGCGGAGATTCCGCGCAACATGACCGACGACATGCTGAAGGCGCTGGCGCGCAATGGCGGCGTGGTGGGCATCAATTTCGGCGCTGGATTCGTGAATCCTAAGGACGCGAAGGCCACCATGGCAAACATAACCGGCATGGCGGCGCAGGAGCCCAATCTGACCGGGAAGCCGCTGGATGATTATGCGGCCAAGGAGTATGAGCGAGAACAAGGCCCGCCTCCGCGCCCGTCCGCCGCTACTATCGACGACGTCGTTGCCAACATCGATCACGTGGCCAAGGTCGCGGGCATCGACCACGTCGGCATCGGAACGGATTTCGATGGAATTGGGAACGATGTTCCCAAAGGTTTGGAGGACGCCTCGAAGATGCCGGCGCTGGCGGCTGCGCTGCGCAAGAAGGGTTACAGCGATGCGGATGTGGAAAAAGTGATGGGCGGAAATTTCCTGCGGGTCATGAAACAGGTGATCGGTAAGTGAGCCCGCTTGACCGGGAGGCGTTTCGCAGTTCGATCAGCAATTCCGAAGGTATGTGGTGAGTACAATGATGGCCACGACGACGACCGAAAGAGAAAGGAACCGTCTGATCTTTCCGAGCCGGATAGCCGGGACCGCAGAAAAATCAATTCCACATGCCTCGCAATATGGAGCGGCATCATTAGTCACGGTCTGGCAGCGACGACATCGCTTTGGCACTGTGCCAAAGATTATCTCGTGTAAAATCGGCGTCCGCAATTAGGCAGACACGCTACGCATTTCTCCTTTTCTTCGCCAATACTAGAGTCTCGCCAACGCCCAGATCATCCTCGTTTCGTTCGCGGATGCGAAGGGGATCACGCACGCGGTGGAAATCGCCGGGGCCAGACTGCACGGTAGAATGGTCGAGAGGACGAAGCCGATCGTGCACGGACACACTACCGTTTCCACTACACTGATTCACGTGCCGTCAGTTTCTGATGAGCAACTCCACTAGAATCTACAGCGGGCCCTTAGCTCAGCGGTTAGAGCAGCGGACTCATAATCCGTTGGTCGAAGGTTCAAATCCTTCAGGGCCCACCAATTCTTTCAACATCTTAGAAGGCGAGTTTTGGAGCGTGTAGCCGTAAATGTAGCCAAACTGCCCCACTTCGCTGAACGGTCCAAATAATCGTCATATGATGGGCCGATCCAGCACGCCGGTGAGGTCCCAAACATGTCACCTTGCTTCCGTTTAAAGCATTCTTCGGACTTCGCGTTTAGAAGTCCAAGACGCATTCGTGGCGCTGGGGTGGACGAATCCCACCTCCCACATGTCACCGGACGCAGCCCGGCGGCAAAGCGCCTCACTGCTAGCGGCGTTTCGCGGCTGCCCTGGTCGGCTACAAAGGCCACCTGCGCACCTCAGTTTTCCTTTCCCAAATTTTCCAGGTTTTCAATTTTCACAATTTCTATATTTCCGCAGGCACAAGGATCCTACCGGCCCGATCAAGGCCGGCCGACCGCCGGGGTTTTTTTTCTCGAGGTCTTGTGTGGGGAGGGATTCCGTTTTTGGGGATCTGTCGCGGAACGTCGGCGTGACCTACAAACTGAAGCATCGCTCACTTCGCGGGGCCACGCTTCTTCGCCTTCTTCCACCGGGCCAGCACAGCCTTGCGTCCCTGCTTGCTCAACTCTTCAGCCGATAGGTTCTGTGCGCGCTTCTTTCCTCCCTTTCGACCAAGCGCTACGGCAGCCGGGTCTTTTCTGGCCTTCTTTTTAGTCATGACTCGATAGTAAGCGATTCAGAGCACTACATAAAGCGAAATAGCTTGACTATACGTGGCGCTACGAATATGGTTGATCGTGGCCAATCGGCTTGGAGGTGGACCGTGCGGGTAGTGATTTACGCGAGGGTAGTACTGCTGACCAGAATTGCGACATGCAGCTCCGAGAACTTCGGGATTACTGTGCTCACCGCGGTTGGGAGGTCGCCAGAGAATATGTCGACGCAGGCTGGAGCGGCGCCAAAGCGTCGCGGCCGCAACTCGATCGGCTCATGAAGGACGCCCGCCAGCGCCGATTCGATGCTGTGGTTGTTTGGAAGCTTGATCGCTGGGGGCGCAGTCTCGCTCACTTGGTGCAAAGCGTCCAGGAGCTATCAGCTCTGGGCGTACGCTTCGTGTCCGTAACCCAAAACATCGACACCGATGAGAGTAATCCAATAGCACGATTACTCATGCACCTGATGGCCGCGTTTGCCGAATTCGAGCGCGAGCTTATCCGAGAGCGGGTCAAGGCTGGCGTTCTGAACGCACGGGCAAAGGGAAAGCAACTCGGGCGGCCAGGCAAGGTGTTTCATCGAGGCCAAGCGATCGATATGCGCCGGCAGGGGTTGAGCTGGCGGGCCATCGCGAGGGAACTGGGCGTGCCGGTCACAACCGTGCGGGATTGCTGTGCGGAAATCCCCCCTCAAAGTCGAGGTCGTTCCGCGCTGAAACAAGCGTCTTAGCGTGCTGGATTTTGGATGTGCGGAATCAAGAGTTTTCCGCACGGTTTCAGGCCGTAGCCATTAGCTCGACGCCTTAAATGCTAAGCCTGGTATTTTCATCGTCGGTTCTTTGCGTTGGTTGGTGGAAGAGGATTTCACAACAGGAATCTGGCGCTACCAATGTTAGCCGTCAGGTTTCGGTTTGGTGTTGTGTTTCCGCGTTTTGTCGTTCTTCTGGGCTACCGGACACTGGCCGACTTGAACGAAGTGGCCTTCGGCCACGGCAGTGAGGGCGTGATATCCTCTGGTCGGGTGGCAGCATATTGCAGTGTAGAATTCGTCTCGCGGGGAGCCCCTCAACCCTCCTGCAAGTGCCTCATTGCAAAGGAAGCTCATAGTAGCTCCATAGCGAGTTGAATCGGCCACTCCCTTCAAGTCGCCCCTATCGAAAGTGCCGCGGCCCGCACCTTTTTCCGTTCTGTGCGAGATTTCCGCCCGTGGCACTCCCGATAGGGCGCTAACGACTTCTCGTTCCTAAATCCCCTGTGCCTTGTCCGAGTGGCCGACGACTCGCCCGGAGACGCAGGTGGCGCTACCCAGATGCCCATTTCAGGAACACACGCCGGTAGCCCGGCTAATCCCGCAGATGTCAGTCAGGATGAGATTCGAACTCGCTTCCCTCGTCACACTCACAACTCTTAAGATGGACGCGTCTGGGTTACCTACACTGCCAGAGCCGCCGCTTCAGCCCACGACCCGAATCAATTGATTGAGGCCATTCTCGAAATCTCCTAGAGTTCGTTGTTCGCAACTCCGCCCGTCGCACGACCAGTCAGCGACTCGATATTGGCCAGAACTTCTTCGAGGCGACGCCTGTCAGGCTCGGACGCGAGACGCTCGAGGCAGGAAATCCACATCTCGATCAGGCGCAGGTTACCGGAGCACTGGCGAATCATATCGAATTTTTGTTCCCGGAACTCGGCCTCCAGCGCGTTGGCGCCGAGATAGCTTTCAAAGGAATCATGAAAAAAGTGCAAGTTGTCGCCATTGCGTCGGTAAATCCCAGCATGTACGAAGAAACCGATGAGGTCAACTGGGAGTGTGTTGATTCTGAAGTCGGCGAGGACATCCGCTGTTTGAGTTTTTCGATCTCCGGAAGTGCGGTCTCTTTCTTTTCGTGCTTGTCCGCAAACTGCGGATTGAAGTCCTTGAGCCGGACGCCGCTTCCCGGCGCGCCGCGAAATTGTTTGAGATATTTCATGAGTTCATCGCTCTGGATTTGATTGTTGTTGTGAACTGTTTACTTGTCATTGTGTTTGGCCCCACTTTCCGCAAGAGATTTGCGGACGAATACAATTCCCTGCGCGCCGAGCACGGCCCATAGAATCCGCGCGGGATGTAGGAGTCCGGCATCGCCGCAGCCGGATTCAGTGCGGCGAATACGAAACAACGGACCTGAACATTCCATTCGCGATGTTTGCGTTTCCGGCCGGTGCTCCAGGTTTTAAGCTTTTACAACATCCAACGGAGCCATGGTTCGAGTTGATCAGCTTCTGGTCAAAATGGTAATCCCCGAAAAGCTCAGTTCCCCAGCCGCCTTCTCGCACACGAATCGGACGCGCCCGAAGCACACGACCTGCGGCACGGAGACCCGATGATACTCGGCCGCGACGCCAACAAACTCAGCGCAGGCCTTAGCCGTCAGAGACTCCAGGGGAAAGCTAGTGATGATTCATTTTCACCATTAAGACAGTAAGCCTTTTGGAGGATAATAAATCTGGTCCAGATAACCAGATAAAGGAATTGGCCCAGACTGAACTGCATAAATGAAAGTTTTGGGTAACGAAAGGTGTCCTGAACAAACATAATGGAGGAGGAACTATGAAATCCACGAAGACAGTTTTGATCGCGGTTGGACTGATGCTGGCGTGCGGTCCCGCCTGGTCCCAAGCAGCCGCGTCCGCCCCGGCCCCGGCACGCGGCACGCGGGTACCCCAGGCGAATTGGTGGTCTGAGGCTGGTGGCGATGCCGGTGGTCCGACCCGCATCGTCTGGGCGGGGCAGAAGACCCCGGAAACGCCGTACACCGGACCCAACAAGCCGATCTGGCATATCGCCGATATTCTCAAGGCGCATCAGGGTCAGGCGCGCTGGGAACAGAAAGTGCTTCTGAACCGCGACTTCGACGGTCGTTACGTCCAGATGGCGCCGGGCGACAAGACTAAGTGCATTTTCTATGCCGACGACCGCGTCTTCGGCTGGGTCTATAGCGGCCAGGTCAAGATCACCATCGATGGCCATGAGCCCAAGACCCTACCTAAGGGCTGGGTGTTCAACGTGGCGCCTCGCCTGTCCTACTGCATGGAAACCGTCGGCACCGAGCCGGTTGTGTTTTACCGCACGGCGCCAGCCGGGCAGGTACCTTCCTATCCGGAAAGCGAAACGCCGACGCCTGTTCCCGGCTACAAGTATGTCAAAGTCAAGATCACCTCGACCGGCGGCTATGACTCATTCAACGTGCCGTTCTTTAATGTTGGCGAGTATGGCGCGTCGGATCGTAGGGGTGAGCGCTTCCTGTATGATGGCCACACCTCCTCCAACTTGAACATCGCGAATAACATCACGGAGCTGCCACCCTCCACCAGTTGGGGTCATTTCCACGAGAATATGCAGGAAGTGTGGCTCGATGTTTACGGCAGCGTCTGTGCGCTGATTTCCGGTGAAGGGGTAGTCCACGGCGAATATGGCGACCTGATCAATGCCAATGAGGAGCGTTGGCACCGTGCCACCAGCTGCCCCAACACCGGCAAAAGCATACGCATGGCGATGACGCCGCGCTCGAAGGAAGGCCAGGTCCATTACTTCCAGACCGACCAGCCGCCGGGGAATTGAGGGCAGCTCATCCGCGCGAAGGCCTCAGTTTGGCTTACCTGCTTAAGCCAGCGGCCCGGCCCCTTGCTAGGGGTGCCACGTAAATGCCCTGCAGATCGGGTTGAGAACTCAGGGACAGATACAGGTAGCGCTTTCCATCGGGCAGGAACTGGGGCCACATCTGCGCTGTCTCGCCTTTAGCTAGTAGCCCGAGCGGCTTGGGTTCACCCCCGGCCGCGGGCAGGCGATGCAGCCGTCCGCCAATCGAGACCACCAACACTCCGTCACGATTCCATGTCCCGCCGGAGCTGGGACACCGGCAGAGAGTGATGGGAGAGCCTCCGGAAACATCCACCTTCTGCAGCTCCTTTCGGTCGGCGTTAAATGCGATTTGGCGTCCGTCTGGAGACCAAAAGGGAAAGAGCGCACCCCTCCGAATGGAGATCGGCGTAGCCGCCGATGCATTCAGGGAACGAACAAAAAGCTTGCTAGTGGTAGGGTCGGTACCGGCGTTGGCGGTAAACGCTATGCGCTCGCCGTCCGGCGAAACCGCTGGCAGATCGAACCATCTGAAGTTTAGTTGGTCCGGTGCGGGAATTTCGAAACGAATAGCTGTGGCGCCTGGGGATTGTTCATGTGGGTGCGCCACTATAAAGACCAGCAATGCCAAGGACAACGCGGAAAACGCGGCGGCCGCCAGCCAAGGCAGCCGTTCCCGATTACCGCGTTTGGCCACGGGGATTAGGGCTGTTGCGCCCGCGTTGGCGGCCCATTGCAGTTCGGCGCGCAGATCCCGGGCGGTCTGCCAGCGGTCGTCGGGATCCTTGGCGAGGCTCCGTTGTAGGACATGCTCCAGGGCTGGTGGTAGCGCCGCACCTAATGAAGGCGCGGGCCGTTCAATGATGGCGGCAATCACGCTAGCCGCCGACGCGCCCTCGAATGCCCGCTTGCCCGTGAGCATCTCGTACAGCACACAACCGAAGCCGAAGATGTCGCTGCGCGCGTCCGCTTCTTTGCCTTGCACTGCTCGGGAGACATGTATTGTAGCGTGCCGAGAATCTGACCTTTGCCCGTGAGCGGGCTGGTCAGAGTCTCCTCCGATTCCCTGTCGACACTGGTCTGCTTCGCCAGTCCGAAATCGAGCAATTTGGCGCCCTGCTTCGTGATCAGGATGTTGGCCGGCTTCAGGTCGCGATGAACAATGCCTTTACGGTGCGCGGCATCCAGCGCATCTAAAATCTGCCCCCCATACTCCACCGCCTGGTCGAGCGGCAGCGGGCCTTTCAATGGCGCGCCCTCCAACAACTCCATCACCAGATAGTTCGGGCCCACGTCGTGTAAAGTGCAGATATTCGGATGATTCAGCGCCGCCACCGCACGCGCCTCGCGCATGCAGCGATCGCTAAACTGCTGCGCGGAGACTTTGATGGCCACATCGCGACCCAGCCGCGGATCGTGCGCGCGATACACTTCACCCATCCCGCCGGCGCCGATGGGCGAAAGGATTTCATAGGGCCCAAGTTTGTCGCCGGCAGAGAGATGCACAGGAGTAATGCAGCTTAGTTTAGCCGATCAAGAAAGCGGGTTGCGGCTGGAGTTACGCGCCACTCGTAGACAGCCACGTTGCCCTGAACCTTTGTCCGGAATGCCGACAATTCGCCAGTCTGAGAGAATCTGTCGATTGTCTCAGGCGATGCGGATTAGACTGACCGCCTGAAGCCGTAAAACAACACGGCAAGTTCTGGGATATGGTGGGGAGTGTGAACTTCATTTTAGACCGTCCAGTCATATCCAGGTCGGTCTAAACCAGAATTAGTCCGCAGAGGGGAGCCGATGAAGCGCACTTGGACGATCATAGGGGTAGGCGACGTCCCGGGCAGCTTCAAATGGTATCAGGCGCTGTTCGGTCAGCCCGCTACCGTTCCTGCCCATCACGACTTCGGGCAAATTCTCGATTCAGATGGAACTGTCTTGCTCTGCCTCCACGAGTGGGGCGCCCATGGGCATCCCTCATTGATGAGCCCCGATCCCGCAACGCCCGGCAACGGCCTCCTGTTGTTCTTCCGTGTCGATGATTTCGACCTGGCGCTCCAAAGGGCACGCTCACTCGTCACTCGGTTCGAAGAGGAGCCTCACGTAAATCCGAACACTCAAACCAAGGAGTTCTCGCTCCGAGATCCCGACGGATATTACGTTACGATCAGTGCGCTCTCTGCGATCTGAGAAGGCGTCGCACGGGCCGTCTCGCGGAGTTCTGATGATTCTGATCGAGTCACGCGCCACTCGGACCAGGACGACAGGCGATGGTTGCAATCTGAACCTGTGGCGTTGGAGGCCACAGGTGATGAAAACAAAGCCAACCCGCAAAGATTAGCGTCGCGTCCCCAAATCAGTCCTGCGACTGCCCGATCTCGAGGTCGCCAAATCCGCCGTTCTCAACAGTCTTTCCTGCCCGGACGCTCAGCGCGGCTATCGTCATGCCATAGATGAATTTGTGGACTGGTACTGCTCGGAGCCGCGATTGTCGTTCAGCAAGACGGTTGTCGTCCGTTACCGGATGCACCTGGAATCCCGGAAGCTGGCGCCTTCGGCTGCAAGCAGCGCATCCGGTCCGCCGTGAACGACCGAATCAGCATCGAACCAAAGGGTGCATAGCGCACCGTGTGACCGATAGTGGAAGGATGGCTGACCATACATTCCCTATCCGGTTGGTCCTCTTGTGTTAGTCTGCCCCTGTACTGAAATAATCCGTGGAGCCTGGGATTTCCAAAAATGATGATGCGATTCACTCTAGTCAGCGCCTGTTTGTTTGCCCTGCTAGGCTGCACGAGTTCGGCCCCTCGCGTTGCCACCAGCCAGACAAACTACTTTGACGACTCTGGCCGCGACGACGTTGTCAGCGGTGGGGTCAAGATGATTCCAGTTCAAACGCCAAAAGGCACCTTCCACGTCTGGACCAAGCGCGTCGGCAACAACCCCAGGATCAAGGTGCTGCTTCTGCATGGAGGACCGGGTGCGACGCATGAGTACTTCGAGGCGTTCGATAGCTATTTCCCCGCTGCTGGCGTCGAATATTATTACTACGATCAGCTTGGCTCGGCCTACAGCGACCAGCCCGACATGCCGGAACTCTGGGAGTTGCCCCGCTTTGTTGAGGAGGTGGAGCAGGTCAGGCAGGCCTTGGGGCTAGATCAGAACAACTTTTATCTTTTAGGGCAGTCTTGGGGTGGAATACTCGCCATGGAGTATGCGCTGAAGTACCAGCAACATCTGAAAGGCCTCATCATCTCCAACATGGTCGCCAGTATACCGGCGTACAACGAATACGCGCAAAAAGTGCTGATGCCGGCCATGGACCAGAAAGCGCTGGCGGAAATCAAACGTCTCGAAGCCGCGGGACAGTACGACAATCCGCGCTACATGGAGCTGCTGATGCAGCATCACTACGTGCAGCATATTCTGCGTATGCCAACCGACCAATGGCCGGACCCGGTGAATCGCGCCTTCAACAAGATCAACAAGAAGATCTACATCCCGATGCAGGGGCCGAGCGAGCTTGGCGCCAGCGGGAAGCTGGTCAATTGGGATCGGACCGCTGATTTGGGGAAAATCGCGGCGCCCACGCTCGCCATCGGTGCTCGCTACGACACCATGGAACCAGCGCAGATGGAGCGGATCGCCAAAGGGGTGAAAAAGGGCCGTTACCTGTTTTGTCCGAACGGCAGTCACCTCGCGATTTACGATGACCAGAAGGTTTACGTCGGAGGAATCATCAAATTCATTCAAGACGTAGACGCCGGTCGCTTTTAGTCAAGCCTGGGCTGATTAATCCTAGAATCACGGCGCACTCGTCCACTACTTTTTCAAATTTGCGGTTTGGCGGGTGAGTGGAGAAGCCACCAAGTGGCACAAGATGGCCGACCAGGAGATGACTCAGTTCTTGGTCTTCATCCACTCGTTGAAGCGGCGGGCAATCTCCGGCCCCTGATCGTCCTGCAGGAAGTGACTCGATTCAGGCAGCCGCGCGTGGGGCTGGCCTTTGGCCCCGGGGGACGTGGTTGATCAAATTCTGCGCGGTCTCCGGATTGCCGAGCGTAAGGCGTCATTTGACGACCAGATGATGAGGAATGGTTTCTCGAAATGACCGAGGCCTTCCCACGCCTTCTGCGTGGCGGCCCGGCAACTGGTTGATCAGGGGCGGAAATGTCGCCTTGAGGAAAGAATGAACGTTAGAGCGAAAGCATCATAAGCATAGGTTCTATTTGCACAGAAGGGCCGGATGCACCCTTGTCGTCAAATGCCACGCCAGGTCCTGCCCACCCTAGTTGCCGGCGAGCTTGAAATCAGTCTCCTTCGCCCGGTCGAGTTGTTCGGGTAGCTGTAGTTCCCAGGAGATGTAGTCGTCCGCCGCTTTGCGGAACTCGGCACTGTTCGGATCGAGCTGGCCCCAAAGGAACGGCTGGACGAAAACATCATCCACCACACT
>Ga0073928_10002096_pt1 | contig 35737 bp, 33 predicted proteins | sample PaiPotPPA55metaG_FD_76969 | JGI IMG/M metagenome (GOLD analysis project Ga0073928, IMG submission 76969) | Iron sulfur acid spring bacterial and archeal communities from Banff, Canada, to study Microbial Dark Matter (Phase II) - Paint Pots PPA... ... | reverse complement strand
GCGCCGGCCTTCGCCGCCGACCGCGACTGGAGCGATGTCGGCAAGGCGTTGGGCAAGGAAGGCGCGGCGCAGCCGGGCGGCGTCTATCGCGTGGCCCTGCCGCGCACCGACCTCAAGGTCACGCTCGACGGCGTGGCGATCAAGCCCGGCTTCGCGCTCGGCGGCTGGCTCGCCTTCGCGCCGATGGGCGACCAGGCCGTGGTGATGGGCGATCTCGTAATGACGCAGGACGAGATCAACCCGGTGATGAAGAGGCTCGAGGACAGTGGCATCGAGATCACCGCGCTCCATAACCATCTGCTGCGGGCCGAGCCGACGACGATGTACATGCATGTGATGGGGCATGGCGATCCGGTGAAGCTGGCGCAGGAGCTTCACGCCGCGCTGTCGCTGAGCAAGACGCCGTTCGAGGTGCCGTCCGGAACCTCGCAGGCGCCGCCGATGGAGCTCGACGCGGCGAGCATCGACAAGATCCTCGGCGCGCAGGGGAAGGCCAATGGCGGCGTGCTGCAATACGGCATACCCCGTAGCGAGAAGATCACCGAGGGCGGCATGCCCGTGCCGCCGGCGCTCGGCTCGGCCATCGCGATCAATTTCCAGCCGACCGGCAGCGGCAAGGCGGCGATCACCGGCGACTTCGTGCTGATCGCCAAGGAGGTCAACCCGGTCGTCAAGGCCTTGCGTGACAACGGCATCGAGGTGACCGCGGTCCACAACCACATGCTGGACGACCAGCCGCGCCTCTTCTTCATGCATTTCTGGGCGAACGACGACGCGCAGAAGCTGGCGAAGGGCCTGCGCGCCGCGCTCGATAAGGTGAACACGGCGAAGAGCTGACAAGCATCGGCACCGGTTTCCGCCGCGCCTCTTGCCAAGCGGCGCGGCGGGAAGCCGGCTCACGGCTGACTTTCGCAGCGAGGGAGAAGGGAATGAAGTGGATCACGAGCGCCCTCGCCGTTGTCGTCGTCGCGAGCGGCGCGACGGCTTGGGCGGCGGAGCCCGCGCCGCTGGAGATCGAGGCCAAGATCGCGCTCGGCAAAGTCAGTGGGCGCATCGACCATCTCGCGGTCGATCTCGAGCACCAGCGGCTGTTCGTCGCCGAGCTGGGCAATGACAGCCTGGGCGTGGTCGATCTCAAGAACCGCAGCGTGCTGCGCACGATCAAGGGCCTGCGCGAGCCGCAGGGTGTCGGCTACGTCGCGGCGACGGACATGGTCTACGTCGCCAATGCCGGAGACGGCTCGGTCGCCCTCTTCCGTGGCGCCGGCCTCGTCCCCGCCGGACGCCTCGACCTCAAGGACGACGCCGACAACATCCGCGTCGACACGCAAGCGAACCGCGTCTATATCGGCTATGGCAACGGCGCGCTGGCGGTGATCGATGCCGCGACGCAGGCAAAGATCGCCGACATTCCCTTGAAGGCCCACCCCGAGGGCTTCCAGCTTGACCCCGCGAGCAGCCGCATCTACGTCAACGTGCCCGACGTGCACGAGATCGCGGTCGCCGACCGCGCCACCGGCAAGCAGGTCGCGGCGTGGCAGGTGCCGGGCGCGGGTGCCAATTTCCCGATGGCCGTCGATGCCGACGGCAAGCGCGTCGTCGCGGTGTTCCGCCACCCGCCGCGTCTCGTCGCGCTCGCCGCCGCGGACGGAACCGTCGCCGCCAATCTCCCGACCTGCGGCGACGCCGACGATGTGTTCGTCGACGCCAAGCGCGGGCGCGTCTATGTCAGCTGCGGCGAGGGCTACATCGAGATCTTCGCGACGGCGGGCGACGGCTATGCGCCGCTCGGCCGCGTGCCCACCGCGTCGGGCGCGCGCACCTCGCTCTTCGTGCCCGCGCTCGATCGCCTCTATCTGGCCGTCCGCGCCGGCGGCAGCGAGCCGGCGGCGATCTGGGTCTTGCGACCGGCGCCATGAGATCGGGTGAATGATGCGGGCGCGGTTAGGGCGCCGCCTCTACGTGCGCAGGCAGGGTGAACTGAAAGACAGCGCCCTGGGGTACGTTCGCCTCAGCCCACACCCGTCCGCCATGCGCTTCGATGATCGAACGGCAGATCGATAGCCCCATGCCCATGCCACTGGACTTGGTCGTGTAGAATGCGTCGAAGAGGTGCTCGAGACTGTCCGGGTCCAGTCCCGGCCCCGAATCTTGCACCGCGACGACCACGCCGTTCGACGCATTTATCCCAGTGCTGATCCACAGCTCTCGCGCCCCCTCGCTCACGCCGCTCATCGCTTCGATGGCGTTGACGATCAAGTTGAGGATCACTTGTTGCAGTTGGACGCGATCGCCTTGAATCAGTGGCAAGCCCTGCGCGAGCTGGGTCTGCAGCGAAACGCCATGACTCAGCAGCTCGCTGCGTGTCAGGGCGGCGACGTCGATGATGGCGTCGTTGACGTCGAACCGATCCGTCTGCGCCGGCACCTTCTTGATGAGGGCGCGAATCCGGTCAATGACATGGCCGGCGCGAATGCCGCTCTTGACGATACGATCGAGGGCCTGCCGGGTCTCATTCAGATCCGGTGGCCGGGCGTCAAGCCAGCGCAAAGCGGCTTGGGCGTTGGTGACCGTCGCGGCAATCGGCTGGTTGACTTCGTGGGCGATCGAGGCCGTCAGCTGGCCCATGGTGGTGACGCGATTGACGTGCGCGAGCTCCATCTGCGCCTCGCGCAGGGCTTCCGAGGCGAGCACATGCTCGGTGAGGTCGCGGCTGATCGCGAGCACGGCCTCCACCCGCTCCGAGGCCGGCCGCAGAGGCGAGTAGGTCACCGCCAGGTAGCGCCGGCCAAGAGAAAGCGTGAACCACCCTGCGTAACTGACGTCCTCTCCCGCGAAGCACCGGGCGTAATACGCCTTGGCCGTCTGCTCAAAGCCCTCCATTCCCAGGAAGTCGGCTACGTGCTTCCCGACGAACGTCTCCGCCGGCATACCCCATCTCCGCTCGAAGGCCGGGTTCACCCGTTGATACCGGTAATCTCGTCCGACGATGGATATGCGATCGGGTGAGCTCTCGAACACCTGTCGGGTCAGATATTCCGCCCGTTTGCGCTCGGTGACGTCCTCGCACACGATCAAGACGACCGGGCTGTTCTTGATCAGCATGGCTCTGGCGGTTTCGCGGACCCAGAGCATCGTGCCGTCCTTGCGCAGCTTGCGGAATTCCCAGCTCATCGTCTGGCCGAGTTGTTCGAAGCAGAGGGCGACATTCCTCTGGACGGCGTCCCGATCGGCTTCATGAAAAACATTCAGCACGGGATGACCGACCAATTCGTCGACGGTGTAGCCGAGCTGCTCGGCGCCAAAGGGGTTCACGGATACGATGGTACCGGCGGCATCGAGCATGAAGTACATGGTCGGGTTGTTCTCGAAGACGGCTCGCCATCGCTCCTCGCTCTCGCGCAGCGCTTCTTCGGCCCGCTTGCGCTCGGTCAAGTCGAGCACGAAGGCGACGCCCTCCTCCCGCCTTCCCTCCAAGGCCGCCGCGCCGACGAGGACCGGCACGCGGCTGCCGTCTTTCCGGAAATACTCCTTCTCAAAGGCTTGGCGCGTCGCGGTCGCCCTCAGCTCGGCCACCGCGTGCTCGCCTGCGGCGCGCCATTCGGGGGGCGTCATCTCCGTCCAGCGCATCCGACCCGAGACAAGATCTGCGCGGTCGTATCCCACCATGTCGAGAAAGGCGTCGTTGGCGTCGATGAACCGCTCTTCAAAATCGAAGATGACGATGCCGATGATGTTGGAGTCGAACAGGCGCTGGATCTTCGCCTCGCGCTCTTCGAGATCGCTGTGGAGCTGGACGTTCTCTTCGGTCGCTTTCCGCCGCCGTCTCGCTTCGAGCCGTGCGCGCGCCAACGCCGTCCCAGCGAAAACGATGACAATGACGACGGTCGCGGCGATGAGCCACGTCTTGCTTTGTTCGAGCGCGTCGGCGCGCGTCTCCCAATCCACAAGCAGGAAGCGCTCGTGGTCCACCATCCGGTCGATTTGCGATCGGATCTCGTCCATGCTGCGGATTATCGCCAGCGCTGCATCCAGCCCGGACGTGCGGGCGGTTTTGACGATCTCGTCCATCTCGCGCAGCTTTGCTGCAACGGTCAGCGCCAGATGTGCGGCGCGAAGGCTCTGCAATGGATCGTCCGCCACGAGAGTCTGGAGCGCCTCGTTCTCCCGTCGCACGCTTTCGTCAGAGACGCCGTAGGGCTTGAGATAATTCGGGTCGAGGGTCAGCAGATACCCGCGCCTTTCGGCCTCCAGGTCGGTGATGTTCGCCCGCAGCCGATCGAGCGTGTCGATCACCTGGCGGCTATGCTCGACCGAGCGGCTTGCCGCTTGCCGCTCGTGCCAATACTGGAGGCCGAGAAACCCGGTCGCGGCAAGCAGCGCCAGAAGCACCGCGACCGCCAGGATCAGCGGACGAGCAAACCACCGCGAGGACAGGCGTGAAGCGGGGAGTGACATTGCCTTGGCCCTTCGATGCTCGCGTGACCGGCACGTCTTCTGGTGCGGACGCCAGGGCATCGATAGAATAATAGTGTATTGCACAAGTCCGCATAGGTGAGACGGGGAGCCCTGACATCCTCAAGCGCGCAGGTTGCACCGCCCCTGGAGTCCATCAGTCGTCTCGCGAGGGCATCCGCTCTGCCGTGTTGTGATTGACTGCCCATAAGCAAGGAGCACCGACATGGCGCCGGGGGAAAAGTCGCTGAACGGTCGAGTGCCGGCTAGCCGGCGCAGCTTCGTCAAGGGATTGGGCGCTGCCGGAGCAGCCTTGTCGGGCATGGCGATGCTGCCGCGATGGAGCTTCGCGGACGACGACGCCGCGATCTATGCCAACGCTGCGATCGACTGGAAACAATTCTCGGGCCAGACGATCACGCTCGCCGGCGCCAACCATCCCTGGTCGAACGCGATCAGCGCGCTCTTGCCGCAGTTCACCAAGCTCACCGGTATCGGCGTCGTCACCGACTTCCAATTGGAGACCGCGTTCCTGGGGGCCCTGCCGATCAAGCTCGCCGGCGGCAGCAGGACGCCCGACGTCTTCATGTTCCTGACCTATGGCCAGGGCATCTCGGCGGGATGGCTCGAGCCGCTGAACGCCTATTATTCCGACAGGTCGCTGACCGATCTCGGCTGGTATGACGAGAGCGACCTCCTCAAGACCGCCCAAGGCTTTCCGCTGTGGTCCAACGGCGAACGCTACGCCTTTCCGATCACCTCCGAGGCGATGACATTGTTCATCAACAGCGCTGCGCTGGCGGCCAAGAACCTGCCGGTTCCCCGGACTTTCGACGAGCTGCTTGCCGCCGCCAACGCGGTCAAGACCAGCAAGGTGTCGGGGATCGCCATGCGGGCCCAGGCCGGCGGCAATTCGTCCCCGGCGGCCATGGGCTTCGTGTTCTCTTATGGCGGGGCCATGGTCAAGGACAACAAGGCCGCTTTCGCGAGCCCCGAGGCGATCGCGGCCGTCGCGATGTACGGACAGCTGCTCAGCCAAGCCGGGCCTGTCGGCGTCGGCAGCTATGAATGGTACGACGTGTTGAACGACTTCCTTCAGGGCAGGACGGCGATGGCGATCGACAGCAGCGTCCTTGCCACGGACATTTCCAATCCGGCGAAGAGCGGCGTCGCCAAGCAGGCTGCCTTTGCTGCCTTTCCCCATGTCGACGGTCGCGCCGCCGTGCCGATGATGTCGCACTGGCAGGCGTGCATCAATGCCAAGTCGCGCAACAAGCGGGCAGCTTTCTTGTTCCTGCTGTGGGCGACAAGCAAGCCGACCTCGCTGCAGACCGCCGCGGCGGGGCTGGCGACGACACGCGTTTCGGCTTGGTCGAGCGAGGGCTTCAAGAAGGCGTTCGGCCCGCAAGCCGCCGCGGCGGCGCTGACCAACTTGCAAAATGCCGATGTCGACCGCGCCAAGGCGATCCTTTTCCATCCGCAATCGAGACCCATCCAGGACGCCTTCATGATCGGCGTCAATGAAGTGGTCTCAGGAGCGAAATCGGCACAGGATGCGATGACTGCCGCGGCCGAGAAGGCCAATGCAGCGATCCGCGGCTGACCGGACCCGGCGCGGACATCGCCGCGACTAGGCGGCTGCGTCCGCCCCAGCCATGCCGCGGCCGCTGTCGCGCCCGGGAGCGACGGCGCCTCAGATCATTTCAGGAGTCTTGAGGGGCGGCTCAAGGACTTAAGGCGCGCTCGACGCCATCCTCGTCCAATACAAGGCCGAGGGACGAGAGCGTCGAGATGACCAGCCCCCGGCCAGCGGAGATCGACGAACTTCAAGGGAACGGGGGCTGCGATGAACCGCGGCGGACCAGTGACGAAAGCGATACCAGTATTGATCGGCATCGGACTTTTCCTGTCCGCATGCGCGGTTGAGCCTGGATATGGCGCTCCTGCCTACGGCTACGACGGATACCCCTACGACCCGATCTATGGCTCGTTCGATTTTGACTATGGCGGCTGGGACGGCGGCCACCATGGCTGGGATCATGGCGGCTGGGACCATGGCGACCACGGTTTCGCAGAGCATGGCGGTGATGGCGGGCATGACGGCGGAGGGCACCGCTGACGATGCCGGGTCCGGCGGGCGAGGAGCCATAATCCATGGCGCATCCTTCGAATACACTTTCCGACCGCGACTTCGAGGCGAGCACGATGCTCTTGCTCACGCGCGCGCAGGCGTGCTTCGCCTTTCTGTGCCGCCGCGCCGTGTCGCCGCCGCTGGCGATCGACGCCATCAACCTCGACCTTGCCTCGGTCGACTATTTCAGCGGCCGCGCCTCGCTCTGGGCGACGCTCGAGGTCCGCTCCGGCGCGACCGACGAGCAGCCGACCGCGGTGCTCGGTTTCGACGAGACCTTCCTGCGCCCGTTCACGCGCGCCCTCATCGAGGCGGCGGCGAGTCGCAACCCTTACCGGATGGCCATCACGGTCGAGCGAGGTGAGGCGGCGCGCCAGCGCGTCGTCGAATACGTGACCGGTCCCGGCAGGGCGGTGCGCTCGCTCATCCTCACGCCGCACGATACCGTCGTCGTCTCCGGCCGTGCCGCCGGCGATGCCGAGGATCAGATGCTGTTCCAGCTGCCGCGCAGCGACTCGTTCCTGCGCGCCTTCGTCAAGATGACCTGTCAGGCCGACCAGGCGCTGCGCGAAACGGTCGCCGCGAGCGAAAAGCTGGCTCGTCGCCGCACCGCGTGGCAATCTACTTGCCGCGGCCTTAAGGTGATCGACGTCGCCCGCGGATGGGCGGCCCACGGGAAGGGGCGACGTCATGGTCGATCGCAGACGAATTCTGCAGGGCATGGGGAGCGCGATCGCGTTGGGCGCGTCGGGCTTGCTCGCGCGCGCGGCGGGTGCGGCGGAGAAAGTGCCGCTGGTTTCCGGCCTGCCTTCGGGCGTCTACGATACCGCCACGCTCGACGCGCTGCCCGGCAAGAAGGCGCTGATCAAGCTCAGCTACCGCCCGCCGAACTACGAGACACCGGCGTCCTATTTCGCCAGCCCCATCACGCCGAACGACGCCTTCTTCGTGCGCTATCATCTCACCGACATTCCCGCAGCGATCGACGTCAATTCCTGGACGCTGCGCGTCGGCGGCGACGGCGCGACGGGCGCGCTCGAGTTCGGCATGCGCGACCTGCAGAGCGGCTTCGAGCAAGTCGAGCTCGCCGCGGTCTGCCAGTGCTCGGGTAACCGGCGCGGCCTCTCCGACCCGCACGTGCCGGGCGTGCAATGGGGCGTCGGCGCCATGGGCAACGCGGTGTGGAAGGGCGTGCGGCTCAAGGATGTGCTCGCCAAGGCCGGCCTGCGCAAGGAGGCGGTCGAGATTGTGCTCGACGGCGCCGACGGCCCGGTGCTCGACAAGACGCCGGATTTCGTCAAGAGCATCCCGCTGTGGAAGGCGCTCGACGAGAATACCCTCATCGCCTTCGCGATGAACGGCCAGCCGCTGCCGCATTTCAACGGATTCCCGGCGCGGCTCATCGTTCCCGGCTGGACCGCGACCTATTGGATGAAGCACCTCACCAGCATCATGGTCGCGACCAAGCCGTTCGACGGCTTCTGGGTCAAGAGCGCCTATCGCATCCCCACCGGCAAGTTCCCGGTGGCGCAGCATTTCCAGACGCAGGTCACCGAAATCAACGAGCCGATCACCGAGATGGTCGTCAACTCGCTCATCGCCGCGCCGGCCGAGGGGCACAAGCTGCACGCCGGCCAGTCGGTCGAGGTGCAGGGCGTCGCCTGGGACGGCGGCTACGGCATTCGCCGCGTCGAGGTGACGAGCGACGGCGGCGAGAGCTGGCGCGAAGCGCATCTGGGCAAGGATTACGGACGCTTCGCGTTCCGCCCCTGGAGCTTCCGCTTCGCCGCGGCGAAGCCCGGGCGCTACAAGATCCTGGCCAAGGCGAGCAACGTCATCGGCCAGACCCAGGCGGAGACGCTGATCTTCAATCCCGCCGGCTACCACAACAATGTGATGCGTCCGCTGACCGTCACCGTCGCATAAGGGAGCGCCATGCTGCGAAACCTGATGATGGCCGCTTCTGTCGCCTGCGCGGCGGCCGCGCTCGCCGCGGCCCGGGCCGAGGAACCGACGGTGCCGCTCAAGGACGCGCCGGGGCACGAGGTGGTCGAGAGCGATTGCGCCGCCTGCCACAGCCTCGACTACATCCGCACCAATTCGCCCTTCATGACGGGCAAGGTGTGGGAGGCGGAGGTGACCAAGATGATCACCGTCTTCGGCGCGCCGATCGATGCGCCGGACGCGAAGACGATCATCGACTATCTCGCGCGCAACTACGGCAGCCCGTGACGGCGACGGCCAAGGCGACGGCCGTGCGGGCTACGAGATCGCATCGGCGCTCGACCGGCGGCGCCGTCGCGCGGCGATGATCTCCGCCAGGATCGAGACGGCGATCTCCTCCGGCGTGATGGCGCCGAGATCGAGTCCCGCGGGCGCCTTCACTTGCGTCAGCCGGGCGGCATCCAGCCCCTCCGCCGCGAGCGCCGCCCGCAGCGCCGCCGCCTTCTTGCGGCTGCCGACGAAGGCGATGTAGTCGGCCTCGCTGGCGAGCGCGGCGCGCAACGCGGCCTCGTCGCCGCGCCCTTGCGTCGAGATGACGACGAAGCGCATGCCCTCCTCGCGCAGCGGCAAGGCATAGCCCTCGATGCGGCGATCGACCGCGGCGAAGGCGCTCTGCTCCGCCGCCGGCGCGCAAGCGGTGACTGCGAAGCCGGTTCGCCGCGCGAGATCGGCAACGGCGACGGCAACCGGGCTCGACCCGCACACGACGATCTGCGGCCGCGGCAGGATGGGCTCGACGAAGACGTCCATAGTGCCTTCGCTCGGGCACATGTTCTTGGCGAAGCGCACGCCGGCGCGCTCCTCGCCAGCGCGCAGGCCCTGCTCCTGGAGAATATCCGGCGGCTGCACCGAAACCAAGCGCGGCTGCCCGTCGGCGATAGCGTCGCGCGCCGCCTTGAGCACGGCGGCACGCGCGCAGCCGCCGCCGATCCAGCCCTCGGACACCGTGCCGTCCGAGCGGATCACCGCCTTCGCGCCGGCCTTGACCGCGGTCGCCGCCACCGTGCGCACCACCGTCGCCAGCGCGAAAGGCTTGCCCTTGGCCTTCATCTGCGCAACCCAATCGATGACGTCGGCGGTTTCAGTCATGGCCGTCAGATCCTCGCCAGGTAGGGCTCGAGCGCGGCCAGGCTCGCGAGATTATGCGCCGGCGCGAACAGATCGACGTAAGGCAAGGCCGCCTGCATGCCGCGCGCCTCGGGGGCGTAGTCGCGCCAGCCGATCAGTGGGTTGAGCCAGACGATGCGGCGGCAGCGGCCGCGCAGCCGGCGCATCTCGTCGGCGAGCCGCTCCGGCGGGCCGGTGTCGTAGCCGTCGGAGACGATCATCACCGCGGTGCGCGACGTGATCACGCGCTTGGCGTGCCAGCGGTTGAACGCCGCCAGGCACTCGCCGATGCGCGTGCCGCCGCCGATCCCCTGCGCCATCAAGGACAGCCGGTCGACCGCGCGCGCGACATCGCGGTCGCGCAGCGACGCCGAGACATGGGCGAGCCGGGTGTGGAAGACGAAGGCCTCGGATTCGCGGAAGGCGTCGACGACGCCGTGCAGGAAGCGGACGAAGAACGCGGTGTAGAGCGCCATCGATCCCGAGCCGTCGAGCAGCACGACGAGTCGGAGCGGCTTCACCTTGCGCCGGCGCCAGACGAGATCGATCGGCGTGCCGCCATGCGAGATGCTGCGGTGGATGGTGCGCCGCAGATCGAGGCGGCGGCCGCGCCGACGCGCCTGTTCGCGCCGCACCAGGCGCGCGCGCATGCGACGGGCGAGGCGCTCGGCGAGCGCGTGGGTCTGCGCGATCTCCGCGGGATCGACGACGTGACGCATGTCGGCGACCGCCAGCCGCGCGGCCGTGGACGCTTCGGTCGCCTGCTCGCGCCGCTCGGCGCTGGCATCGCCGGCTTCGGCGTCATCAGACTCTAGCGCGTCCTGCGGCGCCGGCGCGCCCGCCGCCGTCGCCGCCTCGGCGAGGCGCTGCAGCGACGGGCGGCGCTGGCTCGGCGCGCTCGCCGCCGGTTGCATCCGGTGCACGCCGCTTCCCTGCCAATAGGCGGCGAAGATCCCGTCGAAGCGCTGCCAATCCGCGTGCGTGGCGCAGAACAGACTTCGCAGCGCCGGCATCAGCCGCGCCGGGCCCGCCGCCGCCGGCGAGGCGAGGATGGCCGCGGCGTCGCGCGTCTCGGCGAGGCCGACGGCGAAACCGTTGTCGCGCAAGGTCCGCGCGAAGCCGGCGAGGCGGCGGCCCATGCCGGCGCCGATCGTCGCCACGGGCGCGCGCTCGGCAGCGGGTGGCATCACGCGACCTTGCCGAGCAGGCGGTCGGTCACCTCGCGCGTCAGGCGCGCGCGGTCCTCATGTGTCTTAAGCAGGCAGATCAGCGTCTCGTGCACCGCTTCCGGCTCCTGCCGGAGGTCATGAATGTCGAGGCCCGCCAGGGTCGCCGCCCAGTCGAGCGTCTCGGCGACGCCGGGCACCTTGCGCAGATCCTCCTTGCGCAGCGCCGCCACCATGCGCGCGACCTGTTCCGCGAAAGCGGCATCGATATGCGGCAGGCGCGCGGTGACGATGCGCGCCTCGCGCTCGATATCGGGGAAATCGACATAGTGATAGAGGCAGCGGCGGCGCAGTGCGTCCGACAGCTCGCGCGTGCCGTTGGAGGTGAGGACGACGCGCGGGATGGTGCGCGCGGTCACTGTGCCGAGCTCGGGGATGCTGACCTGGAAGTCCGACAGCAGCTCGAGCAGGAACGCCTCGAACTCCTCGTCGGCGCGATCGACCTCGTCGACCAGCAGCACCGGCGGCTTGTCGCGGCGGATGGCGGCGAGCAGCGGGCGCTCGAGCAGGTACTTCTCGGAGAAGATGTGCTCCTCGATGGCGTCGGCGCTGGCGCCCTCATGCGCCTTGATGGCGAGCAGCTGGCGCTGATAGTTCCACTCGTAGAGCGCGGCGTTCTGATCGAGCCCCTCGTAGCATTGTAGGCGGATCAATTCGGCCTGATGCACCGCGGCCAGCGCCTTGGCGACCTCGGTCTTGCCGACGCCGGCCTCGCCCTCGAGCAGCAACGGGCGCTTGAGAAAATCCATGAGCCACAGCGCCGTCGCCAAGTCGCGGTCGGCGACGTAGCCGACGGCTGCCAGGCGCTCGGCGATGCGGTCACGGTCGGGGATCATCCATGGACGCCAAGCTTTTCGGCGACCGTCCAGGTGCGCCAATGGTCGTGCGGCATGGCGATGTGGGTCGAGCCGAGGAACTTGAAGGCGTCGTTGACGGCATTGGCGAAGCACGGCACGCCGCCGACATTAGGGCTCTCGCCGACGCCCTTGGCGCCGATCGGGTGGTGCGGCGACGGCGTCACCGTCCAGTCGGTCTCCCATTTCGGCGTCTCGACCGCGGTCGGCAGGAAATAGTCCATCAAGGTCGGCCCGGTGACGTTGCCGTACTCGTCGTAGCGGATCTCTTGGCCCATGGCGATGCCGAACGCCTCGGTGAGGCCGCCATGCACCTGGCCCTCGATGATCATCGGGTTGATGCGGGTGCCGCAATCGTCGAGCGCGTAGAAGCGCCGCACCTTGGTGACGCCGGTATCGACGTCGACATCGACGACGCAGATATAGGCGCCGAACGGGAAGGTCATGTTCGGCGGATCATAGTAGTTGACAGCCTCCAGGCCGGGCTCGAGCCCCTTCGGCACGCGGTTATAGGCCGCCCAAGCGAGCTCCTTCATGGTCTTGAACCGTTCCGGGTTGCCTTTGACGCGGAAGCGGTCGATCTCCCATTCGAGGTCATACTCGGAGACCTCCAGCAGATCGGCCGCGATCATCTGCGCCTTGGCCTTGATCTTGCGCGCGGCCATGGCGGTCGCGGCACCGGCGGTCGGCGTCGAGCGCGAGCCGTAGGTGCCTAGGCCGTAAGGCGCGGTGTCCGTATTGCCTTCCTCGATGCTGATGTCGTCCGCCGGCAACCCCAGCTCGGTGGCGATGATCTGCGCGTAGGTCGTCTCGTGGCCCTGGCCCTGCGACTTGGTGCCCATGCGTGCGATGACCGCGCCCGTCGGGTGGATGCGAATCTCCGCCGAGTCGAACATGGCGATGCCGAGTATGTCGCAATTGCGCGACGGGCCGGCGCCAACGATCTCGGTGAAGAAGATGACGCCGACGCCCATCAGATCGCGCGTCTCGCCGCGCTTGAAGGCGGCCTGCTTCGCCTTCTGCTCCTCGCGCAGCTTGCCATAGCCGACCGCGTCCATCGCCTTCTTCATGGCGGCGTGGTAGTCGCCGGAATCGTACTCCCAGCCGAGCGCCGACTGGTAGGGGAACTGCTCGCGGCGGACCAAGTTCTTGATGCGCAATTCGGCCGGGTCCATGCCGAGCTTCTGCGCCAGGATGTCCATGGCGCGCTCGATGCAATAGGCCGCCTCGGTGACGCGGAACGAGCAGCGATAGGCGACGCCGCCGGGCGCCTTGTTGGTGTAGACGCCGTCGACCGCGACATGGGCGACCGGGAAATCATAGGCGCCGGTGACGATGTTGAAGAATCCGGCCGGCCATTTCGTCGGATCGGCGCAGGCGTCGAAGGCGCCGTGATCGGCCAGCACATGGACGCGCAAGCCGGTGACCTTGCCGTCCTTGGTCGCGGCGATCTCCGTCGTCATGTGGTAGTCGCGCGCGAAGGAGGTCGTCGACAGGTTCTCGATCCGGTCCTCGACCCACTTCACCGGCCGTCCCGTCACGATCGAGGCGACGATGGCGCAGATGTAGCCGGGATAGGCGCCGACCTTGTTGCCGAAGCCGCCGCCGATGTCGGGCGCGATGACGTGGATCTTGTGCTCGGGAATCTTCGAGATGAGCGACGCCACCGTGCGGATGACATGCGGCGCCTGGAAGGTGCCCCACACCGTCAGCTCGCCGCGGATCTTGTCGAAGGAGGCGACGCATTGGCAGGTCTCGAGCGGGCAGGGATGCACGCGCTGATAGGAGATCAGTTCCTTGATCGTCACCTCCGCCTTCTTGAAGGCCCGGTCAGTGCCGTCCTTGTCGCCGATCTGCCAGTTGAAGACGTGGTTGTAGTGCTTGCGCTTGCCGTGCGCGCCGTCGGTCTTGTCCTTGATGTCCTCGCGCAGCACCGGCGCGCCCGCCGCCATCGCCTTGAACGGGTCGACGATGACCGGCAGCTCCTCGTACTCGACCTCGACCAGCTCGGCCGCATCGGCGGCGACGTAGCGGTCCTCGGCGATGATGAAGGCGACCTCCTGGTTCTGGAACAGCACCTTCTCCTCGGCCAGCACCGCCTGCACGTCGCCGGCCAAGGTCGGCATGTAGTGCAGGCCGAGCGGCTTGAGGTCGGCCGCGGTCAGCACCGCCAGCACGCCCGGCAGCGCCATCGCCTTGCTGGCGTCGATCTTCTTGATGCGCGCATGGCCATAGGGCGAGCGCACGAAGTCGCCATACAGCATCGCCGGCAGCTTCAGATCGTCGACATAATTGCCGCGGCCTTGGACGAAGCGGATGTCCTCGACCCGCTTGCGCTTGCAGCCCATGCCCTGGAGCTTCTCGGTGCGTTCCTCCTTGGTCGGCGTGATCGCGTTCATTCCGCGGCCTCCTTGACGGACGCGCCGGACAGTTTCGCGGCGGCGTACTGAATGGCTTTGACGATGTTTTGATAGCCGGTGCAGCGACACAGATTGCCGGAGATGCCGAAGCGGATCTCATCCTCGCTCGGGTTGGGATTCTCCTGCAGCAGGCGATATCCCCGCATGATCATGCCGGGCGTGCAGAAGCCGCATTGCAGGCCATGCATCTCGCGGAAGCCCTCCTGCAGCGCGTGCAGCGTGCCGTCGGCCGCCGCCATGCCCTCGATGGTCAGGAGATCGCCGCCCTCGGCCTGCACCGCGAACAGCGTGCAGGATTTCACCGATTTGCCGTCGAGGTCGACGGTGCAGGCGCCGCAATGGCTGGTGTCGCAGCCGATATGCGAGCCGGTCAAATTGAGCTGCTCGCGCAGGAAGTGGATGAGCAGCGTGCGCGGCTCGACCAGCCCCTCGACCGCTTTGCCGTTGACCGTCATCGTGACTTGGGTTTTCGCCATCTTCCCGTCTCCCTGGCGTCAGGCCGCGCGCGACTTGGCGCGCGCCAGCGCCCGCGCCACCATCACGCCCGCCATCTTGCGGCGATACTCGGCCGGCCCGCGGTTGTCGGAGGCCGGCGAAGTGATCGCCTCGGCGGCGGCCGCCGCCTTCTTCACCGTGGCGGCGTCGAGCGCCGTGCCGATGACGGATTTCGCCGCGTCCTCGGCCCAGAGCGGCGTTTCCGCGACGTTGGTGAGGGCGATGGAGCAAGTGGCGATGCGTCCCTGGCTCTGCGTCAGGATCACCGCCGCCGCCGCCGTCGCGTAATCGCCGATCTTGCGTTTGAGCTTCTCATAGGCGGCGCCATGACCCTGGGGCGGCACGGGAATGCGGATCGCGGTGACCATCTCGCCCGGCGCGAGCGCGGTCAGATAGGCGCCCTCGTAGAAGTCGCGCGCCGCGACCCGCCGCTCGCCGCCCTTGCCGGCGATCTGGTAGCTGGCGCCGAGGCACAGCATCACCGCAGGCATGTCGTTGCCGGGGTCGCCTTGGGCGACGTTGCCGCCGATGGTGCCGACATAGCGCACTTGCGGATCGGCGATCAGCAGCGCCGTCTCGCGCAGGATCGGCAGCTTTGCGGCCAGCGTGGCGTCGGCGATGAGCTCGTGCTGGGTCGTCATGGCGCCGATGACGATGTCGCCGCCCTCGCCGCGGACGCCCTTGAGCTCGCCGATCGCGCCGAGATCGACGAGATGGGCGGGGGCGGCCAGCCGCAGCTTCATCATGGGAATGAGGCTATGGCCGCCCGCCAGCGGCCGGGCGTCGTCGCCGAGATCGGCGAGCATGACCACGGCTTCCTTGACCGATTTCGGACGGTGATAGGCAAACGCCCCTGGTATCACGGCATCCTCCCGGCCGCGGCGCGCCCGGCCCGCGTTTGTTCGCGGACCGATGCGGGACGGCCCTTCTGCTGGTGGCTAAGTCCAGCCCCCAAGCCTGTGCGCGGGTGCGGTGCAGCGGCAACGGCCGCTTCACGATTCGTGGTTGGGATGCACGAGCGACGAGAAAGGCGCACGAACTGCGTCAAACTTGCTGACCAAGCTCGGCGAGCCGTTCAGCGGGTAGTGGGTCGGTTTGAATCGCAGGGCGAATTGTCACCTACGCGTCCAGTAATCACATCAGCGTTTCTCGGGGGTAATCGTCGCGACATGTTCTTCACCGGCAATCCCGCCTGACCTCTGTAAAGGCGCGCTGGCCTTCACTTCACCGACGAAAATGCCGTCGGCGCAAGCAGCTGATTGACCACCCTCTCGACGATCTGTCCATCCTTCTCGGTCTCGGCGCGGGCCGCAATCCATTCCGGATCGGCCAGGAAGGCGTTCCATTTCCTTTCGCGCTCGGCAAGCGAGTCCCAGGCGAGAAAATAGACCAACTGCTGATTGCTCTCGCCGACGACGGTCGTGAAGAAGCCCGCCTGGCGAATGCCGTGCTTTTGCCAGATGGCGAGCGTTTTCGTCTCGAATCGCTTCAATAGCACGGGCAATCGCCCGGGAATGCAATGGTAGACGCGCATTTCGTAGAGCATGGTCGACCTCGCCTCTCGTGATCTTCGGAACGATCTCTGCGGACCCCGGTGGAGCGGCCGCACTCCAAGTCGTTATCTGGGAAGCTGAACCGAACACCAAAACCCGTGTCGTAAGTACCGGCCTGTCGGGTAGTGGGTCAGTTTTGAGACCCACTACCGTTCAGCGATGCTGCATTGCGAGCGAGGGCTCCGCCACCGTCTCGCCATCGCCGCCGCCGAAATCGCCGATCGTCACGGCGAGGCGCGATTTGAGCCAGGGCAGCCGGCCGCGGCTGACCGGCACGGTATAGGGTTCGACGGCGGCCAATTCGATCATGCCCGTGTCGCCGATCCGCTTCAGGCCGATGATGCGGTCGAGGGCGACGATGTGGCTGCGGTGAACACGGATGAAGCGGCCGGTGTCGAGGCGCGACTCGACGACGCCGATGGCGAGCGGGCAGAACAGTTTGGCCTTGCCGTCGAAGACATAGGTGTAATGCGCATTGGCGTGGACGGCGACGACGTCCTCGACCGGCACGAAATGGACACCACCGTCGCGCTCGACCGGCAGCTGACGGGCGATGCGGCGGGGCGGCCCGCCGGCGCCACCGAGCGGAGCAAACGTGCCCTGGCCGATGGCGGCGCCACCGAGGTCGTCCGGTTCCGCCGCTGCCGGCCCGAGCTCGGCGCGGGTCCGCGTGCGCTCCGGCACCAGCGTCAGCAGGAAGATGCCGGAAACGATGAAGGCGACGATGGCGACGACGATCGCCAGCAGGTCGGTCGACAGCACCGGCGCTCCGGGAGCCCGGTCCGGCATCGGCATCAACGTCAAGCCGGCCATGGCCGTGTAATGCATGCCGGCGATCGCCATGCCGAGGGCGGCCGCCGACAGCAGGAGGGGCGGCTGCGGGCCGCGCCCGCCCGCCAGCCAGAGCGCCAGTCCGGAGGCCGCGATGCCGACCGCCACGCTGGCGACCACCATCGCGGGTGCATGGGAGAAATGCGCGCTCGCATGCAGCGCGCTCATGCCGATGTAGTGCATGGTGGCGATGCCGCCGCCCATGAAGACCGCGGCCGCCGACAGCCGCGTCAGCGTCAGCTGCCCGGCGCTCACCGCGAACACCGCCACACCGACGACGATGACGCAGACCAGGAAGGACAGCAGAGTTGGAAAGACCAGGTAGTCGATGGCGAAGGGCAGGCGGACCGCAAGCATGGCCACGAAATGCATCGCCCAGATGGCGACCGCCAGCGAGACCGCGGCTGCCGCCAGCAGCAAGCGTCGCCGCAACCCGACGGAGTCGCGCACCTGCACCGCCAGGCTCAGCCCGACATAGGCGCCCTGGATCGCCACGGCCAGCGAGAGCAAGACGAGCCAGGGCTCGTGCGCCACACCCACCGCTCCGTTCCTCCCCGACGGAATCTTCGCCTCATGCTACGTCACAATCGGCCCGGCAACCAGAATTCATGAACGAGGGGCCTTCGGACGCTTGGATACGCAATTATGGCCTAATGGAGACCGCGTCGTCCGTTACGCAAGCCCTCTATGGGCGTTATACAAGGCAGTCAGCACTTGCGACTGTTCAAAAGGAAGCACGCATGAAGGCTTGGCGGTTGGAGCGGCTTGGCGGCGAGCTCGGCTTGAAGGATGTACGCGTGCCGGAGCCGCGCCCCGGTAGCGTGCTGGTGCGGATCGGGGCGTCGGTGCTGATGTCGTATCTGAAGCCTTACGTCGAGGGGAAGTTGCCCATCTACAACCCGCCTCCTGGCCCGTTCACGATCGGAACCAACGGGGTGGGTGTCGTCGAGGCGGTTGGCCGGGATGTCTGGCACCTCAAACCGGGTCAGCGCGTGGTGCTCTCGTCGCATTTCGTCGCGCGGGACAATGTCGAAGATCCGGCGCACATCCTCATTGGCCTTACCGCCGGCGCAGGCGCGGAACCCGTCCTGGCGGACTGGCCGGACGGAACCCTCGCCGAATACGCGCTCATGCCCGTCGAGGCCGTCACGCCTGCCGAGGGGCTGGATCATCTCGACGCCGCTCACCTCGCGGCCGTCGGTCGCTGCATCATCCCGTATGGCGGGCTGCTTCGCGGCCGGCTCGCGGCAGGTGAGATGCTCGTCGTGAACGGCGCAACGGGGGCCTACGGCAGTGCCGCCGTGTTGCTGGGGATCGCCATGGGTGCGGGCCGCGTGATTGCCGCCGGACGCAACCGCACAGCATTGGAAGCGGTGTCGCGCATGGGCGGACCGCGCGTTTCAACGGTCGCCGTGACGGGCGATGTCAAGGCGGACGCGGACGCACTCCGCGCGGCCTCCGGCGGCGGGGCGCACATGGCGTTCGACATGGTGGGACAGGCTCGTGATCCCAACGCGACACTTGCGGCGCTCCACGGCCTGCGTCGTGGCGGCAGGCTCGTGCTGATGGGGAGCATGACGACCGACCTGCCGGTCCCCTACACCACGCTCATGCTGAACAGCTGGGAAATCATCGGCCAGTTCATGTATCCGGCGGGCGCCTATCTGCGGCTGCTCGACTTGCTGCGCAGTAGGTTGCTCGACATCAGTCCGATCCGACCACGCGTCTATGCGCTTGCCGAGCTGCCGGCAGCCATGGAAGCCGCGGCTACAGCGGGCAATCTGGAATATATTGTCATGCAGCCGTAGCGCTGTCGTCGGCGCCGCTCGTCCAGCGGACGAGCCAGGGAGCTTTGAATGCCAAAAGCATACCGCAAGTGGATTTACGCCAAGCCGATGGTCGACGATGCTCTCGGACCGGAGCAGTTCGCGCTGCGCGAATTGCCGATCCCGGAGTTGCAGCAGGGCCAGGCTCTGGTGCGTGTGAAGCTGGTGAATATCCATTCCGCCACGCGCTTGCGCATGGCGCAGGGGATGACCAAGCTCGGCGATACCGACCGCAGCAATTATGCTTGCGCAGAGGTGATCCAGTCGCGCGACAAAACCTTCAAGGAAGGGGATGTCATTGCCTGCCAGGCGGGTTGGCAGGATCACCAGATCATCAGCAGCAACGACGCGTCGGTGGGTTACGCGCCGCCGAGCGAGCTGGTCAAAGCCGTGAACGGCACGAACTCGCAATGGAATTATGTGTTCAGACCGGCGATGGTGAAAATGTGGCCGCCGGAAGTGCTGATGGAGATGTTCGGCACCTCGGGCATGACCGCGTATTTCGGGCTGCGGGAATGCGGCCCGCTGATGCCCAGGGATAGCGTCGCGGTCGCCGGTGCAACCGGCTCTGTCGGCTCCATCGCCGCGCAGCTGGCGAAGATCGCCGGCTGTCACGTGGTCGGGTTCGGCGGCGGCGCCGATCGATGCAAGTGGGCGGTGGAGACCCTCGGGATCGACAGATGCATCGATTATCGCGCCAAAGACTTCGCGGCGCAGCTCGCGGCCGCATTCCCGAGCGGCATCGACGTTTACGCCGATGGCATCGGCGGTGCCCTGACGGAGACCGTCGCGGCAATCATGAATCAGAACAGCCGGCTGCTCTCCTATGGGAGCGCGGCGGCGTTCTACGCCGACAAGCTCGACGCGCCGCAGCACCGTGCTTCCTTGCGACGGCGATTCGGCATATCGGAGAACGTCGAGGCCATTTTGAAGAGACGGAACATCAAATCCGAAGCATGGATCGTCGACGAGTTCTACCATGAGCGGCTGACAGCCGAAGACGACCTCTCCCGGCTGCTGCGCCGCGGCGCGCTCAAGCCGATCAGCAATGTGGTCGAGGGTTTCGAGAACCTTCCCAATGCCGTGGTTGGCTTGTACACGACCGCTCGCTCCGGCAAATTGCAAGTGCGGTTCGAACCGCGCTGAAAACACAAGTTTAGTCCTGGTGGCAGGCCATGCAGGCGAAGCGGCTCTGGCCCATGATGCGGGGCGCGCCGAGCGCGGGCTTCTCCTGGCGGAACGCCGCGACGTAAGCCGCCGCGTTGCCGCGGTCTTCCCGCGCCCCTAAAACTTGCGACGAACTTGCGACAAATTTTAAGCGAAAGTCGGTGGCACCACCCACGCGGCGGCATATGCTTTCGCAATTGTTAAGGAGGCCTGCCGCCATGCTGCGGTCCGCCGCTGCCCCATACAGTACGCTCCGTTCCTGGAGAGGCCGAGCGGCTTCCTACTTTGCTTTTGGCCAGACCAGCGCCTCGCCAAATGCGGCGCTCTCGCATACTCGGTTGCCGTTGACGAGGCGCTGTGTGCCTGCCCAGGCGCTCGAACTCTGTCGCAAGGCGCTTTCCTGGACGCGGCATCGCCGAAGCGCGATCGCGGAGGGCGCGCGCCGGCTCGAGCGGCGCTTCGCCAGCGCATTTGCCGTGGCCGCGAAACGCAGCGCCGAATCGGCGCGGCGCTCCATGCAGCGGGCCATGGCCAAAGTTTCGCGATTGTTGCGGGGGCCCGCCGCCCTGCTCCGGTCGATCGCTGCCCGATACAGTGCGCTCCGCTCCCGGCGAGGCGGAGCTTCCTGCTCTGCCCTTGGCCGGACGATCGTCGCGCGAACCGCCGCGGTTTTGCGCACTTGCTTGCCGTTGACGAAGCGGCACGGGCTTGGCCGTGCATCCGGCCTCTGCCGCAACGCGCTTTCGTGGACGCGGCGTCGCCGAGGCGCGATCGCACAACGCGCGCGCCGGATCTTCGTCGAGTGGCGCCTCGCTAGAGCCTTTGCCGCGGCCACGAAGCCCCGCTCCCAATCGGCGTGGGGCTTTGTCCGGCGGGCCATGGTCACAGCGCGGATGGAATTGCTTGCCGGCATTATCGGTGCCGTCGGCTTGGCGCTGTGCGGCATGTTCTTTTGGATGTCCTGGCACGCGCGCGAGATCGTCATCGCCGGCACCTACGTTTCAGCCTCGAACCTGGCGCTATCGGTCGAGCAGTTCACCGCGCGGACGATGGAGACGATCGACCTCTCCCTGCGGATCGCCACGGCAGAGATCGGCGCGGATGCACCCGGAGCGTCGAAGGATATTCATCGACGCCTCGCGAGCCAGGTTCGACACTCTCCGCAGATCACCAGCATCGTCTTGATCGATCCGAGCGGACGCGTGAAGTTCAGCTCGGAGGAGTTGCCCCCGCTTCCGATAAACGTGTCTGGAAAAAAGTATTTCACCCAGGCCGGCGGCGCCGGGGCGATCCGAGTCACCATGGAACAGCCGGTGACGCCGCGCAGCGACGGCAAGCGCGTCATCTTCGCCAGCCGGCGGATCACTCGGTCGGACGGCAGATTTGCGGGTGTGATCGCGGCGACGATCAGTGCCGACTATATCCAGCGCTTCCTGTCGACGTTGCATGTGGGCGCGCATGGCAGCATCGCGCTCGACACGAGCGATGGGACGATGCTGCTCCGGCAACCCGCCCTCGATGCCGATGTCGGCAAGAATTTCGCCTCGAAGCCGCTGTTCCGGGATTGGCTGCCTTGGGCCTCGTCGGGCGTGTTCCCGACCAATTACGGGTCCGATGGGCTTTGGCGCATTGTCGGCTTCCAGCGCGTCGAGAAGCTGCCGCTGGTCGCGGAGGTGGCATTGTCCCGGGATGAGGCTCTCGCCAATTGGCAACGCACCACCTTGTGGCAGGCAGGTGTCGGCGGGCTGATCCTGGTGCTATCCGGCCTGACCGCCTGTGCGCTGCATCAGCAGCTTCGCGCGCGACAGGACGCGCATCGACAGCTGAGCGAAACCGTGCGCGAACTCGAAAACGCGCGCCGCACCGCCGAGGAGTCGAGCCGCGTGAAGAGTCAATTCATGGCCAATATGAGCCACGAGCTGCGCACGCCCCTCAACGCCATCATTGGCTTCTCGGAGGTGATCCGCGACGCCCATGTCGGGCCGGTCGACGTGCGTTACCAGGGCTACGCGCAGGACATTCACAGCTCCGGCCAGCACCTTCTCGGCCTGATCAACGATGTCCTCGACCTTTCCAAGATCGAGGCGGGCCGGCTCGTGCTGCACGAAGAGCCGGTGGATCTGGCCAAGCTGGCCGGCGATTGCCAGCGGCTGCTCGCCGAGCGCTTCCGCACCGCTCAGCTCGCGTTTGCGATCGAGCTTCCGCCGCATGTCCCGTGCGTGCGCGGGGACGAGCTGAGGCTGAAGCAGATCTTGTTGAACCTGCTGGGCAATGCGGCGAAGTTCACGCCCGCCGGCGGCCGGGTGGTGCTCGCGGTCGAGAAAACGCCGGAGGGCGCCATCCGCCTGTCCGTGTCGGACACCGGCGTCGGCATGAGACCGGAGGAAATCCCGCTCGCGCTCCAGCCCTTCCGCCAAGTGGACAGCTCCCTCAACCGGCGCTACGACGGCGCCGGGCTCGGACTGCCGCTCGCGCGAACCCTGGCCGAGCTGCATGGCGGGAGGCTCGCCATCGAAAGCGCGCCGGGCGAAGGGACGAAGGTGAGCATCACGCTGCCCGCCCGTCGCGTGGTGCGCAAAGGCGAAGCTCCGGGGCCGCGCGTGTCCTCAGCCGATCGCCCGGCAATCCGTCGCAGAACGCTGCGTTCAGAGGCCAAAACGACACAAAAGCCACGGGTATTGCAGTTCAGTTAGCCGATCGTAGTTCGTGGAATCATTTCACCGCCGTTCCTGCGCGCGCGTCACTCCTCTTCCCGCAGCATATTTCGGGCGATGACGATCTGCTGGATCTGGCTCGTCCCTATCGTAGAGGCGGAAGAGGCAGCGCTGCGGCTGCACCACGACACATTCGAGATTGCCCGCTGTGGCCGCGGCTGCGTTGCGCTGCCTTTCGTCGTAATGCGGATCAAGCGACATCGACAGAATAAGTCGAACCGCAGCGCTTGGGATCGCGGCCAGCGTCGCCTTCTATCTCAATCAATGAGTCCTGAGCCTAGTTCTGGTGGCAGGCCATGCAGGCGAAGCGGCTCTGGCCCATGATGCGGGGCGCGCCGGGCGCGGGCTTGTCCTGGCGGAACGGCTCGACGTAAGCCGCCGCGTTGCCGACCCGGTCTTCCAGCACGTCGCGGTATTTCCATTGCGCGTAATCCGGCGTGAGCTTGGCATTGGCGTACATGGTCACGGCGATCTCGGGCTTGCCCCCTTCACCAGCATGTCGCCGAAATTGAGGAAGAAGCCCTCGAAATTGTGCGGGGCGATCCACGAATTCCAGCACACGCGCTTGGGCCCTTCCCTGGTCTCGAGGCGCATGTACCGGGCGTAGTCCGGATGCTGCCGGTCAACGGTCTCGCCGACGCAGACGTCGAGGTTCCGCCATTGGTCGTCGAGCCCTTCCTTGAAGCGCTCGGAATCGTAAGGGCGGCTCGACATGACGTAGCCGGCGGTGAAGTCGTTGAACTCGGGAAAGGCGGCGACGGCATCGAGCAGCGTGTAGTAGCCCTGGCGGCGCAGCTTCTCGTCCTGATGGATCTCGGCCTCGGCCAGCAGCGTCGCGGCGTAGAAGCCCTGGTAGCGCGCCTAGCCGGGGTCGAGGCGCACGGCTTCCTCGAAATAGCGCCGGCTCAGCACCGCCTCGTCGGCGATGCCCGGCGGCACGGGATCGAGCCGCGCGCGCTCGGCGAGCCGCCAGATATGCACCCAGCCGATATGCGCCGCCGTCACCGCGTCGTTGGGGTTCTCGAGATAGGCCGCCTGCAGCGCGGTCAGCGCCGCCGGCGTCTTGTCGTAGTCGCCGTCATGCAGCGTCCGCCAGAACAGGTCGTCGGCGCCTTCGCCGGCGCCGACCACACGGCGAGCCGGGCGCAGCCGGCGGCGAGGAGGGCGACCGCCACGCCGATGCCGATATATGCCCGCTGTGCCATGGCCGCCTCCTCGCCTAACTTAACATCGTTAGAGTATATTTAACGCCGTTAATGTGGCGCTGTCAACGGCGATCCTCGCGGCGGCACGCGGCGGAGGAATCATGGGGCGGTCGACGGAGCGGCGGCGCGCGGTGGCGGAAGCGGGGTCGGGGCGGGGCGGCGACCTCGCCGCGGCACTGCTGCGCGCGGCGGAGGCGCTCATCGTCGAGCGCGGGCCGCAGGGCTTCTCGTTGCGCGAGGTGGCGCGGCGCGCGCGCGTCTCCGAGGCGGCGCCCTACTGGCACTTCGCCAACAAGGAAGCGCTGCTGGCCGCCGTCGCCGAGGCGGGCTTCGTCGCCCTCGCCGCGGCGCTGGAGGCGGTGCGCGATCGCATCAAGGAGCCCGGCCGGCGCCTGCGCGAGCTCGGAATCGCCTATGTGCGCTTCGCGCTCGCGCACCCTGCGCATCTGCGCCTCATGTTCGGGCCCGAGATCGCCGACAAGGCGGCGAGCCCCGGGCTCAAGGCCGCCGCCGAGCGCGCCTTCGCCCCGCTGATTGCGGGCATCGCCGATGCGCAACGCGCCGGACGCATCCGGCGCGGCGACGCCGAGGAAATGGCGGTGGCGGCGTGGTCGCTGGTGCACGGCCTCTCGGCCTTGCTGATCGACCGCCAGCTCGCGCACCGCGTCACCACGGCGCGTGACGCCGAGATCCTCGCCGGGCGCCTCACCCGGCTGCTGCAGACCGGGCTGGCGCCGCGGCCGATAAAGGCGTAGCGCCGGCGGCGTCGCAAAAATTGACCGGCGTCATTTTCAGCGCGTGACACGCGCGCCTATGCTTCCCTTCGCAGATGCCGTTTCCGGCGTCGGAGGCTCAGATGAGAGCGCACGCGGCGCTCGCGGCCGCTCTGCTGCTGGGCGGCTGCGTGTCGCAGCCGATCGGCCCGACCGTGACGGTGCTGCCCGCGCCGGGCAAGCCGTTCGAGACATTCGCCGAGGAGGACGCCTATTGCCGGCAATAGGCGAGCCAGCAGATCGCCGGCGCGCCCGAGCAGGCCAACCAGCAGGTGGTCAACAGCGCCGTCATTGGCACGCTGCTCGGCGCCGTCTCGGCGCGGCGGTGGGGCGCGGGCCGGGCGCGGCCTTCGGCGCCGCCACCGGCGCGCTGATCGGCACCGGGACGGGCTCGAGCGGCGCCGCCTGGGCGCAGATGACGACGCAGCAGCGCTACGAAGTCGCCTACATGCAATGCATGTACGCCAAGGGCAACCAGGTGCCCGGTTACAGCGTCGTCGCCGTGGCGCCGCCGGGATATCCGCCGCCGCCACCACCGCCGCCGCTGCGCTCGCCGCGGCGCTCGCCCCGTCTGGTTCTTGCCGCGCGATCGCGCTAGCCTCGCTTTCCATGGACGATCTCAGCGAAGCCGAGCGCGAGCTGATTGCGCTCATCCGGCGGCAGGATCTGCAGCATTTCACGCTCACCATCTCGGCCGATGGCGAGTTCTGGCAGGTGCGCACCGACGATCACGAATCGACGCTGTCGATGTTCGGCTCCGGCGACAGCTTCGCGCGCGCCTGGGTCGGCCAGACCGACCAGCGCCAGGGCTGAGCGCGCCGATGCGCCGCCTGCCGCTCGCCGCCCTCGTCGCGCTCGCGCTCCTGCCGGCGGCGGCCGCGCCCTGCATCGGCATCGTCACCGAAGCGGGCGACCGGATGGGCTTTCGCAACGCTTGCGGCGAATGCAAGGTCGCGGTCTGGGCGTGGGGCGCCGGGCAGTCGACCTTCTCGCGCGACGGCAAGGTCGAGGGCGTGTGGCAGGGCGGCAAGAGCTGGCTGCGCAAATACCGCATCCCCGCGCATGGCGCGTTGAGCGTGCGCGAGGAAGCGCCGACCGGCAAGCTGCGGCGCGAGGAGCCCTGCGCCAAGCCGCCGGCGTCGGGGCCGTAGCTCTCCGCCACCGCTGCGCCGTCGTCGGCGGAGAGTTCGGCCAGCGGGCGCAAGCCGGCGCCGTCCGGCCCCAATCGGCGAAGCTGCGGATGTCGGCGAAGGCGATGCGCGCCAGCTCGGTGACGATGCGGTCGGCGGTCACCTGGGTGCGCCGCTCGCGCTCTGCCATGGCGGCGGCGATGGCGCTCATGACGGTGTCATGGCGGCGCAGCAGGGCATGGCCGGTATCGGCGGCCAGCGCGGCGAGTAGCCGGCGCGCACCGCCGCCTTGGTGGCGTTGAGGTGGATGAGGTATTCGCCGACGAATTTGCGCTGCCGGTCGCTGAGCGCGCGGGGCTTGGCCATGGGGTGCCGCCGGGCCAAAAGAAAACGCCCGCGCTGCGCTAGTCCGGCTGGCCGGAGCGCCGGATCGGCTCGGCGGTGATGTGGGTGCGGAAGGCGAGCGGGTCGCTGATCGCCTCCATCGGCTCGAGCGAGCCGCCGGTGCCGCGCAGCATCAGCGTGCCGTATCCGAATATGCGGCCGAGGACGCTCTGGTCGACATCGACGCTCTCCACCTTCGACCGGTTCATCTCGATGGTGTGGCGCGCGAAGACGCCGCTCTTGAAGATGACGCGCTGGTCGGTGACGGCGAGCTCGGTGGAGATGCGGCGGATCGCGGCCATGGCGGCAGCGAGCACCGCCAGGGCGAGGACCACCGCGGCAACCCCGAGAACCAGCCTCCTGGTGTCGGGTGGCGGCACATACTGCGCGCCCACCGACAGCGCGACCGCAGCGACGAACAGGACGATCGCCCGGCCATAGACCAGCCAATGCAGCCCGGTCTCGTAAATGACCTGCTCCCCTGGCAGTAGGACCTTGCGCGCATAGCTCATCGGCGGCCGAGCCTCCCTCCCCTGACGCTGACGCACGGATATAGCACGTTACGCGCCGCGGTGCTGAAGCGGATGCGCCGCCGCCCTGGCCCGCCCCTTGCACGGCGCAACCGGTTTGCACATATCTGCGCCAGCCCGACCACCCTCACGGCAGAGCCATGTCGCAAGAAAAAAGAAGCTTTCAGGCGGAAGTCAGCCGCCTCCTCGACATCGTCGCCCACTCGCTCTACAGCGAGAAGCAGATCTTCCTGCGCGAGCTGATCTCCAACGCGTCGGATGCCTGCGACCGGCTGCGCTACCTGGCGATCAGCGAGCCCAAGCTCACCGCCGAGGACCCCGACTTCCGCGTCGTGCTGACCCCCGACAAGGCGGCGATGACGCTCACCGTGGCGGATAACGGCATCGGCATGAACCATGACGAGTTGGTCGACAATCTCGGCACGATCGCACGCTCCGGCACCGCCGCCTTCGTGCAGCAGCTCTCGGGCGACCAGCGCAAGGACATGACGCTGATCGGCCAGTTCGGCGTCGGGTTCTATTCCGCCTTCATGGTCGCCGGCGAGGTCGAGGTGCTCAGCTGCAAGGCCGGCGAGCCCCAGGCCTGGCGCTGGGTGTCCGACGGCAAAGGCGAATTCACGGTCGAGCCGGCCGAGAAGGAAGAACGCGGCACCACCATCGTGCTGCACCTGCTCAAAGACGAGGCCGAATACACCGACCCGCAATGCCTACGCCGGATCGTCACCACCTATTCCGACCACGTGGCGCTGCCGATCGTGCTCAAGGCCGACGGCAAGGAGGAAACCCTCAACACGGCGGCTGCGCTGTGGACTCGGTCCAAGGCGGAGATCACGCCCGAGCAATATCGCGAGTTCTACCATCACGCCGCGCACAGCTTCGACGAGCCATGGCTCACGCTGCACAACAAGGCAGAGGGGACGTTCGAGTACACGAGCCTCCTCTTCGTGCCCGGGAGCAAGCCCTTCGACCTGTTCGACCCGCAGCGCAAGGCGCGCGTCAAGCTCTATGTCCGCCGCGTCTTCATCACCGAGGACTGCGCCGAGTTGCTGCCGCCTTACCTGCGCTTCCTGCGCGGCATCGTCGACAGCGAGGATCTGCCGCTCAACGTCAGCCGCGAGATGCTGCAGAACAATCCGATGCTCGCGAAGATGCGCGGCCAGATCACCAAGCGCGTGCTTTCCGAGCTCGGCAGGAAGGCGAAGGACGCGGCCGAGGAATACGCGAAATTCTGGGACAATTTCGGCGCCGTGCTCAAGGAGGGGCTCTACGAGGATCCGGAGCACCGCGAGCAGCTCCTGCCGCTGCTGCGCTTCCGCTCGACCGCCGGCGACGGGCTGGTATCGCTCGACGATTATGTCGCGCGCATGAGGCCGGGCCAGGAGGCCATCTACACCATCACCGGCGACAATCTCGACCTCCTGCGCAAGAGCCCGCAACTCGAGGGCTTCCGTGCACGTGGCGTCGAGGTCCTGCTGCTCACCGATCCGATCGACGAGTTCTGGATGCCAGCGCTCGGGCTCTACCGGCAGCATCCTCTCAAATCGACCACGCGCGGTGCCGCCGATCTCGGCAAGATCACGCCGGTCGAGGACAAAAAGGACACGCCGGCGCAAGCGCCGCAGGACGGTGCCGTTGCCAGCCTGATCGCGCTGTTCAAGCTGTCGCTCGGCGATGCGGTGAAGGATGTACGCGTCTCCGATCGCCTCACCGACAGCGCGGTGTGCCTGGTCGCCGACGAGGGCGACCTCGACATGCATCTCGAGCGCTTGCTGAAGCGGCACCGCGAGATCGAGTCGACCGCGAAGCGCATCCTCGAGCTCAACCCGCGGCATCCGCTCGTTGCGCGGCTCGCGGCCATGGTGGGCAAGGACGGCGCCGCCGGCGCGCTCGGCGACTTCGCCTGGCTGCTGCTCGATCAGGCACGCATTCTCGAGGGCGAGCAGCTGCCCGATCCCAACGCCTTCGCCCGGCGGCTGTCGATGCTGCTCGAGCGAGGACTGACGGCCGCGGGCTAACTGGTGGGCGGCTTGAGGGTGGCGGCGCCGATGATGCGGCCGGTACCCCGCAGCTGCACCAGCACGGCGACGCTGCCGTCGCCCGACACGGCATTGCCGGCAACGTCGAGATCGAGTGCAGCACCGTTCCAGGTCCCGATCTCCTGGAAGCTGCGGACCACCTGATAGTCCTTCAAAGTCCGCCCCTCGTTCTCGCCATGCAGCACGCGCGTCGTATGTTCGCGGTCGAAGCCGACGAGCCATATCGAGGCCGGCTCGGGCGGTGTCCCGGCGTCGATATGCACGGTGAGGCGCCCATTGGCGGCGCGGCCCAGCATCGTGATCGCACGCGACGCATCGTCGGCCGCCGCCGCCGTGATCAGCGGGTCGATGGTTTCCGGCTCGGCGCCGACCCCCTCGGCAACACCGTTGACCACCATCTGCGGCGTGTAGACATAGCGGAGGGCAAGCCGCTGCGAATAGTCGCGTTGGCGCTGCGTCGCGAGCTTCGAGGCGAAAGGATCGGTCCAGCCGATGTAGTTCCAGTAGTCGACGTGGAAGGCGAGCGCGAGCACGTCCGAGCGCTGCGCCAGCTCGCCGAGGAACTTGTCCGCCGGCGGGCAGGAGCTGCAGCCCTGCGACGTGAAGAGCTCGACGACCACGGGCGCCGCCGCGGCGGCCCGCACTGGGGCCGCGCTTGAAGCGACACCCGCCAGAAGCGAGGCCGCAAGAAAAGCTCGCGTCATCGGCATGCGATCGTTGTGCATGCGGGCATCTTGCGCTGCCGTCAGCCTCGGCGCCAGTAAATCGCTTTCACGATAGGGTGAAAGGCTCGCCCGGTACATACAGCCCGGAGGGTCCCGCAGCGCAGAAGCGGTGGAAAGCCTTGCGCGAATCGCGGAGCTGCCGCGCGCGCCGCGGCGAGCGCGGCGGCCGCGAGGCTAGGCGGCCTTCATCATGCTGCGCAGCACATACTGCAGAATGCCGCCGTGGCGGAAATATTCGAGCTCGTCGAGCGTGTCGATGCGGCAGAGCAGCGGCACGGTCTCGACCGAGCCGTCGGCGCGGTGGATGCGGCAGGGCAGCTCGATGCGCGGCTTCAGCCCCGCGGCGATGCCGAGGATGTCGAAGCGCTCGCTGCCGTCGAGCTTGAGGCTCTTGCGGTCGGTGCCGTCCTTGAACTGCAGCGGCAGTACGCCCATGCCGACGAGGTTGGAGCGATGGATGCGCTCGAAGCTCTCGACGATGACGGCGCGCACGCCCAGGAGCCGCGTCCCCTTCGCCGCCCAGTCGCGCGATGAGCCGGTGCCGTATTCCTTGCCGGCGACGATGACCAGCGGTACGCCTTCCTTCTGATAGCGCATCGCCGCATCGTAGATCGGCATCACCTGCCCGTCCGGCAGGTGCTTGGTCATGCCGCCCTCGACCCCCGGCACCATCTCGTTGCGGATGCGGATGTTGGCGAAGGTGCCGCGCATCATCACTTCGTGATTGCCGCGCCTGGCGCCATAGGAGTTGAAATCCGCCGGGCGCACCTGGAAGCCCATCAGGTATCGGCCCGCCGGGCTGTCCTTCTTGATCGAGCCCGCCGGCGAGATGTGGTCGGTGGTGATGCTGTCGCCGAGGATGGCCAAGGGCCGCGCCAGATGCACGTCGGTGAGCGGCGCCGGCTCCTTGGGCATATTGTCGAAATAAGGCGGATGGGCGATGTAGGTCGAGCCCATGTCCCAGGAGAAGGTGGTGCCGGTGGCGACATTCACCTTGCGCCATTCCGGCGGACCTTCGAAGACATTGCCGTAGCGCTTCCTGAACATGTCCGGCGTCAGCGCCTTGCGGATGGTGTCCTGGACCTCCTGGCTCGATGGCCAGATGTCGCGCAGATAGACGGCCTTTCGGTCGGCGTCCTCGCCCAACGGCTCCTTCACCAGATCGACATTCATGTTGCCGGCGATGGCATAGGCGACGACGAGCGGCGGCGAGGCGAGGTAATTCGCGCGCACCTGCGGGCTGATGCGGCCCTCGAAATTGCGGTTGCCGGAGAGCACCGCGGCGACCACGAGATCGCCGGCCTCGACGGCCTCGCCGATGGCCTCAGGCAGTGGCCCCGAATTGCCGATGCAGGTGGTGCAGCCATAGCCCACCAGGTTGAATCCCAGCGCATCGAGGTCCTTCTGCAGGTCGGCCGCGGCGTAGTAGTCCGTTACAACCTGGCTGCCCGGCGCGAGCGACGTCTTGACCCAGGGCTTCACCTTGAGGCCACGCTGCAGCGCGTTCCGCGCCAGGAGGCCGGCGGCAAGCATGACGCTGGGGTTCGAGGTGTTGGTGCAGCTGGTGATGGCGGCGATGACGACCGCGCCGTCCTTGACGTCGTAATTCGCGCCGGTGACGGGCACGGCGCGATTGAGCTTCGCTAGATCCGTCGTGCCCGCGAGCTTGGGCAGCTCCGCGGCGAAGGATTTGACGACGTCCGACAGCGCCACGCGGTCCTGCGGCCGGCGCGGCCCGGCGAGCGACGGCTCGACGCTGGCGAGATCGAGCTCGAGCGTGTCCGTGAAGACCGGATCCGGCACCTTCTCGTCGTGCCACAAGCCCTGCGCTTTGGCATAGGCCTCGACCAGCTTCGCCCGCTGCGGGTCGCGGCCGGTGAAGCTGAGATAGTTGATCGTCATCCGATCGATCGGGAAGAAGCCGCAGGTGGCGCCGTATTCGGGCGCCATGTTGCCGATGGTGGCGCGGTCGGCGAGCGCGAGGTTGGCCACGCCCGGGCCGTAGAACTCGACGAAGCGGCCGACCACGCCCTTCCTGCGCAGCATCTGCGTCACCGTGAGGACGAGATCGGTCGCGGTCGCGCCTTCCTTGAGCTTGCCGGAGAGCTTGAACCCCACCACCTCGGGCAGCACCATGGAGATCGGCTGTCCCAGCATCGCCGCCTCCGCCTCGATGCCGCCGACGCCCCACCCGAGCACGGCGAGCCCATTGATCATGGTGGTGTGGCTATCGGTGCCGACCAGCGTGTCGGGATACGCCACGGTCTTGCCACCCTCCTCCGTGGTCCACACCACCTGCGCCAGGTATTCGAGATTGACCTGGTGGCAGATGCCGGTGCCTGGCGGCACGACGCGGAAATTGTCGAAGGCGCCCTGCCCCCATTTGAGGAAGGCGTAGCGCTCGCCGTTGCGCTCGAATTCGAGCTTCACGTTCTCGGTGAAGGCCTTGGGCGAGGCGAAGGCGTCGACCATGACGGAGTGGTCGATGACGAGGTCGACCGGCGAGAGCGGGTTGATGCGCTGCGGATCGCCGCCGAGCTTCGCCATCGCCTGGCGCATCGCCGCGAGATCGACCACCGCGGGCACCCCGGTGAAATCCTGCATCAGTACGCGCGCGGGGCGGAAGGCGATCTCGCGCTCCGAGCGGCGCGTCTTCAGCCATTCCGCCACGGCCTTGATGTCGTCGATCGTGACGGTGCGGCCATTTTCGAGCCGCACGAGGTTCTCCAACAGCACCTTCATCGAGAAGGGCAGCCGCGCGATGTCGCCGAGCCCCGCCGCCTTGGCTGCCGCCTCGAGGCTGAAATAATCATAGTCCTTGCCGTCGACCTTGAGCGTGCGGCGGGTTTTCATCTGATCATGGCCGGTGACGGACACGGGGGCTCTCCTGGGATGGGCGGGCTGGCATGTATGGGTGCTGCTACCGCCAATTGGCACGAAGATCAAGGGAGGCCGCGCGTCAATGCATCAACTCGTGGTGCACCATGCCCCGCACGCTTGACCGGCGTCGCGCCGTTGCCTTAGCTAGGCACGGCGCAGCATAAGGTTGATCCGCAGAAAATAGAACGCTGCACGGCGGTTCCGCAGACCACAGGGCGTGGTCGGGGTTTGGGAGGTCCGAGGGATGGCGGTTGCGCAGACCGAAGGCGCAGGTCCGGCGGCGCCGCAGGCCGACGCCGCGCTCGACACTTTCGCCAAGCTGCTGCTCGACCACGCCCGGCGCCACGGCGATCGCCCCGCCATGCGCGAGAAGGCGCTCGGCATCTGGCAGAGCTGGAGCTGGGCCGCGGCGGCGCGCGAGGTCGAGGATCTCGCCAAGGGGCTGGCGGCACTCGGTTTCCGCCGCGGCGACAAGCTCGGCATCGTCGGCGACAACCGGCCGCGGCTCTACTGGGCGATGACGGCGGCGCAATGCCTGGGCGGCGTGCCGGTGCCGGTTTACCAGGACTCGGTCGCCGCCGAGATGGAATTCGTGCTCGCGCATGCCGAGGTGCGCTTCATCGTGGCCGAGGATCAGGAGCAGGTCGACAAGCTGCTGGGCATCCGCGAGCGTCTGCCCCTGCTCGAGGCGATCATCTACGACGACCCGCGCGGCATGCGCCACTACGCCTACCCTTTCCTGCATGCCTTCGACGCGGTGCAGGAGCAGGGACGCCGCTTCGCCGCGACAAATCCGGACTTCCTCGCCGGCGAGATCGCGCAGGGCAACGGTGCCGATCTCGCCATCATGGTCTACACCTCCGGCACCACCGGTCAGCCCAAGGGGGTGATGTTGACCTACGACAACGTCATCCTCATGGCGAGAAGCGCCATTGCGCGCGAAGGCCTGCGCGAGGATGACGAGGTGCTCGCCTATCTGCCGATGGCCTGGGTCGGCGATCACGTATTCTCCTTCGCGCAGTCCTATTGCGCCGGGTTCTGCGTGAGCTGCCCGGAATCGGGCGCCACGGTGATGAACGATCTGAAGGAGCTCGGCCCCACCTATTTCTTCGCGCCGCCGCGGATCTGGGAAAACATCCTGACGCAGGTGATGATCCGCATGGAGGACGCGGCATGGCTGAAGCGCAAGCTCTTCCACTATTTCCTCGACGTGGCGCGGCGCGCCGGGAGCCGCATCCTCGGCAAGGAAACAGTGCCGCTGAAGGACCGGTTGCTCTACGCCATCGGCGACGTGCTCGTCTACGGGCCGCTGCGCAACGCGTTGGGCATGAGCCGCATCCGGCTCGCCTATACCGCGGGCGAGGCGATCGGGCCGGACATCTTCACCTTCTACCGCTCGCTCGGCGTCAACATAAAGCAGCTCTACGGCATGACCGAATGCTCTGTCTTCCTGTGCATCCAGCCGGACGGCGCGGTGAAGCCGGACGCGGTCGGGACGCCGGTGCCGGGCGTCGAGATCAAGATCGCCGACAACGGCGAGGTGATGTACCGCAGCCCCGGCGTGTTTGCCGGGTATTACAAGAATTTGGCGGCGACGGCGGCGGCCAAGCGGCCGGACGGCTGGGTACATTCGGGGGATGCCGGGTTCCTCGGCGCGGACGGGCATCTGCGCATCGTCGACCGCGCCAAGGACGTAGGAAAGCTCGAGGACGGCACGCTGTTCGCGCCGAAATTCATCGAGAACAAGCTGAAATTCTTTCCCTGGATCAAAGAGGCGGTGGCGTTCGGGGCGGAGCGCCCCTATGCCGCCGCCCTGATCAACGTCGACGCCGACGCGGTCCGCAACTGGGCCGAGCGCGCCGGCATCACCTATGGCAGTTATCAGGAGCTGGCCGGGCTCGCGCCGGTCTATGATCTGGTGGCGGACTGCGTCGACCAGGTGAATCGCGACCTGGCCAAGGAGCCGCATCTCCAGGGCTCGCAGATCCGGCGCTTCCTGATCCTGCACAAGGAGCTCGACGCCGACGACGGCGAGTTGACGCGCACGCGCAAAGTCCGCCGCCGCTTCATCGCCGAGCGCTTCGCGCCGCTCATCGACGCGCTCTATTCGGGCGCCCGGAGCGCGCATATCGACAGCGAGGTCACCTTCGAGGACGGGCGCACCGGCCGCCTCACGGCCGAGCTCGAGATCCGCGACGCCAAGGCCATGCCCGCCCCTGCCGCCGCCGCGACGGCCGCCGCATGAAGCGGATCGGCTCGCCGATCCTCAAGGCCGAGCACATCAGCTTGAGCTTCGGCGGCGTCAGGGCGCTCAGCGACATCAGCCTCGAGATCCGCGCCCACGAGATTCTCGCCATCATCGGCCCCAACGGCGCCGGCAAGACCTCGATGCTGAACGTCATCAACGGCTTCTATCACCCGCAAGAGGGCACCATCACCTGGCGGGGCGCGGCCCGCCGGCGCATGCGCCCGTCGCAGGCCGCCGAGCAGGGCATCGCCCGCACCTTCCAGAACGTGGCCCTCTTCCGCGGCATGACCACGCTCGACAACATCATGACCGGGCGGCTCTTGCGCATGCACCGCAACTTCCTGTGGCAGACGCTGCATTGGGGCCCGGCCTTGCGCGAGGAGCTCGAGCACCGCGCCTTCGCCGAGCGCATCATCGATTTCCTGGAGATCCAGGCGATCCGCAAAACCCCCGTCGGCCAGCTCCCCTACGGCCTGCAGAAGCGCGTCGAGCTCGGCCGCGCGCTCGCCATGGAGCCGGAGCTGCTGCTGCTGGACGAGCCGATGGCCGGCATGAATGTCGAGGAGAAGGAGGACATGTCGCGCTTCGTCCTCGACGTCAACGACGAGTTCGGCACGACCATCGCGCTGATCGAGCACGACATGGGCGTGGTGATGGACATCAGCGACCGCGTCGTGGTGCTCGATTACGGCCGCAAGATCGCCGACGGCCCGCCCGAGATGGTGCGCACCGACCGCGACGTCATCGACGCCTATCTGGGGGTGCCGCATGAGGGGTGAGTTCCTTCTTGCCGACGCGACGAGCCCCTCTCCCCTCGCGGGAGAGGGGCGGCCGCTGCGCAGCAGCGGCCGGGTGAGGGGGCTGGTAGCCGCGGCACGAGCCCCCTCACCCTCCCGGCCTTCGGCCGGGCCCCTCCCTCTCCCGCAAGGGGAGAGAGGCTCATGATGGATTTCCTCACCGCGGTCTTCGTCTCGCCCTTCGCCAGCATGTGGGACAACCCGTCTTTCCTACTCGAAGTGGTGATCGGCGGGCTGCTCACCGGC
>Ga0073928_10002094_pt1 | contig 35798 bp, 39 predicted proteins | sample PaiPotPPA55metaG_FD_76969 | JGI IMG/M metagenome (GOLD analysis project Ga0073928, IMG submission 76969) | Iron sulfur acid spring bacterial and archeal communities from Banff, Canada, to study Microbial Dark Matter (Phase II) - Paint Pots PPA... ... | reverse complement strand
TCATGCTTTCCGCAGAAACGGCCAGCGGTCTATATCCGCGCGAAGCAGTGAGCATCATGGCGAAAATCATCATAGAGGCTGAAAGTAATATTGGGGAATCTTCCCAGCCTCGGCGCAGGCGCGACCGGCACGGGCTCTCCATTGCGGAAACCATTTGCGAGTCTGTCGCTCATGCCGCTGAAGATCTTCACATGAGCGCAATCGCCGTTTTCACGGACACAGGCAACACCGCGCGCCTAATATCAAAATACCGTCCCAAGCCGGTGATTTACGCGTTTAGCCACGTTCCCGCGGTGTGCAACCGCATGAACCTTCTGTGGGGAGTGCATCCCGTTTTCCACGCTCAGACTGGAACTGTGGAAGGAATGGTTACCGCCGCTGAAGTGCAATTACTGAAACAAGGTACTGTTCAGCCCGCCGACGTAATGGGCGTAGTGGGAGGGACGCGGATGTCGACGGGATCGACGAATTTCATGCGCCTCCAGATAGTGGGTTCGGGCGAACGGGAGCCGACAACCTAAAGCCAGTGTCATCTCCGATCGCGATGAGAATGTTGCAGAGATAGGGATGTCTAAGTCTGAGTCTTTCATTGAGATGTCGTTCGACCCGCCCGTTCGTGGATTTATTCACCGTCCCGAATCTGCGAATGGAAACGGGATCGTGCTGACGCATGGAGCGGGAGCGAATTGCCAAACGTTATTGCTGACTGCCTTGGCTGAGGCCTTTGCCACGGCGGGATTGACGGTCCTCAGATGCGATCTTCCTTTTCGTCAGGCCCGAGCCTTCGGTCCTCCCCGCCCCGCGGACGCCGCTCGCGATCGAGAGGGCTTGAAGAATGCCGTTAAGGCGCTACGCAGACAAATTTCCGGGCGCATCTTCCTCGGGGGACATTCCTATGGAGGTCGTCAGGCTACGATTCTGGCCGCCAGTGATTCGGAGCTCGTGGATGGATTGCTTCTGCTCTCCTACCCGCTGCATCCGCCACGCAAGCCAACGCAGCTCAGAACTCAGCACCTGCCTGACCTGAGGACGCCGTCCATGTTTGTGCATGGAACCCGCGACCCTTTCGGTTCGATCGAAGAGGTTGAGTCGGCCTTGTACCTGATTCCCGCAAAACACTTGCTGATGCCGGTCGAAGGTGCGGGTCATGATTTGGGATTCAAGGGGAAGGCTAAGCGTGAAGATTTACCGGCAAGTATAGTCGTCGCTTTTCTGAACTTTGCCTAAATCGAATGCAGTGCTGAAGAATTTAAGATGTGCGATTTTGGATTTCAGATTGAAATTCTTCAATCTTAAATTCTTCAATCTGTAATTCCTAACCACACAGGGCGCAGATGACAGAGGAAAGCGCGCCACCTCCCCTGCGCGTTCAGTAAATAAACCGGCAGGACTCTAATTAACCCAGCCCGACTTCGATCCGCCATTCTTTTTCCCGCCTTGATCTTCCTCGGGGGGAATGTAATTACCGTGCTCGTCGAAAGTGACTTTGCGGTCATGCTTGCGCATATAGACCTCAAATTTGCGGGCGGCGCGGCGGCGTTTCCAGCGGTAATACGCGTTGCGGATTCCATCAGAGCTGGGTTTCGCGCCAATTGAGGTTCTGCGTTTCAAGAAAACGACGTACCAGATATATCCGGCTGCGAGGCCGAGCAGAAGAACGAAGTATTGCAGCGCGAAACGGTAAAGCAGCAAGTATGCGGCCTCGATAGCTGCCGTAAAAAGAACGATCCATTTGACTGGAATCTGGATCGGAATTGGAAACAGCATGATCGGCGCGCCGCGATTAAACAGATAAAAAACCATCAAAATGGCATTGGCAGCGGTGCCCGCGCCGTATGCCTGCCCTTGCGCCACGACTCGAGTGAGAGATAGCGCGCATCCAACGAGCGCGGAGAGAATGATGCTGCCAAAAAACAAGCCATAAAAACGGGCAGAGCCAATGCGGTCTTCAACAGCCCATCCCAAAAAATAAATTCCAAGCACGGACATTACAAAATCTAGCGGATCAACGTACATGAAGGCGTAAGTGACGAGCTGCCACAACCATCCCTGCCGAACGTGCGCCGGATCCAAAACGCCAAGTGCTAGGACTGTTTGCCCCGCCCCCTGGGCAAAGGCCATCAACAGCAGTATGACCACGTAGATCGTACCGCTCGCAATGATGATTTGCCGGACGGCGCCGCGAAAAGGCGGAAACCCGAGGTTTGAAGAAATATCTCTAGCCATGATTAAGCCATTGGATGCATTCCGCCTCTCGGTCGACGTTTATTCCTTCCGGTTACCTTCACTGCTCTGGTGAAGGCACTACAGCAAGGCTTCTGTGGCCGGCCTTGTCAACGGACCGAACCGCGAGAATTTCGTTGTCTTTCGACACGGGAGATGTGTGCTGGGTAACATTTCCCAGCGCTTGCACGTGCTCCCAATCCGGACTCGTGGTACTGCGCCACAGCATTTCGTATCCGTCTGCCTGTCCGCCTGGTGAGGATTCCCACGTCAAAGTCGAGGAGTTATCCGGCTTCTTAAGAGAGATACGAACATTCGCAGGAGGAGCTGGCGCCGACGCCAATGACGCTAAGGCAGCCAGGTTCAACCGCGCTACATTCGCAACATAATCGTAATTTACAAACTTGGGGAGGTCTCCGAATTCGACCCCATTCTCCGTGCGCAGATTCTGATGCTGATGATCAAAATTCTCGCGAAACTCGGTGAATCGCACCGCGGGGTATCCCTGTTGATTGAACGAGCTATGATCACCCCCTCGGCCATAGCGGTCCAATCGAAACACGAGAACGGGTTTCATGGGGCCACCGTAGGTTCGGCCGACCTCTGCAACGTAGCGCGCGAGTTCACGTGAAGAAGAGTCATTTTCCCCACCAAGATTTCTGATTAGACGGCGTTCAGCCTCGGTCGCAGCTGCCGGTAATCCCTCGGAAAAGACTCGCACCGCGCTTGAATCTTGTTGCGGGCTGCGGTCGCCGCCAACAATGTCGTTATTCAGGGCGGCTTGGATGTCCCAACCCTCCGACTTCGCCATCTTAGCGAAATGGCTGCTGCCATTGAGGCCTTGCTCTTCACCGGCGACCGTCAGAAAAATAATTGTCGCGGGAAATTTCAGCTTGCTCAAAACCCGGGCGCACTCCAGGCTGACGGCAGCGCCGCTGGCATCATCATTGGCGCCTGGGGCCGCTCCTGAGGTATCTAACACATCGCTATTGCGCGAATCGTAATGGCCGGTCACCAACACAATGCGCTTGGCGCTGTCGGGGTCCGATCCCTTCAATATCGCGTATACATTGGTAATTTGAGTCGGTGTAGGAATTCGATCTGCTGGCGCTTGAGTGAAGGTGTCGGTTCTGACTTCGAGGCATCCGCCGCAATCTCGCGAATAGGCTTCAAACTGCGACTTAATCCATTCGCGAGCGGCGCCAATGCCGTGCCCAGCAGCGATTGAGGCGGGATCCTGGGCCGATAAAGTCGAGCGGGTCTGAAAACTTGTCAGTTTTTCGATGGAAGACCGAATATGCTCGGGGGAAACCTGATGGAGCGCTTCCACGATTTGTGAGTCCGGCGCGACCGTTGGCGGTTCCTGAGATAAGGCTGGAAGTACCGACAATGCCGCGCCTACCCAGAAGAACAATTTTCGGAGATAAATGGAAACATTCATTGCAAATTTCCCACCAGCACAAATTACTCTGTAAACGCAATTTTATTGCGGCCTCGGGCAGCCTGCCATCCACAACCATCATCCGAAGGCGAAACCCGAGGGTCAAACTACTTGACCTAATCCCCGGAAGAAACTAAATATTAACAGGGGAGTTTAATCGAACGGAGGCAAGCTTTGGTTTACTGTCCGGAATGCGACACCAATCTCGACCTAGAAGAAGATGAAATGGACGAGGGCGACGTGGTCTCGTGTCCTGAATGCGGGACCGAATACGAAATCATCACTATCAATCCTATTGAATTGAAGCCGGTTGAAGACGAGGCGTACGAGGAGGAAGAGGAAGAAGAAGCCGAAGACGGCGATTTTTCTTAGTTCTACATGTGACCACCCTTTTTCCCTTCCCTCTGCGCTTCCTCTTCCAGCGCCAGATTCCGCATGTGCTAGAAACCTCGGCACTATCGAGAAGGTCTCGATCCTAATCTCTGGGCGGCCAGAATCATCATCGTTCCGTGAACTAAATGCATCTACAATAGTGGGTTCGAGCGGGCTGAAATAATTATGAAATCCGGTCACATGGTGGTTTTGGCAATGCTCGCTTTTACGGCACTCTCAATTGCCGCTCCCTGCTTTGCAAAGGATAAGGATGGCAGCACTGGGCGTTTATTGACCGGACGAGTGTTGGACCGCCATGACAACCCCGTGCCCGATGCGGTGGTTTATCTCTCGGACGCGCGTACTCGAGCCGTCAAGACTTATATCGTTGGCCAGAACGGAAATTACGATTTCCCGGCGCTTTCTCCCAACGTGGATTACGAAGTGTATGCCGAGTACAACGGCCATAAGAGCGACAGCAAGACCGTTAGTCAATTTGACGATCGAAAACAAGTCAGCATAATTCTGCGGGTCGATACTAAGTGAGTGATGGAGTAAGGAATCCGGCATGAAGGCTACTGCCCGCCTAAACCCCCTTTCTTTTCTTTCCCAGCAACTAAACGACCTTAAGGCTCACGGGACGCACTTCCGCTTGCGAGTCCTCGAAGATGAGCAAGCGGCAGTCTGCACCTTCGACGGCAAGAAGGTCATTAATCTCGCCTCAAACAATTATCTCGGCCTTACAACTCATCCAAGATTGCGCGAAGCCGCGCTGGAGGCGACTCGCAAGTATGGCGTTGGATCGGGTGCCGTACGAACTATCGCCGGGACCATGTCAATTCACATGGAGCTCGAGGAGAGGATTGCTGGTTTCAAGAATGTCGAGGCTTGTGTTGTCTTCCAGTCAGGATTCGCCGCGAATGCTGGAACTGTCTCCGCGATCTTGGGCAAGGATGATTTCATCATTTCCGATCAGCTGAACCATGCCTCCATCATCGACGGCGCACGCTTGTCCCGGGCCAAGATTCTCGTCTTTCGACACAAAGACACGGCTCACGCGGAAGAGCAACTGGCGAGTGTGAAAGACGCTCAAGGTAAAAAGTTGCTGATCTCGGACGGCGTATTTTCAATGGACGGCGATATTGGCCCGCTGCCCGCGCTGTGCGACCTTGCTGAAAAATATGGTGCCATCATGATGGTGGATGATGCCCACGCCTCCGGCGTTCTCGGCCGCAATGGCCGCGGTACGGTAGATCATTTCAATGTTCATGGCCGTGTGGACATTCAGGTTGGGACGCTCTCCAAAGCTATTGGCGCGCTGGGCGGTTACGTGTGTGGAACCCGCGACCTGATTGATTTTTTGTATCATCGCGCCCGTCCGTTTCTTTTTTCAACGTCACATCCCCCGTCCGTAGCGGCCACTTGCATCGCAGCTTTCGATGTTCTTGAGGACGAACCGGAGCGTATCGAAAAGCTCTGGGAAAATACTCGTTTCTGGAAGAGGGAACTGGGCTTACTCGGTTTTGATATTGGAGGCAAGAGTACTCCCGCCAGCGAAACGCCGATCACTCCCATCATTATTGGCGACGGAAAACTCACAATGGATTTCTCGCGTGAGCTGTTCAATGAAGGCGTATTGGGAACAGGAATAACTTTTCCGACAGTGCCGGAAGGAAAAGCTAGGATCAGGACTATCGTGACGGCTACGCACACCGAGACAGAATTGAAGCAAGCTTTGGAGGCGTTGGAGCGAGTCGGCAGGAGGATGGGGATTCTGGCGTAGGGTTTTCTCTCAGCAGGCGTCCCTTCTGCAGAACGTGCTTCGGTGAGTCGCAAAGAAAGTTACAATGTCACCGTGACTCGGCCTCGCGATAACCGATCTCCAGATCAGCATTCAAAGCTGCGCCGCTCCACAAAACAGCAGCGAAAGATGGAATCCACTGGCATTCTAGTGATCGCACTGCTGATTCTCATGATCACGCTGGCCCGCTATTGGCGCCAAATTTCGTGGAGCCTGCGCTGACTGGATTAGGCGATCCCTTGCTAGTCGTCCTGTTGGGACCCACGGCTAGCGCGAAGACTTCGCTATCGCTGGCTTTGGCTGAACACTTTCACGGAGAAATTGTGAATTGTGATTCAGTCGCCATGTATCGCGAATTTCAGATCGGGACAGCCAAGCCTACATCCACAGAACGGGCCCGCGCCCCCCACCATTTGTTCGATTTTGTGGAGCCCACCGGCTTCGTAACCGCGGGCGAATATGCGCAGCGGGCCCGGGCAATCCTCGAGGAAATCAAGTCAAAGGATGCACTGCCCATCGTGGTGGGAGGCACCGGACTTTACCTCCGGGCACTTCTCGACGGCCTATTCCCTGGTCCGCAGCGCTCGGAAAGTTTTCGAGATCGCCTTCGCCAACAGGCGGCTCTCAAAGAGAATACTTACTTGCATCGCCTTTTAATGCGTCTCGATCCGGTGGCTGCGACGAAGATTCACGCCAACGACGCTCCCAAGCTGATTCGGGCGATCGAAGTCTGTATCGCTTCCCGTCAGAAAATCAGCGATTTGTGGCAGAAGGGACGAAACTCGCTAAAGGGATTTCAAATTCTGCGCTTGGGGCTAAATCCGTCCCGCGACCAGTTGTACGAGCGGATAAACCGGCGCGCGCAACGAATGTTTGAATCAGGTCTCGTGGAAGAGGCTCGCCGTCTGCTCGAAAAGTATGGGCCGGCGGCCACTCCGCTTGCGGCACTTGGCTATAAGCAGGCGGTGCAGTTGATTCGCGGCGAGATCGATTTCGCCTCCGCCCTCGCAGCCGCGCAACAAGCACATCGCAACTATGCCAAACGTCAGATGACATGGTTCCGGCGTGAACCGAACGTCGAGTGGCTCGACGGATTCGGTGACGATCCGCTGATACAGAAAGAAGCTATCGCATTAGTCGAATATAAACTCATCCCGCGATGATTGTGTAGGGAAAGCCGGCGCGGCTGTCCCAGGCGAGTGCCGCGTGATATCTTCTGCCTGATGTTAAAAACGATTGGAATTGTTGCAATAACTTGCCTGCTTGTTCTCCCAGCCTTCGCTCGCACAAAATATCAGCAACCCGGCCCCATTCATCTTGACCGCAACGGGCAAAAATGGGCGGAGAAAACCCTACGCAAACTTTCCGTCGAAGAAAAAGTGGGACAACTCTTCATGCCCTGGGTGCGGGCCGAGTTCCTGAATGTCAACGACCCCGAGTATTTGCGGCTCCGCGACACCATCCTCAAATACCACATCGGTTCTCTTGCAATGACGGTGCCGTTTGAGCCGCCATTTCTGTACAAGAGTCAGCCATATGAAGCTGCCGCGCTCTTGAATCGTTTGCAGCAGGACTCCAAACTCCCACTGCTCATCGCTGCGGATTTCGAGCGTGGAGTCACTATGCGTATTAACGGCGCGACGAGTTTTCCCCATGCGATGGCATTCGGAGCCGCAGGCAAGCTTGATTACGCCGAGGCCTTCGGCCGAGTAACCGCCCAAGAATCTCGCGCAATCGGCGTCCATTGGAATTTCTTTCCAGACGCAGATGTGAATTCTAATCCGGCCAATCCCATCATCAACACTCGTTCCTTCGGGGAAGATCCCCAGCAGGTCGGGGATCTGCTTACGGCGTACATTCGTGGCGCGCGTGAGAATGGAATGATGACGACCGCGAAGCACTTTCCCGGACACGGTGACACCGCTACCGACTCGCATCTGGGTGTGGCCAAGGTGACCGGCAACATGGACAGGCTTCAAGGGACAGAACTGGCTCCCTTTCGAAAGGCCATCGCAGATGGAGTGGATTCTGTTATGGTCGCGCACGTCACGGTTCCAGCGCTTGATCCGGATACCAGCCACGTCGCAACGACTTCTCCCTCAATCGTGACCGAGTTGCTAAAAAACCAACTCGGCTTCAAAGGCATCGTAATCACTGATGCACTGGACATGGGTGCTCTGACTCGTTTGTATTCCCGCGATCTGGGACGCGAAGCAGTGGACGCGTTCAAGGCGGGGAACGATGTGCTGCTTATCCCAGCGGACCTGGATGCTTCAGTGCAAGCTATGATCAAAGCCGTACACAGCGGGGAAATTTCGGGAGCGCGGCTGGATGAATCCGTGCTCAAGATACTCGAAGCCAAAGCCTCACTCGGATTAAATAAGAACAGACTTGTTGACTTGGACAAACTATCCGACATCGTTGGCAAGCCTGAGAATATCGCCTTGGGGCAGCGCATCTCCGATGATTCCATTACGTTGGTCCACGATAACAGCACGTTGTTGCCGCTGAAGAAAACAGGAACTGTGAAGCCCGGTCTACCGTACCAGATAGTAGAACAAACCAGTGACCGGGTAGTTCTGGTGATTTTCTCGGAAGACGTTCGTACGGCAACTGGACGCACTATGGCACGCGAGATGCGGTCCCGAATTCCGGACGCTAACGTGATTTACGTTGACCCGCGCATTGCGGGCGCGATGTCAGACGCAGTTCTGAAAGCTGTCGACCAAGCGCAATCGGTCGTCGCTGCTGTATTTATGGTGCCGACACCGGGAAAAATCCCGAAGGCTGTCAGCGACAATATGAAGAATTCCGTTGCGCTTCAAGATGCGAGCGGTTTGTTACTCCAAAGCATTCTGGATCATGCGGCGCAGAAAACGGTGGTCGTGGCTGCCGGAAATCCGTATTTGGCTCAGGACTTTCCCGCAATCCAGAATTATATGTGCACATTTTCCAACGAAACTGTTTCCGAAATTAGCGCAATCAAAGCACTATTCGGGGAAATTGCAATTCGCGGGCATTTGCCGGTGACAATTCCCAACGTCGCCGCAAGAGGCGCCGGGATTCAACGTCCCGCACAGAATGCGAATCAAGGAGCTCAAAATGCATCTGCCAAATAGATGGGTATCGATTTGTGGCGTAGCACTCGTTATCTTGAGCCTTGCCGGGTGCAGCGTCAATGTTAAGAAGGGCAACAACGGCGATGACAAGAATGTTGACATCAAGACGCCGATGGGCGGAATTCACGTCAGCAACGACGCCGACGTCCGCGACACCGGCCTAGCCGTGTATCCCGGAGCTCGAGTCAAAGAAAAAGACAAAGATGGGGAGCAAAAGAGCGCCAACGTCAACATTTCAGGCTTTGGCTTCGGTGTGAAAGTTGTGGCAATCGAATACACGACCGATGATCCTCCCGGCAAGTTGATCGCTTTTTATCAGGACCAATTGAAGAAATACGGAAATGTGCTCGAGTGTCACTCCAGCAGTCATGTGAACTATTCTCGCGGCTATGATCAGCATGGCTCTACCAGCCTAAAGTGCGAAGGCGACAACAGTGGGAACAATGTGGAACTAAAAGCGGGTACGGAAGATAACCAGCACATTGTGTCCGTCGAGCCTGCCGGAAAAGGATCGAACTTTGCCCTGGTATTCGTCAGAACCCACGGCAAAGACGACTCGATTTAGCGGACGCGCGCCCATCGTCCGGAGCTCCCCAATCCACGGTCTTGCTTCTTTAAACGCTCGGTTGTACCTTGAAATCTAGTGGATCATCGCTGCTATCAGTGTGGTGCAACCGTCCAGGATGGCGTAGCTTTTTGTGTGCAATGCAATGCGCCTCAGATACGTGTCGCGCTGGCTGAACCTTCCTTGCCCGGCAGCAGTAGTGAAGAAATCCAAACTCCACGAGCTTTCTACTCTGGAGCACCGAGTTCCGGCCGATTTGAATGGGCGCATGCACTGCCTTCAGCATTTCTCGGATTACTTATTGCATCGGTCCTCTCACTAATTCTTCGAGGCGCTCTTGCACTGGGGATGCTGGCGGCAGGCTTTCTATCGGTTTACTTTTATCATCGCCGAAACCCTCTGATCGGTCTCACCGTCGGACTCGGTGCGCGATTGGGCGCTATCAGCGGAGCATTTGGCTTCGGAATCCTCGGAATCGTTTCCGCTGTAGCGACCTTCGTTTCGCACTCAGCGGCAGAAATTCGCGTCATCATGCTGAAGGCGGTCCAGGAATATGTTGCGCGAAATGCGGATCCTCAGATGCAGCAAGTTCTTGAGTTCTATAACAGCAGACAGGGTTTCATCCTGATGTTGGTTTTGGGCTCAATCATGATGTTGATACTCTTCCTGGCTCTCTCGAGCATGGGCGGGATAATCGGGGCCGCGGTTCTACGTCGAAGAAAAGCAAGCTAGTCTGATTCAGCTCGCACGCTGCCGCCTTGCCCCGTACCGTCTTCTCCACGTATGATGCAGCGTTCATGACTCCAGGCCCACAACCACAAGCGAATCTGCGCCAAAAGGCGCAACTGATGTCTGCGTCCGAAATCGAGCGCACATTGGTACGTTTGGTACACGAAATCATTGAGAAAAACGATGGTGCTGCGGAGCTTGGTCTGGTGGGAATACGTCGGCGCGGTGTGTTCCTGGCGCAGCGGTTGGGCCAGATGATTCAGAGGATCGAGAAGACTCCCATCCCAGTTGGAACTTTGGACATCACTCTGTATCGGGACGACCTTTCCACCCTCGGACCCAAGCCGGTTGTTCAGAAAACTGAAATGGAGTTTTCAATAACCGGAAAGACGATTGTGTTGGTCGATGATGTGCTCTACACCGGGCGCACAACGCGTGCGGCCCTCGATGCTCTGTTCCGGCATGGGCGTCCAAAGCGCGTGCAACTTTGCGTGCTGATCGACCGGGGACATCGAGAACTGCCGGTCGAAGCTACTTTCGTCGGCCGCAAAGTGCAGACCACGCAGCGGGAAATTATCGAAGTTCAACTCCGCGAGGTTGATAACGCGGAGAAAGTGCTGCTGGTTGAACGACCGGAATGATTAACGCTTAAGAACAGACTTTGCTCGCGCCGTCTAAGTCATGGTCTGCAAATAAAGCAAGACGTAGGACGCTACGTCTTACCCGAGACTACCGCTTTCAAACAACTTTGCTCGCCACATGAGCGTTAAAGACATCATCAAAACGACAACGCCGGCCACGGCAAACATTACGAGGGGTTCGCTCCTTGGCACGGAAGCGATGTCATCGGGGGAAATTCTCTCCCTGCTCAAAATCGCCACAGGAATGAATCCTCGTACGGCGCGGCCGTTATTGCGCGGCAAACGTGTGCTGCTGCTTTTCTACGAGCCATCCACGCGGACTCGCAGTTCATTCGAAATCGCCGCGAAATCTTTAGGCGCGATGACCACGCTGGTCCTCTCCAGTGGATCGAGCGTCGAAAAAGGCGAGTCCTTAGTGGACACGGTGTATACCTTGCGGGCGGTGGGCGCCGATGTTCTCGTAATCCGCAATCCCTATGCCGGCGCTCCATTGCTCGCTGCAAGTCATCTCGATATCCCCGTAATCAACGCAGGAGATGGCATGCACGAGCACCCATCCCAGGCACTGCTCGATGCGTACACCATCATGCGCCACAGGAAAACGCTCGACGGATTGCACTTAACAATTGTCGGCGACATATACCACAGCCGCGTGGCGCGTTCAGCGATCCATCTGTTCCGCAAGTTCGGAGCCAAAATTACACTGTGCGGACCGTCCGAGTTTTTGCCCGAGGTAGCAGCCACCCTGGCAAAGGGCCTACACCTAACGCGCTCCGTAGAGGACGCTCTGAGAGGCGCTGAAGCCGTGATGGTCCTGAGGGTTCAGAAGGAGCGCCTTGCGGGAAAGAAGCTTAGCCTGCAAGACTACATCGCCAGGTATCAGATCACGACGGAGCGCCTAAAACTGGCAAAGCGTGATGCGCTACTGATGCATCCAGGTCCCATTGTCCGTGGTCTTGAACTCACATCGGAAGTTGCGGATTGTCCGCAATCGGCGATCGTCGAAGAAGTGCGAAATGGCGTGCCGGTGAGGATGGCCATCCTGGCAAGGGCTTTGGGGAAAGCGAAATAGGGAAGGGACCGGCGTGAGTCAAAAGGCAACAGGCAATCTGCTAATTCGAGGCGGCCACGTTATCGACCCTGCGGCCAAGATTGACGCGCCGATGGACGTCCTCCTTCGCGATGGACGGGTTGCGGATATTGCTCCGCCGAATAAGCTTCGAGATTCCGCCAGTGGAGAGTTCGACGCTCGCGGGCTAATAGTCTCACCGGGATTTATCGACCTGCACGTACATTTGCGGGAACCGGGGCAGAGCTACAAAGAGACGATCGCTTCGGGAACGTCCGCCGCGGCGGCTGGGGGTTTTACTTCTGTTTGTTGCATGCCCAACACCCTTCCTGTCGTTGATTCTTCAGAATGGGTCACATGGTTGCAACAGCGCGACCGGGGAGCGATGGTAAATGTCTTTCCCATAGCCGCGGCTACGCTCGCAAGCAAAGGCGTAGTGCTCACGGACTTTCGCGCTCTCCAGCGTGCCGGCGCGGTCGCGGTCAGCGATGACGGAAAGCCGATCCTAAACGATGCGATTATGCGCGAGACATTGCGCCTCGCATCCGAGATTAACCTCCCAGTGATTCAACATGCTGAAGACACGCGAGCCACCGAGCATTGCTCGATGAATGAAGGGCCAACGTCATTTCGTCTTGGCCTGCGTGGAATGAATGCGGCGGCGGAGGCGTCTATCGTCGAGCGAGACATTCTGCTGGCGCAGCAGTTCACCGGCGCCCGTTTGCACGTTGCCCATCTTTCTACCGCCGAATCTCTAAAAGAGGTTCGACGTGGCAAACGCAATAAAGTTCGTGTGACTTGCGAGGTGACGCCGCACCACTTCACACTTTTGGATGAGGATGTGCGTGATTACAACACGAATTTCAAGATGAATCCTCCGCTGCGATCCGCGGCAGATCGCGAGGCCATCCTCGTAGCGCTGGCCGACGGCACCGTGGACGCCATTGCTACCGACCATGCTCCTCACGCGCCTCATGAAAAAGTTGTTGAATTCGAACGGGCGATGTTTGGAATCACAGGTCTCGAAACTGCGCTTGCGCTCGCGGTAACAAATTTGCATCGCGAACATAAAATTCCTTTGGCCCGGATCGTGGAGCTGTTCACTGCCGGGCCATCTCGAGTGGTCAACCTGAAAGGCCGAGGAACCTTGGTGAAAGGAAGCCATGCCGACGTGACGATTTTCGATCCAAAGAAACGATGGAAATTCGACGTAGCGAAGTCACGTTCAAAGTCACACAATTCGCCATTCGACGGCTGGCAGCTCACCGGGAAGGTTGTCGCTACGATTGTGGCAGGAGGGATCGTGTACCGGGCAGCGTAGACGTGCCCGGCGAGCGATGCACTCACCACCCCATCGGACGAGGAAGTCTGGATCTACGCAGAATCTACTGCAGCTCTGATTTGTCGGGGTTGTAGTAGAAGTGGAACCGCAAGGCGAGGTATGGCCCGTTAAATTCGCCTGGAAGAGGCGGAAACGGATTGGACGCGGTGATACCGCCATAAGCCGCACGGTCGAGAGCCACATCTCCGGATCCGGAGACATAATGCATTCCAGCAACTTTGCCGTCCTTCAAGATATCGAACTCGATTGAAACTTTCCCCTTTTTCATGAGTGGCGCCCGCGCTGCCTCGGGGATCAGGTTGTACCAATTCTGACGGACATCGTGCAGCACTCGGGCGAGATATGGGCCGAAATCCACTCCCATCGTGTCGCTAAGGACTTCAAGTTCACCATGCTGAGTTGGCTTCGCGCCCTGGTTTAGACCATAATCGCCGCCGTCGCCCGCGTATCCGCCGCGGTTCGCGGCTGCGGCGCGGGCGGCCTGCTCGATTGCGCTTCCCGCGGACATCGCACCGGTATTGAAGCTGGGCTGCGGAATCCGTTCTGCCGGAACCTGCAATTTCGCGACCTGATCCTGGGTCGCCGGTGGCGGAGGAGCACTTTGCTGCGGCTGGGCCTGCGGTGGTGCATTCTGTGTCGCTGGCGGGCTTGGCTGTGCTGGTTGCGCGGGAACCTGCGGACCAGGTCTCCCAGGCCGCGCACCGCCGAGAATCTTTTTCAGCTGATCTCGATTCAACTGCGGAGCTCGTGAGGTCGCCGTGCGCTCTTTGTCTGAAATGATGTTCGTATCCGGACGCTTTGTGATTTTCTGCGCGTCGGGAGGCAGTTCCAGATAAGTTAGATCCTTCTGATGAAGCACATCATTCGGATTGACCATCATCACTGCGCGCCGGGGCAACAATTGTTCGAGCCGGGCAGAGTTCGCAATTATAAGGATGGCGAACAAATGCACAATAACCGAAATCCAATAAGCTTCGCGCCGCCGTGATCTGGAGACATCGTCCTGAAGCTGAACCAGCAGCGCCGGCACCTGATACATGTGCCGATACGCGGACTCCCAATGCTGTGCATCGTAGAGATCGCCGCCATCCGGACGTGTTGTTGCTGGCGAACTAACGATGTGTGCCTCGGGCGGGATTTGTGTAATTGGCATCGATAGTCGAGCTACCAGGTTTATACACGGCCGGCTCTAAATTAGATGCTGGGAGAGCCGAACACTCCTGAGCTGTCGAATACGATGGCTCACGTGTTCACATGCAGAGCCTTTCCCCATGTTCGGCAGCTTTCTTTTTATTGTCGCATCTTTCGGCAAATCCGCGAAGGCCTGAAGGGACAAGCACTTAGGGAACTCCTCGCGACTAGTAAAGTCTACAAGCCGTCCCTGCAGCTTGATGTCAAGAAGTGTAAAGTACGGATGGTAAAGGATGGACTGCCCGGACACTGTTTATTTGGCGTGTTCCAATTGACTCAGATTCGCCTGCTTGCTGTGCTCATTGATCGCAGACACGATGTCGAGTGCCACTCCGAGCGCCCGCCGTCCTGCCTCAAGCGGCACAATGGGCGCCGATCTTGTTCTGACGCATTGCAAGAACGATTTCAATTCAGCGTGCAGCGGCTCTTCCGCCACAATCGGAGGTTTCGTAACATTAATTTGCGGATTAGCCGAGGGGATCCCGCGATCCTTTCCCTCACGGTCGAGACCGAAAACAAGCACGTCCTGCCGCGCATAATCCAGGGAAACGTACTGCTGCGGTTGAAAGAAACGAAGCTTTCTCACTCGTTCCGTGGAGACCCGGCTCGCGGTGAAGTTGGCCACACAACCAGAATCAAATTCAATGCGGACGTTGGCGATATCCACTTTGCCCGAAAGAATCGGCAGGCCCACAGCACGGATTTCCCTCACCCGAGAGTTCACGAATGACAGAACCACATCCAGATCGTGGATCATCAGGTCGAGCACGACATCCACGTCGAGGGACCGTGACGTAAAAACACTCAGCCGGTGAACCTCGAAGAACATTGGCGTTGTCACCAATGCCACAGTGGCGCGCACTGCGGGATTGAATCTCTCCAGATGGCCGACCTGTGCGACGCGCCCCTTGGACTTCGCTATTAGCTGATCAGCTTCCGCCAGAGAAGTTGCAAGCGGCTTCTCTATGAGGACGTCGATTCCGGATTCCATCAACAGTTGCGCAACTTCGCGATGGTGGGCCGTGGGGACAGCGACAGACGCCGCTTGAACCTCGCTGTGGGTGCTGAGGAGTTGGTCAATGGAACCAAAGCCGCGGCATCCGAATTCGCGGGCGACCGCGTCGGCGCGGGATAGGTTAGAATCCACGACTCCAACTAGCCGGACAGGTTCACCTTGTTTTTCCAGCTCGTGATAAACGCGCGCGTGGTTTCGTCCAAATGCTCCCACACCAATGACGGCAACGTTAATAATGGAATCGGTCTTCAGTATGTATGCCTCGTCGAATCAATCTACCGTGTCATCCTGCGCGATGCGACGGATCTATGTAGTGAATCCGCCATTCGCTTTGCTCATCAGGAAAAAACCTCTCAGGCTTTCTTCAAAAGCGCTATCTGCCCCGCATGATACAACGCGTGCTGAACCGCCCCGTGGAGCATGAAGTAGACATCATAATCTTTTTCAGGAACCCGTTCAGACAGCCGCGAATCCGGCATTGTCGACAGTTCGTTAAGCAGCTCTTCATGATTGTGCTTCAAAACCTGAAGTGCTTTTTTCCATGCGGACTCACTCGCATTCGCAACGACAGGAAAGTTGTCCTCGCCTTCCAGAGTCGCCTCGATGCCTCTGAGCCGACGCAGAACCACCCCATCCCAACCCGCAACGTGTAGAGTCAGTTCCCAGATCGTGTGCGCATTTGGAATAGGACGCCTCGCGGCGGCCGGTGCATCAACGTCCTCTAGTATTTCGAACAAAGCAGGCCCATGCCAGGCATTTCCCTCAAAAGCGCGTTTAAGTTGGTCGGTGATGCGTGCTATTTCGGGACTGCCGGACATAGGTCATCCTCTCTAACTAACGGGCAGCAGAAAAGCTCACTGCTGGGTAGGGCCCGACTTTCAGTCGGGCCGATGGCCGATCACCGATTTTGCGACTATTGCGGCCCGACTGAAAGTCGGGCCCTCCCCTTCCCGTGCAATCTGTATTTCTTCGTAGCCTGCCAAGGTGTTTCAGTCCGCCACAATTGCCACATTCGCCGCGTTTGCGGCTGAAACGATAGCGTCGTGTCCATCGAGCAACAAACACTTGCCCGCGTCCAGGGCCAGGCAAGTCGCACCAGCTTTGTGCATCACTTCAATGGTCTTTAGCCCAATAACTGGCACATCGAAGCGCATGTCCTGATTTGGCTTGGCAATCTTTACCACGGTTAGCGACCGGCTCAACGTCGAGGCATCGGAATCGAGGGAGGCCATGATCCCTCCCGCGCGCTGTATCGTGGCGTCGGTTCCTTCCATGGCCTCGACAGCGACGCATGCGCCTTCCGCGACGACCACAGTCTGCCCAATGTCGAACTGCGAAAAGTGACGTGCCACTGCCCGGCCATATTCAATGTCTTTTCGCTCCTGTTCAGACGGTGGCCGTTTCGTTGATATTCCAGACTTTGCTAGGAGTGGCTCCAACAACGATGTCGAGCTCTCCAAAGTGATGCCTTCATCCGCCAGAACCTTGACGACCGCGCCCAGAAGCGCGTCGGTGCTACGCAGATCGAGGGAGAGAAGCAGTTTCGCCAGGCGCCAGTCGGGGCGGATGCTGGAAAAAATCTGCTTATGCTTTACCTGTCCCGCCATGACGGCGCGAGTCACGCCTTCGCGGCGGAAAGTTTCGATGAGCTTGGAAAGCTCTCCCAGCGAAAGCCAGTGCACGATCACGCCGCGGGATTCGATCTCCGGCGAAGTTTCCTCTTTGATCGCCGCGACCACAACTTCGTAGCCTTGCGCGCGGGCAGCGTCGAGCACCAGGAACGGGAAGCGTCCGTTGCCCGCGATGATGCCGAGTTTGGGGTTTGAGACCATGGAGAATGATTCTATTGAGTTTTCCGAAATATAGTGAGGCCAGCGGGGGGGCCACCTGTCGGGAAAAATTGTTACGAAGGCAGGGAGCGCTCGCAGCTTGCTAGAAAACCTCTGTCAACTGAGCGCTAAAAATATCGACAAAAGACTTGCTCACACGTTGGCCCTCCAGCTCCATAAAAAATTCTAGCCACTCTTGTTGTTTTTTGCAGATTCTTTTAGAAACCGCTTGGATCTCGGGTAGGCAGTTCTTGCAGTCCGGTTTGCATTTCAATGAGGTGTACTTTCTTGTGTAACCTTCTGCGTACAGGCGGGTCATAAGCATCACGTTTGCTATCGCTTCCCATTTGTTTCGACCCGACGCGTACACCACTGCTACGTACTCCTCTTCAAAATTAAATGCTCGAGTATGAGTTTCCTTTCGCCAGTGCAAGAATCCCGATAAGTAGCCGTAATACTTCCCAGCGTACGGGAAATGGGTCTTGAACCCAGAGATTGCTTTTTCAGGCAAAAATTCAAAGGGATCTTTCTCATTCGGCAAGTCGAATATGGTAAATGCCCACATGATCATTTCCAACGATGATCTGCATAGCGTCAACACCTCGTGCAGCAAGCCTTTAGAACTGAGGTCAAGGGCCACTCTAAGCGTTCCGAGTCCTTTTGCTAATGTCATATCGCATATAGTTTGAATCTCCGAATAGATCAGATTATGTGAATTCGCTATTAAATGTTTCTGCAGTTCAACAATGCTGACGTCCAGGAAGTGGATTGTCTCTATGTCAAACACGTTCGGGTCAAGATCTACATGGCGCTTCCAGTCATCCAAGTACCTCTTTCTGACATAGTCCACGGACTTCGATCCGAGATGATCGGAGATGACTGCCGCCGCGATATTTTTCAAGAGGGTGTCCGAATAGGACGACTTGACTCCAATTCGCGACAGTTCGCCTAATGTGCTGTCATATATCTCCAATGGACAAATGCTTAGCCGTCTTTTGTCTGACTTGATTTTGCTCATATGACGCCTTTCAACTCGTCTAAGTGAACTTGCAATCCGGCAGGTGGTCGATCATCAGAACTGAATTCGCCATCGCCACTGGGGCATCTCGGTCTTAGGACACCCAACTGGTCGAGCGTTTCGAGTTCTGGATTAGGAGGTAGGGCACCCCTACTTAATCACTCCCCGCTCAGACGCCTCTATAAACCGGATCAGCATTTCCACATCTTCTCCTCGGTCTTGCTCGGACTTTAACTTTTCGAGCGCCTGGGTGGTGTTCAGTTTGGACGCCAGCAGGACCTTGTAGGCATGGTGAAGCTTGCGGATGCGATCTTTGGTGAAACCGCGGCGTTCGAGGCCGGTGGCGTTCAGTCCGTAGGCGTGGGTGTCGCGGGCGGCAACGGTCTTGGAAAAGGGAAGCACGTCGCGGGTGATGGTTGTTCCACCTCCAATAAATGAGTGAGCGCCGATCCGAACAAAATGATGCACCGGACACAACGCGCCCACCGTGGCCCATTCTTCGACGGTGACGTGTCCGCCCAAAGTCGCTGCGTTGGCGAGAATTACGTCGTCTCCGATCACGCAATCGTGGGCGACGTGGACATACGCCATTATCAGCGTGCGATTACCGACCCGTGTCAGGCCCCCGCCCTTGACCGTTCCGCGATTAATCGTCACAAATTCGCGGACGACATTGTGATCGCCAATTTCCAGGCGCGTCGGCTCGCCCGCGTAAGAAATGTCCTGTGGAGCCAGTCCAATTGATGAGAATGGGAAGAGAGAATTATCGGCGCCAATTTTCGTCGGGCCCTCAATGGTGACGTGTGAATGCAGCGTGCAGCGTTCACCGACTTCGACATCCGGACCAATCACGCAATAAGGGCCGATCTTGCACGATGAAGAAATCTTTGCGGCAGGGTCGAGGATGGCGGTGGCGTGAACGGTCATTCAGATCTAACGCAAGGGCAGGTCCTCTGGCCGCAGGCCCGACGTTGAGGTGCCGAGAGCATGTCGAGCTTCGCTCGACTGGACAGGTGAGGACACCTTTCCCTACGTATTCTCATGCCGGCGCCTGACTCTTCATGCGCGCTCTGGCCACCAGTCGGCAACTGATCGTCGCCTCGGCCACTTTTTTGCCCTCCACGTAAGCGATTCCCTCCATGCGGCCGCCGTCCCCGCGCCATACTTTCACGTTGACTTCGATCCGGAGCGTGTCGCCGGGCACAACCGGGCGGCGGAAGCGGGCGCGCTCAATTCCGGTGAAGAGAACCAGCTTTTCGTGACGGTCCTCGAACTCACTGAGCAGTAGCACCCCGCCGGCCTGAGCCATCGCCTCAACGATCAACACTCCCGGCATGATCGGAAGATTGGGAAAGTGTCCGGCAAAAAAATGCTCGTTGATGGTGACATTCTTGATGGCCACGATGCGTTTCGCGCGGGTCAGTTCGACAATCCGGTCGATCAACAGAAATGGATAACGATGCGGCAGGATCTTGAAGATTTCGAGAACGTCGAGACTGGTGGCCGTCGCTTGGGCCTCGGGCGCGATCTGAGTTTGTTCGGTCATTGCTTAATCAGTCGTTCCTTATTCAATGAACCTGCCGGCAAGATGGAGATTATACTGTACCGCGCAGCCCGGAGTTGTTCGCAAGAAAACCCAATCCTGTAGAAGGAAAAATGAAGAAAAAAAGCTTGCCGCGCAAGCCACCGCGCACTTCAGCGCCAACGGATCCAAAGGAATATTTGCGCCATTTCGACCAACTCAAAGACGACATTGTGGAGACCACCCTGCAACTGGTGGAGATTGAGTCCCCGAGCGACGTCAAACAAGCTGTCGATCGCGTGGGAACAGTCATCGCGGGAAGGTTCGATGCAATCGGCGGCAAGGTAACTTTTCATCCCGCAGAAAAATTCGGCAACCATCTTCAGGTCGACTTCAAGGGATCGAGCCAAAACAAGCCTTTATTGCTGCTGGGGCATATGGACACCGTTTATCCCATCGGCACTCTGTCCAAAATGCCAAGTCGCGTTAGCGACGGCCGCGTTTACGGTCCGGGCGTTCTCGATATGAAGTCGGGAATCGCCCTAATGCTGCACGCCATCGAAGCTTTGCGAAGTTGGAACCGTAACCGATTACCCCATCCCGTGCGAGTTCTGCTGGTTTCCGACGAGGAAGTAGGCAGCGAATCCTCAAGAAAGATCACCGAAAGTCTAGCGCGCGATTCCTCCGCGGTGCTTGTTCTAGAACCAGCACACGGCTTGAATGGCGCAGTGAAAACATCCCGGAAAGGAGTCGGGGAATACAGGGTGAAGATCACCGGAAGCGCTGCACACTCAGGCTTGGATTTTGAAAAAGGTCAGAGCGCGATCATCGAGTTGGCGATACAGATTATCGCTGTTTCCGGAATGGTGGATTTGAAACGCGGCATTACGTTGAACGTGGGAACAGCTCGAGGAGGCACCCGCGCGAACGTGATTCCTGCCGAGGCCGTCGCAACCGTTGATGTCCGAGTGCCCCGAATGAAAGATGCCCAAGCCATTGACCGGAAGCTGCGCGGACTGAAAAGCTTTAATCGCAAATGCAAGATCGAAGTGACGGGAGGAATTAATCGTCCTCCAATGGAGCGAACCGGAGGAGTCGCTGTCCTATACGACGTTGCTTTTGAGCTGGCGCAGGAACTGGGCTGGAAGCTTGAAGAAGCATCAGTTGGCGGCGGATCCGACGGAAACTTTACCGCCGCGATGGGAATCCCGACTCTGGACGGCCTGGGTGGTGTTGGAGAAGGCGCTCATGCTAGTCACGAGTCGATTCTGATCTCGGAGCTGCCGCGACGGGCCGCCCTGCTAACGAGACTGATAGAGACCATCTCAGCGTGACCTCGATTTTGACTCTTACCGGAGCGAAGCCTAAGATTTCCAAAGGAAACAGGAGGAGTTTATGGGTGAAGGTCTTTTTCAGCCAATGCACATTTTGCTGATCATAGGGATCGCTCTCTTGATCTTCGGCCCCAGCAAATTCGCGGGTCTCGGCAAGGGCTTGGGCGAGGGAATCAGAAATTTCAAGACCGCAATGAAAGACAATAAAGACGAGAACGAAGAGAAGAAACCAGAGCAGAAGTCCTAGTGGTGCCTCTATTCAGATTACGTCGTGCTCTCCAAGCATCCGGTAAACCAGGGCCACCGGTAAACCGACTACATTGAAATAATCCCCCTCTATCCTATGAATCCAGCGCGAGGCTACCCCCTGGATCGCATACGCACCAGCTTTATCCATGGATTCGCGCGTCGCAACGTATTGTTGAATGCCTTCGTCACTCAATGCTGACACGGATACCAAAGTGCGCTCGTAGCGGGAATCTTCGAAACCACCAAGAAGACACACACCCGTGATGACTTCGTGCGTTTTGTCCGAAAGCAATCGCAACATCCGCGCCGCATCGTGTTCATCCCGCGGCTTTCCTAATATCTCGCCGTCGACAACAACAATGGTGTCGGCACCCAAAACGAACTCATGGGAATGCTGTTGAAAAACCACCCGAGCCTTTTCAGCTGCCAGTCGCATCGCGCATGTTTGGGGAGATTCCCCCGCGAGAGAGATTTCGGGAATATTCGCCGCATGCACCGTAAACGGAATACCCGCATTCCTCAGAAGTTCCTGGCGACGAGGAGAAGCCGATGCGAGTATTAAAGCCATGACTGCGATTGTAACCACTGAAACCTGAAATCCGAGAAGCGGGAACTGTGTTCTAACCGCCTGTTAGAATCAATCATTGACCGCCGCACCCATGGACGCCGCTTTTCTCCGCAATTTTGCCATCATTGCCCATATTGATCACGGAAAATCAACCCTGGCTGACCGCTTGCTTGAGTTGACTGGCTCCCTGACCGCCAGGGAGATGCAGGCTCAGGTTCTGGATTCCATGGATTTGGAGCGCGAGCGCGGCATCACGATCAAAGCCCACGCAGTAAGAATGATGTATAACGCGCTGGATGGGCAAACTTACCAGCTTAATTTGATCGACACTCCGGGGCATGTGGATTTTTCTTATGAAGTCTCGCGTTCTCTTGCCTCTTGCGAGGGCGCGTTGCTGATTGTCGATGCTTCGCAGGGTGTCGAAGCCCAAACTCTGGCGAACTCTTATCTTGCCATCAATAACGGACTCGAAATCATTCCCGTCATCAATAAGATTGACTTGCCCAGCGCCGACGTTGAGCGCACTAAGGAAATGATCGAAGGCGCCGTCGGCCTCGACGCTACCAATGCGGTTCTGATCAGCGCAAAGACCGGGCAGGGCGTGCCAGACGTTCTTGAGGCGATCGTAAAGCGCATTCCGCCTCCGAAGGGAGATCCAAATAGCCGTCTTCAAGCGTTGATTTTTGACTCCTGGTTCGATCCCTATCGCGGAGTGATCGTCCTTACGCGCGTGTTTCAGGGAACCCTTCGCAAAGGACAAAAAATTCGCCTGATGTGGAACAACCGCGTGCTTGATGTTGAAACGCTGGGAGTACTGACACCGAAGCCCGTGGAAATTGAAGAACTTCGTGCCGGCGAAGTTGGTTTCCTCATCGCCAATATCAAAAACGTGGCGGACACAAAAATCGGCGACACTATCACTGAAGAAAATAATCCAGCCTTCGAACCGCTACCGGGGTTCGAAGAGATCAAGCCGATGGTCTTCGCCGGTCTCTATACCGTCGATGCACATGAGCACACGCAATTGCGCGAAGCGCTCGATAAACTCAGGCTCAACGACTCATCGTTCTTCTTCGAGCCAGAGAGTTCGGTGGCGCTTGGCTTCGGCTTCCGCTGCGGTTTCCTCGGACTGTTGCACATGGAGATTATTCAAGAGCGCCTGGAGCGGGAATTCAATCTCGAACTCATCACCACTGCGCCTGGGGTCCGTTACAAGATCACCAAGACCGACGGGACGATTGTCGAAGTGGATAATCCCTCGCGCTGGCTGTCCCCGACTGAGATCGAAAAAGTTGAAGAGCCAGTGATTTTGGCGACGATCCTTTCCAACGAAGAATATGTCGGAGGAATTCTCAAGCTGGTGGAAGAGAAGCGCGGCAAGCAGAAGACTTTCGAATATGTCAGCTCCTCGCGCGTGATGCTGCATTACGAATTGCCGTTGAACGAAATCGTGCTCGACTTTTACGATCGCCTAAAATCAGTTTCGCGAGGATACGCTTCCCTCGACTACCATCTCGCCGGATATTGGGAATCGCCTATGGTGAAGCTGGATATCCTAGTAGCGGGCGAACCGGTGGATGCGCTTTCGATCATCGTCCATCGCGATTTCGCGTATGAGCGTGGCAAAGCCCTCGTCTCGAAAATGAGGGAACTGATCCCACGCCAAATGTTCGAGGTTCCGATTCAAGCTTCGATCGGAGCGAAAATCATCTCCCGCGAAACCGTTCACGCCATGCGCAAAAATGTGATCGCCAAATGCTACGGAGGAGATATCTCCCGAAAGCGCAAGCTCCTGGAAAAGCAAAAAGAAGGCAAAAAACGAATGAAGCGGATCGGGCGAGTGGACATTCCCCAAGAAGCTTTCCTGGCGGTATTGAAAGTTGGAGAAGACAGCAATTAGCTCAGCGCACTAAGGTGCCAACCGACGTCGTGCGGATACCAAAGGGTTATCGCTGCAACCGCAAACGCCACGATCCAAGTTAAATCGTAGAGGGTTGGGAAAACGTCGGTGCAGACCCATACTGACCGCAGGACTCTGAACCAAAAAAACGGCAATAATAGTGCAAGGGCTAAAGTAAGAACCCCAGCTCCAAACTCCAATAGAACATATCCGGCATTACTTAAGCTCCAGACTCGAATAGGAAAAAGATCGGGCCAGAACGTGTTGAGAAGTAGGCACAGGCAAAGTCCAAACGAACCCAACACTGATCCCCAGCGGATAAATGAGTGTAAGAATTGCGCCACTTTCTGCCGGACTCCCGGCGACCGCCTGTAAATGAAACTAACAGGCAGCAGAAACGGAAGATAAACCACAGCATTCGAGATTAAGAAAGCCGGAACCCAATTGTATTCCTCGCAGCCGAGCGTTGAGCCTTCCCCTCGGCAGGGAAACAGCGAGGATGCAAATCCAAAACCTTCCCATTGGAACCAAATAAGAGGTCGAATCCACGGTAGCGACCGCGAGACAAATATCTCGTCATTTGCAGTTAATATGAACCACGCCGTAACCGCCAGAACGCTTGAGATGAGCGCCGCACAGCCCAGATCTCCTGGAGCCCCCGAAGCAAAGATGCCACTTAACGCCTTTCGGGTATCAGACTCCGACGCCCTTCGCGCGCCGATCCTAGCGAGGATAAAGACTAAGATAAACCAAAAAACACCAGCAGATATCGCGGGTATCGCAAAGCTGGCAGCGATGTCACTGCCCCAATCCCCATAAGTAATTCGGTCCATTGCTTCCCGGAAGGCGTGTGCGGCAAGAGAGCTCCCCACTACGCCAACGGCGCATCGGGCGGCTAGCACCCTGCTTACGTGTGTACTCGAATTCGGAATCGACATACACCGCAATTATGACCGCAACCATCCTTGTACCTCATGTAACTTTCGTTTGGCGGGTGCTTATGGACTAACGTCGTCCGATTGACGAGGCTTGAGCAAAGGGGGGATACTTGTCTTGTCGCGGGGTGCTGTTCAGCCCAGTTTTAAGAGGCCTCGATCATTCGAGGCCTCTTTGTTTTATGCACCTCTCGCCTGGTCGAGCCCGACCAGCTTATTTCGGCTCAATCACCTTCAGGCCTCTGACATTCGCGAAGTGACGTTTGTTGAAAGTCGCCACTATGCTGCCCCGTTCCAGTGCCGTTGCGGCAACGATGAGATCGTAAGGCCCAATCATCTTGCCCGAGGATTCGATCCCGGCCCAGATTCTTGCATGCTCGTAAGCAGTCTGTTCGGTATAGGGAAGGATTGGGAGAAGATCGAGGAGCATTCGCAGATAATGCTCCCGCGCCTGCTTTCGCGTTCCTGCGGCCCTTTCGACGCCATGCCAGAGTTCCGCAACAGTAATAGCTGCGATTTGAAACTCATCGGCCGGGCGCGCTTCCAGCCATCCTTGGAGATCGAAGGTCCCCCTTTCACCTCGAATGACGACATCGGCGTCAAGAATTATCGCCATCTGCCAGAAAGTGGCTTGAGGTGCTTCCGCGCCCTTCTAAGGTCGCCGTGCCATGCTTTTGCCTCTTCCTCCGGAAGCTGAGTATGAGCAAGGGCTGCAGTCAAATCGCGGCCGGTGCAGACCTTCTCATCGTCCGGCACTAGACGGGCCACCGGAGAGCCGTTCTTGAGCAGCACGAATGTGACGCCTTGGTAATGGACGCGATTCACGCAATCCGCAAAATTGCGAGCCGCGTCAGTCACGCTAATCGTTGTCTTCATAATCAGATTATATGATTATGCGTAAAGCACTGTCAAAAAAAACCAACGAAAGCGAGTTGGCGAATCGTTTTGCCAAGCGCGAGCCTATTGTGATCACCAAGCACGGCCGACCGGTGGCGAAGCTTGTGCCAGTCAATACGGAAGTTGACGAGATTCTTGGCTTCTTCAACGGCAGAGGCACCATCACTAGGGACCTAGTCTCTCCAGCGATTTCGCCGGAAGAGGGGGGGCAATCTTCGATGAGGAATCTCCGGTGATTCTGGTCCGCACTTACCTGAGAGATTTCTAATCAATCTGCCCCAAGAATGTGCAAATCTCAAAGGTTGCTCTGCTAGCTAATAATTAGGCGCGGCCAGAAAACGATCGACCAATTTTTGTAAGCTGATGTAAATAAACGGCTTGGTTAGTTTTTTGGACTCAGGCACCGACATTTACCACGGTCGAAGCTTATTTGAAATTCCATCGGCCTAACCTTCCACAAGGTTTTCCACAGGCTGTTTGCACCGAAAATGAGCTGGAAAACGCGGCGATTCCATGCTGGCTACTCTGGCGCACCCATGCCTGCCGCCATGGACTCGAATCGTGTCGAGTTCTTTAGAAATGCCAGTTTTACCCTGCCAGTCGGGCCATTGCGCTGCTTCGCAATGATGATCTCCGCGACGCCGTCGAGTTCGGCTTCGTCGGGCTTATAGACTTCCTCGCGGAAGATGAAAGCCACGACATCGGCGTCCTGCTCGATGGATCCCGACTCGCGCAGGTCGGAGAGTTGCGGTCGATGATCGCCGCCCCGACTCTCCGGGGCACGGCTCAACTGCGAAAGCGCCACAACGGGGACCTTCAATTCCTTCGCCAGCCCTTTCAGTCCTCGCGAAATCGCCGAAACTTCCTGAGTTCGGTTCTCATATCGCCGTCCGCCACCGGACATGAGCTGCAAATAATCGACGATGATTAAATCCAGCTTTCCCTGGGATTGCTGGAGCCTTCTCGATTTAGCCCGCATCTCGCTAAGGGAAATGCCAGGCGTATCGTCAATAAAAATCGGAGCCTGCGCAAGCTGTTCCATGGCAGCGACTACTTTCGTCATGTCCTCCCGCCAAAGAGAACCGGTGCGCATTTTGTGGGAATCCACTCTCGCGTTCGAACAAAGGAGCCGCAAAAGCAACGCTTCGCGGGACATTTCCAGCGAAAACATTCCGACAACTTTTTGATCTTCAATCGCGGCGTTCTCCGCGATGTTCATCGCGAACGCAGTTTTTCCCATCGATGGACGCGCCGCAATGATGATGAGATCCGACCGCTGAAACCCACTGGTCATCTCGTCGAGATCTGTGTAGTGGGTCGCCAACCCAGTAATTCGCTGGCCGCGTTGCAGCAGAGCATCTACGGAACCAAACGATTCCTTAACGATCTCCTGTATCCCCATGAAGCCGCGGCCAATGCGTTTTTCAGAGAGCTGAAAGATCGCAGCTTCAGCGTCGTTGAGAATTTCTTCCGCGGGGTCGCCTTGGTCGGCGGCCCGGGTGATGGCGGCATTGGCGGCGTGAATCAGTCCGCGCAACAGAGCCTTGTCGCGAACGATCTTTATATAGTGCTCAATGCTCGGACGGTCTGGGACTCCGTCCATTAATCCCGATATATAGCCGACGTCGCCGATGCTCTCGAGTTCTTTGCTGCGTCTCAACTCCTCGATCAGCGTGATGAAATCCGCTGGGCGCGAAGATTCCATCAATTCGGTGATTCGCGAATAGATACGGCGATGGGAGTCTAGCGAAAAATCTTCGGCACGAAGATGTTCAGCAGCTTCGTTGTACGAAAAATTGTCGAGAAGGATTGCGCCCAGAATCGAGCGTTCCGCTTCAACATTAGCCGGCAGAGTGTGCGCAAGCGAGTATTCGGTTGTGGCCATCTTTTACTCGGAGATAATTCTCAGTCTAGGCAAATAAAAAGCGAATTACAATGCTCTGCTTTTAAGCGACAGGTACCCGGCGGCCCCTGTCCCACAAAATAAATGCGGCCTAGGCCAGCCACCTAGGCCGCATTTGTTTGGAGATGTCCCGCTTCCATCGTTCATTTCACGGATTGTCGATTCCGCAACGTTTCCTGAAATGACGCGCATAGGATGCGACGCCAGCCAGCGGCACGGTCATGACCCTGGAGGAGGACCCTCAGAGGAGGTCTTAACCCCAAATTCCCCAGCACGTCGAAACGTGTTCGGAAACTCGCAGCAGTTCATCCTCAAAAACTGCCAAATGCCACCGGCCGTTTCGCAATCGGCCTTTTCAAGACACCTCACACATGCACTGTCGGCACTGTGCTTGAGTCCCGAGAAATGCGCAATAGAAAATGCGCGTTAGATTGTGGAGAAACTGTGCAGGATCAAAATTGCCTGTGGAAGGAAGGGGAAAAGATGGGAGGTTTTTTCTCGCGGCTCAACAGAGGCCATAGCGCACCTTCATTCAGGTTTCGGCGTGGAAGAGCGGCCATTTATGGCCGCGTTAATCTTCTCCCGTCTTGTACGCGGCTCTAAAGAGCCGCTCTTCCACTGCAATGGGAATTCCACAATTTACTTGGTGTCGCGCGTCACCGCAAATAATCGCTCCAACTTCATATCATCCCCGGATGAATCTTGATCGAACCTTCTTCGTCACGACCGTGACTTGGCAGCGAACTCCCTTGTTTCGCAATCCGCAAACAGCCGAATTAATGATGGATGTGCTCACGAACTATCGGGAGCAGAAGAAATATGACCTGCACGAATTCGTGATCATGCCCGATCACCTGCACCTTCTGATCACCCCAGCGGCCGACATTTCCGCGCCGTGCAACTCGTCAAAGGCGGGTTCTCGTTCCGGCTTGGGAAAGCACAGCGAGGATTAGTTTGGCAAGAGAGCTTCACGAATCATCGCATTCGCGATGAGCAGGACTACGCCCACCACGCGGAGTACATTCGAATGAATCCAGTACGTGCAGGACTCGCGGAAAGGCCGGAGACATATCCGTTCTCGTCGGCGGGTGGCGGAAAAGGAGTCGTCCCAATGGAGGCACTTGCCTTTTAGCGTTCCGTGGAAGAGCGGGCATTCATGGCCGCGTGAATCTTCTCCCCACTCGTACACGGCTCTAAAGAGCCGCTCTTCCACAGCGCACGAGCTTATCCCTTACCCCAGGCCGTTCGCATTCCACGCGAATTTGAGCTTCCCGCGGAGGAGGCCATCATGCGCAAGGAAGGCCATCGCCTCATCATTGAACCTGTGCCTGCGAAATCGCTGCGGGCCGTTTTGGCCGGCCTTAAGCCGCTGCGGGAGAAATTCCCCCGTATCCCCGACACCCCCGCTGAGCCGGTCGGTCTCTGATGCGCTATTTTCTCGATACGAACATAGTTTCTGAACTCGTTCGCAATCCCCAGGGAAAAGTAGCGGAACAGATCCTCCAGCTTGGCGAAAGGAAGGTCTGCACAAGCATCATTGTTGCCGCGGAATTACGTTATGGCGCCGAAAAGAAACAATCGCCGCGATTGTCCGCCCAGCTTGAAGCGGTGCTGGGCGCGCTGGAGATTTCTGCCGTTAGAGAAACCAGCCGACGCTTCGTACGGCTCTCTTCGCCCGCAGCTCGAGCGCGCCGGCAAGCCCATTGGAGCCAACGACCTGCTCATTGCAGCCCAGGCGCTTGAGCTCGGGTACACAGTTGTAACCGACAGTGAAAAAGAGTTCTCCCGAGTGAGACAACTTAACCTGGAAAATTGGCTGCGCTGAAAAGCGTGATCGCGCAATGGCGATACCAGGCACTCATAGAAAAGCGAAAGCCCCGGTAGTCATCCGGAGCTGTACTTGGGTACTGAACGACGCCTGTCAATTTAATGACATCAAACCGCACCGTCATATCAAGCGCAAATTCGAGGTTCGAGTGACGCGAGAGTGAGAGAATCGAACCCTAGCGGCTGACGAGGCCATTTGATCGCTTTACAGAGTCGCCTGGTTTTTCAAGCTGACGCTGATGACAGTCTTCGTGCTATTGCCGTGCATCTGGTTTTCCAATAAAGTGGCAGCTATGACTTACTCCGATATCATCACGATCGAACCGGGTAAGCGGAACGGAAAACCGTGCATTCGCGGGCTGCGAATCACTGTCTATGATGTTTTGGAGTATCTGGCCAGCGGAATGACCTACACCGACGTTTTGCAGGAATTTCCTTACCTGACAGAAGAAGACATACGAGCGTGCCTCGCGTATGCCGCTGACCGCGAGCGCAAAGCGGAAATCTCGAACGCGTGAAACTCCTCTTCGACGAGAACCTGTCTCCTCGTCTGGCAGAAACCTCAGCCGACCTCTATCCAGGTTCCACTCATGTTCATCTATGTGGACTTGGAAGCGCAGACGATTCCGCTATCTGGCGATATGCTAAGGACCACGGCTTCACCATTGTTTCGAAGGGCTCGGATTTCCAGGATCGAAGCGTGTTGCACGGGCATCCGCCGAAGCACATCTGGCTTCGCGCAGGTAATTGCAGTAGCACCGAAATCGAAAATCTCCTGCGCGCCACCTTGCCAACGGTCAAGCAGTTTGTCGAAGAGCATGAGGAATCTTGTCTCGTTCTAGGGCTTCGCCGCAATACCGGCATGAAGACCTAACGCAGACGCGGTGGAGACCAAAACCGGCCACACCCGGCACCCGTAGAAGAGCGAAAGCCCCGGTAGTCATCCGGGGCTGTACTTGGGTACTGAACGACGCCTGTCAATCTAATGCTAACAAACCGCACGGTCATGTCAAGCGTCCTCACCCTATCCAAGCGCGCCCTCAGCACCACCTACCCCTCGATCACCTTGGGTCAAACTTTAGCTGACGCAGCGAGTCGACTTCGTCATCCAGGGCATTTTGAGAGGAGGCGTTGAGCTGAATCGCTAGCACACTCCTGTCCTTTAAGGGAATAACGACTGCGGCGTTGTACGCGGGACCAGCATCTGGCGAGTGCCAATAGTCAACGCGCCACATTTCAATGGCCGAAGTGGAAATCTTTTTCGAATCTGATACCCTCGCATCCTTCCATGACAGCGCAATTTTTTTCAATCCTACGATGTATTGTTCAGCTATTTGTTGTTTCGACCAACTCGAAGGCCTCTGCCTTGTGTCATGTATAAACGCAAGTTGCGGAATTCCATCCTTCTTCGGTGAATCCCAGAGTGCCAGAACAACATATTCGAAACCGTTATCAGCAGGTAATTCGTTGTTAATTTTGGGGCTGAACCTAGCGGGGAAAATGTAGGTCAAACCGAGGCCCCTGTTTCGGAATACATTTCCGCGAACGCTGCTTTCAGTTTGACCTACACAAACAAGAATCGAGCTCAAAAAGACCAAAGCAACAGGAAGCCGTTTAGATAGCTGTAAGCGGATACTTAGTCCCTCACCCCATCCAGGAACGCCCTCAGCTTCCGCGACCTCGACGGATGCCGCAGCTTCCGCAGCGCTTTCGCTTCGATTTGCCGGATACGTTCCCGCGTGACAGCAAACGATTGTCCGACTTCTTCCAGAGTATGCTCACTGCCGTCTTCCAGCCCGAAACGCATCTTGATGACCTTCTCTTCACGCGGAGTCAAAGTGCGCAGAACATGCGAGGTCTGATCCTTCAAGTTGACGTTTATGACTGCTTCTGCCGGGGAAACGACTGCGCGGTCTTCGATGAAGTCCCCTAAATGCGAGTCTTCTTCTTCGCCGATTGGAGTTTCGAGAGAAATGGGCTCCTGCGCGATTTTCAATACTTTGCGGACTTTCGCGACGGGAATGTCCATCCGCTTTGCGATTTCTTCCGAGGTCGGTTCGCGTCCCAGTTCCTGTACAAGCTGCCGCGAAGTCCGGATCAGCTTATTGATCGTCTCGATCATGTGGACCGGGATACGAATCGTACGCGCCTGATCAGCAATTGCACGAGTAATCGCCTGCCGAATCCACCACGTGGCGTACGTGGAGAACTTATAGCCGCGCCGGTATTCGAATTTGTCGACGGCCTTCATCAGGCCGATGTTGCCTTCCTGAATCAGGTCGAGGAATTGCAACCCGCGGTTGGTATATTTCTTGGCTATCGACACAACCAGGCGCAGGTTAGCTTCGATGAGCTCCCGCTTCGCCTGCTCGGCGTCCATGTCCCCCTGGATGATCTCGCGCTGTGTGCGCTTGAGCTCCTGGAACGACACGCCCGCTTCAACTTCTAGCTTTTCTCTTTCACCTTGAATTGCCCGGGACTGTCGCCGGTATTCTTTGCGCTGATCGTCACTGCGAGTCGCCTCGGCTTTTTTTTCGAGGTTAAGCGCCTGGCGATCGAGCGACCGCATGGTATCGACCGTCTTGTTAACCCGTTCGATGAGCCGCTTGCGTTCGTTATTTGTGAATCCCAACTTCCGGACGCACAGCGAAACCTTCACAATTGCGCGGGCAGAAGACAAGCGGTAGCGGCGATAGTCCTTGGGACGCTTTTTCTGCGAGACCGTAGCGAACTTTTCAAGGACCTGGTTGGCCTTCTTGTAAGCTTTGGCGAGATCGTCAATCTTGCCGGTAAATTCAGTCAGGCGGTTTTGCAGAATCTCGTCGGTGATCTCCTCTTCATCAAACGTAACTACTTCTTTGATGGAGCGGACGCCCTTCTTGAGGTCCTCCCCCATCGCAAGCAGTTCGTTGATGACAATCGGAGAACGAGATAGAGCCTTCAGAACACGCAACTGCCCCCGCTCGATGCGCTTTGCAATTTCAACTTCACCTTCGCGGGTGAGCAACGGGACAGTGCCCATTTCCCGCAAGTACATCCTGACGGGATCGTTGGTTTTTTCGAGAGCGCCGGGAGTTAAATCAAGTTCAACATCTTCCCCGACCTCTTCGTCATCAAACTTTTTATCGAGCGCGGAGGATGGAAGCTTAGGGCCGTCCAGCACATCGATTCCTTGCGTGCCGATTGTGGTCAGCAGATCGTCCAGGTCCTCGGGAGAATGCACGTCGTGCGGGATAAGGTCGTTGACCTGATCATAGGTCAGATATCCCTTCTCTTTACCTGTATCAATCAGCTTCTTAAGTTCGTCATACTTGTCGTCAAGAGCCAAAGCGGAATACCCTCATGTCCTCGTGGAGGACGTGGCGAATTTGTTATGAAACGGTGGGAACGGGAGACGGCGAGTTGTTCATCCGCACAAACCTCAAATTATAGCACGGCCAAAACGTTCTTAACGCCGCCGGATCCCACGCACTGTTAATAATTTAGATGGTCTCAGGGCCCATTTAGTTTCAGCGCTCTAGGTTCAACGGTCCGGGCGGTTTATGCCGAGTTGGCGATGCTGTCACTGGCCATGCCGGGATCGCGCAGTGCAAGCTTCAGACGCACTCTCTCCTGCAACAGAGCCTGCATGCGTTCGGGATCTTGATTCTTGAGCGCCAGCAGTTCGATTTGGATCTGCTCTAACTTGCGCCGACCCTGAATACGCCGCAGCGCGCGCACGGCACCTTCGACGCGTTCGGCTGAGAGATCTTCCTCCTCTTTCATAAGAATGGCGGCCAGCAGATTCCGGTCGCCTTCTTGCAGTTCTACTCGCAATATATCGACTGACTCTGGTTGCTCCTTCAACAGAGCTTCAATGAGCAACTCGGTTGCCAGACCGTCATGTAGACGTTCCGAGCGCAAGGCAAAATTTGCTTGCCGTGCCGGATCGAACTCATCGTCTGTGCCATCGCGCGACGAGATTCGCTCTTCTGACGTTTGCATCTCGGTTGCGGAAGCCAGCGCCCGAATCAGAATCTTCTCTGCGTCAGTAACCTGATTTTCGAGGGGAGCTTTAAACTCTGAGACTGACCGCTTACTCACGGCATGTTTCAGTTCCTGCCGCAGCACCGCGGAATCAATGCCCAACTTTTGCGAGATTTCGTGCGAAAGTTCGTCCCGAACTATCCTGCTCGGTACGCGTTGAATATGCGGCATCAGATAATTCAGCGCTTTGACTTTGCCTTCAGCGCTGCGAACAGGGAATTGAGCTCTCGCGCGTTCAATTAAATAATCGAAATACCGCTGCGAGTTGCGAAGCGCATCGGAATAGGCATCTTTCCCCTTGCGGCGGATGTAGAGGTCGGGATCAAAACCTGCATCCAGCGTCAGCACCTTAATTTGAAAATCCTCTTCGGTCAGAACGCCTAGCGTTCGTTCGGTTGCCTTCGCTCCTGCCGTGTCCGGATCGAAGTTCACGACTACATTCTTGCTGAATCGCCCTAAAAGCTTGGCCTGCAACTCCGTGAATGCCGTGCCTGAACTGGCGAGGACGTTATGAAACCCTGCGGCAAATACCGAGATACAATCCATCTGCCCTTCGACGAGGATGGCGTAATCGAGTTTGCGGATTGCTTCCTTCGCCTGACTAAGATTGAACAACACTCGCGATTTCGAATAAATGGCGGTCTCGGGAGAGTTCAGATATTTGGGCCCAGCTTTTTCGTCAGTCGAAAGCGTGCGCCCAGTAAATGCGATTACACGCCCCGTCTCGTTGGCGATGGGAAACATTACCCGATTGCGGAACTTGGAATACATGGCCTGAAGGGCGGCTTCTGGCTTCTGGCTTCCAGTTTCTTGCGGGACCTGCTCTGGCTGAGTGCTGACTGCTGAGGGCTGACGGCTGTCGTCCTGCTTCCATGAAAACAACCCACTCTCCCTCAGCACTTCCTCTGGAAACTCCCGCTGCAAGCGATCCTTCAGCAGGAATCCCGAATCCGGCGCGTACCCGATTCGAAACTGCTTGATCATCGCCTCGTCGAGTCCGCGGCCGCTTAGGTACTGCCTCGCGAGGCTTCCTTCGGGACGCCTCAAATATTCCTGAAAACAATCGCAAGCCCGCTCATGGATTTCGAGCAGCACCGTGCGCAGCTTGGCGTCCCTGGCTTCCGCCGGACTGTTAAAGCTGATCTGGGGAATGGCGATATTCAGCTTTTGGGCAATTGCCCTCACAGCGTCCATGAACGTGACGTTCTCGATCTTCTGGACAAAGTCGAAAATATCGCCGGAGACGCCACACCCGAAGCAATAGAAGAACTGCCGCGTGGCATGCACGGAAAACGACGGTGTCTTCTCTTCATGAAACGGACAGAGTCCTGAATAGTTCTGCGCTCCAGCCTTGCGCAGCTTGACGTAATCGCCGACGACGCGAACAATATCCGCCTGTTGCTTAACCGTGTACGCGAAATCGCCAGGATTTGCCATGAAGAGAGAGGGGTCCGCTAGAATTTTGAACGAGAAAGCGTATAAAATGAATATACCGCACGCGAATTACTGTGCAGAAGCTGTGGAAGCCGTTAGTTAGCAGATGACCGCAGCGGAAAACTCGGTCCAATGCCAGCGTAGGCCGATTCGCCCAGGATTCCGGCCACCTCTCACTGACTGGCAGCAGCTCTCATTTTCTGTTTTCGCCGCTCGCGCTCGGCCTTCATCTGATGAATGCTTTCTGCGACCAGGGGCGAGTAAAGTGCCTTTACCCAATCCGAATTCTCCCACTCCGGCTGTGCCTCCAGCGCAATGTCGAAGTCACGCATCGCCTCGTCGTGCTCCTGTGCCTGCCATTTTGCCACGGCTCGCACGCTCGCCCTTTCGGGATGGACCTGCTGTTCGTAGACGATGCCATCTATCGTCTGAATCGCATCGCCATACCGCCGGATTTCTATTTGCGTCCATGCCAATCGGAGCCGCAGCTCCAGATCTCCGGGGCGTTGTTGTTCTGCGGCTGACAACAACTCAAACGCTTTCTGGTAATCCCCGTTCAAGTAGTGCCACCAGCCCAGCTCCCCTATCCAGCCTGGTGTTTGCGAGTCGTCACTCTGCTGGAGTGCAACTTCCAGCTTCTTCGCTGCCTCTGGGTCTCCGGCTATTAGGCCCAACCCAGCCGACGATACTTCTACTTCCCGCGGTTTCGCGCCCTTAACGCCGGCTGCCCACCGTCGAAAATCTACCCCCGCATTTTTCCTGTCCGCTGCCGCCAATGCCTGAGCGTAAGAAGCGACAATTTCTGGAAGCGCAAAGCCTGCGTCAAGAATCTTGCGGTAGGCCGTTGC
>Ga0073928_10002093_pt1 | contig 35799 bp, 30 predicted proteins | sample PaiPotPPA55metaG_FD_76969 | JGI IMG/M metagenome (GOLD analysis project Ga0073928, IMG submission 76969) | Iron sulfur acid spring bacterial and archeal communities from Banff, Canada, to study Microbial Dark Matter (Phase II) - Paint Pots PPA... ... | reverse complement strand
TTTCGCTTGCTCGCGGGCAATTTCCCGCTCGCGGTCGAGCACTTCCTGCGTCACTTCCTCGCGCCGCAGAAAACGAGGATCGAGCGCGGCGATATGCATCGCTACGTCGTGGCACAGCCGCTGAAAATCTTCCGTGCGTGCGACAAAGTCGCTCTCGCAGTTCAGCTCCACGAGCACGCCGATTTTCCCGCCCGCGTGAATGTACGAGCTGACAAGCCCTTCGGACGTGGCGCGCTGCGCCTTCTTCGCCGCCGCGGCCTGACCCTTCTTGCGTAAAACATTGATCGCCTGCTCGACGTCGCCCTTCGCCTCGAGCAAGGCCTCGCGACAAGCCGTGAAACCCGCACCCGTACGGTCGCGCAACTCCTTCACCTGTTGCGCAGATACGTTTGGCTTTCCGTCTGTTGCCATGGGAATGTCAATTCCTCTTTGGTGGATTCGGAGATGAACACCGAATCGGCTGAATGGTATTTATCGGGAACCTTCGGTTTCGTTGGCTACAGGCGCGGCGGCGGCCTCTTCGGCGGCGGGTTCGCCTTCTACGAAATCGCCTTCCTGCTTCTCGTAGACTTCATAGGCGCTCGTATCGACGTATTCCACCTGATCTTCGCCGGCCCCGCCCTCCGCTGCCTTCTGATCCGCGATCTGCGATTGCTCGAAGGTCTGCCGGCCCGCCAGGACCGCGTCCGAAATCTTCGACGTAAACAATCGAATCGCACGCAGCGCGTCGTCGTTCCCGGGGATGACCCAATCAACAAGGTTGGGATCACAGTTGGTGTCTACGATCGCCACCACCGGAATTCCCATGCGGCGCGCTTCTCGCACCGCGATTACTTCCGCGTTCGGATCGATCACGAACATCGTGTCCGGCAGCGTGGCCATGTTCTCGACGCCCGCAAAATTCTGCTGGAGGTGCTTCAACTCGCGCTCGAGCCGCGCCGCTTCCTTCTTCGGGAGCGCAGCCATGCGACCGTCTTCCACCATCCCCTTGAGCAGCTTCAGGCGCTTGATAGACTTTTGCAGCGTGACCCAGTTCGTGAGGGTTCCGCCTAACCATCGGTGATTCACGTAGAACATGGCGCAGCGCTGCGCTTCTTCGGCAATCGCTTCCTGCGCTTGGCGCTTCGTGCCGAGGAAAAGGACGCTCTTCCCCTGGCTCGCCTGTTCGGAGACATACCGCGCCGCTTCGCGGAACATCTTCAGTGTTTTTTGCAGATCGATAATGTGGATGCCGTTGCGTTCCCCGAAAATGTACTCCTTCATCTTCGGGTTCCAGCGCCGCGTCTGGTGACCGAAATGAACTCCGGCCTCCAGCAACTCTTTCATCGTAATTTCAACTCCCAAAGTAGCTCCTTTCGTTAAGGGATGCTTCAAATCCCATTCTCGGGACCAGCATCCTTTTCTGCCGGTTTCTTACCGGCCATGAATTTGCCCGGCTTCCCCCGAAGCCCAACCGAAGACGCCGGGGATTACAACTTCTCCACCAGCTAGCGCTTGCTGTACTGGAATCGACGGCGAGCGCCCTTTTGCCCGTACTTCTTGCGTTCCTTCATGCGCGGATCGCGCGTGAGGAATCCGTTCGTTCGCAAAGCCGGGCGCAGCTCCGGATTGAGCCTGGCAAGCGCGCGCGAAAGACCCATACGAATTGCTCCGGCTTGCCCTCCCACTCCGCCGCCCTTTACTTGCGCTCTCACATCGAGCTGATCGAGCGTCTGCGTGAACTTCAGCGGCTCGACTGCGGCGGTATGCCACGCCACATTGCGAAAATATTCATCCACGGGGCGCTTGTTTACGGTAAAACGCGCCGGCCCCATCTTGATGTACACGCGCGCCACCGCTTCGCGGCGCCGGCCGGTTCCGTAGAACACTTTTCCCCCATCCATCGAACTGGGCGCTGAACTCAACGTTCCTCCTGTTTACGCGCGCCAAAACACGATGGGGCGCGTGTGGCCCGACGAATTTCTCCGCTTGGGCGCAAAATCTCGAAATCTCACACCGAAATCTCTATAACGAGGTTACAGCGCGAGCGGCTGAGGCTTTTGTCCGGCGTGGCGGGCGAGCGCTTCACTTCCGGCATAAACACGCAGCTTCTTTGCGCGACGTGCGCGAAGTTTGTTCTTCGGTAACATCCCAAGCACTGCTTCGCGTATTACCTCTTCGGGACGGCGTTGCATCATCACCCGAATGGGAATTTCCTTGAGCCCACCCGGATAACCGCTATGGTGACGATAAATCTTCTGGTCGATCTTGTTGCCGGTCAACCGAACCTTCTCGCAGTTGACCACGATCACGTGATCGCCGCAGTCCATATTCGCAGTAAACTTCGGCTTGTCTTTGCCCATCAGCAGGCGCGCAATACGCGTCGCCAACCGCCCGAGCACTTGCCCGTTCGCATCCACCACGAACCAATTCTTGCCTTCGGCCAATTCCTCGGCCTCTCGGCCCTTTGGAACATACGTCCGCATCTGCTCAGTCACACCTTTCCGTCAAGAGACAAACGCTAAGTGTAGGGTACGGCGGCATTCCTGTCAACGAGGAGTCGAGGCGCACTCTGCCGTGATCTTCAAGGGGCCGGAGCCTTGGCTCAAAGGTCACCGCCAAGCGAACCTCGGCCCTTGAAAACATCGGGCGCCGGGCAGGGGGCGCCCGAATGAATCGAACGGATAACGACCGGCTAGACTGCAGAGGTCGAAGCCGTGCTCCGCGAACGTCCGTGCGACACTTTGTCGTCGCTATCGCCCGCCGCGTCGCCGGCCTTATCGATCTCGATCGAGCCTTTGAAGTAAGCCCCGTCTTCGATCATGATTCGCGCGGTGGTCAAGTCGCCAACCACGGAGCCGTCCTTCTTGATTTCGATGCGATCACGCGCCCGCAGATTGCCTTTTACGTTGCCGTAGACGATCACTTCGCGCGCAATGATGTCTGCCGTCACGCGAGCGCTGGCTCCTACCGTCAGCTTGCGATCCTCGAGCTGAACAAGACCTTCTACGCTGCCGTCGATCTGCAAATCCTCGTTGCCCGTAATCTCGCCCTTGATGTGCAAGCTGGCGCCGAGCCTTGCCGTTGCGCCGCTCGTCGTCGTCGGATACGTCGAATCCAAAGGTGCCATAGTCTTAGCCTCCCCTGAGAAGGATGGTGCGGTTGTTACGGTCGGTCTAGGTTGCTGCGGGAGCGGCGTCCTTGCGGGAGCGTCAGGCTTCTTGTCTCCCCACATTTACCCTCCTTGGGCCCTGAATGCTATTGAGTCCAAATTCGTCCGAAACATGCCGTTGAAAACTGAGGACCGGGGCTAACAATCTAGACCCGCACGATACTCCTGCCAATTCCAAATTGAAACAACTGTGCTGTAGAGGTAATGGCGAAGGTTAGGTTGAGGCTGGGCCTCTTCTAGTACTTGCGGAGCACTCCGACGACGCGGCCTTGGATCCGGACGTCGTTCGCCGCAACGAGAATGGGCGCCATCTGTGAATTCGCCGGCTGGAGGCGAATCTTCCCGCCCGTCTCGCGATAGAACCTCTTCACCGTGGCCTCGTCCTCGCCCACCAGGGCCACGACAATCTCGCCCGAATTCGCCACCTGCGTCTGTTCGACGACGATGAAATCGCCATCGATAATGTGGTCGTCGCGCATTGACTCGCCCTTCACCTGCAGGACGAACGTATTCTGCCCGCGCGCAAAGTCCGCCAGCGAAATCGTTTCGTTCTCTTCCACAGCCTCCAGGGGACGCCCCGCGGCGATCCTCCCCGAAAGCGGCAACTCGACCACATGGCGCTCGAGAATTTCCTCGCGCACGGGCCGGGGGAGCTGCGTCACCTCAATCGACCGGCTCTGATTGTAGCCGCGCCGGATAAATCCCTTTTTCTCGAGCGTCGAGAGATGCTTGTGCACGGTGGCGAGCGACGTGAGTTTCATCGAGCGCGCAATCTCTTCGAAGCTCGGCGAGTAGCCGTTCTTATTGATAAAGCTAACGAGGTAGTTCAGAACTTCTTTCTGCCGTTTAGTCAGCGCCATCTATTCCCCCGTCGCGAAGTTAACTCTGCAATCTTCTTGCGCTTGTGAGCGTCCGCACCAATTTCGTCTTCTCCAGCGTGCCAAAATGTAGGCGAATCAAAAGCGAAAGTCAATAGTACTCTGGGACAGCCTGTCCTTTTCCAGCTGGAGGGGCTCATCTGCGGCGCCGTGAGCACATCGGCTCCAGCCCGGCCCTGAACCGCACCCAGCAGATCCGGAAGTAGGGAGCGAGCTGGCGTTTGCGGCGGGCGAAAGTGCGGCAAACCGGAAGTGCTGTTTTTGTTGCGGTTAGAAAATGGCTTGTTCTTTATTTTCATGGGATTGCGGCGATTTTTGAATGTGGGGTTGTTGCGATTAGATTTTCCTTCGCCTTTTGCTTGTTCTTCGCCCTCGAAGGGAGAGGGATGCCTCGGCTTGGGCTCGCTGTTCGTCGCTGCTAATCTGTGACTCATAAAAACGGGCCATGGTAGCACAGAAATCGTCCGGTGGGTAGTAACAAAGTTACTATAGTAGTTCTATAACTTCCAGGACCTGGGGGTTCGCCAGTCACAAAAAGATACGTTCGGGAGGGATGTGGGTGGTGCGCCTAGGCAGCCGCCAAAGATGAGGCTGCGGCGTCCGGTGCCGGCGGCTTGGCACCCTTGATCAGGAGCCAAAGCATGAACGCTATCTCCCCTAAGAAGGCGGGCTGACCGTAGTTAAACACCTTGTCCTGATATTGCGGGAACAGCACGCTCGTAAGACTGAGGATCACCCACGCGAGGCCGGCGAGGGCGAGCCAGACGCCCAAGAACCGCGGCAGGAATCGCGACTTGTACACAAGCCGCGCGAGAGGAAAGAGCCAAAGACCGTAAAATATTTCGTTCACAACAAACCCCTTACCATGCAGATTCATGAATAGCATCGCCAGAGCATCGCGCTGAGTCTTATCGAACGTGGATAGGAAGTCAGCCCCGCTCGCGAGGACGAGGGCGGCGAATGAGTTCAGCTCATTCAGAAACGCTGTAGGGATCTGGACCACAAGCAATATCACCATGAGCGCGGCTTGCCGCCGGTTGACTCCCTTGAGCAGTTCGTACAAAGCCATCGCCACGAAAATGAAACCAGCCTGGCCGATGAGTTCGCCGGCGATGCCGAGGCGAAAGAGCATCTCGTGGGCCAAGATGTTGCTGGCCGTCGCCGCTGCGTTTCCGTGGACGATGATCTCATCGGGGACGTACATCATCGCGAAGAAGCCCACGATTGACGTGAGCACATAGAGCAAGCCAGCAAATCTGCCTGGGTTCTTGGTGGAATTCACGTGTCCTCGCTTGTGGGGGAGTTTAGCCTGAGATACGGCGGAGGCCGTCAATAAGTTTTGCCACGAGGAATGGCGTGTTCTGAGGGCGCTCGGCAGACGGAGGAGCAAGCTCAAGAAACCGACCGTTCGAAAACCGCGGAGAGTCGGGCAGCGTGAGATTCAAAAGCGAGAATTAGACGTTCAGAGCGTGGCACCCGGCGTATCAAGTTCCCGAAGTGTCGAGATCTTCCAATCTCACGTCACGTGTCTCACGAATGAAGAGCAGAGCCAGCATAGCAGCGACTCCGTAGACCGCGTAAGTGAGAGGCGGATAGCGCCAGTGATGAACAACGTCCTGACCGATCAATCTTGCCAAAAGGGGCGGCGCGATCATTCCGGCAAAAATGCCCGACAAACCGTAAGAAATACCCGCGCCCGAGTACCGAAACTTTGTCGGGAAGGCCTCCGAGGTCAGAATCGGCGCCAGACCATGCAACAATCCCATCCCGAAAAGGACGAGCAGGCACATTAGAATGGCTACGAGCACGACGTGCTTGCCTACGATCGCCAGAGTGAAGGGATAGGAGACCAGCATCGTCGCACCAATGGCGAAACACGCGAGCCTTCTGCGCTTGCAGATGTCGGCGAGCGGTCCGCTGAGCAGCACTCCTGTGACATCGGCAAAGCGGCTGAGAAAGATGATGATCGCCGCAGTGGCCAAAGGGAGACCTGCGAGATGCATGAAATTGACGATATAGGTTCCCGTTACGACAGTATCCAGGTTCTGAAATGCAGAAACCGTAGCGAGCAGAAGGATAGAAGCGGCATGCTTGCGAAAGACATTGAGGCTGGGCAAGCGGGCGAGCTGCTCTCTGCGTTTGAGCTGTTCAAAGAGGGGCGAATCGGTGAGCTTGTAGCGCGCGACGAGCGCGGGAATTGTGATTACAGCAGAAAGCAGCATGGCAACGCGCCAACCGGTGGTGGCAAAACTGTTTCTCAACAGCAAGAACATGCCGCTAGCAGCCATCAAGCCGAGGGCAAGTCCGAGATTAGCCAGCGACATCCAAAACGCACGAGAGCGGCGTTTAGCGCCAAATTCCGCCAGCAAAGACGTCGCCCCACCAAATTCGCCGCCTACGCCGATTCCCTGAATGATGCGAAGAAGGACAAGGAGTATTGGGGCCGCTATTCCTATCCTTGCATAACCTGGAAGCAAACCCGTCAGACACGTGCTGGCTCCTACCACGACGATGTTTATCAGGAATGCAAACTTTCGCCCGGACCGGTCCCCAAAGTGGCCGAAAATGAAGGCACCGAGCAGGCGTGCGGGGTGCCCGGCTGCATACGCCAAGTAGGAAAACACCAAGGCTTGTGTCGGAGGCAACCTCGGGAAGAAGATCTGCGGAAAGGCGCTTGCCACTGCGAATCCGAAAATCGCAAAATCATAAAACTCCACGAGGACACCGGCGGTTGCGGAAAAAGCCAGAATGATCAATGTTCGAGTATCGGGGCTTGGTACTGAACTCTGGGACATGTGAGGCTGATCACCGGAAAGTTCCTTGGCAACCGGCGAGTTCAGTACAGATGTCATGAGCGTCTCCCCCATGCAGACCAGAGGGTTGTGGAGGGCATCATGAAGCTGGGATCGCTCAAGCGTGCCACATCCTCATCGAATTGTTGCGGGGTGATGTAATTAGCCTCGATCATCGCTTCTCGAAGCTGTTCGAAGTTCGCCCGCATCATCGCGATACCTGGAGATCCGCTTTGCCACATGAATAATTGCGCCGACGCGCCCACGCTAGTCAATCCGCTTTCTCGAAGTAACCCGGAAAGCAATCGTCCATATCGACGATTCACGCCGCCATCTTCCAAAAGTCTCAGCATTGCGGCATGTGTCTGCAAAAGCACTTCGCCTGAACCGAGCGTCGGATCCGGCAGAATGGAGCAGCTATCGTATTCCTCGACCAATAGCCACCCTCCTGGTTTCAAACTGGAAACCATACGTGCCAGAGCAATATTGCGCTCGCGCACGTGCATCAGCACAAGACGCGTGTGGATCAGATCGAACTCTGCGTCCGGCAGAGGATCGGAACCTATATTATGGGCGCGTACGTCTAGAGTGGGGCTCCGCAAGGGCTCCAGGAAACGGGTATCGACGTCGGTGACCAACACATGCCCCGTGGGGCCCACCCGATCTGCAAGCCACTTCGCAATCGTTCCACTGCCGGCGCCAACCTCCAAGCAGCGCCATCCGGACGCAACACGCAGGGTTTCCAAATGATGGATGGTTTGTGGGTCATAGATTGCGGCTAGGGCCGCGAATCGAATCCGCGCCTCTTTGCCTTTATTTGCGAGCATGTAGTCGGAGTGAACCACCTCTATCGCAGTGGTGTCGCGGATTGTCATGACTCCCTCCTCTCCGTCCGGGTTAAAAACTGGCCTGAAACGAGTCCTCAAGGTTCGTTTAGACCATTGATTTAGGGGCGCGTCGGCCTATAATACAAGCTCAAAAACATTAACAATTGTTGAGAATCACTCAATGATCGACTTTACGTCTCGCCAGCTCCGGGCCTTTTTGTTGGTGGCGCAGCATCGCAGCTTCACACGGGCCGCTGGCGCGCTGTTCATTACCCCTTCCGGGCTGAGCATCTTGATCAAGGAGTTGGAAAACCAACTGGGCGCCAGGCTTTTCGACCGCACGACGCGACAGGTAGCCCTTACCGCGTCGGGAACCGAATTGCTCACGGCTGTTCAGCACAACCTTCATGAATTAGATAGGTCTTTGTCCCGCATCGCGCAAAGCAAGGGTGCCGTCGGCCCGTCCCTGTCAGTGGGTGCGCCGCCGCTATGGGCAGCCGGAGGTGTAGCGCAAGCTATCAAAGCGTTCCGTCCCCGCAGGCCAGAGCTTCGGCTGCAGGTATTCGATGGTGACAGCGCCACCACTTTAGGGAAGGTCGAGTCCGGGGAACTCGATATGGGACTTGGTTTCTTCTTCAAGCATGTTCCCGGCATCCGGCGAATCCCATTGTTCCGTTTTTCTCTCATGGTGATACGAGCGAATCCCCGGCGTGCGTCCTCTCGTCCCACAGCGAGTTGGGCCTCGTTGAAGGGAGAGAGATTGGTTACATTGCAGGCGTCCGTACCCATGCAGCAGTTCGTTGAAAGGAACCTTGCGAAGGCGGGCATCAGCTATCAACCCAGTCTTGTTTTGAACTATCTCTACACGCAAATCGCTATGGTCGAAGCGGGAGAGGGAATCGCTGTGGTTCCTTCCTTCGCGTTGCCGGAGTGCCAGAGTAGAGGACTCCTGATAAGTTCCTTGGTCAATCCAACTGTGCACCTTGACTTCTACCAGATTCGCAAAGGAGGCAGGAAGCTTTCGCCGGTTGCGGAAGAGTTCACAGCGTTCTTGAAGAACTACATTGTTGAGTGGGCCAAGAAATCCAGCCTAGTGTGAAGCACATAAGACAACTTCCCAAAGCCCTTCAGAAGAGGAAATGGGATCCGCATTCGCCGAAAAACCGCGTTCGCACCTGCTCGTTTAATGGCAGAACGAAAGCCCCTGGTCGTAGGTAGGGTCGCTGGTGACCGCAGCATCGCCGACTCACGAATGACGCCGAAGGCCTCAGGTCTGAAAGACCTGAGCTACATTTTTTTGGGCGATTCTTTCGAACTCGGCAACGGAAGCCACATTCCGCACGATTTTGCGTTTTTTTCCATAAGCCACTTTACCCCGGGAAAACAACATAATCGTCGCTTTCCACAAGCAAGCATGTCGCACGCCTTCGCGATCCGGCGCCTGCGCGTTCCGGTTGCTTCGCTGAGCTTACTGAGAAAATCCAGTCCCGGCGCGCCATTGGTGTGATGTCGTCCCACCCTGCCAGCGCCAGCGGGGCGGCTGCGAGGGCTTTGCGTAGATCGATTGGCACCCTGATCTCCGGTTCTTCTCCGACACGCGTAATCTCCACGGTTACCGTGCCGACAGCATCTGCGCGTGCGGCATCGCGCATGGTCTTGTTGACCCTGAGCCAGTGACTTCCTTTGCCGTTTGGTTCGAGGGCAGCTCGAAATGGGAAGCTATTGATTATTCCCTCCACCATCGTCGTGCCTCGTGATGGAAGCTTCGCACTCGCGTTCTTGGGCAGGGTTAGGGTCCACAATCCAGTCTTTTCGTTTCCCTTGAGCCGAAATAACTTGGCATTGAAGCGAATCGCTGACTTGGTTTCCTGCAGCTTAGGCAATTTCATTTTGCTGTCATACTACCAGAGATGCTTTGCCCGGCTAACTCCTGATAGGTCGGGTAGTCTCAATGGGTGGACGCAACCCTAACTCAAATTCCACTTGGCGCTTTGTGTTTTGCCTGCCTCAGCGCCCTTCACCGAATTAGGCTTTTACATTAAACGTGACAGTCTCCCCGACTACCGAAGATGACAGCGGTGACAGTCAACTAATCGCGCCGTTTACCGAAGAGAGTGGCATCGGTGGAAAACGCTCCGGTTGACGCTGTTTGTTGCGCCCGGCATCGAGCCCCGTAATTGCTGCGTTCGCGGAAAATCTTTCCGCACCAACCAGCAGCATGCGATCGATGCCGTTCACCAGCCTTCCGTAAAATAATTTGATGTGCGTTTGTCTTCATAGGACGGTGCGACGTAGTCGGAAGCAGTCGCTAGACCAAGTTGCTCGATGCCGGCTGGAAGGTGCCGATTTCGATCAGATTGTTCATTCCGATCTTTCGTTCCACTTCGGCGGGCGGGAGTCTCGGATCAACCGGTGTGCTCGCAAGCGGCAAGGTGGCCAAGCTCAAATAGGACTTGCCATCCTTCAGCATCAACCCGCGGGAAACCAGATCATCGAGCGATTGTTCCAGCCATGCGGCCGTGAATCCTTCTGGCGTCAACCATGGCGACAAATGCGCCTTAATCTCTGGAAACGCACGGCTCTGGTCGCAAAAGATGTAAGCGGTGCTGAGAGGCTCTTGAAGCACCGTGGTTAACTTCTTGCCGCGTTTCCTATTGTCCACAATTTCCAAAGAATCGTTTCTGAAGATTCCTTTCAAGGACCCACGAGAGCGGGCAGATTGCCAAGCTTTCACCTTCTCGATTGTCGGGCGCGCGTACTCTTCGGCAGAATCTGCTTGGGGATGGTCAAATTCAAAGTAGTAAGCGAGTTTCGCCAGAGTCTCGGTCTCAAAGGGATAGAGGAACGAGTAGACCTTGAGAGGCCGCACCCGTTCCAGCCCGAATTCTTCGGGCCGAGCGAAATATGGGCTAAACCGGTCCACTCTAAGCTTCGCACAACCCGTCGGCGGCTTCAGATGAGTCAAGAACGGAATGATCCGAGCCATCTCCAGATACTCGGAGGGAGATTCGCCGGGGAATCCATAGAGGAGATTCCAGTCCACGTCTATGCCCATCTGCTTCGACCATTTCAAGAATTGAACGTTCTGGAGCCGATTGCATCCTTTCTTCATGAGTTTGAGAACGGATGTGCTGAGGCTTTCAATTCCCGGCTGGAGATGCGTAACCCCCGCGCTCCTGAGGACGTGCATTTGGTTTTTCGTCAAATTCACTTTCGTCTCGTAATGGAAAGTGAAGCGGCGTTTCTGAGCCGCCACCCGCGGAAAAAATGAGTCCAGGTACTTCATGTCCAGAATGTTATCGACGGCGACGATCTGGGTTCCGTACTCCCTGCCGAGAAAGAGCAGCTCATCCAACGCGCGCTGGGGGCTTTTGCTGCGGTAGGTCATCGTCGCGCCGTTAAGGCCACAGAAGGTGCAGTGCATTTTCGCGCCCCACCAGCACCCTCGCGACGTTTCGAAGGGGATAGAGGGTTTGAACTGGCGATTGAAAGACACGTTCTCCGCCTGCTCGAAGTAGTCGTCATAGCAGGGGTAAGGAAGGTCATCCAGTTCGAAAATCGGGGAAACGACTTCACGCGGAACCACGGTTTCCGAGCCCGCTCGCGATATGATTCCGGCGATGCTGGGATCACCTCCGGCGACGAGGCGGTGGATCAGCTCCGGAAAAGCCCGGTCCCCTTCGCCTGAACAAACGAAATCGACGAAAGGGAATTGCCGGTGCAATTCAATTCCCATTTCTCCTTCACAGTTCGCTCCGCCAAGGATAATCTTGACCCGGGGGAAAGCTTCCTTCACCCGCTTTGCCAGGGCCAGACTGGCAAGATTCTGCTGGAACGACGAAGTAAACCCCACAACATCGTATTGGGCCCAGGAAACACGCCCGAGACACTCGTCGATATATTGGCGGACGCAACTCCTTACCTCGAGCAGCCGCCGCACCAAGCGGCTGTGAAAGTAATCCCTATGCTTCCCTTTCAAAACGGTCTCGATGTAAGCCCGGTCGCGTTGCGGATCGGCGCCGAAAAGTTCTGCAGCAAACAACCATTCGCCGGAGAGACAACTCGTCGGGGCGTCGACTCCCAGGCGCATGTAGCTGGCGCAGCCGATCCGCGAGGCAAACGGCAGGTTCAGGTAAAGCAAGTCGCAAGGGATTCGTTCTCGGCGTAACTCAGCTTGAAGCAGACTGATCCCGAGCGATGGGGTGGTAAAGTCTGCGAAGGGCATGGTGACCAGCGCGACTTTCACGGGCGGGCACTCCTTCCAGGGGAGATCCGGGTACCTGCGCTGAGCCGGTCCGAGCAAACTCCTACGCTAAGGAGCCGACCGGCTGCTTGATCCAGAACTTTCTCGCAGCGTACCCGGGCTACCCCTTCACCTCGTAATTTCATTTCGTTGTTCGCGAAAGGGCCTTAATCGAGAATCACCGCGCGGCGGCTCAAAGTCTGTTTCTTGCTCAATTTCTTACCTTTGCCCAACACCTTCTTACTTGCCTTCTTCTTTCCCGCCATCGTCTTCCTCCTCTCTTTCGTGTGAAGTCTTACAGCCGTCTGCTGCCTATCTGAAACACTGACAGCGGACCTTATATGCAAGCAGAGGACCAACGTCAAGAATTTCCCTCGTTTGGGGCATGGTGTTTAGACTGTGCGGAATACGGGCACGGCGGTGCATCGGGCAGCCGGCACGGGATATGGAAAATGCTGAATAAGTCAGCAGGAGTTGAAAATTTCAACGGTGCGACTCGGGCCCGAGACTCGTCGGGACAAACCCTGTGACCCTGCGGGACGAAATGGAAAGGCGCGCGGGACGCCATTCGAAATGAGGAATTTTCCTGTCGGAACGATCTCACATTTGAAATTGGAAATTTCAGAGGCGGAAAAAAACAAAAACAGATCCCTCGTCGGCTGAGAAGCGCCTCGCTCGGGATGACATGCAAGCAGCGCACGGCCTCAGCATTCGCCAAAAAGCCGCGCACGCACCTGTTCGTTTAATGGCAGGTCGGGACCGCTAAAAATGTGATCAGGAACGCGTGTGGGATCCTCGGCGATCAACGGCATGGCTCTAGCTCGCAATGCCGCCGATTCCGGCGAGGGATCCTGAAAGAGGGAGCGTAACCATCCCTCCACCATGTGGCATGCATGAAAACTCCGGTGATGCTGTTCGGCGTAACGGTGTCCTGCGGCGTCCCAATCGGAACTGCGTGTAAGTTCGTCGCGAAGCACTCGCGCAGCACGCATGGCAAAAGAAAGCCCCTGGCCGTAGGTGGGGTCGGTGGTGGCCGCAGCATCGCCGATCAGCGCCACGCCATCGCGATAGGGGTGTTCCACCCAATTGTCGCTCACATCAAAACTCGCGAGTGGTCCGACACTTTTCGCGTCGGCGCAGCAATCGGCTATCGGAGGATAGCCTTTCGCGGACTCACGAATGAACAGACTCAGCATGGATTCACCCTGCAGGCGGTAGCCGATCGTCTTGGGATAAACAAAGTAGGCGCGGAATTGGCCGCCCGCCTGGGGAATCAGACCAGTCCATGTGCCAAGCTCAGGGTTGAACACAGCATAAAAAATCTCCGTGGACATGTGTACATTTGTGAGCAGCACACCGGCCATGTAGTAGCCGTTGCTCTGTTCGCGAATCGGAAAACCAGCCCATTTTCGCGCAGCAGAGCCGCGACCATCGGCGGCAGCGACGAGACGGGCTGAGATCCGCTCGTGGCCGTGCCCATCCACAACCACGGCAGGCTCGTCCCCGCACTCGATTTGCTCAACGCTAACTCCGCGGCGCACTTCCGCGCCGGCGTTTTCCGCAGCCGACAGCAGCGCTTCCTGCATCACCTGGTGCGGGAAGGACAGCAGAGGTAACTGCTGCAGCGTCGTCGCTCTGAGGTCTCGCAGCCCCGAACCAGCCTCAACGTAAGGCACATCATGGCCGCACTTTTCCTTGAGCAGGCGGCAAATTCCGAGTTCGTTCGCTTCGGCCACGCCCCAAGACACAATGGCCTCTCCGCGCACGCGGTCTTTGAATTGCTTTTCGCGCTCGAGCACCAGGACCCTGGCGCCTCGCTCGGCCATCGCTTTGGCCAATGAGGACGCGGCGATCCCGCCCCCTACCGTGATGATGTCGTAACTTCGTGCCGCCATCCCGAACTCCTTCCGACGAGGCCGCCGGTATTTGAAATATGGAAACGAAGATCGAATTGCGGACGCATCTTAGTGAAGCTGTCCGCGGAGAGTCAATCGAACGCGTCCAAATTGGGCCTTTGCGGCGGAGTATCGTTCGCGGAGAATTCGCGGCGGGTCGTGACCGTAACGCCGATGCTGCGCATCATTTCCGCCGAGACAGAGGAAGCCGTCCAGCAGGCTTGCGTGTTATTTCGCGAATACGCGGGGTCGCTTGGCGTCAACCTTTCGTTCCAGAATTTCGAGCGCGAGCTTGCAACACTTCCCGGCGACTACGCGCCACCCGGCGGGCGGCTTTTTCTTGCCTGCCTCGACGATGCTACCCCAGCGGAGCCAGGTAGTTCTCCCTCTACTTCCTCCACTTCCTCTACCTCCTCTACCTCCTCAACTTCGCCACACGTCGCCGGTTGCATCGCGCTGCGCAAGTTCGACACCGAAATCTGCGAGATGAAGCGCCTCTACGTCCGGGCGGAATTTCGCGGGCACGGCGCCGGCCGAGCGCTCGTGGCCGCCGTGATCGCGGCAGCACGCGAAATCGGCTATCGCCGCATGCGCCTCGACACCTTGCCTCGAATGACCGAGGCGCAAGGGCTCTATCGGGCGCTCGGATTCCGGGAAATTCCGCCGTACCGGCATAATCCGATCGTTGGCTCGCGTTATTTTGAACTCGAGCTCTAGTCATTTCCCTCAGGGGCTAAAGAGTCTGTGTGAGAACTAGGGTTGAGCGACAAGAGCCGTGAAACCTTGGAACCACAGATGAACACAAACACAGATGAGGCAAAAGGCGAACCGTTTACGGCGGGGTTGCCCTTCCAGCGTCAGGACAAAAAAACCGCCCTCCTGAAAACCAAGAGGCAAGGATGCCGCGCTAAAGCGCGGCGCTACGTTTAAACCTAAAAGACGGGAAATGCGCCGACGCGAGATTGTCCCTACGGAGCCGGCGCTAAAGCGCGTCATTCGGGTGGAGGCTTTTTTCACACGGCCTGGGGTCGACACGGAGTCGAACCCGTTATTCGGGAGAATGGCCATCCCAGGAAAACCGTCCAAACCATCTTCTGGTGACGCTTCTGGTGATGGCCCATTGCCGTCACACCTCGAGGTCATCCGCGTCACCGAAAAGCTGCATCTAACTGATGTAGCGTGGCATATGGCGGCAAATCTTGCACGAAACGACATGAGGGCGGCTCGAATTCGATTCTCATGCCCCGGCCGCTGTGCTACGCTTTTACAGGCCGGGATTACCCGCCAGTCCAAATCCGAGGGAAAGGGTCTACCATCCCCGCGCTTCTTCTCGTCTTTTGCGGAAGTGGGGCTTTGAAATTATGTCTACAACGATCGTAGAAACTCCGCGCAAACGTGAAGTGATCGATAAGGCGGTGATCCGCTTCTGCGGCGACTCCGGCGACGGCATGCAAATCACCGGAAGCCAGTTTACGAACACGGTGGCCTTGTACGGCAACGACTTAGCGACGTTCCCGGACTACCCTGCCGAAATCCGCGCGCCCGCGGGCACGCTTCCCGGCGTCAGCGGATTCCAGGTACATTTTTCGTCGAGCGCGGTCTATACGCCTGGTGACGCGGTGGACGCGCTGATCGCGATGAATCCGGCCGCGCTGAAGATGAATCTGCCGGACCTGCGCAAGAACGGGATCCTGATCGTCAATCTAGACGATTTCAAGGAAACCGATCTCCGCAAAGCGCAGATCACGCAGAATCCGCTGGAAGATCACTCGCTCGATGGGTATCGCCTGTTTGCCGTCGAGCTGACGCGGCTTACGCGCGCGGCCCTGAAAGAACTCGGGCTCGATGCAAAGACTGTCGACCGATGCAAGAACTTCTTCGCGCTCGGCATGTGCTACTGGCTTTACAACCGGCCGATGGATTCGACGGTTCGCTGGCTCGAGGACAAGTTCAAGAGCAAGCCGCAGCTCGTTCAGGCGAACAAGCTGGCGCTTCAGGGGGGCTATAGCTATTGCGAGGCCACCGAAGCGTTTCAGATCAGCTATGAAATTCCGCCGGCGAAGCTTGAGCCGGGCCTCTACCGCAATATCAGCGGAAACACGGCGCTCGCGCTTGGCTTCGTAGCGGCTTCACAGAAAGCGGGCATTCCGTTGTTCCTCGGCTCGTATCCGATCACTCCGGCGTCGGACATTCTTCACGAGCTTTCGATGTACAAAGATTTCGGCGTAATCACGTTCCAGGCGGAAGACGAAATCGCCGCGATCACGTCCGCGATCGGCGCGGCTTACGCGGGCGCTCTTGGAATCACCACGACTTCCGGCCCGGGAATGGCGCTGAAAACCGAGGCCCTTGGTCTGGCGGTCGCGGTCGAATTGCCGCTCGTCGTTTGCGATATTCAGCGCGGCGGACCGTCCACCGGCCTTCCGACAAAGACCGAGCAGGCAGACCTGCTGCAAGCTCTATTCGGCCGCAACTCCGAAGCGCCGATTCCAGTGCTCGCGCCTTCGACGCCCGGCGACTGTTTCTGGATCGCGCTCGAAGCTAGCCGGATCGCCGTCCAGCACATGTTGCCTGTAATCATTCTTTCCGACGGCTACCTGGCGAACGGCGCGGAGCCGTGGAAAATTCCGACGTCTGCCGAGCTGCCCGAATTCAAGGTGAAGTTCGAGACGAATCCGGTTGATTTTCACCCGTATCGCCGCAATCCAGAAACGCTCGCGCGGCCGTGGGCTATCCCCGGCACGCCGGGCCTGGAACATCGCATCGGCGGCATCGAGAAGCAGGATGTGACCGGCAACATTAACTATGAGCCGCTCAACCACGAGCACATGGTTCGGCTGCGTGCGGAAAAAGTGGAGCTGATCGCGAACGACATTCCGGAAGCGGTCGTCGAAGGCGATCAGTCGGGCGATTTGCTGATTGTCGCTTGGGGCTCGACGCATGGCCCCATCACGGCGGCTCTGAACGCGCAGCGCGCCGCTGGAAAGCGTATCGGCCACGTGCACCTGCGTTACTTGAATCCGCTGCCGCGGAATCTTGGCGACATCTTGAAGCGGTTCAAGCAAATCCTGGTGCCCGAAATGAATATGGGCCAGCTACTGATGGTGTTGCGCGCGAAATACCTGGTGGACGCGCAGGGCTACAACAAGATTCAGGGCAAGCCGTTCAAGCAAACGGAAATCGAGCAGAAGATCGAAGAGATGCTGGACTAGCGTGTTATTGGCGTTTCATTGGGAGAACTGAAAATGACCTCGGCCACGTTGCCGGTTTACACCAGAAAAGATTTCCAGACCGACCAGGAAGTTCGCTGGTGTCCGGGTTGCGGCGACTACGCGATTCTGTCGGCCGTGCAGGCCGTTTTCGCGGACCTCGGCATCCCGCGCGAGAAATTCGTATTCATTTCGGGCATCGGCTGCTCGAGCCGCTTCCCGTACTACATGAACACCTTCGGATTCCACACGATTCATGGCCGCGCGCCCGCCATTGCCACCGGCGTGAAGATTACAAGGCCTGACCTTGATGTTTGGGTTGCCACGGGCGACGGCGACTCGCTCTCGATCGGCGGCAACCACACCATCCACATGCTGCGCCGCAACGTGGGCCTGAAGGTTCTGCTTTTCAACAATAAGATTTACGGACTGACGAAGGGGCAATATTCGCCCACGTCGGAAGTCGGCAAGAAAACGAAATCCACGCCCTACGGCACCACCGACCGTCCGTTCAATCCGATTTCGCTGGCGATTGGTTCGGAAGCGACGTTCGTCGCTCGTTCGGTGGACGTCTTCCAGCAGCACCTGAAGGAGACGTTGAAGAAGGCCGCCGCCCACAAGGGCTCCGCGTACGTGGAGATTCTGCAGAATTGCAACATCTTCAACGACGGCGCGTGGACGGACGTCACCGAGAAGGACGCGCGCAGCGAGAATATCGTTCAGCTGGAGCACGGCAAGCCGCTGATCTTCGGCAAGAATCGCGACAAGGGCATTCGGCTGAATGGCTTCGACCTTGAAGTCGTCCAGCTGGGCAATGGCGTCACGGAGAAGGATCTTCTGGTGCACGACGAAAAGCACCCGCGCGCCGCATACGCGTTCCTGCTCGCGCACATGGAATCCCGGCCAGGCTTTCCCACCCCGATCGGCGTTCTTCGCGCGTGGGACCATGTGCCCGCTTACGAAACTCTGATAAACGATCAGATTGCCCAAGTGCAGGCGAAACGCGGCAAAGGCGACCTGGACAAGCTGCTTCAAGCAGGCGACACCTGGGAAGTGCGCGCGTAATTCGCTCAATCTTTCAATAAGCTTCGCAAGAGGAGCGGCGCCCCGATGAATGGTGCGCCGTTTTTGTTTTTCCTGGCTCCGCCGAGTGATAGAGTCTGCGTTCTCATCACGGAGGGGTAGACGAATGCCAGTCGATCGGAATTCCCGGCGCGGATTTCTCCACCTTGCAGGCGCAGGCTTGGCAGCGACAGGCATTGGCGTTCCAGGCCACGCGGGCGCGCGGCAAAAGACTGCGAGCGCGCCGCCCACAGGGGATTTCAACGTGCGTTCGTTCGGTGCAGCGGGCGACGGGCAGCGGCTCGACACAAACGGGGTCAACAAGGCCATCGAAGCTGCAGCGGCCAGCGGAGGCACGGTCTATTTTCCGGCCGGCAGCTATCTCTGCCACTCCATTCATCTGAGGAGCAAGGTAGCGCTCTACCTCGATCGCGGCGCGACAATTGTTGCGGCGGATTCTCCAGCGGCGGGCTCGGGCGGTCCAGCGTACGACGCCGCCGAGCCGAACGCCTGGGACCACTATCAGGATTTCGGACACAGTCACTTTCACAACAGCCTGATCTGGGGCGAGGGACTCGAAGGTGTTTCGATTCTCGGGCCCGGGTTGATCTGGGGCAAAGGACTCAGCCGGGGCTGGGGCCCGGGCCCCAAGGCCGAAGACCCGGGCGTTGCCAACAAAGCAATCAGCCTGAAGAATTGCCGCAACATCACGCTGCGCGATTTCTCGATTCTGCACGGCGGGCACTTCGGCATCCTCGCCACGGGCGTTGACAACCTCACGATCGACAACCTGCTCATCGATACGAACCGCGACGGCATGGATATCGACTGCTGCCGGAATGTGCGTATCTCGAACTGCAGTGTGAATTCCCCTTGGGACGACGCGATTTGCCCCAAGAGTTCGTTCGCGCTCGGATACGCTCGCGCCACCGAAAACGTCACCATAACGAATTGCTACGTCTCGGGCGATTATCAGGAAGGAACGCTGCTCGACGGAACCTGGAAGCGCTTCGATCCGGGGTTCAAGGTGCCTCGCACCGGCCGCATCAAGTTCGGGACCGAATCGAACGGCGGATTCAAGAACATTACAGTGTCAAACTGCGTTTTTGAGGCGTGCAGCGGTTTGGCGCTCGAGGCCGTCGACGGCGCGCTTCTGGAAGACATCGCGATTACCAACATCGCGATGCGCGAAATCACCACTGCGCCCATATTTCTTCGGCTTGGCAGCCGCATGCGCGGACCGAAGGATGTCGCGGTGGGGCAATTACGGCGAGTCTCGATCAGCAATATCGTATGCTCGAATTCCGCTTCGCGTTTTGCGTCGATCATCAGCGGCATCCCCGATCATCCCATCGAAGACGTGCGCCTGAGCAACATCTACATCCAGCATCGCGGAGGCGGTACGCAAGCCGACGCTGGAATCGCGGTGGCGGAGCGAGAGAATGCCTATCCCGAACCGGATATGTTCGGCGCGACTCCCGTCCACGGATTTTACATCCGTCATGTCAAGGGCCTCGAGATGAGCCACATCGAAATCGAGCCCATGGCGCCGGACGCGCGTCCCGCATTCGCGCTCGAAAACGTGCAATCCGCGGACTTGCTGCGCATCCGAGCGCCTCAACCTTCGGGTGTTCCCACGTTCGCGCTGAAGTCCGTCGAGGATTTCAATCTGTACCTGAGCAGACCTCTGCCCGACACGCATTTCGACCACGTGGACGAGAAAAAGCTTTAGAAGTTATTGACGCTTCGCCACCGGCCTGCAAAAGCAAAAAGCAGATCCCTCACCCCGCACAAATCGCGGGGATTCGGGATGACAAGATGGTGGGAACAGCAGGGATTCCCTTCGGGAACTCAGGGCAGACGGGATGACATCGTGGTGTTGGCTTCTGGGAAAAGCTTCCAGAGGGTCAGCGGGCGGGTTGGACGGTCGGAGCGGGACTAACCACAGTCGCCATTGCCTGCTGAGTGGCCGGCTGCGGCATTTGCGACATCGCGCGGTCTCGCAAGGCCGCGAATTCAACCCAATCGCGTTTCGCCACCGGATCGGACGGGGGCAGCGGCAGCCGCTCGAAATTCAAGAACTCTCCGCGCCGCTGAATCCGGAAATCGAGGTGAGGCCCCGTCGCAAGTCCGGTCATGCCGACAAGGCCGATCCGCTCGCCTTGCTCCACACGTTCGCCGTTGCGGACCAGAATCCGCGAGAGGTGCATGTAGTACGTGGTGTAGCCGTTCGAGTGCTGAATCTCAATCAGGTTGCCTGAGCCGCCTTTCGGCCCCGCGAAAATCACGCGGCCGTCGCCGATGGTTTGCACGGGCGTGCCCGTCGGCGCGCCGTAGTCGATTCCCAGGTGCGGCCGGTACTCTTTCAAAATCGGATGAAACCTGTGCGTGCTGAAGTGCGACGTAATCGGCGCCGCAAACTTGAGCGGCGAATGGAGGAACGCCTTCTTCATCGACTTGCCATCGGGCGTGTAATACGCCGGATGCCCCAGAGGATCGTGAAAAAGAACTGCGCGATACGCGCGCCCTGAATTGTCGTATTCCGCCGCCAGAATTCGCCCGTAAGACGCCGCTTCGCCGTTCGCAAGAATTTTCTTCTCGACTACCACTCGGAACGTATCGCCAGGCCGCGGGTCGGTATAGAAGTCCAGGTCCCAACCGAAAATATCCGCAAGCCGCATCGCGAGTTCCGGTTTTTCTCCCGCGTCGATTACCGCGTCAAAGAGCGAGCCGTGAATTTCACCTGCTACTCCCGCAACCTGGGTTTCCGACGGTATCGTTTCGATGACCGAGTGGAAATCGCCGGCCTGAGGCGAAATCATCAGGACGCGATCGGTGTCGATCCGATGGCGCACAGCACGGAGCTCGCCCAAAACAGAGCGCCCCACGGCAACTTGATTGCCCGCGCGAAGATGGCGCAAGTTGAAAACAGACTGCGCGGAAGCGATCACCCGGGCGGACGTCACCGGATCGATCCCCAATTCCTGCAATAGCAAGCCGAATGGAAGCCTGGGTGGAATCGCGCGCTCCGTGAACAAAATCACCTGCTGCTGAATTCTTTGCGTTTCCGCGCGCGCGAAGGAAACTTCCGCATCGAACTGACGCTCCGCCGCGAAGCGAACGCGATACGATGCGCCGACGCACACGGCTCCCGCAGTCACTAGCAGCGCCCAGAAAACGATCTTGGTCTTCGTCATCCTCGAACCACTTCCCCCTGAGAGAGCGACAGAATATCGCAGCGCCGGAACGAAGAAGAAGCGAAATGTGCGGCGCTGAATCCCGCGAGTTACTACGTTTCGGATTTCCGGTCGGATGGTATCCTTCAGCTCCATGATCGAACTGCACATCAATTCGCGGCAATTCGCTACTCGGCCGCTCGCCTTACTCCTGTGTCTTGCCTTTTTCTGCGCGCCGGCTCTCGCGCAACAAAAAGTCACGATTCACGTGGATGCAGCGAGCCCCCTGGGACGGCTCAATCCCGTCTGGGGGTACTTCGGCTACGACGAGCCGAATTACACGTACGCGCCACATGGCCGCGAGCTGATTTCGGAGCTGGTTGCGCTCAGCCCTGTGCCGGTTTACCTACGCACGCACAACCTGCTTACAACGGGCGACGGCACTCCGGCGCTGAAGTGGGGATCGACAAACGCATACACCGAAGACTCTTCCGGAAGGCCCGTCTACGACTGGAAGATCGTCGACAAGATTCTCGACACGTACGTGCACTCCGGCGCGAAGCCATTCGTTGAAATCGGCTTCATGCCGGAGGCGCTTTCCGTGAAGCCGCAGCCTTACCAACACACTTGGCCGAAGGGTCCGCTCGACACGGGATGGTCATACCCACCCAAAGAGTACGCAAAGTGGGCCGAACTGGTGCGGCAGCTCGTTGCGCACTGCGCGCAGCGATACGGCGAGGCCGACGTGGCGTCGTGGTATTTCGAAGTCTGGAACGAACCGGACATTTTTTACTGGCACGGAACGCCCGAAGAGTACGACAAGCTCTACGATTTCTCGGCTGACGCTGTGAAGCGCGCGATGCCAACCGCCCGGATCGGCGGGCCCGCTGCTACGGGACCCGCATCGGCGAAGGCCGCCGCTTTTTTTCAGCAATTTCTGGAACACTGCGCGCGTGGAACGAATTTCGCAACGGGCAAAACTGGTGTGCCGCTGGACTTCATCAGCTTCCATGCGAAAGGCTCGCCGAAGCTGGTGGACGGCCACGTGCGGATGGGACTCTCGACCAACTTGAAGAGCGTCGACCGAGGGTTCCAAATCGTCACGTCGTTTCCGCAATTTTCGAAGCTGCCGATCGTTCTCAGCGAATCGGATCCGGATGGCTGCGCCGCGTGTGCGTCTCGGGACTATCCGCAGAACGCGTACCGCAACGGAACCCTCTACCCCGTATATACGGCCGCGGCTATGAGCGGAATCCTCGAACTCGCACGCCAACATGGCGTCAATCTTGCCGGCATGCTCACCTGGGCCTTCGAATTCGAGGGCCAGCCCTATTTCGAGGGCTTCCGGACGCTCGCCACAAACGGAATCGACAAGTCCGAGTTGAATTTCTTTCGCATGGCGGGTCTGATGACCGGCGAGCAACTCAAGACGGAGAGTGACGGCGCCACGCCGCTTGCCACGATTCTCAATTCCGGCGTGCGCGGCAAACCAGACGTCGATACCATTGCCGCCCGCGCGGACCGATCCATCACATTGATGGTGTGGAACTACCACGATGATGACTCGCCGGGGCCTGACGCGCAGGTGACGCTGAATCTCGCCGGAATTCCCGCGTCACTGCGGCGCGTGCTTCTTCGCCACTATCGCATCGACCGCGATCACAGCAACGCGTACACCGCCTGGCTCGCGATGGGTTCGCCGCAAAATCCCACACCCGAGCAGGCGGCACAGCTCAAAGCCGCGGGCCAATTGCAAATGCTCGATTCCCCGCGCTGGATTGAAAATCACGATGGAAAGGCCGAAATCGATTTCACTCTTCCGAGCCAATCAATTTCGCTGCTAGAAATAAGCTGGTAGGAAGTCTTCGCTGCGAGAGCGTTAGTGCGAGCTGCCGGTCACCGCTGTGGAATATTGCGAACTTCGATTGGGATTGGCATCCACGAAATAATTCTGCTGGTACAGACCGCGATAGATGCGTCCCGCAATTTCCGAAGCGTGCGGGCCGCTGGTGATGCGTCCTCCACCGTGGAGCAAAACCACGATCACGATTTTCGGATGCGCGCGGTCGGCATAGGACACGAACCACCCGAGCCTGCCGCCGACACTTTCGTCGTTGCACGTGCCGGTCTTGCCGAGCGCTTGCTCGCCGTAGGGGTCGTAGCTGCGCTTCGCAGTGCCGTACAGCACCGCGGCCAGCATTCCGTCCTGCAGGTCGGGAAGCAAATTGGCGATATCAAGCTGCTGGCGAACGCGCGGCTGGAAATTCTGCTTCTCGTCCGTCGTCCGGGGATACTGCAGGTAGTACAACGTACCGCCGTTGGCAAACGCTGAGATTAACGATGCCAGTTGAAACGGCGTGATGCGAATTCCTTCGCCGAAGCTCGACATCCTCGCAACGCCGCCGAAATACGGCGGCTTCACCGGGAGCGAACCCGGCTGCTCCTCGGGAATGTTGTAGCCGACGCGCTCGCCGAGTCCGATGAGGCTCGCGTACTTGTGCACGGTGTCAAATCCGAGCCGCGTGCCCACCTCTTCGAAATATTTGTTGTTCGAGTGCGCCATCGCCTCGGTGAGGTCCATGTAGCGGCGGCGGCCGACCTTGATCATCGTGTCGCGTGTGATCGCGCCTTCCTGCAACCCGGCTAGCGCAATCACGGGCTTGATCGTCGAGCACGGCTCGAAGCCGGCCCCGAAGGCCATTTTTTGATCGACGATGGTAAGAATCCGGCCATTCGTGGGATCCACCGCCATAACCGAGCCCTTCTCATGCCCCAGCGCCGCGATGGCAAGTTCGCGAATCTGCGGCTCGTCGTACTCGATGGAATCGTCCTTGGCGGGATTGAAGTTGCTCACCACATGCCGCGAGCGATACGACCGGTGCGCCGGCGCCGCGCCGAACGCGACCGCGCCGCAGAGAAGAAGACATAGGAGCGCTATGACATTTATGAAGGCTGGGCTTCGTTTCATTTGCGAGTCTATTGACCTTTGGAGCTGGATTTTCCCGATCGCGGAACTCAGTGTAGTAACTGCTGCACCTTAGCGCAATCAGAAATGCATCTTCATTTTCCAGCCTGGCAAAGGAATCCGCAACTGGCCGGACGGCCAGTTCAGGACGGGGTTTCCAGCATAGACGCAAAACGGTCTTACCCCGCGACAGCGCGCGGAAAATCCGGATCCGCCATCACCTCGGCGGCCTGGGCCAGGTGCCGCTCGCAGTGGGCCGGAATCAAGAGCAGCCATTGGTAACAGTTGAGTTCGCCCAAAATTGGATGTGGAAAGCCGTGTTGCCGCAGTTCTGCTTTTGTGCTGGCAGTGAATTCAAAGGAGCGCCGGCGGACCGCCTCGAACTCTTCTTGTAGCTCATGCACCGGCCACTGGCCAGTGGGCATCAACACGTCGGGGCCTTTGAACCGATCGGCGCGAGTTGCGACTCGACGAACGAGGAACTCGTCTTCGAACGTGCTTTTGGAAGCATTCGGGGCTTGCTGTACCGTCTTCTCAATCATGCCAAGGACTCGGCGTTCGACAATGATGATGTGCTCGAGCGCTTCGGCTACGGACCATCGGTCCGGTGCCGGCTTGTAGTGGAGTTGTTCACGCGAAAGGCTCCGCGCGGTGTGCAGGTAGCGTTCCCGCGTTTTTTCGAGGTACTTCGTCGCGTGCTCGCGTTCGGCAGGCGTCATTGGTTACTCACCCTCGCTGGCAAAAACCACCGCGCCGCCGCTCAGTTCCAAGCAACTCACTGCGTCTCAAACCTGATCGGAAACCTATCGCCCGACGCGGCCCTTCGTAGCGGCAGCCGCCATCGAAACCGGCTTCGGCAACTCCGCTACCGTCTTACTCTCTTCGTCGCGGCCAATCGTCGGCAGACCAAGCGCTTTCCGCAGCTCGTGTTCGATCTTGTCGCGGATCTCGGTGTTTTCCTTCAAGAAAAGCCGCGCGTTCTCGCGGCCCTGACCGATGCGCTCGCCCTTGTACGAGAGCCATGTGCCGGACTTTTCGAGGACGCCCTTCGTCACGCCCAAGTCGAGCAAGTCGCCTTCGCGCGAAACCCCTTCACCATAAATAATGTCGAATTCAGCCTCGCGGAACGGCGCCGCCACCTTGTTCTTCACCACCTTGGCCCGCGTGCGGGACCCTACGACGCGATCGCCTTCCTTGATCGATTGTATGCGCCGGATGTCGATGCGAATCGAAGAATAGAATTTCAGCGCGCGGCCGCCGGTGGTGGTCTCCGGGTTGCCAAACATCACGCCGATCTTTTCGCGAATCTGGTTGATGAAGATCAGGCAGGTCTTCGATTTTGAAACGATTCCCGTCAGCTTGCGCAGCGCCTGCGACATCAGCCGCGCCTGCAAACCCATCTGCGGGTCGCCCATATCGCCTTCGAGTTCGGCCTTCGGCACCAGGGCGGCCACCGAATCCACCACGACGATATCGACGGCGTTCGAGCGGATCAGCTCCTGCGCGATTTCGAGCGCCTGCTCGCCGTTGTCCGGCTGAGACACCAGCAGGTTATCCACATCCACACCAAGCTTGCGGGCATACACCGGGTCGAGCGCGTGCTCCGCATCGATGAACGCGGCCTGCCCTCCCATTTTTTGCGCTTCCGCAATCACGTGAAGCGTCAGCGTCGTCTTGCCACCCGACTCCGGCCCGTAGACCTCAATCACGCGGCCGCGCGGAAAACCTCCCACGCCGAGTGCCGCATCAATCGAGATCGAGCCGGTGGGAATCACGCTGACGGGAACCAGCACGTCCCGGTTCCCCAGGCGCATAATGGAGCCCTTGCCGTAAGCCTTTTCAATTTGAGAGATTGCCAGGTCCAGATTTTTTGTTTTTTCGTCGGTCATGGAGCCACCTCGAGAGGGTTTATTCTATTTCGTTTAGATCCCGTCGCTGCGGGCGGCCCGATTCTACCAGAGTGCGCCGGGCCGCATCCCCGCATTTCCGGTTGGGCATAATAGCATGGGGCGAACAAAAAGCAAAAGGTATTTTTGAGGCTTTTCCGACGGAGAAGCTTTCGGGTACCCAGGTATCCCGCCAGCCAACTAACTTCACTTGGTCCCGCATCCGTTTGGAGTCGCGCATTCGGAATACAATCGGCTAGGGGAGCAGCGTTGCGCCTAATCAATTCAAGGTGGCGGCGGCTTTTGGAACTCGCTGTGTTGGCCGCGTTGGCTCTACGTACTTTTATCGTCCCGCCACCGGCGATGGCGCAGAAAGACGAGGATTCTCGCTCCCCCGCGACCATGCACTATGTCCGCTCTCTCGGCCCTTTCCCCATAAACGGGCGCAATTTCACCGTGAAACTAAACGTGAACTGCTACAAGGAATCGTCGCACATCGGTATGTGCAACGGGGACGACCAGGAGGCCGTGAAATCCATGAAGATCGAGGATGAGGCGGGCAAAACGCGCTTCAACCAGTCCTTTGCGGTTGGCTTCATGCACCAACTCGAAAGGCATGTGGTCGATGCCACGCTCCTCGAAGGCGAGGGCCACCAGGCTCTCGAAATCGTGTACACGAAATTGCCCTCCCACGCGAATTCGGGAGTGACGATCCAACTTTTCGGCCTTCGAAATGGAACTCTGCAACCTCTGAATGAGGACCCGCTCGAGTTCTACGGCCGGCTCGGCGAACTGCCGCCAGGCGAATCAAGAAATTCGAAAAAACTACTCGCAGACGACACGCTGCCAGTCTACGTGCTCACGAACTATTTCTACATCGTGTCTCGCGTTCGCGTGAACTGGAAAGACTTTCGCCTGGAGCAGCAGGAGTCCGGCGAATTCGATGTATTGCACCAACCTCCCTACGAAAGGAAGCCCGACGTCTTGGCCGACGGTTTCGTCCACCTGTATCCGTCGCCAGACACGAGCGCAACTCCGGCTGGCGTGGACGTCACGCCCCAATCGCATGTTCAAGTCTTGAAGGCGAAATTCCGCAAAGGACCGCCCGAAGATCACGACTCCCCAAATGAAATGTGGCTCGAAGTCTCGGTCGACGGCAAAACGGGATGGATCCTCGGGCTCGACGACTACACGGCATTGGGACTCAGTTCCGCGCAGTGAGCGAGTGCAGTTCCCGGGCCAAAAAGTCTGTGTGAGAACTAGGGTTTAGCGACAAGGGCCGTGAAACCTTGGAACCACAGATGAAGCAAAAGGCGCACAACAAGCCCGAACCCGCGTCCGGGCCGACACAAAACATCCGCACGTTCTCAGAACGGCTCAGAAAGCAGACTAGGGCTTTACGGTCACCATCACGACGCCGTGGCTTGGCACCGTAGCCTTGAAGCTACCCGTGAATTTCCCGAGATCCTTTGCCGCCCACAGGTCGCGTACAGACGCCGGAAAATGATCGGGATATCCGAGGTTTTCCCACGCGACCGAGATTTCGGCGTCGCTTGCGCCGCGATTAAACAGCAGCACGGCGCGCGTTCCACCCTTCAACTCTTTCGCCCACACCTCTGAATCGCCGTCCTTCCGCACGCGTCGGCCTTCCATTCCCAGCGGGTCTTGATTGACCGCGATCACTTCGCGATTCGTCAGAATTGCTTTGATCTCAGGCGTCATGTTCGCCAGATCGTTTCCGGCAATCAAGGGAGCAGCGAGCAAACACCAGAAACTGAAATGCGAGCGGTACTCGGTAGTCGTCATGCCACCGTTGCCCACTTCAAGCATGTCGGGGTCATTCCAATGTCCCGGCCCGGCAAACGACTCGAGCCCCACCTGCTCATCCAGGATGTCCAGGACGCCGTTCGAGCAGCAACTGCCGTCGGGCCATTTCTTCTGGCCCGCCCAGTGATCCTGAATGTCTCCCGTGGTGCGCCACAAATTTCCGCCGGCCGTTGCGCCCCACAGCCACGGCTTGTGCGAGCCCCACTCGCACAGGCTGAAGACGATCGGCCGCCCCGTCGCTTTGAGCGCATCGCCCATGGTCGTGTAAGCGGCCTGCGCGTCTTCGGTTCCCGTGTTGCACCAATCGTATTTGAGGTAATCCACGCCCCACGCCGCGTATTGGATCGCATCCTGGTATTCGTGTCCCCTACTTCCCGGACGGCCCGCGCACGTTTTCGTGCCAGCATCGGAATAGATCCCAAACTTCAAGCCCTTCGAATGGACGTAATCGGCCAGCGCCTTGATGCCCGACGGAAATTTCTTCGGGTCCGCGACGATATTCCCGCCGGCGTCGCGGCTCACCTGCCAGCAATCGTCGATGACCACGTACTGGTAGCCCGCGTCCTTCATTCCGCTGTTCACCATGGCGTCCGCCGCCGATTTGATGAGATCCTCGCTCACGTTGCACTGAAACTTGTTCCAACTGTTCCATCCCATCGGTGGCGTCTGCGCCACGCCGTCGTCGGAGGCGTTGGCAGGAATCGCGAGGAGCGCGCTCGCGCACAAAAGTAACAAGATCGAAGTAAGTGCACGACGGAGCTTTTTTATGCGGCTCATTTTATGCAGATCCTTTCGGAGTGCGGCTGAAAGCGGGAGCTTACTACAATCAACGCTGACGGCGTTAATGGCTGGGTGACTTCAGTTCAGAGGGCGGCGCCAGATTTGCTTCGACTGCACCAATCGCGTACATGCGATCCAGTTGCCGTCTGGGGAAACCTTGGGATGCAGGAGATTGGCGGAATCGCGGCTCAGCAATCGCGGCGCGCCTCCGATGTGCGAGACATCGAACAACTGCATCCGTCCGTCTGCAAGCGCGCTGTATACGATGGATTTGCCGTCCGGCATCCAGTCCACGCCATCGTGCGTGGTGCCCTTGTAATCGAGCAGCTTTTCCGCGTGGGAGCCGTCCGGGTGCATGGTCCAGAGCGAGCGATCCTCACCGCCGCGATCATCTTCAACCGCGATTTCCTGGCCATCCGGCGACCACGCCGCCCATGCGGCGCTCCGAATTTCGCTCGGCAGTGGAACTTTCTCCGCCTTTACCGCGTGGCCCGTATCCGGCTGCAACGTGATCACGAAGAGCTTGCCGATGTCGGGCTGCCCATTGCGGTCCCACGAGCCGAAAATCAGCTTGGTTCCGTCCGGCGACCAATACGCCGGCCCTGTTTCCCAGCCGAAATCCGTAAGGCGCATTTCGGGAGCATGAACGTCATCAGCCCGCCGCAAGTAAATATCGTCGGTGCTGTCGCCGACTCCGTATTCAGGCACGGGACTCCGTGAGCGGTGCGAATGAAACGCGACCCATTTCCCATCGGGCGACCAAGCCGGCGGAAAGTCCTCGCCATACCCGGACACAATAATGGAAGGCTGCGATGCGATGTTGCCCTGCTCGTCGATTCCCACTACCGCATCGTCCCAATTCAGCGCCCAATCCGCTAGCCGCATTCCGCCGAAGAAGTAGCTGATTCGCTTGCTGTCCGGACTCCACATCGGCAGTTGCCCGCCGGTTACGATTTCCTTCGTATCACCTCCCACCGCGGGCAGCAGCACAATCGACGCGTGATAGACCGTGCGCGTCCAGTACAGATTGTTTCCCACGACCGTGGGCGCGTTGTTGTCCTGACCCGGCGTGTCTACCACTCGCCGCCGCGCGCCGGTGGCCAGATCGAGTTCGTAGATTTTCAGCCAGCGATCCGCATCCGGCCGGTGACGCGCTTCGTTGTTCGCCGCGCCATCGCTCGCCAGCGAAAGGTATATCTTGCGCCCATCTGGCGAAGTCGCGAGCGACTCGCCCTGTGGGTTTGCGTCGAGATGGTTCGCAATCGCTTTCGCCGCGCCCGTATTCACGTTGATACGAACGAGCGATGATTGGCCGCTGGGCTCAAACAGGAGATCGTAGAAGGTATCGCCGTCGGGCGAAAACGCCATGCCGATCACTCGCCCGGAAACGCCGTAGCCTCGCACTCGTCCATTGAGATTGATGAATACTTCCTGATCGGAGGCGCCGAAGCGGAAATAGGCCACTTCCCTTTCATCCTTGCCGCAAATGGGAAACGCGTCCGCGGGCAAAGACGATAGCAGCACGTCGTCGTTGTGCGGCAGAAACCAGCCGTCTTCCGCGATGCGCTCACCCACAAGAGCAATGCCGTGCGGGCCGCAAAACGCGGCGTTGTCCACGCGGTTCAGGTCCGACATCAGAGTGAAGCGATCGTCCTTGCCGGTTTTCAACGAATAAAGCTGCAGGGCTGGCAACGATCCGGTCCGGTTCACGAGCAACCACCGGCCGTCGGGCGAAATTCTGACGCGCTCCACCGGCCCCTCCCACCACTGATTGTTCGGCAACTCCAAAACGAGGGTGTCTTTTGCGTCCGCCGCGGGTTTGGCAGACGTGTCTTGCGGCTCGGGCGTGGTTTTGATGGGCGTGTCCTGAGCCCCGATCGCTTGGCCAGTGGACGTACCCGTGGGAACAGAAGTCTGCGCCCAAGTCAGCGCCGAAACAGTCAGACCAAGAATGGCAGCGCTGGCGATGATCCATTGCTTCGCCAGGCGCGAGAATCCCTCACTTCGAGGAACGCAGCGACGAGGAATTTCCCACCCCAAGAACCCCATACTGGAGATTTTACTCGGAAAATTCAGGCGTATTTGTAGAAGCCGCGGCCGGATTTCCTTCCAAGCCACCCCGCCGCCACATACTTTCTTAACAGAGGACACGCTCGATATTTCGAATCCCCGAAACCTTTGAAGAGCACGTCGAGAATATCGACGCATACGTCGAGGCCGATGAAATCCGCCAGCTCGAGCGGCCCCATCGGATGGTTCATCCCCGTTTTCATCACCGCGTCGACGGCTTCCGGCGTAGCAACTCCTTCCATCACGCAGAAGGCGGCTTCGTTGATCATCGGCATCAGGACGCGATTCGAGACGAAGCCCGGCGCGTCGTTCACCGCCACCGGTTTCTTCTCGAGCTTTTCGCACAGCGCCATCGTCGTCTGAAACGTCTCATCGCTCGTCGCCAAGCCGCGAATCACTTCCACCAGCGCCATTGCCGGCACGGGATTCATGAAGTGCATGCCGATGAACCGCTCGGGCCGGCTGGTCTGCGCCGCAAGTTGTGTGATTGAGATCGACGACGTGTTGCTCGCCAGAATCGCGCCCGGCCGCAGCACCGCGTCGGCTTCCTTCAACACGCGCACCTTCAGATCGAGCTGTTCCGGCACAGCCTCGACGACGAAATCGGCGGCAGCCAGCTTTGCCGTGTCGGTGGTCGCGTCAATCCGGGCGAGAGTGGCGGGCTTTTCCGCTTCCGCGATTTTCCCCTTCTTCACTTCGCGGTCAAGATTCTTGGTGATGGTTTCAATCCCGCGATCGAGGTATCGCTTTTCCACGTCGCGCAGAATCACGTTGTATCCCGCGCGCGCGAAAACGTGCGCGATCCCGTTCCCCATCGTCCCCGCGCCCAGCACTCCCACCGTTTTGATCGAATCCGCCGTCATCTGGCCACCCGATGTAGCTCAAGCTTGCCCTGAGAAACGAAGTGTCTTCCGAACTCACGAGAGGAGCTATTCAGGAGGTGTCCCCTCAACCACTTCGCGGATGATCTCTCGCGCGCGATCTGCGTCCGCGGCATGAACATCCAACTCTTGCCGATTCCCCGAATCAATGCGCGTTCGAAATTCGATATCGTTAGCCTTCAAGGACTCGCGCAAAAAGCCAGCAAAACCACCGTCCTCGCCTGACCAGACTTCGACAGCCGGGGAGTCTGGCTGCCAGTCGCCTATCGTCAGCAAACCGGGCGAATGTTTGAGCTGAATCGCGTCCTCAAGCCCAATCTTGGCGGAGCTGTCTGTCGTGAACTTACTCTCGACAGTCGAAAGCGTTCGCTTCGCGCGGTTAAGGTCCGATTCGAGCACAAGAACGCGAAACCTTGGTTCGTCGAGAGGCCATCTGTATCGCAGCAAATTACCGCGCATCTCGGAATAGTGTGTGATGGAATCCTCGGAAAGCGTTTCATCGAGCTCCTCGCAGAATCCCGGATGATTTCCCTGCCATAAGACTGCTCTCGGAGACAGTTGCTCCGCTGCCTCTTTGCTTGCGAGCAGGTGCGCGCCGCAATTCGGGCAGTTCACTATCGCTTCCTCAAACTCGGCTTGGCAAAGTGGACAAAACACGAATTTGGGACCGCGCTATGGCCGCTCGACTGCGAGCGCGACGGCATTGCCGCCGCCGAGGCATAGCGCTGCGATTCCACGCTTCAGCCCGCGCCGCTGCAATTCATACAGGAGCGTCACCAGCACGCGCGCGCCCGACGCGCCGATCGGATGCCCCAGCGCGACTGCGCCGCCGTTCACGTTGACCTTCTCGGGATTCAGTTTCAGCACGCGCGTCACAGCAATCGCCGCCACTGCGAACGCCTCATTCAATTCATAGAGGTCGACGTCCTTGTCGCGGTCCCAGCCGGTTTTTGCGAGCAACTTTTCCACCGCCTCCACCGGCGCCATCATCACCCATTTTGGCTCGACGCCGCTCACGGCCTGCGCGACGATTCGCGCCATGGGCTTCTTGCCCAGGCGAGCCGCGTTCTCCTCGCTCGTTACCACCACAGCCGCCGCGCCGTCATTCGTTCCCGGCGCGTTCCCTGCCGTCACGGTGCCGTCCTTCTTGAAGGCCGGCTTGAGCTTCGCCAGCGCCTCCATCGACGTATCTTCGCGCGGCGATTCGTCTGTCTTGATCAGCACCGGCTCGCCCTTCTTCTGCGGAATTTCCACCGGCACGATCTGCTCGCCGAAAAAGCACGACTTGATTGCGCGCAACGCCTTCTGGTGGCTCGCCACCGCAAACTGATCCTGCTCCTGCCGCGAAATTCCGTATTTTTCCGCGACCAGCTCCGCTGTCTGCCCCATGTGATAATTCTCGTAGGCGTCCCACAAGCCGTCGGTGATCATCGAATCGTAGATTTCCTGGTTGCCCAGCCGGAAGCCCGTCCGCGCGCCCTTCAGCAGATACGGGCAATTCGACATCGACTCCATCCCGCCCGCCACGACAATTTCCGATTCGCCCAGCGTGACCGCCTGCGCCGCCAGCCCCACGGCCTTCAATCCCGATCCGCACACTTTGTTGATCGTCATCGCCGCCACGCGCGGATCAAGCCCGCCGCGCAACGCCGCTTGCCGCGCCGGATTCTGTCCCAGCCCTGCCTGCACCACGTTACCCAGGATCGCTTCGTCCACCAGCTTCGGCTCAATCCCCGCGCGCCGCACAACCTCCGCCACCACTTTCGCCCCGAGTTCCGTCGCGGAAAGCGGCGAAAGCCCGCCCATGAATTTCCCAATCGGCGTCCGCACCGCGCTCAATATGACAGGCCGCTGCATGAAGCTTCTCCCTCGACGGGAACAAAATCGCCGGAAATGCCAGTATAGGCGCGGCCCGCAACCCGGTCAATTCGCCGCCACATGCGCGCGCCGGCGTTTGCCGCCGTGATAACCTCTCCGCATGATGTTCACCAAGCGCCTTCGCGAAGGAGTTCGCCGCGGCGAAATCACTTGCAGCGTCCGGATCTGGACGCGTCCCCACGTCCGAGTAGGCGGGCGATACCCCATGGGAGATGGTTCGATCGAGGTGGACTCGATCGAGCCGATCGGATTCCCGGACATCACGCCCGAGCTCGCGCGCGAGTCGGGGTTCCTTGGCGTCCTGGATCTCCTCAAGGTGGCGAAGCACGGTAAAGGCGAGAATATTTACCTGATTCGGTTCCACTACTTGCGGTTTCGGGCCAAGCGAGCCGGCCGGCGGGAGTCTCCCCACCGCCGCGTTATCAAGACCTAAAGGTTGGCCCGTCGTGTCCGTTGAAATCGACGGTCCGTTCGCTCTCGGTTATGATATGAAAGGCCGCGAATTAATTCTCCTCTGACTCCATGGAACAGAAACCTCCTCAACAATCTCCTGAACTTCGCCACGAACTCAGCGCGGGACAAATGGCGATGGTGGCGATCGGCGGCTCGATCGGCACCGGCCTGCTCTTGGGATCGGGCGCGGCTGTGCAGATTGCGGGACCGGCAATCATCTTGTCCTACATTATTGGCGCGCTGATCGCTTTCACTGTGACGATGGCGCTGGGCGAGATGTCGAGCCTGCATCCGGCCGCGGGCTCTTTCGGCGTCTATGCCGACAAGTATCTCAACCCCTGGGCGGGTTTCGTTTCGCGCTACGGATACTGGTTTTCGCTGATGATTGCGATCAGCGCCGAGCTGGTGGCGTCCGCTACCTACATGCGGTACTGGTTTCCGCATGTTCCGGCGACGGTTTGGTTCGCGGGATTCGCGGCGCTGCTGCTGTTCATTAATTTGCGGACGGTGCACGCCTTTGGCAGCTTTGAATACTGGTTCGCGATGATCAAGGTGGTGGTGATTGCCGCATTCATCCTGATCGGGGCGGGATTGCTGCTGGGAGGGAAGGCTTCGCCGCACTACACGGCTGACGGCGGGTTCTTGCCGCGCGGGGCGACGGGGCCGTTGCTGGCCGTGTCGTTCGTTCTCTTCAACTACCTGGGAACCGAGATGGTGGCGATCTCGTCGGGCGAGGCGCGCTCGACTAAAGATATCGTGCGCGCGACCTACATCGCATTTGGCGTGCTGACGTTCGTCTATGTGTGCGCGACTGCGGTCTTGGTGGGCGTGGTGCCGTGGAACCTGGTCGGCGTGGGGCAAAGTCCTTTCGTGACTGTGTTCGAGGTCGCGCACGTGCCTGCGATTTCGCACGTGATCAACTTTGTGGTGCTGACGGCGGCGCTCTCCGGGGCGAACGCGAGCCTGTATGTGACCTCCCGGATGCTGTACTCGCTGGCCGAGTCCGGATACGCGCCCGTAAGACTCGCCGAGTTATCGGCGAATGGCTCGCCGCGCAAGGCCCTACTGGTGACGGCGTCGGGAATCCTGATTGCGCTTGTCGTTCAGTACATCGCGCCGCAGAATGCCTTCCTCTACATGATTGGGGCGTCGTTGGTGGGCGGAATGCTGGCCTGGTGCATCGCGCTGGCTTCGCACGTGGCCATGCGGAAAAGAATGTCACCGCAGGAAGTGGCGGCGCTGCCGATGCGCGCTCCGGGCGGAGCGGCCGCGTCGATGATCGCGTTCGCGGCGATTGTGGTGGTCGTAATATGTACGTGGTGGGCGCCGCAGGCTCGCATCACGATTGTGACTGCAGGCCCCTATCTGCTGCTTTTAAGCGTCTTCTATCTGATGATGAAGAAAAGGCGCTCGCGGAATAAGATAGCATCATGACTGACCCTCTCCTGCGCTGTCGCTCCGAGTTTCCAATCCTCGAGAAAACCACCTATCTCATCAGCAATTCGCTCGGCGCGATGCCGCGCGGAGTTTTCGACGCTCTCAACAACTATGCCTCGATCTGGGCCGAGCGTGGTGTGCGCGCGTGGGAGGAAAAGTGGTGGATGCTCGCGCGGGAGGTAGGTAACGAAATCGGGGCGCTGATGAACGCGCCGACCGACTCGGTGGCCGTGCTCGGCAACGTCACGCAGTGTCAAGCAGTGGTTGCTTCCTGCTTCGATTTCACCGGGAAGCGCAACAAGATCGTCTACTCGGACCTGAATTTCCCGTCCGTGATGTATTTCTGGGAAGCGCAGCGGTCGCGCGGCGCGCGCGTCCACATGGTGAAG
>Ga0073928_10002092_pt1 | contig 35802 bp, 31 predicted proteins | sample PaiPotPPA55metaG_FD_76969 | JGI IMG/M metagenome (GOLD analysis project Ga0073928, IMG submission 76969) | Iron sulfur acid spring bacterial and archeal communities from Banff, Canada, to study Microbial Dark Matter (Phase II) - Paint Pots PPA... ... | reverse complement strand
TAGCCGTATTCTTGATATACGGCTGGCCCACCGGATGGCGGTCGACCGGCGGAACAGCGTACGACTGGCGTCCTGAGCTGACGCCCCAGTTACCCCATGGAATATTGCCTGCCGAGGCGACGGCCGGGTCAACCGGTACACCCCGGTGCACCAGCGCGTTGATCAATGCCTTGTAGAACAGGGACAAGGCCAGGGTGACCCGGTAGTCGTCGGAGAAACCGTCGTCAGGCAGTTTTGCCCGAAACGACGCCCATTTCTCCAGCTCTTGCCTGACTTCCCGCTCCAGTATGGCCAGGCTTTCCGTGAGGTCCTCTGTCGTCAGCGGCCGGCCCAGGCCATTCAGGAATGCTTCCGTCCGTCCGGCCGGCCACGGCGCATCCGAAATTCCGCCGAATACAAGGCTTGCCGTCTGGATATAGCTATTGGAAGGTTCTCCGCCTGCCGTTGCCCACACCGTGTCGCTAGTCATATTGACGATAGCGTGAGCGTTCACCTCTCTCAGTGCGGTCTTTTGAGAAAGGACAATCTGATTGGCCCTTTCAAGCGGAATCCGGTACGACACGATCAACGTGGCTTCGCCGGCCTTCCCGCCGAGGCCCTGGAAGAATGTGATCGCCTCTTTCACGGACATCACATAGGTCGTGGTGCTGGACGGCGGGTCGATAGGAGATGGCCGTAGCATGACGAAGGTAATTTCCGCACCGATCGCGGCTAGTACCGTCAGCGTGTCGGAGGGGAACGGCTCACCGCCGTATCCCGGATGTGCCTCGTCCCGCGGGAAGAGGTGTTTCATCACCAACATCGTATTGCCGCCCAAGGTTGCGGCATTGCGGACGATGCGGCCTCCGGTCCTGCGGGCCATGCAATGCAATGCAGCCAGGGGACTGACCGCGGACTGGTCATATTCCGCCATCACCGTGTCGAGAAGAGCGATCAGGTCGCTGAAGGTAATGCCTGCGCTGACCGTCAGCCATTCGGCATCCACGCTGTGCGGCCGGTTTAATTCCGGTACCCGGTGCACATCAATAGATGCACGCGACTCAAGACATTCGTCCTTGTAGATGCCGACTGACGTGTGGCCGTTGACGAACTGGTAGGGAATCGTCTGGGCCTGGCACTGGAAGGCATACTCGAACGCTTCGTTCCACGAGGTCGCCGTGTACCACTGCTTGCCCGTGTGATGAGGCCCGCCAGGCCCGCCGATTATCACCGGCCGCGGCACCGCCCGGGCCGCCTCCGGAAACGCAATCGCGACGCTGGCCGCCGGCGCTTGCTCGGTCTGGCCGCGCTCCAGCAGGCACTTCATCCGCTCCTTCTCGTCCTCGCGGGTGTAGTCGCATGCGAAGGTCTTCATGCCGGTCAGGATCGGACGATAGCCCGTACACCGGCAGATATTTCCATCGAAGATATCTTCGATCTGCTGCTTGGTCGGATGCGGGTTATTGACGATGAATTCGGACATGTTCATCACGAACCCGACCGTGCAGTAGCCGCACTGACTGCCATTGTTTGCCGCCAGCCGCTGCGCGACAGGATTGATGCCGGGCAGGTTGCCGGTGGCGTGCAGATCCGCGTCGCCAGGGTCGGGCAGGCTGGCCATGGACGAAAAATCCGCTGACTTCGTTGTACCGGATGCGATGCTCGTCATGCGCGATCGTGTTGCGGCTTGCCGCACCGCCGGCGGTGGCGTCCAGTCGAGCGGGGCGAAGCCCGAAGTCGGCGCGTGCATGGGATAGCGTGCGGGCAACACGCCAGATGTTCCCGTACCTTCCACTGTCGTGACGACGAGCCCGCTCAGCGCACATACTGGCCGAAGACAGGCGTTGATGGCGCGGTGTTCCTCGCGGTTGTCCTTCCAACTGGACAAGATCACGGTACACGAGCCACATCCGCCTTGTCCGCACGCCTTCTTGGGTCCGGCGAGACCGATATCGGAGGACCGCAGAAAGTCGATCAACAGGAAATCCGGACTGGGATTTTCGATGCTGACGGACTCTCCGTTCAGAAAAAAGTCCACACGATTGACGTATTGGGTTTCACCACTCATATGAAGCCTTCCGCAGGTTTATTTTTAAGCCCTCTTCATGGTAGTGCCGCTTATTTTCGGCATCTGATTTATAAATTCGACCGGAGATAAACCGGTTATGCGCCGGCCATGCGTTGAGGCCCGCAACACGCCTTTGTGTTCAGAAGCTTTGAGTCATACCAATCCGGACGTCGACCTGCTTGTTTGTTGTGGACGGGGAAAATGCGTAGCCAATAGCGGCACGCGTACCCGAGTTAGCAAGCAAATAATCCGCGCCGGCGTAAACCGAGGTGCGTTTGGAAAACAAATAATTAATGCCGGTCGAAAACCGGCTCCATCTTGATTCTTCAAACCGCGTGCGTTGATAATCGACAATGCCGAATATATCAGGTGCGAAATAGTATTGCGTGCCGCCCTGGTAAACTTGCATGGTCGAACTGGTTCCGTATCCCTTGACGTTGATATTGTTATAAAGAACATTCAACTGCAGGTTGCCAATTACGTAAAGGGCACCGGCGCCGAAAACTCCTTTGCTGTCGACCTGCATGCCGTTCGGGAAAAGGTCGGTGGCAACGCCTGTCGCAGGATTGATAGTGGCGACTGTCTTGCCCAAAAACGTTGTTACGCCCAACTGGGCATAGGGATCGAACCCCTGTCTGCCAGTCGGGTTATTGATTTTTGTATAGACAATTGCAGTGCGGAATGCGCTGCTTTTAAAGATGCCGCCGACGCTCCAGGCGCTACCTTGATGAAAATTACCCGCGACATTACCAAATTCATACATGACGCCAAATCTGGCGCCACCAAAATCGGCACTCGAAAACTTGACTGCATTACTGAGCCGATCTGCCCCTGAGTACCCGTCGAAGTCTCCCTGGTGGCTGCTATATCCCGTCCCTTCGGATGCGAGATTGAATCCACCCAGATTCAGATAATCCCATACGAAATCGTATTGATTACCCAAAGTAAATGCGCCCCATTTGCTGTTCAATCCAACAAAAGCCTGTCGCCCGAACAGTGCGCCATTTTGAAAAGCTTTCCCGGTTCCCAATGAGAAGCCATTCTCAAGAGTGAATATTGCACTCAAGCCGCCGCCTAAATCTTCGACCCCTTTGAATCCCCACCGGTTACCGTACCAGATGCCGTCTTCAAACCGATAGGCACTGCTTCCGGCATAATTCGATACGTAGGTTATCCCGGCGTCGAGCCGGCCGTACAGTGTTACGCTACTTTGTGCCTGTACGAAGAGTGGGACCAGCGATGCGGCTATGGCGCCAAGCAAGTGAACCACTTTTTTATTATACATATCTTCCCAGTTTTAAAAAACTAATTGATCTTATGGCAATAAGGGCTGCTTGGCGTCCGGGCCAGTGGGTCGATGCCAGATCTTTTGATAAAAAAATTGGTGTTGCAAGTACAAAATTTATGTGAATGTGCCCACAAAATCAGAACACCCAATAGGGAAAAGGCTCTCAAGGGAATCGGGTAGGGTGGACTAATTTTAGCAACATACACAGGCAAAATTTGATCTTGTGGTGGGCGAGTTTAGATGTTTTCATTGCAGCTAATAGAACATGTCGCTGTTCGGCGACCTGTTTTTCTTACATTTGGGGATGACGACCTGATGCATTGCCGATTCAGCTTGCCGAGACGAAAGCTTGTACTGGGGTCCATAGCGACACTCGGCGTTGCGGCGACGGGTTCTCTTGCGACCGTCCAGGCTCTGGGTGCGGAGGATGGGCTTATCAATCTGCAACTAGGCTATATAGCCGGCGCCGATCAGATTGCCGAGGTAACGGCGCGGGCCATGGGGTATTTCAAGGATGAAGGACTGACGCTGGCGATCCAGCCAGGCGGCCCGAGTGTTGACGGCCTCGCCGTCGTGGCGTCCGGCCGGTTTGAAGTAGGGGAGATCTCGTCCAGCCCGTCGATCATGCTGGCAACGTCTCAAGGTATTCCAATCCAGTCTTTCGCGGCGGGTCTTCAGCGGCACCCGTACGGTTATTTCTCTCTCAAGAAGAACCCCGTGCATACACCGCAGGACTTCATCGGCAAGCGCGTGGGTGTGGCGCCGACCGGCGTGATCTTGCTACGCCTGCTGCTGGCCAAGAACAAGATCCCGGAAAGCCAGGTGACGATCGTCCCGATTGGCGGCGACATGTCGCCATTGCTGACCGGGCGAGTGGATGTGGTGACAGGCTGGCTCTCGAACACGTCCGCGCTGAGGGCGTTGGGCGACGAACGAGTCGGCCTGACGTTATGGGACGCAGGCGTGCATCTGTATGCGTGGCCGTACTACGCGACCCAATCGACGCTCCAGACCCGTCCGGATCTTCTCGTGCGGTTTCTGCGGGCAACTGCTCGCGGCTGGCATGTCTGCAGGACGCAGCCGGATCGCGCCGTTGACTACTTGATGAAAGATTATCCGCAGCTGAACCGCGAGGACGAACGGGCGGCGCTGGCTATCAAGCTGCAGTGCGCGCTGGACGACGAAACGGCGGCGAACGGCTGGGGCACGATGAGCACCGACCGCTGGCAGCAGCAGATCACGCAGTTTGCGCAGCTGGGTCAGTTTTCCGGGCACGTACCCGCGGTGAACGAAGTCATGACAACGGCCATCCTCGACAAGACCCGGTCAGTCCGGATGGCCGTATGAACGCGGATACCGACATGACCGCAGCCCACTCTCCGGCGCGCGAATTGCGCGGCGCCGGCGACGCGGTCGCCGGACATGCGATCAGTTGCCGCGACATTGTCGTTCGTTTTTTTTCCGAGCGCCGCAGCGTGACGGCAATTTCCGGGCTGTCGCTGGATGTGCGGGAGGGCGAATTCCTGACGCTGCTCGGTCCTTCCGGGTGCGGCAAGTCGACCTTCCTTCGGGTTGTAGCCGATCTTCTGTCGCCCAGCAGCGGTTCGATCACGGTTCTCGGCGACAAGCCTTCGCGCGCCCGCGCCAACGGCGACGTTGCATTTGTCTTCCAGGATGCGGCCTTGATGCCGTGGCGAACCGTGCTGCAGAACATCGAGCTGCCGCTCGAGATCGCCGGCAAAAGCCCGCGCAAGCATCGCGCCAGAACCATGGAGCTACTGGATCTCGTTGGGCTGAGCGGATCGGAAAACGCCTACCCGAATGAACTGTCCGGCGGAATGCGGCAGCGGGTTTCCATTGCGCGCGCGTTGATAGGCAATCCCAGGGTCTTGCTGATGGACGAGCCTTTCGGCGCGCTCGACGAGATTGTGCGAGATCGTCTGAACGACGAGATCCGCAGGATATGGAAGGAAACAAAGCTGACGATCCTGTTCGTGACCCATAGTATTTATGAGGCGGCTTATCTCGGTGACCGTGTGCTCGTCCTGAGCGCCAATCCCGGGCGCGTGCGCGACATCGTCCCCGTTCCGCTGCCCTATGAACGCACGCTTGAAGCACGGGAAACGCCCGAGTTCGTGTCGCTTGCCGCCAGGTTGCGCAGAACGCTGGAGACCTGCTGATGGACGCCTACTCGACTCCCATGAATGCGCCGGCGGCCTCTCTTGCGATCGACGAAGCGCGCTACCTTGCGGAGCAGCGCCGGCTCGCGCTTCAGCGGCGCATGCTGCCTGTGCTTGGCATCGTGGGCCTGCTGATTGCGTGGTGGGCCGTTATCGCCGGCTTCAACATCAAGCCTTTTATCGCGCCGTCGCCCATGCTGGTGATGCAAACCATCATCCAGAAAAGCGACCTGCTGCTGCAGAACCTCGGCGTGACTGCACTGGAAGCACTGTTCGGGTTCATCCTCGGAAACCTCGCGGCGATCCTTGTGGCGTCCGTGTTCGTGCACAGCAAGATTCTCCAGTGGATCTTCCTGCCGATCGCGGTCGCGATCAATGCGATTCCTGTCGTAGCCAAGGCACCTATTCTTGTGTTGATCATGGGCAACGGCATGGCGCCGAAAATCACGATCGCCGCCATGGTGTGCTTCTTCCCGACGCTGATCAACACGGTGCGCGGGCTGGAGGCGGTGAATCCGCAGATCATGGATCTGATGCGCATCCTGTCGGCAACGCGTACGCAGATCTATTTCAAACTCCGCCTGTTCAGCGCGCTGCCGTATCTGTTTTCCGCGTTGCGGATAGCCGCTTCGATGTGCGTGATCGGCGCCATCATAGGCGAGTGGATCGGGTCGACCCAGGGTATCGGCGCCCAGATCATCCAGGCTACCTACAACTATGACTCGCCGTTGTTATATGCGGCCATTGTCATGAGCGCTTTTTTATCGGGTCTCTTCTATGTGGTGATCGCGCTGCTGGAAAAGCGGGTCGTGAAGTGGTCCGCGTCGCACTGAAGCGGCTAATTCGTTGATACAGGCAGCAAGGGAAAAAATGACTTTTAATAATTTTCTGCATGAACCGGCTCGCGACACGAAGATCGTTGCCAAAGCCGACGTGGTGGTCGTCGGCGGTGGCCCCGCAGGCGTGGCCGCGGCTTTGGCGGCGGCGCGCAATGGTGCGCAGACGATTCTCCTTGAACGCTATAACCATCTTGGCGGCCTGGCATCCGGCGGCATGGTGCTGATACTGGACGACATGTGGGACGCGAGCCAACACGAAATTTCAGTGCGGGGCACGTGCCTGCAATTCATTGAGCGGCTGTCGCACCGGGGCCTGGCTGTGTATCCGAAATCGACCGAGTGGCGCCAGAGCGAAGAGGCGTACCGGAAGTGGGCTCGCTGGGGCACGTTCGACTTTCATAGCCACCAGAAGCCGCGTCCGGTTTGCTTCGCGGTGGCGTTCGATCCCGATGGCTGGAAACGTGTGTCGCTCGAGCTCGTCAAGGAGACCGGGGTTCAACTGCGCCTGCATTCGTGGTTCTCAAGCACGATCGTCGAAGACGGTGTCGTCAAAGGCGTTGTGTGCGAGACCAAGAACGGACGTGAAGCCATTCTCGGAGACGTCGTGATCGACGCCACGGGCGACCTCGATGTCGCCGCGTCGGCAGGTGCGCCCTACATTGGCGGCAGCTACATCATGACGACCGTTTTCCGGATCGGCGGCGTGGATACCGACACCGCCGAGCGGTTCGAATTCGAAGACCCGGTGGCTTACGCCGCGCTGGACCGGACGATCAAGCAGATGTTGGGCGGCGCGTGGGCCTACTGGTGGCTCAAGACGCCACTGAAGGGCATAGTCTGGTGCAACTGCCCGCACTTGCCCGGCTATAACGGGATCGAGGTCGAAGACCTGACCAAGGTGGAAATGCTCGGGCGCGAGATCGTTCACGAAGTGCATGAATTTGCGAAAAAGAACTTCCCGGGTTTTCAGTCGAGCTATGTGGTGGACTTCGCCTCTCAGACCGGTGTCCGGCAAACGCGGCTGTTGCAGGGCGAGTATGTGATGACAAAGGACGACATCATGAAGCGGGTCCGTTTTCCGGACGCAATCGCGCGCGGACGTGACTACTACTATCCGTATCGCTCGCTGCTGCCGAAGAAAGTCGACAACCTGCTGATCGCGGGCCGCCATTACTCCTCGACCTCCCAGGCGCAAAAAATGTCGCGTGAAATTCCGCCCTGCATGGCAATGGGCGAAGCCGCAGGGGTCGCCGCGGTGCAGGCGCTCAACGCGGGCAAGAAGGTTCGCGATATCGACGTCGGTCTGCTGCAACGAACCTTGCGCGCACAGGGCGCGGATCCGGGGGACCAGATGAGTCCCAACGCTGACATTCCCGCACTGGCCGAAGGCGCCATGATCGAGGTGGCCGCATGAGTTCGGTTTCGTTCAAGTCGTCTGTGTCTGAACTCCCGCTGTCGGGAATCAAGGTTGTCGAATTCACGCAAGTGATGATGGGCCCCGTGTGCACCCAAATGCTGGCCGACTACGGTGCGGACGTGATCAAGATCGAGCGGCAAGCTGAAGGAGATCTGAGCCGCTCGACGTTCCGGCCGCTCGCCGGTGCGGATAACCCGGTCTTCTGCAGCCTGAACCGCAACAAGCGGAGCGTGGTGCTCAATTTGCGCGACCCGGCACAGCTGGAAGCGGTCAAGAAACTCATTGCTGGGGCGGACGTCGTGACCAGTAATTTTCGCGCCGGGGTGATGGAGCGTATGGGCCTCGGCTATGAGGAATGCAGAAAGCTTAACGAGCGGATCATCTTTGCCGTCGGAACCGGCTTTGGCGAAACGGGGCCCTATAGCGCGAAGGGCGGGCAGGATGTGTTGGCGCAGGCAATGTCGGGTGTCATGGCCCGGCGATCGGACGAGTCGGTGCCGCTGAACATCTATCCGACCACGCTTGCAGACTACTCGGCCGGTATGCACATGGTGCAGGGCATTTTGCTCGCGCTGCTGCATCGCGACAGGACCGGGACCGGCCAGAAAATATCCGTGTCGCTGTATGACTCAATGCTTGCCATCCAGATGCAGGAGGCGGCAATGCTGATGATGGAGGGGTCCGAACTGAACTGGGCCGCGATGCCGCTGTCGTCGGTATTTCACGCGAAGGACGCAGCGTTCGTGCTCGTGGGTGCGTTCAAGTCGAACCCGTTGCGCGATATCTGCGATGTGCTTGGAATAGACGACCTGTCGACTGATCCGCGCTACTGCAATCTCGGGCAGCAATTGCTGCACAAGGCTGAACTTCGCAGCATCCTGGCCGAGGGATTTCGCCGCGAGACACGCGATCACTGGCTTCGCCTGCTGGAAGAAAAGGACCTGCTGTGCGCCCCTGTGAAGCATCTGCGCGAGGTGCTGGACGACGAACAGACGCATCACAACCAGATGATTTTGCAAGGGCAGGGAATAGGGCGGGAGTTGAAGCTGATCGGCAGCCCGATCCGGATGTCGGCGTCACCGGTTGAACTGCGCCGGCCACCGCCTTCTCTCGGACAGCACACCGCCGAGGTATTTGGCGACGACTTCGTCAAATGACAGGTGACATTCAATGGGCGTAACTCTGGAAGTGAACGGCGGTGTTGCACGGGTCACGATTTCCCGGCCCGAGGTGCTTAACGCACTCGACTCCGCCGCGCAGCAGGAACTGGAAGATATCTGGCAACGGATCGAACGGGACCCGGACGTCCGCGTGGTTGTGCTGACAGGCGCCGGCGAGCGCGCGTTCTGCAGCGGCGCGGATATAAAAGCGGCCGGTTCCAGCGGGCTCGATTACTGGGCGCATCCGCTGCCAAAAGGTTTCGGCGGATTGCCGCTACGCGATACATTGAACGTGCCGGTCATCGCGCGCGTCAACGGGTATGCGCTTGGCGGCGGACTGGAACTGATGCTCGGCTGCGATATCGCCGTTGCGTGCTACGAAGCCACGTTCGCGCTGCCGGAGCCGAAAGTGGGCAGGATGCCGCTCGACGGCGGCATGACGCTGCTCGCGCGCCAGATTCCCTACCGTCATGCAATGGGCATGCTGCTGACCGGACGACACGTCAAGGCGACCGAAGCGTTCGAGATGGGACTCGTCAACGAGGTCGTGCCGCGCGCGGATCTCGATGTGGCGGTCGAGCGCTGGATCTGCGAGATCTTGTCCTGTGCGCCGTTGTCGTTGCGCGCGATAAAGGCTTTCGTGCGCTCGACGCAGGGAATGTCGCCATCCGCCGCGCAGGGCATGCGCTTGCCCGCGCTGGTCACCGCGCTGGAATCGGAAGATGCGCTGGAAGGTGTCCTGGCCTTCAAGGAGCATCGTAAGCCCGTGTGGAGGGGGCTCTGATGGCACATGTCATGACCGAGGCTTGAAAAAAATGAGCGGATCAATTCGGAGTTCTTCGGGCCTGCGGTAACAGCGCCTGGCAGTCCCCGGAAGTCCGCAGCTATACGAGACAGTAATACGGGTAACGAGGTCGAGATTCCCATGCATGCCAGCGTTTTGAAATATTTTACTGAAGTTGCCAGGTGCGGTTCGATGCGCAAGGCGGCGCAACATTTGTTCGTTGCTCCGAGCGCTATCAACCGGCAGATACGGAACCTCGAAGATGAACTGGCGGTTGAGCTGTTCGACCGCCTGCCGAGCGGGCTGAAGCTGACGCCCGCCGGCGAACGGTTGCTCAAGCATATCCGCGAGACGCTGGATGGTTTTCATGCGATGCGTGCGGAGTTCGACGCCATGAAAGGCGAGCGAACCGGCCATATTTCCGTTATTGCAATGGACTCGGCCATGGAGAAACTGTTGCCGGCGGCTATCGACGATTTTGGCGAGTCGTTTCCCGCCGTGACCTACGCGATCCAGTACGCATCGTTGTCCAAGGTGGCGGAGCGAGTGGCGTCGGGGCAATTCGACATAGGCATCAGCTTTTGCCAGAAAGCGCCTGCCGGAACCCGGATCGCCGCCACCGCGAGTTTCCCCAGCGGCGCTGTGCTGTCGGCTGCTCATCCGCTGGCAAAGAAAGAGCAGGTGACGTTCGAGGAATGTCGTGAATACCCCATTTTTCAGACGGGTGTAGGCGATGAATTACCGAGCCCGTTGTCGCTCGAGTACTCCCGCCACTGGGAGGAAACGAAGGTCCATATGCAGTCCAACTCGATCCGTGTGATCAAGTCCATGGTCGTTCGGGGACGGGGAGTCGGGTTTTTTACCAAGCTGGGTTTCATCGACGAAATTGATCGGGGGGAGGTTGTCTGGCGGCCCATTGCAGGGGTGTCGGACAACACGCCGCCTGTGGCAATCCTGGTTCCCAGCCCGAAGGAACTATCGCCAATTGGCGAGGAATATTTGAACTGTCTCATTCGTTTCTTCAAGCAATTCGAGGCTATGACGCAAGGCGGTCATTAACTACTACAGGGCGCAGTACAGAGCCTGAGAGAAAAGAGTGTCGTGATCGTGGAGAAGGGAGCTGGCGCCGGCATCGGCGCTGCGACCGCCCTGGGGTCCGGCCATGCAGCAGCATGCGTGGCTGTGCGGGATGGCAGCAACGCGGAAGAGGCCGATAAGTAGTCCAGATGATCTGAGAGCCCGGCAGCCCTGCCAGGCCATTTCACGCAGACGCAGGCGGGATCATCGAAGTCCACAGGCCCATGTCGGAGGTGCGTGCAGCCTTCGGCCAGATTGATTTGCTGATCAACAACGCCGGTGGTTCGGTAAGGCACTCGCCGATCGTGGATGCGAGTGACGATGACATCGACGCCGTGTTCGCCTCAACGCCCGCTTGGTCATTTCAGCGGCATTTGATGGCGGTGTTCGCTTTAACTAACCGGTATGACTTTCATGGCTGCTTCTTCCCGACTTCCCAGGCATCTGTTTAGCGTTGGCAATCCTCTGACGCTCGAACTTCGTTCGCTCCTGGACACGCGCGGCTGGACCGTCAAAGCGCTGGAACTGGATCGTGAACCGGGCGATTTTTCATCGCAACCCAGTGGCGGATTGCTTGATTTCTCAGCGCAAGGCGTGCTGAGAAATCTGCGTCTGGCCGAAACATGGCTATCGGTAAAGACCATGGGATGGGTGGCGCTCGTGTCGCCCGAGCAGCTTGAAGATCCGACCATCAGACGCCTCGTCCGCGATTTCTGTTTTGACTATGTGACGATCCCGGCATCGGGCGAGCGCATCCTGAATGCGCTGGGCCATGCTTACGGAATGGTGGCGCTGCATGACAGCGCCGCACGCGACGCTCGTCATGGTAAAGACGATGGCGTCACGGAGGGCGAGATGATCGGCTCGTGCGACGCGATGCTTGGGCTCTTTCGTGCGATCCGCAAGGTGGCGGCGACTGACGCCCCGGTGTTTATCTCCGGTGAATCGGGAACGGGCAAGGAACTGACGGCCACGGCCATTCACGCGCGTTCGGCGCGGCGTGACGAGCCGTTTGTTGCGATCAATTGCGGGGCAATTCCCCCGCATCTCTTGCAGTCCGAGTTGTTCGGGTACGAACGCGGCGCCTTCACCGGAGCGAACCAGCGCAAGATCGGCCGCGTGGAGGCGGCGAATGGCGGCACGTTGTTCCTCGATGAAATTGGTGATTTGCCGCTCGAGAGTCAGGCAAGCCTGTTGCGTTTCCTGCAGGAACGAAAGGTCGAGAGGCTGGGTGGTCACGGTTCTACGCCGGTAGACGTGCGAATTGTCTCGGCGACCCACGTCGACATGCAGGCTGCGATGACCGAAGGCCGGTTTCGTGCTGACCTGTATCACCGCTTGTGCGTACTGCAAATCGATGAGCCACCGTTGCGTGAGCGTGGCAAGGATATCGAAGTGCTGGCGAGGCATATGCTCGATCGCTTCGAAAAGGATGCAAACCGGCGCTTGCGAGGGTTTGCCCCCGATGCGATTGCTGCAATTCATAACTATCGCTGGCCGGGCAACGTGCGTGAGCTGATCAACCGCGTGCGGCGCGCGATCGTGATGGCCGAAGGGCGGCTGATCGGTGCGCGCGACCTGGAACTTGGCGAGTTTGCGGACCACATTCCCATGTCGCTTGCGCAGGCTCGGGAAGTGGGAGAAAGGCAGGCGATCGAAATGACGCTGCTGAGGAATCGCGGGCGCGTGGGCGAGGCGGCACGGGACCTTGGTGTGTCCCGCGTCACCTTGTACCGGATCTTGTCTGCCTACAGCATGCGCAATGAAGAGCCATCGCGAAGCATGGGTCTGGACTAGTGCACGACTAGCTCCTTGCGTTGCGCTGCCAATGAATGCCTTCAGTGCGACTTCAATGCGCGTTGCGGGCCGTGTCAACCCAGCCGTCGAACTGCGTCTTGTTCGCGGCCAGCCACTGATCCGCAAGGGTCGAGACGACTGTTGTTGCACCGTTGCCCTTGCTGATCGCAAGTTCCCAGGCCGACCATGTCGCCGATGGAAAGCGGATCTGCTCGACGAGCTTCTTGACGGCCGGATTGGCCGCGATGAATGCCTTGTTCGCGACGGCGCCATAGTTCCAGGATGCCATGGCCATACGGCACGGATTGGCGCCGCCCGCACACCCTTCGACACCATTCACGAGCGCGGAGCCCCGGTTCGGCACGTTCGGCGGTAACGCGTCGGTGGGCGTTGGCAGCCACACGACGTCTTTGCCGGGAACAAGCACATTGGTCGTCCATGACGGACTCCACGCATAAAAGAACGCCGGCTTGCCTTCCTTGACGCGAGTCACGACGTCCGCCATCAGCGCCTCGTATTTGCCGCTCACGGGATGCACGGTCTGCCGGAGTCCGAACTTGTCCAGCTGATAGTTGACGACGTCGCCACAACTCCAACCGGGATCACAGCTGATCAGTTGTGCTTTGTTATCGTCTCCGAACAGCCCTGCAATCTTCGGGTCCTTCATCTGTTCGAGACTGGTGATGTTGTGCGCCAACGCGGTTTTCTTGTCGATCAGATAGCCATTGATACCACCACCAATGATCTCACCGCCGCCGACCATTTCCGCCCGGTTCTGGACTACGCGGAAATCAGGCTCGCTCTGCGGAAAATTGACGTCGGTCTCCATGTCGACGTCACCCTGTGCGACCGCCTGAAAGAACAGCACCGTTCCCATGGTGCTCAAATTCACCTCGTAGCCCAGCGATGTCAGTGCCTTCTTCACAATCTGCACCGCGACGTAATTCGCACCCAGGCTGTCGGTCTGCGTATAGTGAATTGTCTTGCCCGTGCCTGGCAGCACTTGCGGGGATGCAGCCATGGCAGGCATTGCCAGTGCCACGCACGCCGCGACTGTCGCTGCTCGCATCATTGCTTTCATGAATGTCTTCTCCTGATGTCGTATTGAGGTTGGGTATCCTACTGTTGTCACGGCTTATCGAAGTGTTCCTCACTCCCACTCGGGCACGCTGTCGGGCATGCTCTTCACGACCTTCGTAACGATATAAGTAAAGTAGCGTTCGATGCCGATTTCACCTATCAGCAAGGAGTCGATGAAGCGCTGGTAGTGATAGATATCGCGTGACACTACATGCAGTACATAGTCCACGCCTCCGCCCGTTGCATAGCACTGCACGACTTCCGGGGCGGCCTGCATGGCCTCCTCGAAGCGGCGCATGTCTCGCTCCGTATGCCGCGCCAGCGTCACTTCCACCACGATCCGGCTCGCATTGAGGGTACCGACCCAGTCGAGCTCCGCGCGATAACCCTTGATGACACCGCTCTCCTCGAGCTTGCGCACCCTTTCCCAGGTGGGTGAAATCGACAGGTTCACCTCTTCGGCAAGCTTTGATTTCGTGATGCGGCCATCGCGCGCGAGAACGCGCAGGATGGCGATGTCGTAGCGGTCGAGCTTGATCACCGTCGGGCGGCCACCGGGCTATCGCGCTCGAGGGCGTTCCCGTCGTTATGCGCGTCGAGTGTGGAGGCGTGTTTCGATAACACGCTCGGGCGCGCGCGGTCATCGTCATGGCCGATGAACGGCACGGCCGGCACAACGGGTGATGCGCGCATGACTACTCCTTCACGAACAACGTTGATAACCGGTAACCGGGCAAGAGGTCCACGCCGCCAGCACGTCCCGCTGATCAAGCGCCCGCTTTTTCGGCTTCCATCTCCGCCATGTCCTGGAACCGGTCGGCAATGCGCGGGTGAGCGCGGCCGCCATCCGCCGCACCGATCGCGATCAGGATTTCGTCGGGGCCGGGAGCATCCGCCACCTGGAACGTCGCCGTGATGAAGTGCGAGCGCTTGCCCGTTTCCGACTTGTGGATCATCGGGACGGACAGCAGTGCGCCGGGCGCAGAGCGCGTGTTCGTGAAGCTGAGAAATGCGGTGCCGTTGACCGCTTCGCGGAACATGTTGCCAAAGCGAAGCGTGTGGATCAGTGCCGAACCGTGCTCGATCTCACCGTTCACGCCTACGGTCGCTGCCTTGCCATACGCCTCGACACGATCCGCGGGCATGATGGCCACAAGCCGGCGGGTCATCTCGGCGCCCAGCACCGGAGCAAGACGCAGGATCTCCGGCCGGAGGTCTTCCACGAAGCCCTGACCTGCCCACGGATTGCGGACGATTGCCGCAACGACCACAGTCGTGATCGGCCGCTCTGCTGCCCGGCCACCCTCGATGACGGTCTCTTCAATAAACGTCGCGATCTTGCGAATCCCTGTTTCCATTTGCGCACTCCATTGGTTAGCGGTTGGTTATTGGCTCGTCCCATACGAATGCTAACGATGCGAAACGGGTGCGTCCTCCGCGTCTTCGGGGGATGAATCTTTTATTTTTTGCTACGTTATGTCGTATATTGAAAAAAGACTTTTGGACGCTCTGACATGCCAGATCAACTGTCGCGAATCATGTCGCTTCGTGATGTCGCGAGCCAAATCAACTCGGACGGCGACCTTGATACGCTGCTGCGGGACCTCATCCAGGCGGCATGCAGGCACGGCTCGTGGGACCTGGGCGCGATCATGACCGTGGACCTCGCGCACGGTTACGCGCTGGTCACCGCGCGCCATGAGACCAACGCCATGCTGCGCCGCCCGCTGGGAGACCGCTGGGAACTGGCGACCAGTCCCGCGCTGGTTGCCTTGCAGCGTTTCGAGCCTGTGTATATCCGCGATGCACGTGAGTCCGTTGAATTCCCCGGCTATCGGCTTGAAGCTCATGAGCGCGGGTATTGCACCGTGCTGATCTATCCCATGGCGTGCGTTGACGTGGAAGGGCGGCCCATGGTGATGTCCGTTACGTCGCGCAAGGTGGTGGATGTGTCTGCGGACGACCTCGCGTTCATGGGGATCATCGTGCATCTGGGGGCGATTGCGATTGAACGTGCGCATCGGCATCGCGCGCAGCTTGCCGCGGCCGAGCAATTGCGCCGCGTGCTGGGCGCGCAAGGTTCGCTGTTGCAGGAAGTGCTTGCCGGCGGTTCCCTGGAAACGCTCACCGCGATGCTGGGCGATCTTCTCAATGCACCTGTGCTTATTGTGGATTTCTTTGCAAGCAGCCTGCTTGGGTCCGCGTCGCCGGTGCCGGGTGTCCATGACAACGACGCATGGCGCCTCATGCTCGAGGGCGCAGCGGGCCGTCAGATTCTTGGCGAGGTCCGGGACGCCGTGACCACGCGGCGCGCCGAGACGATCACGCTGCACCTCTCTGACAAGCTCTCGCTCGACGCGCGCATAGAGTCCCTCATGGTCGACGACGAAGCTGTCGGCGCGCTGCTGACCTTCGACAAGTCCGACGCGAATGATCTTCAGAAACTGCTCATCGAAAGTGCGAAGTTTGCGCTGAGCGTGCAATTGATGCGCAGCGTCATACGCTTTCGCTTCGAGACGCGAACGCTCACCGAATTGTTCTTCGAAATCGTCGAGCGACGCTGGCGCGACGAGCAGGATATGCTGCGCCGCGCACGGCGTCTCGGGCTGTCGCTCGCGGCCCCCATGCGCATGCTCGTGACGGATTTCCCGGATCGCACGAACGCGTCGGCCGATCTTTCCGTCGATGGTCATCGCGCGGTCGCGTTGCTTGCTGCGCAGCAGCATATTGCGGTGCACATCGTGACGGTTGGCGGGGCGCTGGTGTGTCTCGTGCCGCAGGAAGAGGGCGTTGAACTGGACCGGGTCGCGCGATTGGCGCAGCGCGTGTCCGAGACCTTGTTCCGATCGTTCGGCAGTGAACCTATCGTAGTCGTTGGCGATACGTGCGAAGGGCTCGAATCGATCGCGAAGGAATGGGAGCGCTGCTGGCGCATGATCCGGGTTGCCCGCACCTTCGGCAGGCGGGGCGCGATGACCGTCCCCGACTTCGGGCCGTTGCCCATGCTGATAGGCGCCGCCGACTCGGCCGATGTACGCAGCTTCATCGACGGCGCCATAGGACGCGTAGTGGAGCACGACAAGAAGCACAAGTCGGCTTACCTCGAAACCCTGGCTGCCTACGTTCGCTCAGGTTGCCGCAGTCAGCATTGCGCCGATGCGATGGACCTTCACGTGACGACCTTGCGATATCGCCTGTCGCGGATCTCGGACCTGTTTGGCATCCAGGTTGAAACGCCGGAGCAGCGTTTCGCGATCGAGCTTGCGTTGCAGCTGCACAGCCTGGTCGAGAGCAGCATACCGTCCGCGAAGCACGCGAAGTCGATCCCCCGAATGAGAGGTTAATTGAGCTCGAACGTCCTTCGGTCCAGCGGAAGAAACCTTTTTTTGCATGGCTTAACTTAGACCTCAACGTAACGACGTTCGAGGTAAAGACCATGCAAGCCGAAGTTTCAGACAAACCTGTCGCCGTTGATCCGGTGGCCTTGCGCCGAGCGTTCGGCACCTTCGTGACGGGGGTGACGGTCATTACCACCCGCGACGCCGAAGGCCGTCCGCGCGGGATGACGGCAAACTCGTTCACGTCGGTGTCGCTCGATCCGCCGCTTCTCCTCGTATGCGTAGGAAAGGGCGCTTCGAGTTTTCCTGTCTTTCAGGATACCGATCACTTCGCAGTCAATCTGCTGCACGAAGCGCAGACCGACGTCTCCAATCTGTTCGCCTCGAAATCCGCCGACAAATTCGCCGCCGTCAGCCATGACGGTGTCCACACCGGCGCCCCGGTGCTGACGGAATGCCTGACGTGGTTCGACTGCACGGTCCATGACCGGGTCGATGCAGGGGACCACACGATCCTCATCGGCCGGGTCCAGGCCTTTGGAACCAGTCCCTCTGCGCCGCTGGGTTTTTGCCGCGGCCGCTACGCGCAAGTCAAGAATCCGTTGCCGCCGGGCTGGCTCTCATCGCACAACATGATCGTCGGTTATCTCATCGAGGCCGAAGGATCGCTGCTGCTGGCAAGCGACGGCAAGAACGGCTGGACGCTGCCCAGCGCACCCCACCGGCTCGTCAATGGCCGGCTTCCTATTGCGGGAGGAGACGACCTGGAATTGCTGCCGGACGACACCTTCCTCTATTCCGTCTTCGATGCAGCCAGCAGCGACTCCGGTTACCTGATCTATCGCGCGCGGCTGGCGCTGCCGCGTGCGGCTTGCGAGATCCCCGAAAACTTCCGCTTCTTTCCGCTCGATCAGCTTCCGTACGACGACATTCCGACGACGGAAATACGCGGAATGCTGCGGCGCTATGTGACCGAGAGCGCGGGCGGACGGTTTGGCATTTACATGGATTCACACGATGGCGGCCGTGTCGCGATGGTGAGCGCAGCGCAGCCGCACATGCAGCATTCGCAACCTTGAATCTGGAAAGGACATGATGAAAACGACAGTCGAAAGCTTGCAGGGATCGAGACAGAATCTGTTTATCCATGGAGAATTCACGCCTCCACGCAGCGGCCAGTATGTATCCAGTTATGACCCCACGACGGCGCAGCCCTGGTATGAGTTTGCGCAGGCGAATGCCGAGGACGTGGATGCCGCCGTGCGTTCCGCGCAAGCCGCATTGAAGAACCCTGCGTGGCGCCGGATCACGCAGACCGATCGCGGCAAACTGGTGCGCCGTCTTGCCGATCTCGTCCTCGCTAACGCGGATGAACTGGCGCTGATCGAATGCCGCGACAACGGCAAGCTCATCAAGGAAATGCGCGCGCAGATGCGGGCTATCCCGGACTCGTATCTCTACTTCGCCGGAATGGCCGACAAGCTTCAGGGCGACACGATCCCGGTCAACAAGCTCGACACCCTGAACTTCAATTTGCGTGAACCGATAGGCGTGGTGGGGATGATCATCCCGTGGAATTCGCCGCTGATGATGCTCACGGGTACGCTCGCGCCGTGTCTCGCGATAGGCAATACAGTCGTCGTTAAGCCCTCCGAACATGCAACGGCTTCAACGCTCGCGCTCGCTGAACTGGCTATTGAGGCAGGCTTTCCGCCGGGCGTGTTCAACGTCGTCACCGGTGACGGTGCAACCACGGGCGACGCGTTCACGCGCCATCCCGGCATCGCCAAATTTGTCTTCACCGGCAGCACGGTGACCGGCCGCAAGATTGCCGGCAATGCGGCCGAAAATCTCGTCCCCTGCCAGATGGAACTGGGCGGCAAGTCGCCGCATGTCGTGTTCTCGGATGTCGACGTGGAACGCGCGGTGAATGGTGTTGTATCGGGCATCTTTGCGGCGGCTGGACAGACCTGTGTGGCGGGGTCGCGATGCTTTGTGGAAGCGGCAGTGTATGAGCGGTTTGTGGAGGCGTTGGTGGAGCGTACGAGGCGAGTGAAGGTCGGACACCCAATGGCCGACGATACCGACATCGGCCCGCTCGCGCTCGCGAGCCAGCTCGACAAAGTAGTGGGCTACGTAGCCTCCGGTGTACACGAGGGCGCGAAGATCGCGGTCGGCGGGGGCCAGCCAAAAGACTCGGCCTTATCGCGTGGCTGGTACTTCGAACCGACCGTGATGACGCAGGCTCGCAACGAGATGCGCTTCATGCAGGAGGAGATTTTCGGGCCTGTCCTGGGCGTGGTTCCGTTCAACACGGAAGAGGAACTCATCGCGCTCGCCAACGATACCGAATACGGCCTGGCCGCCGGCATCTGGACCCAGAACATCGACCGCGCGCTGCGCTTTGCGCGCGACATAGAGGCGGGCACGGTCTGGGTCAACACCTATCGCTCGGCGGCTTATATGTCCGCCAACGGCGGTACCAAGCGAAGCGGTTACGGTCGGCGCGGCGGCTTCGAAGTGATGCGTGAGTTCTCGCGCCTGAAGAACGTCGTGATCGATTACTCGGGCGCCATGCAGGACCCGTTCGTCATTCGTCTGCGCTAAGCCAGACGCTTGCAAAAAATCAAATAGAGAGACTCACTATGAAATTTGCCATCTCAATCAGCATGGAGCGGTTTTCGCCAACCGATTTGATGTCGGACGCCATGTCCAATATGCTGGCGCTGGCTCGCATCGCCGATGAAGGCGGTTTCGAGACGCTCTGGACTGCCGAGCATCACACCATCGAATGCACCGTTTCGCCTAATCCGTTCACTATCCTCACGTGGTTGTCGCAGCACACGCAGCGCATCAGGCTCGGAACGGCGACGCTGGTCGCCCCGTACTGGTCACCGATCCGGCTCGCCGGCGAAGCGGCCATGTGCGACCACCTCACCGGTGGGCGCCTCGAATTCGGGATTGCGCGCGGGGCGTATCAGTACGAATTCGATCGCATGGCCGGCGGCATTCCTCAGCAGGAGGGCGTAGGGTATATGAAGGAGCTTGTACCGGCCGTGCAGAAGCTCTGGGCAGGCGACTATGCCCATGACGGCCACTACTGGAAGTTTCCGCTTGCGACTTCTGTGCCCAAGCCGCTGCAGCAACCTCATCCGCCCATCTGGGTCGCCACGCGCGACCCAGGCAGTTTCGACTGGGCGGTGGGTATTGGCGCGAACATCTTGTCCACTCCGCTGTCCGCGCCGCCGGCTGAAGTCGCGGTGCTGGGCGAGAAGTTCCGCAAGGCGGTGGCCGACCATCCCGAGCATCCACGCCCGCGGTTCATGATGCAGCGGCGCACCTGTGTCTACGATCGCCCTGATGACTGGGAAACCGCTGTGCGTCACAGCGTGGATTATGGCCGCACCTTTGAAAACCTGATGCAGAACATCGGCACTGTGAAGGACGGTTTCCCTGAGCCCGTGCCTTACGAGACGGTGGCCAATCGTGCCAACTACGACCCCGCCAACATTCGTGACAACCTGATGTTCGGCACACCGGACGAAGTGATCCGGAAGCTGCAGGTGTATGAAGATCAGGGCGTCGATCAATACTGCCTGGGCCTCTCGTTCAATCTGCCGTTCGAGCTGCAGGTCAAGACGCTGCGCCTTTTTATAGACGAAGTGATGCCGCATTTTGCTGCCCGCGATGCTGCCCATGAAGGGGATTCGCGGGGCGAGCCAAGCGTCGCGGCCGCGGGGTACTGAGCCATGGATGCAGTCAGGACTTCAACGACGCAAACGCCCGGTGACCGCACGTTCAGCGGCCGTGGCGTGGCGCTGAATTATCGGCTTCAGGGTGAGGGTTCGCGCTCGCTGGTCTGCATTCACGGCGTGGGTTCGAGCCTCGAAGCGTGGGAGGGCGTTGCAGCAAAACTCGACGACACCTTCCGCATCCTGACACTGGATCTGCGGGGTCACGGACGCTCATCGCTGGTCAAGGGCCGCTATGAGATCGATGATTTCGTTGGCGACGTGCTGGCTCTCGCTGACCATGCCGGCTTCGACACATTCGACCTCGCCGGTTTCTCGCTCGGTGGCCTGATTGCGCAGCGGCTGGCGCTCACGCATGCGCCGCGCCTGATGAAGCTCGTGTTACTGGCCACTGTCGCGGGCCGTACGCCCGAGGAGCGTGAGCGGGTCGCAGCGCGGCTTGCTGCACTGCAAGCCGGCGACCGGGGCTCGCACTACGATGCGTCGGTGTCGCGCTGGCTTACCGAGGGGTTTCAGCAGCGTCATCCCGAGCTGGTCGCGCGCATGCGCCAGCGCAATGCCGAGAACGATCCCGATTGCTACGCGTCCGCTTACCGCGTGCTGGCGCAAACGGACTTCGGGGGACTCATCGACCAGATCAGCGTACCCACCCTGATCGCGACCAGAGAGGAGGACCAGGGCTCCAATCCGCGCATGGCGCACTTCATGCACCAGCGCATCCCCGGCTCGCAACTCGAGATCCTGCCCGGCCTGCGGCATTCGATCCTGATCGAGGCGCCGGATCTCGTCGCGACGCTTTTACGCCGCTTTCTGGTGGGGGATGATGAGATGCGTGAGGAGGCGGGCCGATGATTGTCGAAGAGCGGATCTACCGGATCAGGAACGGCCGCATGGGCCGATATCTTCAACTTGTGCGGGAAGAGGGGCTGGCGATCCAGCAGCCGATCCTTGGTGGTCTCGTGGGATATTTCACAACGGATATTGGTCCATTAAGCCAGGTGACCCATCTGTGGGCTTACGCAGACCTTCAGGATCGGGCGCGCCGCCGTCAGCAACTGGCGGACGATCCCAGATGGCAGGCTTTCCTGCCCAAGCTGTCAGAGAACATCGAGCAGGCGGAAAATAGGATTCTCGTGCCGACGGACTTTTCACCGTTGCTGCATTTGTCCCGTTCCGCGGGCTCTCAAGAGGAGAAGAGGCTATGACCGAGCGCTTGAAGATCGAGCACTTGTACAAGGTGTTCACGGACAAGCCGGAGAGAGCACTGGCGATGCTGAACGCCGGTAAAAACAAGTCGGAGGTGCAGGAGACGCTGGGCCAGGTCGTCGGGCTCGACGACGTTTCCTTAAGCGTGCCGTCGGGTTCGATGTACATGATCATGGGACTGTCGGGTTCGGGCAAGTCCACGCTTGCACGCTGCATCAATCGTCTCAACGAACCGAGCGCCGGAAAGATCCTGCTCGATGACGAAGACATCTGCACGCTCGACGAAGCCGGTTTGCGCGACGTGCGCCGCAATCGCATCTCCATGGTCTTCCAGCATTTCGCGTTGCTGCCTAATCGGCGTGTGATTGAAAACGTCGAGTTCGGATTGAAGCTGCGCGGCATGTCGGCCGGCGAACGTCGTAAGCGTGCCGAGGAGGTACTGGGCGTCGTCGGTCTCGCTCGCTGGGCCTACAACCTGCCGCATGAACTGAGCGGGGGGATGCGTCAACGCGTGGGTCTGGCGCGTGCGCTCGCAACCGATGCAGACATCCTCATCATGGACGAAGCGTTCAGCGCGCTGGACCCCCTTATCCGCACCGAGATGCAGGACGAGTTGCTGCGCCTGCAGCGCACGCTAAGCAAGACCATCCTGTTCATCACGCACGATTTCCAGGAGGCGCTCAAGCTTGGCTCGCGCATCGCCATCATGTCGGAGGGGCGGCTTGTGCGCGAAGGCACGCCGCAGTCCATCGTGCTTGAACCCGGCAGCGATTACGTCGCCGCCTTCACCCGCGAAGTCGACCGGGGAAGGCTGTTCGATGCAGGGTCGGTAATGACCTCGCTCGTGACCATCCTGCGCAGCCCGAACGGGATTGTCCTCGGCGACGCTTCCGGCGAACCGGGACCGGGTTTCATGCTCGACGCCGATGAACGCATCCTCGGCACCGTGACGGCGTCCGAGATCGAACTGGCACGCGGCGGCGCGATGCCCCGGCCGGACACGCGCTTCACCTGCGTGCCCGCCCACACCAAGCTCGTCGATGTCGCCAGCCGTTATCGCGCGGGCGGAACAATCGGCGTGACAGACGACACCGGCCGGCTGATAGGCCGTCTGGAGGCCGGGCAGATTCTTGCCGGCATTGGCGCTCCGGGCGCCGCGGGAGCACACCATGTTAATTAAAGCCGATGATCTCGCGGGCCTGCCGGTCGGCGACTGTATCCAGCACGGTGTGCAATGGATCGCACTCAACTTGCGCCCGTTCTTTCTGCTGATCAAATGGCCTGTTGAACGGCTGTTGAACTTCAACGACAGCGTGCTTCACGCTATCCCGTTCCCGCTCATGCTGTTGTTGATGTTCCTGCTCGCGTGGCGGCTGGCGAGTCTCGGGGTCGCTGCGTTTGCCCTGGTGGGACTGATCGTTATCGCGATGCTGGGCGTTTGGGATCAAGCCATCACAACGCTCTCGCTGATCGCTACCGCCATTGTGTTCTGCGCGGTGATCGGCATTCCGATCGGGATCTGGTGTGCGCGGAGCGAACGGGTCTGGCGGATCGTGCGTCCGGTGCTGGACATCATGCAGACCACGCCGACGTTTGTGTATCTCGTGCCCGTCGTGATGCTCTTCGGCGTGGGCACGGTACCGGGCGAGGTCGCGGTCGTCATCACGGCCATGCCGCCGCTCATCCGCTTCACCCACCTCGGAATTCGCATGGTGGACCACGAGATCGTGGAGGCGGGTCTCGCTTTCGGAGCGGACAAGCGCCAGCTTCTCTGGGAGGTTCAGTTACCGTTAGCTATCCCGACGATCCTTGGCGGTCTCAACCAGACCGTGCTCACCGCCATGGTCATGTCGGTTGTGATCGCGATGATCGGTGCGGAGGGTCTCGGGCTGGTGGTGCTTCAAGGGCTGGGACGTCTTGATGTCGGTCAGGCGGCCATAGGCGGCATCGCCATTGTGCTTCTCGCAATGATGCTTGACCGTATCACCCAGAAGCTGGCCCAGTCGAAGGGGGGAACCCGGAGCGCGCTTCTGCCGGTGCTGGCGAGGTTCATCCGCGGTGGACGGATGTCCAGGAGCGTGGCGGCAGACACGGCCCACGATGCTGAAAAGGCGCTGTGAGGATGGACGAAAAGGGCATACGAAAGAATGAGCCGGCTTTTAAGCGTATTCAAAGCGCGTCGGGTTTGAAAACCAGACGATCGAACGACCATGAAAGAGGAGCATTGATGAGAGCATTTGTTCGGGCAGCAAGCGCACTCGTCGCCGTCGCCATTGTAGGGCTGACATCGGCTAGTGTGGTTGCCGCTACGCCAGTACTACCCGGCGACGGCAAGACGATTCGCTACGCGCAGGGTGACAGCCTCGGCGGGAACTATGTCGCGGCACAGATCGTAATGAAAGCAATGAAGGCGCTGGGCTACGACGTGAAGGTGAGCACCATCAACACCACGTTGTTCTTCCAGGCTGCGGCGCAGGGCGACTCGGATCTGGCGACCGATGTGAATTTCCCCCAGCGCGAGCCAGGTTTTAGAGCCGTTGAAAAACAGACGGAAGTAGTTGGCAACGGCATGATTGTAGGTGGTGGCATCAACGGCTATATCATCGACAGGAAGACTGCGCTTGCATACAACATCACCAGTCTGGAGCAACTGAAAGACCCCAAGATAGCGGGGCTTTTCGGCAGCGACGGCAAGGCGGAGCTGATCAGTTGCGATCCGGGCTGGAGTTGCGGCGACGTGGTGGATTACCAGTTGGACAAGTTTGGACTCAAGCAAACCGTTCATGCCGTGCGCGGTAAATACGAGGCATTGATGGTCGATGCGGTGACGCGCGTGAAGAACGGCAAGCCCGCGCTTTTCTACGCCTGGAGTCCGTCCTGGGCAACGAACGCACTGGTTCCGGGAAAGGACGTGGTATGGCTGCCTACGCCTGCTGATGCTCTGCCGCCAAAGGTGCCCAACAAGGGCACGGCGCTCGTGAAAGGCGTGGAGGGCTGTGCTGGCGGTGCTGATCCATGCCGCATGGCGATGTCGTCATGGAACTTCAATACCGTAGCGAACAAGGAGTTCATCGCCGCCAATCCAGCGATCAAGACGCTGATCGAAGAGGTCAAATTCCCTGTCGCTACGTGGTCGCAGTGGGAGTACGCGATCAGCAAGAACGGCGGTTCGACCACGCAGATCACGAAGCTGGCCGATGATTGGCTTGCGGGCAACAAGCCGCAATTTGAACAGTGGGTTGCAGCGGCAAGCAAGGTCCACTAGCGCGGTACGGACCCAAGGACGGCGGCGTGCTGCGGCGGTCGAGCATGCCCAACTTCCTCGGCTGCGATCGCGCGGGCGTGGTCTGCCACATGCTGATATTCGCCAGACAGCAGGCTTTCAAATGTGGTTTGCCTTTTCTCCCCGTAGCTCGCGCACTCCGCGTCCAAGGCGTCGGCGCAACAGTGCGCGCAACGTCGCTCCGTCGGCATAACCGACCTCCGTGGCAATCGCTTCGACGTCGAGGCGGCTCGTGCGAAGCAGATGAACGGCTCGCTCGACGCGAAGGTCCTGGAAGTAAGACAACGGGGATTTTCCCAGCACAGCTTCAATGCGGCGCTGTAGCGTTCGTGTACCGGTTGCCAGAGCGTCCGCTGCCGCGTCAAGTGAAAAACCCTCGGCGAGCCGGCCTCTTGCCCAGCGCTCGAAGCGCTCGACGAGCGGATCTGCACGCGCGAGATGATCCGGAATCATGTAGGGCGCTTGCGAAGGCCGCGCGTCCACCAGCAGATAGCTTGCAACAACCGATGCCAGATCGGGGCTCGCCTGATTCAGCAGCCAAAGAGCGAGATCGAGGTGCCCCATCGCGGCGCCCGCGGTGGTGAAGTCGCCCGACGGCACCAGCATGCGGGAACTGTCCAGTTGTACCTCCGGGTAACGCTGACGAAACAGCGGTGCCAGCCACCACGTCGTGGTGGCTTCCTGGCCATTGAGCAGACCGGATTCCGCCAGCACGAAAGTCGCTTTGCAGGCGGCCGCGATCTTCACTCCGTCCGCATGGCTTTGACGGAGCAATGCCATTGCGTCGATCACGTCGCGCCGCGCGAATGTCGACGCCAGTTGCTCCGGCACCTTGATGCCGAGTGCCGGCATGACCAGCCAGTCCGGCCTTTCCATGGCGCTCACCGGCTTGACCGGCACACGTAGCCCCAGGGCCGTCCGCACGTCGCGCCGCATGCCTATTACATCGATTTCAAAGTGCGGGCCGGTGCCGGACTGCTGGGCGGCGGCCAATTCCTTTGCGGTGTTGAGGGCGTCGAGTACTGCGCAAAGCCCCGTGTCGAACACCCCGTCGAGGGCGAGAACTGTCAGTCGCATGTCGTAAATGACCTCAAAAATGTCATTTACGACAATAGTACGTATGCACGCTCCTGTCTACAGTGGTCCTTAAGCCGAACGCAACCTGTCCGCGTTGCCCGGACGATCTCCTGATCAACCTTTGTAACTGGAGCACATGATGAAAGTGATGGCGATTGGCACACTCAAGCCGCTTACCCCCGAGCAACAGCAGGCCTATATGCCGAAGGAAGTCCCGGCAACCCTGCAGCTTTACCTTGACGGAAAGATGGAGCAATTCTGGTTACGGGACCAGGCGAAGGGCGTTATTTTCCTGATGAACGTGGATTCGGTCGATGAGGCGGACACGCTTCTGAAGGCGTTGCCGCTCGGCCGGAACAACCTGCTGACGTTCGACCTGATGCAAATCGGACCGCTTATGCCGCTCCGGTTACTGATGAACGCCGCCTGATGGTGAGGCAGGAACCGGAGCCGTCCAAAAGGAACCGTATGAACCATTCAATCCAATCCAGCCTCGACCGCCCGATCTGGGTGGCCCTGACAACCCGGCAGGCGCATCTCGGCCAGGGCGATGCGCTTGCCTGTCGCTATCACCCTGACGTGGCTCCGTTTGCGGCCGTGCAGAACGACACCCCGGACGCTTATCAGGCGCTCCACCGGCTCCTGCTGCCTCATGAGCAGGTAGCGTTGCTGTGCCTCGATCCTGCCGCTCCAATCGAGGCTCTGCAAGCGGAGCGCATAGGCGTGGTCCATCAGATGGTCGCTGCTCGCCGCGAAGCCAGGGGCACGGACGATCTGAACAACGATCGGGAAGTGATCTCCCTGAGCAATGCCGATGCGAAAGACATGCAGGATCTGGTGCAGAAGACCAAGCCGGGTCCTTTCGGCAAGCGAACCCACGAGATGGGCAGCTACATCGGAATACGCGAGCGAGGGCGTCTCATTGCGATGGCCGGTGAACGGATGCGCCTCGACGGATACGTTGAGATAAGCGCGGTTTGCGTGGATCCCGACTGGCGCGGCAGGGGCTTGGCCGGCCGGCTCGTGAATGGCTTGTGCAGGGAAATCGAGCACCGTGGGGAGACGCCATTCCTGCACGTATTCAGCGACAACCAATCCGCGATAGGGCTGTACGAGAGTCTTGGATTCGAGTTGCGGCGCACGTTCTTGCTCACCCGTATCAGACATGCTGATACGGGCCCGGCGTGATGCGCAGCCCCTTGTTGCGAATCCAGGCCATAACGGCTTAGCGACAGGTTCTCCTTCAAGGAAGGAGTCCTGCTAAGGCTTAGGTAAAGAGTCGCAATTGCCGTCAATGCGCTCGCCCGCAAATGCCCTTGCGACAAACTGGGTGGAATCGGGAAGCGAGCCGTTGACGGTTCCGGAATGGTCAAGCGCCGGATAGAAACGCCATTCGATCCGGTCGCCGGCCTTGCATGCGTTGGTGACGAGCGCGACCTGGCCAGGCACAAACACGTCGCGATCCTTGCCACCCGTTCCGACGAAGATCGGGATGTCCGACTTCAGCGTGGGATACGCCGCTTCGCGGTTGATCACATCGAGCGCCGGCATCGGCGAACGCTTGAAGCTGCCGTCGAACGTGAGTCCATCGGCAACAATCCTCTGCTCGATCGCGTGCAGACATTCGCGCTGACTGGTTTCGAACGCCGGCATCGCGCGGTCGTTCAGGTAGTCGGCGGGCACGAACGACGGATCGAGCAGGGTTGCGGTGCTGAGCCGCAGCATGTCGTACGCGAAGGTCGGGACGACCGACTTGTGCGCATTCGCCCGTTCCTCGTCATCCGCACTTTCACGGACGGCCGCGTACGGCGTGCCGGTCGTGACCACACCGACAATGTTCAACTCGGGTGCGTAGGGTTTCGCATAAACGGCCGTCGCGAACGCCGCGCGTCCCCCTTGCGACTGCCCGAATACGACCACCCGCGCCGACAGGTCGAAGCCGCCACGCATCACCGCGCGGATGCTGTCGAGAACGCCGTACGCGAGGGGGCGCGTGAGCCCGTACGGATGCAGGCCGGGTGTCCCAAGACCCTGATAGTCAGTCGCGACGATTGCATAGCCCTGCGCGAGCCAGTGGTTCAGGTAGCGCGTGTCGCGCGGACTGCGGCCTGCGAACGATGGCGCGCATATGTCCGCGCTGCCGACAGTGCCGTGCGCCCACGCCATCAACGGCCAGCCGCCTTGCGGTGGCGACCCCTTCGGCACATACAGTGCGCCGGACACGACGACTGGCGTGTGGTTGTCGATACCGTCGGTGGATGTGTACAGGATCCGGATATCCCGGCCGGCCTCCGTGAGGCTTTGCTGTGGCGTCAACGGTTCGGTGCGCAGCATCTGTCCGGGCGTTGGCGGCACCTTCTCCGTCCAGGTGTAGAACGCGGGGACACCGCCGTCGCCTACGACGGGCAGCGGTGCGGCGACTACCGCCGACGTGCCGATGGCGGTCGCAATGGCCAGCATGAACAGTCGTCTGAGATTTGCTGTAGACATCAGATAGCTTTCCTTTTTATTGACGTAGCGTCGGCTGGCCGGGCGTTCCACCCGGACATCGAGGATGGCGGTGGAAGTAGTAGATTTTATTTCAAGGTCGTTACGTCAGGTGGAGATGCGGGTGGAGACGCGACGAATCTCCCGTCTTGCATCGGTCGCGTGGCCATCACGCTGGTCTTCACAGAACGACGCATATGCAAAGCTGAAATCGATAGAGCGACGTGCAGAGCCCGCGACTACATTATTGCGCTGTCACAGTGCTCGCGCCGGGCGAACAGGATGATCGTCACCAAAGGTTTGTGTAAGCGTTATGAGTCTCCCGGGATACGACGGTTGAGGTTCTGCGCGACATTGACCCGGAGTACGGGAGTTCATCATCACAGCCGCAATAGGTCTGAGCGGCGCGGGCGAGACCACGTTATATGCCCGGGACAACAGGTCAGGTGATGCGTTGCCGCCTGCGTGTTCCGGGTCCGGCACGCTAAAAAGCAGGGTTAAAAAATTATGAATGCACCTTCTGAAGTTCCCGCAACGTCGCGACTGCATGCCGCGTTGGCCGCGCTGCCTGCGTTGGCTCATGAGATAGGCGAGGATGCCGCGCAGCGCGAGGTGCGGCGCGAATTGCCGTTCGATGGTTTTGCGCTGTTTCGCAAGTCCGGCCTTGGCTTGCTGCGAATCCCGGTGGAATGGGGCGGCTTGGGCGGTTCGCTGCAAGACCTGTTTCATGTGATCGCAACCCTTGCTGCCGAGGAATCGAACGTCGCTCACGCATTGCGCATCCACTTTGACCTGACCGAGTCGCTGCTGCTGTCACCGCGTTCAACGTTCAACGACACGCAGATCCAGCGCTTGCTGGAAGGATCGATATTCGGCGGCGCGTCGACCGAGCGCGGTACATCGCGGCCTGGTGAAATCGGCACGATATTGCGATGCGATGGCGACAACTACCGCGTCACGGGCAAGAAATATTATTCGACCGGAACGGCGTTTTCCGACTACGCACGCATCAACGTGCAGGACGAAAACAACACCAACGTGGTTGCCGTCATTCCTGTCACGCGCGAAGGCGTCCAGATACTGGATGACTGGGACGGCATGGGCCAACGGATGACTGCCAGCGGCAGCCTGGTTCTCGACAACGTGCAGGTCCTTGCGAGCGAAGTCGCGTCGCGTGGCAATACGACCCTGGCAGGGCGGCACGGCGGGGCGTTGCGGCAATTGCACCTCGTTGCGGTTGCAGCGGGCATTGTCCGCAACATTCTTGCCGATGCTGAAAACTACGTGCTCAAGCATGGACGGCCTGTGCTTCACAGCCCGGCGGCATCAGCGCGAGAGGATCATTTCATCCAGCAGGTGGTGGGGGACCTCGCGGCTCACAGTCACGCGATCGATGCGTTGATCGACCAGAATGCGCGCGTACTGGACCGGTCGGCCGACGCCATTCGCGCCCAGGCCGCCAACGCCGAAGACCTGGTGTTGCAGGGCGCGCTGGCTACAGCCAAGACACAGTTGGTCGTGAGCAAGCTGGCGTTGCATGCGGGCGAGCGGTTGTTCGAAGCGGGCGGCGCATCTGCCACGTCACGTGTGCACAATTTCGATCGGCACTGGCGCAACTTGCGCACGATCTTCAGCCACAACCCGTTGCTTCACAAGGCGCGAGTAATCGGCGGTTATCAGTTGAACGGCGATACCACGCATCTGACCGAGGGTCGCGTGTTCTAAAGACCCGCCGATGGAACGCGGATCGTTCGATTCATCTCTCTTTTTCGAGGATTTCAATCGTGAGCCAAGACCTTTTATTGCTGCTGGAAGCGGGTTTCACCGATCCGAAATATCCCGGTGAGCGTTTCATCTGTCCGGATGGCGCGCCTATCGAAGGCCTGCTGGCCAGCGACCCGTCGAAGACCGCAGGGCTTGATATTCATCGTCTGCCGTTTGCGCGCCCGCGCGAGGCGGTTGTCGCTGCGCTCGACGAGAATCACCAGGGACTGCCAGTGCTGATTCTCGGAGACGAGCATCCGGTACCCGCGGACGCACAGACGCTCGGCGACAAACGCTTCGTGACCGACACGCGTCGAATCCTGGATCTGCTCGCCGAACGCCACGGTTTTCCGAAGGTCCATTGACGAACGCGGTCCTGCCGCCAGCGTTTATCTATCAACACGGTACAGCCCCACGCGCCCATGAGCGGTGCTTGGGGCTATACCGATACCGGTCTCATGCGGACTGTTGCAGGCCGCTGCCGACCTGTTGCCGGTTCACCAGTTGCGCATAGACCGAGTTGTTCGCCAGCAGTTGCGCATGGGGTCCGGCTTCAATCACCGAGCCGTGGTCCAGCACGATGATCAGATCGGCCTCGCGTACGGTCGCGAGGCGGTGCGCGATGATCAGGGTCGTGCGGTTCGCCATCAGGGTTTTGAGCGCGGCGTGTACCTGCGCTTCGCTGATGGCGTCCAGATGCGACGTTGCTTCATCCAGGACCAGTACCGGTGCATCCTTGAGAAAAGCGCGCGCGATGGCAACCCGCTGACGCTGGCCTCCCGACAACTGCACGCCGCGTTCACCCACCCGCGTGGCGAGCCCTTGCGGCAGTGTCGCCACGAAGTCGGCAAGCGACGCCTGCCGCAGCGCGAGTTGCAGGGCATCAGCGCTGGCATCGGGCCGCGCGAGGCGGATGTTGGCCTCGAGCGTTTCGTTGAACAGATACGTGTCCTGTGACACGAGGGCAACGTGCGAGCGCAGCGAGTCGAGTCGCAAGCGCCGCAAGTCGACGCCATCCAGCTGGACCGACCCCGTATCCGGGTCCCAGAAGCGCAGCAGCAGATTTGCAATGGTGCTCTTGCCGGCGCCTGACGCGCCCACAAGTGCCGCGGTAGAGCCGGCGCGCACGCAAAACGACACGCCGTTCAACACGGGCTGCGCACGCTCGGCATAGGCGAAGCGAGCGTCTTCAAAGCGAACTTCCGATCCCCCCGGCGAGGGTTGCAGGTCGCGTTCTCCGTCGACCACCCGAACCGGCTCGTCATGCACGACCCTTAACCGCCGTGCGGACGCGATGGTATCGGCGAGTTGCCTGCCCACCTGCGCGATCTCGGCCACGGGCATGAAGGCGGCCACGGCGAGCAGGATCAGCATCGGCAGCCAGGCTGCGGAAAGCTGCCCGGCCGAGACCAGACATGCGCCCACTACGGCGACAGTCAATCCGCCGAGGCCGGTCGCGACATCCAGCAGCGCGGTTTGCCGAGCGAGATCCGTCAGCAGTGCGAGCCGGGTCACGCTGTATTCGCGCGCCAGCGCCATGAACGCTTCCCGCCGGCGCCCGGTCGCCTGGAACGCGAGCAGATCCGATAAACCCTGGATGGTCTCTGTCATATGCGCGCCGAGCAGGCCGAGCGATTCGCGCGCCTTGCTGCCCAGCACATCGATACGGTTGCGCCCGCGCACCGGCGAGAGCATGGCATACGCCAGGAAGGGCAGCAGCCCGAGTGCAAGCGGCCAGGCCGCTGTGGCGAGAGCAGCTATTACCGCGGCCGGCACCAGCACCGCGACGATCGCCGGGGCGACCGTATGCGCGTAGAAATATTCGATGGTCTCGACGTCTTGCGTCGCCAGCGTCACAAGGTCGCCGGAGCGGCGACGCAGCAGGTAGCCCGGCGCGAGACGATCAAGTTGTCCGAACAAGCGGATTCGAAGATCCGCCAGCAGCCGGTACGCCATGTCGTGCGCGAGCCAGGATTCAAGCCAGTGCAGCACCGCGGCGAGCGGGGCGACGAGCAGCAGATACGCCGCGATCGCCTGATGCGAATTACCGGCACGCAGCGCGGAGACCAGCCATGCACCCAGCACCCCTACGCCAATGAAGGCTGTTACCCGGCCAACGCCCAACAGGATGGTCAGCACCAGGCGCACCCGCCATGGGTGAATGGCCGCGACCAGGGACCCCAGGGTGGCCTTCCAGCCCAGGGTTCTTGCATCGGCATCGAGTTCGCGCGGACCTTGCACGGCTTCGTCTTCCGCCTCACCGGTTTGCCCGGTCTTTGTCATGGGCGCCGCACCGGACGCGGCGTCCTGACGACCCGTATCGGAGCGCAACGCCGAGACGCCGCGAGGGGTTGCTTGCGCTGCCATCAACCGGTGATAGAGCCCGTTTCTTTTCATCAGTTCGTCGTGCGTACCACTTTCCGCGACAAGGCCATCGTCCAGCACCAGAATGCGATCGGCGCCGATCACGCTCGAAAGACGGTGCGCAAGAATCAGCGTGGTGCGGCCTTGCATCAGACGATCCAGCGCCCGTTTAATCAGCGCCTCGTTTTCCGCATCGACGGCCGAGAGGGCTTCATCCAGGATCAGGATCGGGGCATCGCGCAGCAGCGCCCGGGCAATGGCGAGCCGTTGGCGCTGGCCACCCGAGAGCTGGAAACCGCGCTCGCCGATAGAGGTCTGGTAACCCTCAGGCAGGCTCGAGATGAAGTCGTGAGCGTAGGCTGCGCGCGCGGCGGCTTCCACTTCATCAGGGGTCGCGTCCGGACGCCCGAGCCGGAGGTTCTCGTCTACCGTCCCCGCGAACAGCATGGTGTCCTGCGCGACCACCGCAATTTTCGCGCGGAGCGCGTCCGGGTCCAGCGTACGCACGTCCTGCCCGGCAATGCGGATACTCCCGCCCTGAGGATCGTACTGGCGCAGGAGCAGGCGAACGATCGACGACTTGCCTGCACCGCTCGGCCCAACAATGCCGACGCGCTCGCCCGCCGCCACCGAGAACGTCAGCCCACGGTGCGCGAGGCCCCGGCCGCCGGAATAGGCAAACCGCACGTCGTCGAAATCCAGCGACGCCTGAGTGCCGCGCAACGGGTCCGTGCCGGCCTCCGGCATGGGCGGGTTGGCCTCCAGCAGCGAGCGAATGCCTGCTGTCGCGGCCTGCCCGAGCATGCCCTGGTGCAAGACGCTGCGCAGGTCGCGCAGCGGCCGGAAAATCTCCGTGCCCGCCATCAATACGATCAGGAGCGTGGTCAGGCCCATCTCCCCGTGGGTCACGCGCCATGCGCCGAGAACGAGCGCCAGCGCGGCGCCCAGAGCGGCGCCAAGATCGACGATACCGCGTGTCAGAAGGCCTGCGGCGAGCACCCAGAAGGTGTTGTTGGAGACAGCGCGTGCCTGCCCGGCGAGGCGTTCGCCCCAGACGCTGCTTTGCCCGAACGCCTTGAGCGTCGGCAGGCCCTGGACCGCGTCGAGAAACGTTTCTCCGAACTCCTTGAATGCCTGGGCGCGCGCAAGGCTGGTGCGGCGTTCATGCATATGTACGGCGATCGGTCCGAACAGCGCGACCAGGGCGGCCGCGAGGAGCACGGCGGCGACCGGCAGGTCCCAGAATGCGATGAAACCGAAGATGGCAAACGGCGCGCAGAGGGCCACGGCCAGCTGCGGCAGATATTGTCCAAAGAAGGTCTGCAACTGCTCGACCCCGTCGATCACCGACAACATCACGCCGCCCGTGCGTTGCTCGGCGAACCAGGCCGGTCCAAGTGCCACGATACGGTCGTACAGCTCGCCACGCAGCGTTTCCTGGGCTCGCGCAGCGGTGCGGCTTGCGATGCTCGCGCGCCATTGATCCAGCAACGCGCGCAACACGATCGCGGCCGCCACGGCGACCGAGGGCGCTACCCATGATTGCCATGGGTTGCCTCGCAAGACCTGTGCGAGCAGCTGGCCGAGAAACACGAAGCGGGCGATCCCGGCCAGCAGGGCCAGCAGTCCGACAATGATGCTAAGCACCATGTGCCCGCGTAGTCCTTTGGTCAGTTGCCAAAGACGAAGATCGAAATACATCGGGGCGACTCCTCAAGGTAGGGAGTCATCGTGGCACGGACCGGTACTGCGCGCGAGCGATGCTTTCTCAACCAGGGTTGAGATAAACTTTACCCATCATGCCAAGACTCTCTCCGCACATTCCCCCGTTATCCGCCCTGAAGGCGTTCGAAGCCGTGGCCAGGCTGGGCAGCCTGAGCCGCGCGGCGGACGAGCTCAACGTGACCAAGAGCGCCATCAGCCATCAATTGCGCGCGCTGGAATCGACCTTGGGTACAACGTTGCTCCACCGGGGCGGCACGACTTCACGCGCGCAACCCACGCCGGCGGGGCAGGAATTGCTGCTTGCTATAGAGGCCAGCCTGATTCCGTTGGGCGAAGCCTGCGAGCGGTTGACCATGCGGCGGCGCAAGCGCCGACGCATGCTGACGGTTTCCGCCAATGCGCCATTTTCGTCGCTGTGGCTGGCGCCTCACGTGGTGGAATTTTCGACGCGCCATCCGGAGATTGCGGTGAACCTGAGGGTGTTTGACGACGAGCCCGACTGGCAGAATGACACAATCGATATCGCGATTCTGCGGGTGCCGTTGACAAGCTCGACAGGCGATATGCCGGACGCGCATCCGAGCGACCGGGCGCTGGTCCGGGAGACGGTCTTTCCTGTGTGCAGCCCGCTGTTGATGGACCCTCGGACCGCTACGCCGCAGGCCCTGACCGAGCATCGGCTGCTGCAGGAGGAGCACCACGCATCGAGTTCCGAAATAGACTGGCAGACGTGGTTTGCGCTGCTCGGCGCCGGCGCGCTGCCGGACCAGAATCTGGTCCGGCTGAGCAGCTTCAACCCGATCATCGGCGCGGCGATTGCGGGGAAGGGAATTGCACTGGGCCGTTCGCCCCTGATCGATTTCGATCTTGCTCATGGACGGCTGGTTCGCCTGTTTCCCGAGCATGAACTGCCGGGGTCGTGGCAGTTTGTTATTCGCCTGCATCCCGAGCGCTCATCCGATCCGACACTGATTCAGTTCCAGACTTTCATGCTTGAGCGCTCGGCAATCTGACAGGCCCGGCAAGGGGCCGCGTCATCACACCTCGCCGAGCACGCCGAGGTACGCCTGGCCGATGACCTCATGCGAGGCGTCGGCATTCGGCGGATGAAACGCGCCGGCGCGACCATCGCGATAC
>Ga0073928_10002088_pt1 | contig 35862 bp, 26 predicted proteins | sample PaiPotPPA55metaG_FD_76969 | JGI IMG/M metagenome (GOLD analysis project Ga0073928, IMG submission 76969) | Iron sulfur acid spring bacterial and archeal communities from Banff, Canada, to study Microbial Dark Matter (Phase II) - Paint Pots PPA... ... | reverse complement strand
GAGACGGCGCGGGCCTGGCTGGGGCTCAACGCCGCGCACTGCTTCTCCGAGCGGTAGACGACGCCGGCGGCCTTGGCCGTGACGAAGAACGGCGCACCGATCAGTTCCTGATCCGCCAGGTGGACCGCTGGGACCGGCTGCACGCGGCCAGCGCCAGCCGCGAGGTGCCACGGCTGGCCAGGCTCGCCGCGGCGCTGCGGGCCGGCGTGCCGAACAACAGTCGGGTGGCCGTGCTGCACGGCGACTACCGGCTGGAGAACGTCGTGTTCGACCTGGCCTCGATCGGCCGGGTCAACGCCGTGCTCGACTGGGAGGCGGCGACCCTCGGCGACCCGCTGGTCGACCTCGGCCTGCTGCTGACCTTCTGGGAGGGCCCCGACCAGCCGCTCAACCCGATCTCCTCGGCGCACACGCGCACCCGGGGCTTCCCGACCCGCCGTCAGCTGGCGGACCGTTACGCGACCCGGACCGGCTTCGACCTCAGCCGGATCGGCTGGTACATCGCGCTCAACCACTACCGGGTGGCCGGCCTGCTCGAGGTGCTGCACTACCGGGTCAACCACGGGCTGCCGGTGCCGCCCGGGCTCGAGCGGGCGGGCAGCTGGGTCGGCGCGTTGATCGACGGCGGCCTGGCCGCGTTGCGCGACAACCTGTGACGACGCACCGGTCCCCGCGGATCTCCGTCGGTCCCCGCCGGTCCTGGTCCGCGGCCTGATCCGGACCCTGATCCGGAGCCTGCCCTTCAGTCCGCTCCGCAGCCTGATCCGGGCCCTGAAACGCTCAGCGCGCCGAAAATGCCCGGCCCCGCGGCCGGCCTTGGCCTAGGGTGATCCGGGGGCGCGTTGGACTCGAACGTTCGCACGCGTCGGTCTGGGACACCGGGGTACCCGGCGCCGTACGCACGCGCGTCGTCTCCGCTTTCCCGGGTACTCGGCGACGGTGGCGACCAGGACGGACGGGATGGCAGGCAGCGGGGTCTGGTGGGCGCCGGCCCGCATACTCGCCGGCGAGGCGGATCGGATCTTCCGGCCCGTGCTCGTCGAACTGCGGGCCAGAGGGCTGCGGGCGATCCCCTTCTCGCTCTGCTCGGCCGCGCTCATCGCCGCGTTCGGCCTGCTGCAGCACACGAACTCGGGCTGGTGGCTCGTCGAGCACGTGGCGGCCGTCTACCAGGCGCTGCCGATCTGGCTGATCCTGCTTCGGCTGCCGCTGTCGATGTTCGCCCCCGCGCCGGACCTGCCCGCCTGGGGCGCCGTGGCCCAGGTGCTCGTGGTGTTCGCCGTCGCCGAGATCCAGTTGGGGCGTTGGCGCACTTTGCTGGTGGCCGTGTGCACCAATGCGCTCACCACGCTCTCCGCGCGCCTCATGTGGTGGGTCGGCGAGATGCTCGGCGTGGGCACTCCGCAGATCGACGCCTACGAGCTGGACACCGGCCCGTCCACCGTGGTCGTCTCGCTCGCCGTCTACGTGCTGCTCAGGTGTCGGGCGTACACGCTGCTGGCGGTCACCGTGCTCGCGATGGTGCTGGAAACCGTACTGCTGCCGAACCTCGCCGGGCGCGAGCATCTGGTCGCGGTCGGCCTGGGCGTGGCCGCCTTCCTGCTCGGCGACCGCCTCCCGGTCGCCCTGCGTGACCGTCGGCGGCCCGAAATCCAGTGACGACACTGTGATACCGATCACATCTGACGGGCTTTCATGCGCGAGCGGCCCGAAGTGGAGTCGACAACGGGGCCGATCTTGGAATATATACGAATCCTGATCGCAGGGTCGGACGGGACGACCCGGCCGGCCGGAGGCCTGAGAATCGGAGCCGTACCCACCGTGACGCCAGAGCGCGCCATACCCCGTCCCCGCAGAGGCGCCCCGCCGACGTCGGCGGCGCAGCCCGCGCCGCAACTGGCGCCGCACCGGGACCGCGGGACCGTGGCGGTGATCCTGTTCCAGCACGGGCCCATGTTCGAGAACTCCATCCCGCTCACCGTCTTCGGCGTTGACCGGCGCGGCCAGGGGCTGCCCTACTACCGGCTGCTCGCCTGCATGGGCGAGGCGGGACCGCTCTCCACCACCGGCGGGATCCTGCTGGCCACGCCGTACGGACTGGCCGCCGCCGAGGCCGCGGGCACCATCATCGTGCCGGCCTGGCGCTCGCCCACCGACCGCCCGCCAGAGCCCGCGCTGGCCACGCTGCGCCGGGCGGCCAAGGAGGGCGCGCGCATCCTCGGCCTGGACAGCGGCGTGTTCGTGCTCGCCGCGGCCGGGCTGCTCGACGGCCGGCGGTGCACCACGCACTGGCTCTACGCGCCCACCCTCGCCCGCCGCTTCCCGCGCACCCAGGTGCTGCCGCGCGAGCTGTGCGTGGACGACGGCGAACTGCTCACCGGCGCGGGGGCGGCGGCCGGGCTCGACGCCTGCCTGCACGTCGTGCGCCGGGACCACGGGGCGCAGGCCGCGGCCCGCCTGGCCCGCCGGCTCGTCTTCCCGGCCGGCCGGCGCGGCGGACAGACCCCGTACTTCGACAACGATGTCCCCGACGAGCTGCGCGGCGACCCGTTGGCCGACGCGATGGCCTGGGCGCTCGACCACCTCACCGAGCCGCTCGACGTGGACGCGATGGCCGCCCGGGCCTCGATGTCCCGCAGGTCCTTCGACCGGAAGTTCCGCACCACCGTCGGGGTGGCCCCGCTGCAGTGGCTCAACGCGCAGCGGGTGATGTACGCGCAGCGCATGCTCGAGTCCACCGACCTGGCGATGGATCAGATTGCGATCCGCAGCGGCTTCGGCTCGCTGGTGGCCATGCGCGGCCACTTCCGCCGGATGCTCTCGACCTCGCCCACGGCGTACCGCAACAGCTTCCGCACCATCCCGACCGACCGGCGCGCCCCGCAGCAGCCCTTCCCCGAGGACGTGGGCGACGGTGCGGACGCCGGCGTCGACCTGAACGCGAAGAAGGACGAAAGCGGGGGAGAGGGCCTGCAGGGGAGCCCGCAGGAGAGCGGGCAGGAATCCGGCCCGCCGCCCCCGCGCGTCCCCCGCCAGTCCGGGGTGAACGAGCCCGCAGTGGATGGGTGAGCGTGCGGACCGTTACCCTCAAGGGCATGAATGACCGGCTGGTGTGGATCGACTGCGAAATGACGGGCCTCGACCTCGCGAACGACGCGCTGATCGAGGTGGCGGCGCTGGTGACCGACTCGGATCTGAACATCCTCGGCGACGGCGTGGACGTGGTGATCAAGCCCCCGGCCGAGGCCCTGGCCCAGATGAAAGACCTGGTCAGGGACATGCACACGCACTCCGGCCTGCTCGAGGAGCTGGAGAACGGGATCGAAATGGCCGAGGCGCAGCGCCTGGTGCTCGACTACGTGCGGCAGTACGCGCCCGAGGCGAACAAGGCCCCGCTGGCCGGGAACTCCGTCGGCACCGACCGGGGCTTCCTGTCCAGGGACATGCCGGAGCTCGAGACCTACCTGCACTACCGCGTAGTCGACGTCTCCTCGATCAAGGAGCTGGTGCGCCGCTGGTACCCGCGGGTCTACTTCCAGGCCCCGGCGAAGACCGGCAACCACCGCGCCCTCGGCGACATCAAAGACTCGATCGAGGAACTGAAGTACTACCGGGCCACGGTCTTCGTGCCGCTGCCCGGGCCGACCTCGGACGACGCCCGCGACGCGGCTGCCAAGCTCGGTACCTGAGGGGCGGCTTGAGGGTGGCGGGGAAAGAGTTTCCGAGCACCCCCGCCGACCCGCTACACTAGTCCGAGTGCCGAGCCCGCAAGCGGGCTGGGGACTCCATGGTGGGTGTAGCTCAGTTGGTAGAGCACCTGGTTGTGGTCCAGGTGGCCGCGGGTTCAAGTCCCGTCACTCACCCCACTGGTCAGGCCCCGGATCGCGGATCCGGGGCCTGACTCTTTTCCCGCCGTCGTCTCTTTTTTCCCCGTCATCCCGCCTCCCGCTGGCGCGCCCGGCCGCCGGAATATACCCTACAGGGGTATGGTTACCCCTGGCGGAAGGAGGAGTGAGATGCAAGGGCAAGCACACGCGCACGGTTACACCGACGCGAAGGACGACTACCTCAAGCGTCTGCGCCGGATAGAAGGCCAGGTGCGCGGCCTGCAGCGGATGATCGAAGAGGACAAATACTGCATCGACATCCTCACCCAGGTCTCCGCCGCCAAGAGCGCGCTGGAATCGGTAGCGCTCGGGCTGCTGCAGGAGCATCTGGCGCACTGCGTCTCCCAGGCCATGGCCGAGGGCGGCGAAGTAGCTGACGCCAAGGTGCGCGAAGCCTCCGCCGCGATCGCGCGGCTGGTTCGCTCCTGACCGACCCGACCGACCCCGCGCCCACCCAGACACCGGCAGCAGATCGACCAAAGGAACGAGTTCGCGCATGACCGACATCCAGATCACCCCGACCGCTCCCGCCGCCGGCGCTGTTCCCGTAGCCGACGCGACCGACGCCGAGCAGTTGGCCGGCAGCCCCGTCGTCACCGTCTACCCGGTGTACGGCATGAACTGCGGCCACTGCGCCTCCGCCGTGACCCGCGAGCTGTCCGCGATCGACGGCGTGACCGGCGTGCACGTGGACCTCGGCGCCAAGAAGGTGACCGTGGGCTCGACCCGTCAGCTGGCCGAGGACGAGGTGCGCGCCGCCGTAGACGAGGCCGGATATGAGCTGGGCTGAGCGATGAGCGCCATACTCACGGAGACGGAAGGCCGAGTCGAGCTCGACATCACGGGGATGACCTGCGCCTCGTGCGCGGCCCGGATCGAGAAGAAGCTCAACCGGATCGAGGGCGTGGTCGCCACGGTCAACTACGCCACCGAGAAGGCGGCCGTGGCATACCCCCCCGAGGTTTCCCCGACGGACCTCATTGCCGTCGTCGAGGCCACCGGCTACGGCGCCACCCTGCCCGCGCCGCCGGAAGCCTCCGCCTCCCCGTCGCCCAGCTCGTCCCCCCCGCTTCACCGCCGCCTGCTCGTGTCGGGCATGCTCGCCGCCCCCGTCCTCCTCCTCTCGATGATCCCCGCTCTGCAGTTCCGCGGCTGGCAGTGGCTGGCCCTGGTCCTGGCCACGCCGGTCGTCGGCTGGGGAGGGCTGCCCTTCCACCGGGCTGCGTGGGCGAATCTGAAGCACGGCGCGGCCACCATGGACACGCTGATCTCGCTCGGCACCCTCGCTGCCTTCGGCTGGTCGCTCTACGCCCTGTTCTTCGGCGGGGCGGGGGAGGCCGGGATGCGCATGGACTTCTCGTTCACCGCGAGCGGCGGGGCGAAGGAGATCTACCTCGAGGTGGCCTCCGCGGTCACCGTGTTCATCCTGCTCGGCAGGTACCTGGAGGACCGGGCCAAGCGCAGCTCGGGCGCCGCGATGCGCGCGCTGCTCGAACTCGGCGCCAAGGAAGCCGTACGGCTGCGGCCCGACGGCTCCGAGGAGCGCATCCCAATCGACAGCCTCGCCGTCGGAGATCTCTTCGTGGTGCGGCCGGGGGAGAAGATCGCCACCGACGGCGAGGTGGCAGAGGGCGTATCAGCGGTCGACGCCTCGATGCTCACCGGCGAATCGGTGCCGGTAGAAGTGCGCCCCGGCGCGTCAGTCAGCGGCGGCACCGTGAACAGCGGCGGAAGGCTGATCGTGCGCGCCACAAAGGTCGGCGCCGACACGAAGCTGGCCCAGATCGCCGAATTGGTGGTGCGCGCCCAGAACGGCAAGGCAGCCGTGCAACGCCTGGCCGACCGCGTCGCTGCCATATTCGTCCCCGCAGTAATCCTGCTTGCCGTGGCGACCTTGGCTGCGTGGCTGCTAGCCGGAGGAGGCGCGACGCACGCGTTCACCGCGGCCGTGGCCGTGCTGATCATCGCTTGCCCCTGCGCCCTCGGCCTGGCCACCCCGACGGCTCTACTGGTCGGCACCGGCCGCGGTGCGCAGCTCGGACTGCTGATTAAGGGCCCTGAGGTGCTCGAGTCCACGAAGACCGTGGACACCGTGGTGTTGGACAAGACCGGTACCGTAACCACCGGCCGGATGACCCTCGTGTCCGTCCACACCCCTACCCCGGTTACCGCCTCGCGCCTCGCCCAGGCTGATGCCCAACCAGACGTCCTGGTCCTGGCCTCTGAATTGCTCCACCTCGCCGGTGCCGTCGAACACCTGGCCGAGCACCCGATCGCCCGAGCCATCGCGAGCGCCGCACAGGCCCGCATCGCCCCCGCCCAACTCCCACCCGCCACGGATTTCCAAGCCACCGCCGGGCTCGGCGTGTCAGCGGTCGTCGAGGGCCACGCCGTCGTAGTCGGCAGGCCGGCGTACCTCGAGCAGGAGTGGGCGCTGCCCCTTCCCGCCGACCTCGCCGAACTCGTGGCCGAAGCAGCCGCCCAGGGCCGGACCGCGGTCGCCGTCGGCTGGGACGGCGCCGTGCGCGGCGTGCTGATCGTCGCGGACGTGGTCAAGCCCGGCGCGCGCGAGGCAGTCGAAGGCCTGCGTGCCCTCGGCCTCGAGCCGATGCTGCTCACCGGCGACCACGAGGCGGCAGCCCGCGCCGTAGCCGCGCAGATCGGCATCCCCGAGACCGCGGTCATCGCCGGCGTGCTGCCCGAAGGCAAGGCGGACGCGGTCCGCAGGCTGCAGACACAGGGCCGAGTGGTCGCGATGGTAGGCGACGGAGTCAACGACGCCGCAGCCTTGGCCACCGCCGACCTCGGCCTGTCCATGGGCACCGGCACCGACGCGGCGATCGAAGCGGCCGACCTCACCCTGGTGCGCACCGCCCCAGACGGCTCCGGCGTCGACCTAGGCGCCGCGCTCGACGCGATCCGCCTAGCCCGACGCACGCTGGCCACGATCAAGGGCAACCTCTTCTGGGCCTTCGCCTACAACCTCGCCGCAATTCCCCTCGCCGCCGCCGGCCTCCTCAACCCGCTGATCGCCGGCGCGGCCATGGCCGCCTCCTCCCTGTTCGTCGTCTCCAACTCCCTCCGCCTACGCCGCTTCCGCCCCGTCCGTCGCTGAGCCCGCAGCTCCGCCCGTCCCTGCGGCCTTCCCGAGAATCCGCAGGTGACGGGCATGATCTCTAAGGATTTCTGCCCGAGCGAGAACTGCGGTAATCTCTTACGCGCACCACACGAACCTGGCGAGCAGCCAGCTTGGGCCCAATCCAGGTTTGTGATAAGCGCCGTTAGCTCAATAGGCAGAGCAGCTGACTCTTAATCAGCGGGTTCGGGGTTCAAGTCCCTGACGGCGCACAGTCTCTCATCAGGGGCGACACCGTTTGACGGTGTCGCCCCTGAGTGTCTGGTGGGGCCAGGGTGGGGCCGTGGTGTGTCCACTAGCCGGTACGCCCGACCCTTGGGTGTTTTTGGCGTATCTGCAGATCAGATGCGCCTTCGAGTAGTCAGTGGCCTTACGATCCGACTGGAGTACGGGTTTTTTGTGGGCGTGCTGCCGTGCGGAGGTGTCGTCGGGCTGCCGGGGCGCCGAGTCGTTCGGGTCGGCGGGGTCGGTTCGTGCCGGGGACGAGGCGTCCGGCTTGGAGGATGAGCGTGGCGGTGTTCTCGGCTGCTTGCCGTGCTACGTCCGGTAGAACGCTGACATAGGTGTCGGCGGTGATGACGATGGAGGAGTGGCCGAGTTGGTCTTGGACGACCTTGAGGTCGGCGCCGGCTTGCAGGGCGAGGCTGGCTGCGCCGTGCCGAAGGTCGTGCAGGCGCACCGGGGGCAGGCCGGAGCGTCTGATCAGGTCGTAGAGCAGGCGGGTGAGGAAGTCGGGGTTGAGTGGCCCTCCTTGCTGGTTGGTGAAGACGTAGCCGGAAAGCGCGATGTCGCGGGCGCGGGCTTCAGCCTGCTGGGCGGCCTTGTGGCGGCGCAGTACTGCGACGGTGGTGCGACCGTTCGGCGCGACGAGTCGGTCTTGGTGGCGCACTGGGTGATGTGTCCGCCGACGCGTTGGATCTGCTGGCTGATGGTCAGGATTTTGCCGTCGAGGTCGACGTCGCACCAGCGCAGCCCGGCGGTCTCGCCGCGGCGCAGTCCGCGCAGCGCGATCAGGTGGTAGACGGCATAGAGCCGGTGGGCGCGGATCGAGCTCAGGAACTGCGCGGTTTGTGCGGCGGTCCATACTGCGACCGGTGGGCGCTGGCCGTCGAGTTGCCATTGGGTGATGCGTTCCTCGGTCCACACCACCGCTTGCGGCCTTCGTGTGCGCGGGAGTTGAACGAGCCGTGCGGGATTGTGTTCGATCAGCCCTTCGCGCACGGCGCTATTGAGGGCCGCGCGCAAGGTCGCGTGGATCCGCGCGACGGTGCCGTCGCTGACCGGCCTGTTGGCCGCCTGGCTGAACTGGCGGATCGCCTCCAGCATCGCAGTGATCTGTCTCGAGCCGAGCTCGCGCAGCGGGATACGGCCCAAGTGCGGGATCAGGTGGTTGCGGGACAATTGCTCGTAGCTGCGCAGCGTCGACTCGCGCACCCGCACCCGTCCATCTAGCCACGTGGTGAGCCACCCCTCCACTGTGATCATGCCGCCGTCCCGATGGACCGGGCCGCGTAGCGCTTCCAGCGCCTGCTCGGCGGCCTCGCGACTCGCGTATCCGCCGCGGCGAATCCGTTCGCGCTCGCCGAGCGCCACGTTGGGGGTGTCGAGTGCGAGATACCAGCTCCCGTGCCAAGGATCGTGCAGCTTCGGGCAGCGTGTGCCCAACTTCCGCCCGTCCACCGTGTCTCTGCACCCGCATCGCTGATACACACTTCCTGCTGCTCGCACTATGACCTCCCGATCGACGTTCGACGCAGCATGCGCCACCGGCGCCATGCCCGCGCGAGCGTACTGGGCGACCAGCGAGGTAGCAGATTCCGCCACCCGGCGCAGCCGGGATGGGCCGATCGGGTGACTCAACAGGCAGCCACACCACCGCCTCGCTCCGACCGGCCCCTCTTGGAAGCCCCCGAAAACCTGGGAGCGATTGAAGTTCTCGTTTCCCAGACACAAGGGCTCGGATGCTGCTAGGCATGTAAGGACAGGCTTCTGATGTGGGCTGGGCTCGGCGCACGTTTTCGGTTCGATGCGGTGGGGTGAGGTTATGCCACAAGTGGTGTGCGTCCACGGGATCGGCCAGCAGGCGCGAGGGGAGGAGACGCTGCTCAAAGACTGGTGGCCAGCGCTGGCCGATGGGCTCGGCCGTGCCGGAGCTACTGGCACGCTTGACGCGTCTCAGGTGACGATGGCGTTCTATGGCGACCTGTTCCGCCCAGCTGGGCAGATGCTGGTGGCCGGGGACCCGCCGTACACGTCTGTGGACGTCGACGCGGGCTTCGAGGCGGACCTGCTCGCAGCATGGTGGCGAGCAGCGGCTCAAACAGATCCCGGGGTAGCTTCTCCGGACGCCGAGGGATCGTTGATGTCGACGCCGCGCAGCGTGCAGGCCGCATTGCTTGCGCTGTCGGGGTCACGGTTCTTTGCGGGCATAGCACTGCGCGCGATGGTTGCCGATTTGAAGCAAGTGCGTGCCTATCTGCTCGACGAGAGGATTCGCAGTGGCGTGCAAGCTCGGTTGCACGCGCAGATCGGGCCGGAGACCCGCGTGGTGGTGGCACACTCGCTTGGGACCGTCGCTGCATATGAGGCGCTATGCGCTCTGCCCGAGCATGGCGTGCGGGCCCTGGTCACGCTCGGCTCGCCACTTGGGATCCGCAACCTGGTCTTCGACCGACTGCGACCCGCCCCGCTCGCCAGCCATGGTGGTGCGCCGCGAGGGTTGTGGCCGGGTGGACCGGCACTGGTATGGACGAACCTGGCAGATGAGGGGGACGTGGTAGCTCTAGTCAAGGATTTGCGTCCTCGGTTCGGGCCTGACGTGTGTGTAGGGAGCGTGCACAACGGCACCCATGCACACAGCGCGGAGTCCTACTTGGCGGACGCAGTCTGCGGACGCGCAATCGCGGACGGCCTGGTATGACCGGTAGCCAAGACCCAGGTACCAGCGGGTCACGCCGATTTCTAATCGCGGCGGCGGTCGCGGAATACGCCAGTTGCACCCAGTGGAACCGGCCGGGGTTGGCCGAAGCGCGCCAAGAAGTGATCGAGCTGTTCACCGGCACGCTCGGCTATACCCATCACAGTGATCTGGGGTTAAATCCGACCAAAGCACAGCTGACTTCTCGACTCCGTGCGTTCTGCAAGGACCCCGCGCGGCGAGAGGACGACTTAGTCGTGGTGTATCTCTCCTGCCACGGCGAAGTGCTCGACGGCGGAAGCCGGCACGTATTGCTGCCCGCCGACACAGAACCTGACGACATTCCCTTCACTTCGCTGGCCACCGGCGAGCTCGCGCGGGTGATCCTCGAACAAACGAGGGTACGTCGCGCACTGCTACTGCTCGACGCCTGCTACGCCGGAGCTGGCGGGCACCAGGTCGCAACTGCCGCAATCGAGCACCTGACCACGGCCTGGCTTGGTGCCCCGGACTCAGGCTTGGTGATCGTCTCCTCTGCGCAGCCGCACCAGCAGGCCCAGGTCGGGCTATTCCCGCAATTGCTCAAAACCGCGGTCAGCGCGCAACCGGTGGCCGGGCACGCCCCAGCCGTCCTGGCAATCCCGGCGATGGTCGGACAGATGAACAAGGACCCGGGAAAGCCTGAGTTTCAGCGCATCGGCCTGACGATGTTGGGGCTTTCCGGCGAAGTGCCCCCTTTTTTCGCTAATCCCCGCCACGACCCACAGTTGAGCGAGGTCGACCTCGCCCTGCAGCAGGCTGCCGCGTTCGACGAGCAGGACCGGCTGCGCGAGACAGAGCTCACCTCGCGCTTGCTGGTACGCGCTATGGGCTATCACGGCGACGCCGCAGTCCCCGCCTGGTGGTTCACCGGCCGACACGCGGCGCTCGAGGATCTAGCAGGATGGCTGAACGCACCTGGCGAGAACGGTCCGACCTGTCGCGTCGTCACCGCGGCACCAGGATCAGGCAAGACCGCGGTCCTCGGACTGATCGCCGCCCTAAGCCACCCCGAGCGGCGACGAACTGTGCCCCTCGACGCCCTCGGGCTGGCCCCTGACTTGATTGAGGCCGAAACACTCGACGTCGCCATCTATGCGCAGCAACTGGCCGATGCCGACGTCCTACAGGCCATCGCGGCAGCAGCGCGCATCCGCGGAAATACAGTTGGGAAACTGCTCGACGCGCTCGATCGCCAGGATCGGGCTCGGCCATTCACAGTGCTCATCGATGCGCTCGATGAGGCAGCCGCCCCCGAGAGCCTGTGTACTACGATCCTGCGGCCGTTGATTGAGCACGCGCATGGCCGAATCAGGCTCCTGCTCGGTTCGCGCCCCTACCTGTTGCCCCGGCTCGCACTCGAGCAGCAGGCAGTCATCGATCTTGACGCGCCACGCTACGCCGATCCGGAGGCACTTCGCGCCTACACGATGCGCACCCTGCTCGAGGCCCATCGCACATCCCCCTATCGCGAGCACCCGCGCTCTCTCCAACCGGTCGCCCGCGCGGTCGCCGACGCCGCCGGCGCGTCGTTCCTCGTTGCCCGACTCGTCGCCGGGACGCTAGCTGCCGCCGAGGCCGTCGTGCCCGATCCGCTCGATCTCGCTTGGCGAGCGAGCCTTCCCCGGCACGCGGCAGAGGCCATGCGGGAGGACCTGGCAAAGCGGCTTGGGCCGAATGCACAGCGTGCCGCCGACTTGCTTCGCCCTCTGGCCTACTCCCAAGGCCAGGGCCTGCCTTGGGAGGACGTCTGGGCACCACTCGCGAGCGAGATCTCCCAGCGTCCGTACTCGGATGAGGACCTGCTGTGGTTGCGGCGCACCGCAGGATCCTATGTAGTCGAGGCGACCGAGAACGGCCGGTCTGCCTACCGTCTTTACCACCAAGCGATGGCTGAGCACTTGCAGGAGGGTGTAGAGGCCGCAACTGTGCACGGTGCCTTTACGCGCGTGCTCACCAACCTGCCGCTGCTCTCAGACGTAGCCCGTGACTGGTCCCGCGCCCACCCGTACACGCTCGCCCACCTTGCCTATCACGCCAGCGAGGCGGGATTGCTCGATCAAGTCGTGGCGGAGAGCGAATACCTGGTCCATGCGAACCCCGGAGGCCTGGTCCCTCATCTGCACCATGCCCATGGCGACGACGCACGCCTTGCCGCCGCTGTCTATCGAACTAGTCTCGGTCTGCATTACACTCTCGCTCCCTCTGAGCGCCGAGTGGCTCTCGCTCTCGATGCTGCCCGCGCTGGCGCACTCTCCCTTAGACGGAATCTGACCACGCGTATTACTCCCAGTTCCTGGACTCCAATCTGGGCTACGGGCTCGACCTTCAGCGCTGACCTGCGTCATGCCCTCCCGGGGCACGAAAGTTCAGTGCGGTCGGTGGCGTGTACCGAGATCGATGGGGTGCCGGTCGCCGTCACCGGCGGCGACGACAAGACAGTACGGGTCTGGAACCTCCGCGACGGCTCACCTATCGGCCGCCCCCTCACCGGCCACGCGGATGGGATCCTGGCTGTGGCGTGCACCGAAATTGATGGAGTTCCAGTTGCCGTCACCGCTGGCGGCACACAGGTGTGGATCTGGAACCTCCGCGACGGCGCTCCGATAATCCAGACCGCTGCCCGTCATTCAGGCCAGTTCATGACATTGGCGTGTACTGAGATTGACGGGGTGCCGGTTGCCGTTACCGGCGGCGACGACAAGACCGTGCGTGTCTGGAATCTGCGCGACGGCAGGCCTATCGGCCGACCCCTCGCCGGCCACGACCGCACAGTTAGGTCCATGGCGTGTATCGAGATCGACGGGGTACCAGTCGCCGTTACCGGCGGCGACGACACCACCGTGCGCGTTTGGAATCTGCGCGACGGCACACCTATCGGCCGCCCCCTCACCGGCCACGACCGCACAGTCAGATCCGTGACATGCACCGAGATAGACGGAGTCCCAGTCGCCATCACTGGAGGTGATGATAAGACGGTACAGGTCTGGGATCTACGCGATGATACGCAAATCCGTCGGGTATTCGCTGGTCACGGGGATTGGGTTCTCGCCGTGGCGTGCTCCGAGATCGACGGGGTACCGGTCGCGGTCACCGGCGGCGGCGATGAGACGGTACGCGTCTGGAACTTGCAAGACGGCACCCCCGTCGGTCGGCCATTCACCGGACATATGGGTCAGGTCGAGGCAGTGGCGTGTGCCCAGGTTGACGGAGTGCCAGTCGCCGTTACAGGTGGTGAGGACTCTACGGTTCGAGTCTGGGACCTGCGCGACAATAAGCCGATCGGCGAGGCTATCCCCGGCCACGCTGGGTGGGTCCAGTCAGTGGCTTGCACGCAGGTTGATGGGGTGCCGATCGCTGTTACCGGCGGTGACGACGAGACGGTACGGATCTGGAATCTACGCGACGGCACCCCCATAGGCCAGGCCCTAACCGGCCACAGGGATTGGGTTCTGGCCGTGGCGTGCACCGAGATCGACGGAGTACCGGTGGCGGTCACCGGCGGGGTCGACGAGACGATACGGATCTGGGACTTACGAAGTGGCGACCTGTTCAAGCAGGCTCTATTCGGCCATACGGATTGGGTCCAATCGGTGGCTTGCACTCAGATCCGTGGGGTGCCGGTCGCTGTTACAGGCAGCGACGACGAGACGGTACGGATCTGGAACCTGCGCGACGGCACCCCCATCGGCAATCCCCTGGCTGGCCACACCGCCTCGGTTCGATCGGTGGCATGCACGACGATTGACGGGACGCCTGTCGCAGTCACTGGCAGTAGTGACACCACCGTGCGAGTTTGGAACCTGCTCGACGGCACCCCCATCGGCCCGGTGCTTTCCGGGCATGCCGGTCGTATCCGGTCGGTGGCATGCACGACGATTGACGGGACGCCTGTCGCAGTCACTGGCAGTAGTGACACCACCGTGCGAGTTTGGAACCTGCTCGACGGCACCCCCATCGGCCAGCCGATCACCGGCCACGCCGCCTCGGTGCGGACGGTTGCATGCGTACATATTAATGGGTCACCAGTTGTGATCACTGGAAGTCAGGATGCGACGGTGCAATTCTGGGACTTGCTCACTCGGACGAGGCGAGCATCGCTCACAGTTCCCAGCCCGAACTCCATCGCCGCGACAACTGCGGGTGAACTTCTCGTCGGATTTCATCGCGACATTGCGCTCTATCGACGCAAGTCGCAATTGCGCCGCACCATGCAATCATGATCCACAGCGCATAGGATATCCGGCGTCATAGCGGTGATACCTTGGGCGACGGTGCGGTGGACGTGGTGAAGTGCGTGCTGTCAGCACTGATAGCTAACGTTGAGCCATGACCAAGCGCAGCACACCGATCCCCTGGGCGAGATACTCCACCGATCAAGTGGAAGACCTGATCGCAGCCCTGCTGCTCCGCCTTCACCCGAATGCGTCTCGAATGGACGGCGCTGGAGGCGACGACGGCATCGATGTGCTACTTCCCGTCGAAGGCGGTATCCACGTCTTCGAGATCAAGAGCTACTCCACGCGGCTGACCGCGAAGCAGAAGACCGCCGTTAAGAAGTCGCTGACGACCGCAGTGAAGAACTCAGATCTGCGTGCTTGGACGCTCGTTCTTCCGCTCGATCATTCCCCCGCAGAGCGCCGCTGGATGAACAACGTCCTCGCAAAACTCACCAGTGTGCCCCTTACCTGGATGGGTCTAAGCCGACTCGAGGTCGAACTCGCCACGCATCGGGATCTCATCCGTGCCTACGCCCCTGGGGCGGTCGAAGACCAGGCGTTCAGCTTGCTCGCCGAGTACAACCAGTATGAGGCCATCCCGCCCCGCAGCGCAGGTGAGCTCGTCGAGCGTGCACAACGACTTCAGGAGCAGGCAGCAGCAGTTGACCCCTGCTTCGACTTCGGCGGCGGTCTTTACCGACTTCGGAGTGTTGCATCCGTTCTGTTCCTTTGGTGCGTGATTGAGTCTCGCTCCATGAGTGATCAACAGACTGTCCTCGACGGCGTGTACTGGCGGCTGCACCGCAGTCGGCAGGATCGGAACCCGGCGTGGTTTCAGAACGACCCGGTGCTCGCGGGCGTGGCGAGCTTGGTCGAACTCGCGGCGGCGAACGGCACCCGGCACGGCCAGGAGTTCCTGCTCCGCACCGATGGACGGGCCGTCGCGGAGGTCAACGAGTTCTTCGGCTCGCTGCGCATGCGCAACCGGTCGGCGTTGACGCGGGAGAAGTACGGGCGCGGGCTGTGCGTGTGGCTGGGGTTCCTCGACGCGACCGGTCGTGGCTGGAGCGCGGCCGACGAGGAGGACGTCGACGGGTTCAAGTTCTGGCGGATGACGGACGCCTCGAACCCGGCGCGGGTAGCGGGCTCGACGCTGCTGGACAACCTCGTGGCCATCAACGCGTTCTACACCTGGGCACAGGTGCGCTACGGCGTGGCCAATCCCGTGGCCAAGCGCGAGCTGCGGAATCCGCGCCGGGCGGAGGTAACCGAGGGGTTTGCCGCCTCACCGCACGTGGTGCGTGATCGGGATGTGAAGTGGCTCGATCCGCGCGGCTACGCGATGTGGCGTGATGTCGGGCTGCGCGGGCTTGCGCGCGATGGGCGTGAGGCGCGGGTGTGGCGGGGGCGAAACAGTCAGCGTGACTGCGCGTTCGCTGACGGGCTGTACGGCACCGGGTTGCGGGTCTCGGAGTGGGCGAGCGTGCTGATGTGCGAGCTGCCTGAGGATGATCCCTCGCGCGGCTATTACACCTGTCTGTTGGCCTCGGAATGTGCGAAGGGCGGGCGCGGTCGGCGCTACTGGATGCCGCGCGGCGTGCTGTCGGATGTGCTCGCCTACACGGAGGGAGAGCGGGCGGCGGCGGTGCGCCGGGCGCAGCGGGCCGGACGCTACGACCACGTCGACGATGCTCTCGTTCTGACGCGGCAGCTCGCACGGCGCCGGGTGGAGGTGCGAGATCGGGACGGTGCGACGGTGACGGTCCCGCTGGACGGGCTGACCGCCGAGGCCCGGGTGCGACTGTTCGCGCCGGGCGCGGGCGGGCTGGAACCTGCGGCGCTGTGGTTGAACGAGGACGGGATGCCGCGCGCCGGGCACGGCTGGCAGCACACGTTCGACACGGCGAATCAGCGCGTGGCGCGGTCGGGGTTGTTCGGGGTCGCCGCGACCGCCCACATATTGCGTCACAGCTTCGCGCTGCGCTGGTTCTCGGTCGGCCGGCTGCTGTACGAGCGGCGCTTCGCGCACCTGGACGGTGAGGAGCTGCGGGACTTCCGCGCGCAGTTCGGCGACACCTGGTACCTCGTCAAGACGCTGCTCGGGCACGCGGACGTCGCCACGACGATGGACGTCTACCTTGAGCCGTTCCGCGACCTGGACGTCGAGCTGCTGATCGAGCATGCGCACGGCGGGCTGATGGCGGAGTTGATGGCGGCGATGTTCGCCGAGCACCCGCAGGTGATCACCGGTGCGCCGGTCCGGGAGGCGCAGTGATGGCCGGGCGCGCGGCGAGCCTGCCGCAGGCCGGATACCGCCAGCCGGAGCGGCTGTTTCTGGGTGGGGGCGAGTGTCGGGTGGTGGTCTATCCGGAGGACGGCGGTCCCGCGGCCGAGATCGATCTGACGGTGCTTCCGGTCTCCCGCGCGTTGCAGGAGTGGCTCGCGCAGGCGGTGGCCGGGGTGACCGGGCCGTCTGGGCCGCGCCGGGCGCGAACCTCGGCGCTGGACACCCTGAGCATCCTCAAGCGCTTCTGCCGGTTCCTTGCGAGCCTGCCGGAGCCGCCGACCAGCCCGGCGCAGCTGCGCCCTGGGCATCTGGAGGAGTTCATCCTGCGCGGGGGCAAGCCGCTGCACCGCGACCTGTCGTCGCTGCGGGTGATCTTGCGCTTCGCTCCGGGGCTGCCGGCGCCGTTCGCCGCGCGGCTGGCCCAGGCGAGTGTGCCCAAGAGCGACACTCCCACGCGCAGTTACAGCGAGGCCGAGTTCAAGCGGATCACCACGCTGGCCCGTTCGGACCTGCGCGCCGCCGCTACGCGGATCGCGGCCGGGCGCCGCGAGCTCGCGGTGTGGCGGGAAGGAGGCGTCGAGCAGAGCGACCGGGCCGCGTGGGAGCACGGGTTCCTGCTCGACCATGTCGACCGGCACGGGGATGTGCCCCGCCAGGCCCGCCGCGAGCGGGCTGTCGAGGCGATCGTGGCGCGCCACGGCGGGGCGCCCGCGGTGATGTCCCGGCTGCATTTGACCTACCACGAGATGGCCGCCGGGTTCGTGCTGTTGATGACGTTGACCGGGCACAACTACTCGACCGTGGCCGCGTTGACCACGGCGCATCAGCGCCCTGACGGGCACGCCGCGGGCTCGGCCGCCGCCGCGCTGGTCGATATGGTCAAGCCGCGCCGAGGTGCGCACCGGGCGGCGATGAGCACCGCGCTCTACGCCGCGCCGGGCACCGACCGGTTGGACCTGGCCAGTCCGTTCGGCATCTACGAGCTGCTGCTGGACCTCGGCGCCGAGGCCAGGTCGAGGTGCGGGACCGAGAGCCTGTTCGCTTGCTTCCACCACACAGGACCGAAGGGGCGCGGCTTTCGCGCAGGGGTCCCCAAGGCCGTGCTGATGCTCTGGGGCCAGTACCACAAGCTGGTCTATGACGAGCCGGACCCCGAGACCGGCGAGATGCTCGAGTTGCGGGTTGACGGGCGCCGGTTGCGGCTGACCTGGCTGGAGCTGAACCAGAAGCCGGTCGCGCACACCGAGTCGACGCTGGCCAACGAGTACCTCGCTCGCAACCGCGGGAACCTCGCCGAGTACCAGTCGGTGGTCGCCAAGGTGCTGGACGAGCAGGTCCAAGCCGCCCGCTCGCGCCCGCCGATCCCGGTGCTCACGGCCGAGGAGGTCGAGCTGGCCGGAAGCGACCCGGCCACCGTGGCGGCCCGGCACGGCATGGACCCGGCCGGCCTCGCCGATCTGCTCGACGGCCGGCTCGACACCGTGCTGACCGGCTGCGCCGACAACCTGGCCAGCCCGTACAACCCTCCCGGTGCTCCGTGCACCGCTTCGTTCCTGCTGTGCCTGTCGTGCCGGTGCGCCCGCGCGACCCCGGCGCACCTGCCCATCCAGGTCCTGGTGTACGACGCGATCGAGACCCGCAAGCAGGAGATGACACCGCTGCGCTGGGCTGAGCGTTACGCCCAACCGGCCACGCGCCTTGCGGACCTGCTCTCCCGCCACCACCGCGCCGCTATCGACGACGCCCGCAAGGGCGCCACCGACCACGATCGCGAGCTCGCCGAGCGGTTCCTGACCCGAGGATTGGACCACGCATGACCCCCGCCACCGTGCTCGCCGAACCCGGCAGCACCATCCGGCCCGGCCCCTACACGCTGGTCCTCAAGGAACGGCCGCTGCGCCCGGGAACGAACCCGCAGACGCTCTCGCGCTACAGCGATGTCCGCTGGAACCTGAGCCAGGGCATTTTCGCAGAGCACGCCGACGCCGTGTCCTTCGACTTCGCCACCGTTCCGGACCGCTATCGCGAGTCGGTCAAGCTCATCACCTGGCTGCTGATCAACCACGAGGGCGTTCCCGGACTTGGCGTCATCGCACGCAGTTCGCGCCCCGCGCTCCAAACCGTCTCCTCGATCTGGAGGTACGTGCGCGCCTTCACCCTCTGGCTCGAAGAGCGCGGCATCGCCTGCCTCGCCGAGGTCACCACCGCCGATCTCGACGCCTACGCAGTGCACGTGCGCCACACCCCGGCCTCGCACTCGATGCGCGAAGACCTGCTGGCCGCAGTCTTGCGCACCTGGACGCTGCGCGAACTGCTGCCCGAGTCCGACCGGCTCCCGCCCGCACCGCCCTGGGGCGGGGAGCGCACCAGCGACATCCTCGGGATCGGGCGGGTCCTCGACGAGAACCGCACCCCGCGCATCCACCCGGCGACCATGACCGCACTGCTGGCGTGGTCCCTGCGGTTCGTCGAGACCTTCGCCGACGACATCACCACAGCCTTCGAGGAGTACAAGCAGCTTTCCACCCGCAACCAGCACGCCCGCATCAGGGCCACGGGGCCGCTCAAGCCCTCCGAGCGGCGTGAGTACAACAGCCTGCTGCCCGTGGTCGCCGCGATTCTCGACGGCTACCGCTCACGCGGACACGCCCTGCCCGGGCGGCGCGAGCCCGACGGCACCGTGAAGGTCAACATCTACCACCTGCACCTACAAGCCAACGCCCAACTCAGCTCGAAGGCCATCAAAGCCCTGATCGAGGCCAGCGGGCTGCCGGTCGACGAGGACACCTACATCTCCACTCCGATCACCGCGCACCTCGACGGCGCACCGTGGCTCGGCCACCGCATCCCCTACGAACAGGCTCCGATCCTCGCCCGGCACCTGAGCACAGCCTGCTTCGTGATCACCGCCTACCTCAGCGGCCAACGACCCTCCGAGGCTCTCAGCCTCAAGCGCGGCTGTATCGAACGGGATACAACCAACGGCCTGGTGCTGCTGCGCGGCAGGCACTACAAGAGCGTCTTCGACCAGCGCGGCGAGCACAAACCCGAAGGCGAGGTGCGCACCGACCCGTGGACCGTCGTAGAACCGGTCGCCCACGCCCTGGCCACCGTCGAACGCCTGCACGAGGCGGAGTTGCTGTTCCCCAACACGATCCTGGTCAACGGGAAAGCATCGGCGAACAACCTGAAAGAACGTGTCGGACGAGCCCGCGGCCAGTCGCTGATCAGTGTCGATATCACCAGGTTCGTCGAGTGGGTCAACGACTACTGCCGCCGCTACGAGCGAACCGACGCCATCCCGCCCGACCCGGCGGGCGAGATCAACCCCACCCGGCTGCGCAGGACCCTGGCCTGGTTCATTGTGCGCAAACCGCGTGGACTGGTAGCCGCCGCGATTCAATACGGGCACGTCAACATCAAGATGACGCTCGGCTACTCCGGCAGCTACGCCTCCGGCTTCCCCGACGACCTCGCCTTCGAGCAGTGGCTCGACCGCATCGACACCCTCGCCGACGCACACGAGCGCTTGAACGCAGACGAGCACGTCAGCGGCCCGGCCGCCGCCGAATACCGCGCCCGCGTCACCGCGTCACCCCGCTTCGCCGGCCAGGTGCTGCGCACCGGCCGCCACGCCCAGTCCCTGCTGAACAACCCGGAGCTGCAGATCTTCCCCGGCAAGGGCATGACGTGCGTGCTCGACCCCGCCAAGGCCGCCTGTCGGCTGGCCGGGAACGAAGTCGGCACCCGACGCACCCCTGATCTCGATGATTGCCGCCCCACCTGCGCGAACATCGCCCGCACCGACACAGACATCGACTACGTGCGCAGCCAAGCCGACGCGCTTGCCGACATCGTCGCCGACCCTCTCGCCCCGCCCATCAGACACGGGCGCGAGCAGCGCGAACTCGCCCGCCTCCACCAGATCATCACCCGCCACGACCAGACGGAGGCCCGGCCGTGACCACCGACCGCAACGCTGAACGAGCCTGCATCCAGGCCGCCATGGACCGACTGCTGACCGGCACACCCGCCAACTCCACCGGAGCACTCAGCATCCTGCAACTTGCCACCGAGGCCGGAGTCAAGCGGTGGGTCCTCACCCACAAGCACCCCGACCTCAAAGACGAGTTCGAACGCCGCCGCACCGAAGCCAACGGGGTCCCGCCGGCCTTCCAGAACCTCCACGCCCGCGTCGTCGACCTCGAAGCCGCAAACCAGCGCCTACGCGAGGCGAACACGGAGCGGGCCGAACGCATCGAGATCTACGCCCAGGTCATCCACGAGCTCAACACCGAGAACAGAGTCCTTCGCGACCAACTCGCCAGCAACGACCGGACAGTCACCCCATTCCAACGAAAGAGGAGCTAATGCCGTATCAGCCGACGTTCGCCCAGCCGTTGCCCGCTGTCGCGCTAGGCAGCCTCAAGGACGAAGAACAGGAAGCAGAGGAAGGACCCCGAGGGGGACGTCACGAGCTCGGGGAACAACTCGCGGGCACCGGATGCAGGGGGCGGTTCGCTGACGACCGCGATCCGGAAGCCGGCTGCTGTGAACTCGCTGGTTATTGTGTGCAATGGCCGGTGCCAGAACGTCAGCACGGCGGACTGGCCGCTGAAGGTGTACTCGTCAGACCACTCTTCGGTCGCGAAGTAGTCGCCCTCGGGCCTCACCAGCTTGTAGACCCATGGATGGTTCATGGCCACGATGAGTCGGCCGCCGGGTACAAGCACGCGCCGCAGCTCGGCGAGGGGCGCCTTCCAGTCCTCCAGGTAGTGCAGGACCAGGCACGCAATAGCATCGTCGAACGCGCCGTCGGGAAACGGCAGAGGATCGCCGCCCAGAGCGCCCCGATGCAGAGCCGCGCCATCACCGAGCCGCTGTCTTGCCAACTCCAGCATCTTCGCGCTGGGATCGACGCCGGTCACAATGGCGCCACGATCGCGCAGTGCCCCGAGCAGGGGGCCGGCTCCACAGCCAACATCAACGATCCGCCGCCCGGCCACATCTCCGGCCAGGTCCAGGACTGCGGGCCGGGTGTAGTAGCCGTTGAGGAGGCTGGACTCCGTCTCGGCGGCATACGCCTCGGCGAAGCCGTCGTAGTCGTTGGTCACGGCCTGGCCGACAGGCCCGGAGGAGTACTCAAGATCAGGAGACATGCGGCCAATCCTGGCACTTCTGATCGCTTCGGGGTGCGAACAGTGTCGGGGCGAACGCCGCCTGACGCGGCACTCGAAGCCACGCCGGTGTCATCGCTTACCGAGCCTGCGGCCAAGACGTCGCACCTCGGAAACGGCCGCCGAATAAGCAGCTTGATCAGCAGCGTCGGCATAGACCTTCTCCAGCAGACCACGAGCCTGCAGTTCGTCGGCGCTGAAGAGACCGGCATTGGACGCAAGCCACGCAGCATGCAAGGCCTCATCCGCACGGGCAGGCAAAGTCTCTGCGAGCTTCACGTCGACGGCACCGACCAGCGCGAGCACGCTGCTTCGTACCCTCCGATACTGCCAGCGGCCCAGCGAGTCGGCCAGCACCAAGAGCCCGGACGCGAAGCGAAAGCGGGCCCCTGGTTCGACTTCATGGCACCCGAGGTGCTGAGCCCCAGCGCGAACCAGAGCCACTTCGAGCTGAGCAACGTGCTGCCGCAACTCCCGACGAACGAGCTCGCGATCCCGTGCGCGCTCAGTCCTCGCGGCAATCGCCGAGGCGGCCGCGATCGAGGCCACACCACCCGCGAGGGCCCCGACCAGGGCACTGACCAGCACCGAACCGACATCCACTGGGAGAGTCTGCCCGCGCGCTGCCGTTCCCAAGCCACGCCTGACTCGCACAGCCCATCAGGAAGAGAGACCTCCCGCTTGCAACAGCTCCGAATAGGTGAAAGAGGCATCGATGTGCAATCCGAGTCCATCACGCTCAGCCTCACGCCCAAAAACGAGCACGCGCCACAGATCTCGGGCAACATCTCCCTCACCGCGGCGCCCGGCACGGCCGAGGACGCGGCAATCGAAGAATTCATGACGTACGGGCGCCCGCTGACACTCGATGCCTCTAACATCGCCGCTTTTGAAGTGGACGTGCCTTTCAGCGTCCAGGACCTCATCCCGGCAGAGTCCTCGCCTGAGCAAATCATCATCGGCCCGGCAGCCGGATCCGAGCCGATGCGGCAACTGGCCCGCATCGACGCAGTCAATGGCGCAGGCAGAGTACTCGGGTCGCTAGCAGTCACTTTCACCGAGGCCTCGGAAGGGCCACGCGGCGGCCTGTACCGTGCAGGCCACGACCGCAGCGGGTTTCTCCGCATGGCCATAAAGGTCTCACCAGATAGGTCCGGAGGTCAGATCGAGTACCAGTCCGAGTTCATGGATGACCTACTGCCGGCTGACGTACTCCCTTCACTGCGCTTTCTCGACGCAATGAGACGCTCATCGATGCTGCGCCTCGTTGCGAACGGATCCACTACGCCGATCCGGATCCCCGACGCTGCCAGCCGCATGGCGAGGATAGAGAACCTGCTGCACATGGCCGAGGCCTTCGACAGGATCAGCCAAACTGTAGGGATTGTGCTCCCACTACCCAAGCGCTGGAGCGACGACGACGCGACAAACGTTACCTTCTACGACCGGCTCCTGCGTGAAGGCACGGCCCCCTACCCGCCGGCGGACTTCCACTTCACGATGCCTGCGGAACAGGCACGTGCTCTACTCGGCCGAGGACCACTTCCGCGCCTCACGATGACCGGGCAGGGCGACCGTATGCCGGAACTACTCGGGCACGAACTCCCGCTTCCAGGAAAGATGGAGTTCGAATCTCAGGGTCTCCTGGTGGCCAACCTGCCCCACCTCGCCACGCAGTGCGCCGCTGATCCACCCCCCGACACGGTAGACGTCGTTCTCGTCAGCGATCTCACAACCACATCTGTGTTCCGGATCGTTCCCGACACCGAGCAGTGAGGCCTTCTCCTGATCGGCTCCGGCTTTCCTGCCGTGCTCATAGCGAGGTACAAGCGTGCCGTTCACTCGAACGAACGGAATGCTGCTCGGATCCCGTGCGCCAGTATGGAGCTACCGCTAACATCGGTTCTAGCGCTAGACCCCCCGTCGGGCTACCCGGCTGCCCGGTTTTCCGGCCGGACTCTGGGAGCCGCATGGGAGCGCGCGTCCCGTTCGCGGCTGCGTACGTTAGAGTGTGGGTGCGACGATTCGCCCCCCGAAAGCGGGACGAATGCGACCATAGTGGGCGCAAGTTCACTCATTGACTTCCCTGAGAGTGTCGGGCAGCTGCTCTTAATCAGCGGGTTCGGGGTTCAAGTCCCTGACGGCGCACCAGGTTTGACCAGGCCCGATACCTCGTAGAGGTATCGGGCCTGGTCGTGCCGTGGGGCTGCGGTGGGTCCAAGGTGCGCGAACGGGACTGGTGAGACTGTCGTCTCACTATTTGGTAAGTGGCGGGCTCGGTTGTCTGCCATGTTCGCGTCTTTCTTGATCACTTCGCGGCGGCCGTTCGCCCCGTCGCGACAATGTGTTGGCCGCAGCGCCCGGCCTGGAGGATGAGCGTGGCCGTGTCCTCCGCGGCTCGCCTTGCGACGTCAGGCAGAACGCTGACGTAGGTGTCGGGGGTGATGACGATGGAGGAGTGGCCGAGTTGGTCTTGCACGACCTTAAGGTCGGAGCCGGCTTGAAGCGCGAGGCTGGCGGAGCCGTGACGCAGGTCGTGCAGCCGGGCCGGGGGTAGGCCCGCTGCGCTGGTTGGTGAAGACGTACCCGGAGGGCATGGAGCCGTTTTTCACGGCTTCGGCCTGCTGTCGGGCGGAGTGGCGTCGCAAGACGGCGGTGGTGATGCGATCCAGGGCGATGGTGCGGTACGAGGATTCGGTCTTGGCTGGGCACTGCGCCAAATGGTCGCCCACGCGCTGGATCTGCTGCCGGATGGTGAGGATTTGGCCGTCGAGGTCGACGTCGCACCATCTCAGTCCGGCGGCCGCGCCGCGGCGCAGCCCGCGCAGCGCGATCAGGTGGTAGGCCGCGTACAGGCGGTGCTCGCGGATCGTGTGTGAGAAGTGGGCAGTTTGCGCCGCGATCCACACTGCGACCGAGGGCCGCTGGCCGTCGAGCAGATACTGGTTGATCCGCGCTTCGGTCCACACGACCGCGTGCGGGCGGCGGGCGCGGGTCTGCTCGACCAGACGCGCCGGATTGTGCTCGATCAGACCTTGGCGCACCGCCGCGTTGAGCGCCGCGCGCAGCGTGGCGTGGATCCTGGCGACAGTCCCGTCGCTGACCGGACGCTTGCTTGCGGCGCTGAATCGAAGCACCGACTCGAGCATTCCGCTGATCTGCTGGCTGGTGAGATCCCGTAGCGGGACCCGACCAAGGTAGGGGATCAGATGGTTGCGACTCAGTTGGGTGTAGCTGCACCGCGTTGACTCGCGCAGCTTCACACCGTTCTCCAGCCACCGGTTCAACCAGGTCTCCACGGTCACGATCCCGGTCCCGGTCCGCTCGGTACCGCGTAGATCGATCAGGGCCTGCCTGGCCGCGGCCCGCGTCGGATGGCCACCACGACGGATCCGCTCGCGTCCGCCGCCCTCTTGCCGGCATCCGCACCGCTTGTAGACACTGCCGTTCGTCTACATCACAGGCTCCTGTTACTCGGGTTCGGCAGGTGTCGCGTTCACCGACCCGAGGTATGCGCCAGCCGCAGTGATTCGCCCCGGCTTTCATCAGGGCCTCCCGGAAACCCGGGGCGGATCAGATCACCGGCCGTCGCCGGATCCTGAGGAACAGCGTGAGTCCGGCGGCGAGGATGAGTAGGCCGGCTGCCAGCAGGAACCACGGATTGAGCAGGCCCTCGGTGCAGCTCCCGCCGGTGGCCGAGGTGGTGCAGTAGGTGCCGGGGCCGTGCCGATTGAGGTAGGCGAGGAGGAACAGGGGCAGGCTCGCACTGGATACCAAGCCGGGCAAGCCTCTCCGGGATCCCCGACGCGTTGCCAGCACGACGGTGCCGGCCACCGGGATCGGCAGGATGAAGAGCCCGATCGACAGTACGGCCAGTAGGGCGAGCAGGTAGCTGGCTCCGGTCAGCAGCCATCCGGTGAACAGCAGCCAGTCGCGCCGGTTGCCGGTCATGACTTCTTCTTTCGTTTGAAGATGTCGAGGAGGGAGGCGACTTTTCCGGCGCGGTCGAACAGGGCCAGCGCGGGCTCGCGTTCCCCTTCGAGGTTGGCGAGCATCTCCAGGCCCAGGTACAGGGCCACGATCGCGTGGGCGAGTTCCTCGGGCGGCAGCAGTCGGGCGGCGGGGGAGCCGGCGAGCGCGTCGCGGACGGAGTCGGCGGCGAACGTGCGCCACGGGCGGATCCGGGCGGCGACTTCCGGGCGCAGTTCGGGAGTGAACTGGGCAGCGGCGATCATCTCGACGAGCACGGTCACATGCCCTTGGTCCAGGTCCTCGTCGAAGACCGTCCTGGCCGCTCGAACCAGGTCGCCGAGGTTCTCTGACTCCTCGACCATCGCCTGATAGCGCACGTTGCGGGTGGCGCTGACCGCGTCCAAGGCAGCCAGGTGCAGCTTGGCCACCGAACCGAAGTGATAGAAGATCAGCGCTTGATTGCAGCCCGCGCGCCCGGCGATCTCGCGCGCGCTTGCCCCGGCGAAACCGACCTCCCGCAGGGTCGCGACAGCTGCTTCGACCAGCGCCGCACGCGTCTGTGCCGAACCGGGGCTCCCGGAGGTCTCGACCGACCGCTTCCCACCGGCTCTGGCCACGCTGCACCTTCCCCGTTAATCGATTGGATTGAGCAATCGCTCAAAATCTTAGGGAACGGCAGGAACCCTGGCAAGAGTCAGAGCCCAGACAAGTGATCCCCGTTCGAGGTAGCACATCCCCTCGGGCGCCAACAGGTCTGCCGAGGATCTCCAGCCACGCAAAGCGCTTCTCGTCCGTGGCTAGCGTGGGGCCACCCTAGCCCGGCCGGCGCGTTGTCTCGCCATCCCCGCGGCTCGTCTTACGTCGCGAAGAGCAGCGCCTCCGCATCGACCGGGCGGAAACCGGTGGTCTGGAAGGCGCGCACGCTGCGCGCGTTGCCCGCGGCCTGCTGCGACCAGACCGAAGCGCCGTCGGGTACGAGATGGCGGGCGGCCATGGCCAGCGCCCGGCCAAGGCCCCGGTGGCGGTACCGGTTCGTCCACCTCGATCCTCCGCCGGCGGCGACCAGGCCATAGATCATTATGCTGCTCGCCTCCCGGCGCAGCAGCGATCACCGCTCGCGCAACTGCAGGGCAGCGGGAGCGGCGAGCAGAACTGACGGCCCGCCGAACCGGGCCAGCGCGGCCGCGGCCGGACTCCAGCCGGCGCCGATCAGCGCCGCAGCGAATATTCCGGACGTCGCGAATGCCCCTGCCGAGAGCACTGCCAGACCTGTACCAACGGACCCCGGGCCGGACCGGCCGCTACCGCGTCCCGTGTCAGCCATAAGGCAGGTGCCCCTCCCAGAGCCTTGATAAAAGCTCTTCTCCCATGGGGCTCTGCGTCTGCGCTGCACTCTTCCGCAATATCCCACTTGCCGAATTACCGGGTTCATGTCATCGAGATCACCTCAATGAGCCGCATGGCGTCCGCGCGACTGGATTTGGGCGCTGACAACCTCAGCGAACGCGGCGTGTTCGAGATGATCCTTGACGAGCTCAAGGAGCGAGACCTCGCGCGAGACACTGAAGACGGCGCGTCTACACCTCTGCCTCGGGATGTCAGGCCCGCCTACGCCGACGGTGCGTGCATCGCCCCAGGCGGGTCGACGGTCACAGGTTCGACCGCAGCCCGTCACGCACCGCGCAATTCAGCTTCGTATATCCGGCCTCAGACATGCCCCATTGGGCTGGCGCGTCCGCTCGGCCACCCGTCTCCGTTTGGGAGGGCCCAGCGCGCGTCGGGGAGGCCGGACGGGCGCATGTGAGGTCCGGTCTTTGGCAGGGATCGTAGTCCGAGGCAGCTCGGTCCCGGTCTTCGGGCTGTCGATGCTCGGGGTGCAGCGCGGGCTGTGTGACGCACCCCGATTTGTTCTGAGATTCCGAGACGAGACGGTACTGCTGCCGTGGCCGGTGGTGGTGCACCGTAGGCGGCCGTTGCAGATCGCAAGATGTGGGTACCTAGGGTTCGCGCGTTCGGCGGTGCATTCGCTCTATGCGGCGCCCCATGATGAACCCCCCAGTTTCTCGCGATACACGTCTACCGCCGCTGTCTAGACCTTCACGTGGCACCCTTACCACTGGCTCCGAAGCCATGATCCACTAGCGGTGATCGACGACGTCGGCAAGCGCGCGATGGGCGAAACCGGTCCGCCCAGGCAAGGCGGTTACTGGGGTAAAAGGTGCAATTCGAATGCTCTCAGTCGTCAACGTGACCAGCCTCCGTTTTCGGCCGGTTCCCCTGCCGCATCCGCACCGCATCCGCACCGCATCTGTGCCGTCTGCAGCCTCGGCCGACGGAATCGGCTTGAATTGGCCTGTAGGCGACAACGTGCACGGCTCCGGGCTTTGTCCGCAGGTGGCGCGTCCGTATACAGTGCGTGTCTCACCATTTATGAGCCGTCGAGGAGCAGCGGATGCCGAGCGTGCAGGCACAGACGGGGGAGGCCGCCGCCTCACGGCATAGCTCGCGCTCCCTCGTAGGCATATCGCTGTTCGCTCGCGTCTCTTCCGGCAACGTGTTGTTCATCCTCGTCAGCGTTCTCGTCGCGGCGTGGGCGGCCTTCCAGAACTTCTACAAGATCGGCACAGCACCGATCCTGGCCGACGAGCCGACCTACGTCGATTCCGGGTGGCGCTACGTACACGGGGTGGCCGACGCAGGAAACTTCGAGCACCCGCCCCTGGCCAAATACCTGTTCGGGCTGGCCGAAATGGTCGCGGGCACGCCTTCGAGCCTGACCGCCGCCCGCGTCGTCAGCTCGCTGGCCACGCTGTTGGCCGCGGTGGCGGTGGCGGTGTGGATCTCCCGGAGTGCAGGACGATGGGTCGGCCTGCTGGCCGGGGCTATGCTCACCCTCCTGCCCGAGCCCGCAGGAGGTTCGGACGGGCGCTTCACTCGCTTCGCGATGCTGGACACCGTCGCCAGCATGTTCATGGTGTTCTCGGTCATCCTGGCTTGGGAGTGGGCGCGGCGCTCGGGGCGCAGCGCGTGGGTCTTCGCCGGGCTCACCGGTATAGCCGTCGGGTTGGCCGCCGGCTCGAAAGAGAACGGGTTCCTCGGGGCAGTCGGTCCGGTCATCGCCACCGTGGCCCTGGCTCTGGCCACCCGCCGGCGACGCGAGATAGCTCTTCGGGCAGCGCAGGCAGCGATGGCCATGCTGGTCTCCCTCCTGACATTCGTCGCCCTCTACCTGCCCGTGGGCCACCCGATCGCTCACATCAGGTACCTGATCGACTTCCAGTCCACGCAGTCCGCGCTCGGACACGAGATCGGATTCGCCGGACAGGTAACCTCCAAGCCCCCGTGGTGGGCCAACCTGTGGTTTGCGGGCCACAACTTCGGCTCAGTGCTCACGGTCTTCCTGCTCGCCTGCGTGTTGTGTGCCCTCGTATTGCGTCGCGACCGGCTGGTGGGCTGGTGCGCGGTCGCCCTCGCGGCACCGCTGATCTTCCACTGCTTTATTGCGCACGTGGCTCTCGGCTACTACTGGGCGATGTGGACACCCATGTTCATCACGCTCGCCGCTCTCGGCGCCGCAGAAGCGATCCGCCGAACAGCCGCCGCAGCCGCAGCCGCATCCGCCAGTCCCCGCCTCGCCGTGCCCGTGGCATTGGTCATGGGTGCGGCAGTGCTGGCGGTGCCGGTCGGCGAGAGCGTCGACCAATCCGTGGTCGTCGCCGACATCGTGCCCAACGGCCCCGAGGTCGTACCCACGCTCATGGCCGAGCACCAGCTGACCGGGCCGATCGTGAGCACCGGGGTCGGCAGTTGGGCCTGGTCTTACTACCTCCCCGGCACCACCGTCTACACCAGCGCGACCAGTCCGGTAACAGGGGCGGAGACCATCGTCGTGGCCAAGGTGCAATGCCGCGACCCGCTCGACCCCTCCGTGCGCGCCCTCGTGACTGTCAACCAGCGGGCCGGGCACGTCGAACAGATCTACAGCGATGCGGACCTCACCGTTTACGCCGTCACCGGGCCCCTGATTGCCCCCACCACCGCGCAGATCAACAGCGAGCCCGCCAGCAACGCCACCGACGGTTGCTGAGTAAGCGCGCTGGGTAGCATTGCGGCCGGGGATAGGCCGGCGGCCGGGCTCTTCCAGCGCATTAACTCCAAGCTGGTGCGCTGGATCCAACCAGCGCCGCGCCGATCTCGGGCACTGTCTTTATAACAAAGTATCCTGCTGATACCCTTGCCGGGATTTGGGTCCAAGTATCATCGCCGTCCACAGATTCTTCCCTTTTCTACCCATGCCGCAGGCAGGTCGATGATGAGTAGTGAGTTCGAGTCGGCTGTGACCGAGTTCGACCGTCCAGGGGACAAGGGCGCTGCGCAAGCGCACGCTTGGTCCCTCAACCAGCTCGCGCCGCTGGCCCCGAATGCCTGGCTGCGCTACGACCTGGTCAGGCAGATGCTGCCGGCCGGCGTCATGAGCGTGCTCGAGATCGGTTGTGGCCAGGGCGCGGTCGGGGCGCGCCTGTCCGCGAAGTACCAGTATGTCGGCCTTGAACCGGATCCCGACTCATACAAGGTGGCGAAGGAGCGCTTCTCCCATCTCACACGGGGCGAGCTCCGGGCGGCCGACGTCGAGTCGCTCGATCCCGCGGAGCGATTCGACATGGTGTGCGCGTTCGAAGTGCTCGAGCACATCGAGGACGACGCGAGCGCGTTGAAGCAGTGGGCCGGCAAGGTGAACCCGGGCGGATGGTTGCTGTTGTCGGTTCCGGCCCATCAGCGACGGTTCGGGGCCTGGGACCAACTCGTCGGCCACTTCCGCCGATACGAACCAGGTGAGCTGACCCGCCTGGTCGAAGCGGCCGGTTTCCAGGACGTCGAGGTACGCGAGTACGGCGCGCCCCTGGCCTACGTGCTGGAGGTCGGCCGCAATGTCATCGGCCGCCGCAGGCTGAAGAAATTGAGCGGCTTGAGCATGGAGCAGCGCACCGGGGCTTCGGGAAGGCTGTTCCAGCCCAGCAGCACGGTTGTATGCACACTGACACGTCTTGGCACCGCACCGTTCTGCTACCTGCAGCGCGTCTTTCCACACGGTACCGGCCTCGTGTTGCGCGCGAAACTCCCGGTCGACAAGGCGTAGCCAAGGTAGCGCGGCGGGCGCCCCCGCCTCACGCCGAGGTGTGGGTGCTGCTGGTGGGTTCGCCGCAAGAGAGCGGCGAACCCACCAGCAGCACGTTGCTACGTACGTATGCCGCCTACGAGCTTTGTATCCAGTCGTTGTAGAAACCGCCGTAGGGGCCGGGCCCCGCCGTCGAATCCTCGGCCGTACCGGCGGAGTCGACGATGACGAGGACAGTCGGACTCTGACCTCCGGCGCTGCCCATGTACACGCCGTCGGCGTACGAGACGCGGTAGTGCGCGCGCTGGAAGTCGGCGAGTGGCAGGACGCCCGAACTGGACGACGGCGCCTCCGTGATGACCTCGGCCGACGCATTGGCCAGGCCGCCCTCATTCACGACAGTCGTCTGCTTCCACGGGGTTCCGTCGACTCCTTGCAACGTCAACGTGTACGTGTCGGTGCCGCTGAAGATCACGGAGCCGAAGTAGAGGATGCCCGCCTCCACGGTCTCGTTGTAGTAGACGGGGGCCGCCGGGTACATCTCGTACCAGGCGTAGTACTCCGGTGTGGTGCCGTCGCAGACGCCGAGCGTGCCGGTCTGCTCGACGGAACTGCCGTTGAAGCCGTCCAGGCCGACCCAGAAGGATACGTACTGGACGGAGTCGGTGTCGCAGACGAGCGAGGCCTGCTGCCACTCGTCTGAAACGCTCGTGTAGCTGCCCGAGGCGCCGTACTCGACGATTCCCGACCAGTTGGGCGTGTCGAGCGTGGCGTTCGAGACGGCTCCATGCGCGGCGTGCGCCTTGGACGTGGCGCTCGACGAGCCGTGTGCCTCGCCGCCCGGATTGAATCCTGCGGGCAGGCCGGCGGGGTGAACGGCGGTGGCGACGTGGTGGGCCGCGGTCGCCGCGGGGTGGGTGGTGGTGGAGGGTTGGGTGGTCTGCGCCGCGCTGGCCTGTGCAGTCAGGCCGGCCAGCGCCAGAGCCAATGCGGAAAGGGATATAGACCATCGACGGATCATGAAGACTCCTCTGCCATGATTCATATCAGAACTCTGTGGCAGGCCAAAGTATTGCACGGTTGTTCTCAGATTGGGGGCATGGGGGTGCCACTGTTTCACCTGCGCCGATTGAGGAGGAATTCGCCTATCGGGCGCTGTCCGCGGTGTGCCTAAGTCAGTATTGCCGCTAGACAATCAGCATATGAGGGACCTGAGTTAATTGCGCTCACATGCAGGCTGGATTTCGCTGCGGGGATGAGGCTGGCGCCACTCCTGATCGCTCGAGACGGCTCCGCATGCGGGGAGCCTTCTCACAAATTTGTCATCAGAATTGCGAACAATCTTGAAACCAGCGGCCTACGGTCCGGATCTGTATGAGCTGCGCGGCCTGACTCACCCACGATGCCTCCGGGGCGACGGGCGTGTCCGGCTGCTCACCCGACCCGATGCACAAGGAGGTACGCGGGGTGGACATGAATCGCAGATCCGTTATCAGGGGCGCCGCAGGCGCTGCGGCTCTGACCGCGTTCGGAGTCGCCGAAGGCGCGGGCACGGCCTTTGCCGCCACGACGTCTTCGAGCGGCACTTCGACCACGACCGGAAAGTACTCGCTGGAGTTCGACTCCAGTGCCTGGTCGTACGACTCGACCAACGACATCTACTACCAGATCGGGAGGACGTACGTCACGAATCCGGCCGCGTCGGACTACGAGAACCTGTCGATCTACGTGCCGGGCGCCTATCTGACGGCGACGGTGAACAGCGACGGGAGCACGTACACTGCGACGGTCGATCAGAAGGGCACCGTCGGCAAGTACTCGGCGGCCACGGCTCCGATCGTGGTCCCGGTCAACACCCCCGGCTACTCCGCGCAGTCTCCGGCCACGTCCTACAGCTACAGCAACGTGTCGGAGCACCTTGCGGCCGGGTTCATCTACGTGTGGCCTGGCATGCGCGGCACGTCCAGCTCAACCAGTACTCTCACCGGCGACGCTCCCTGGGGCGTGACCGACCTCAAGGCGTCGATCCGGTACCTCCGGTACAACCGGAGCATCCTGCCCGGCAACACGGACAGCATCTTCCTGTTCGGCATGAGCGGCGGCGGGGCTCAGGACACCGTGGCTGGATCGTCCGGTGACAGCCCCCTGTTTTTCCCGTACCTGCGCTCGATCGGTGCGGCGATGGACGATGCCCACGGTCGGCCGCTGAGCGACGCGGTCGCCGGGGTCATGGCCTGGTGCCCGATCACCAGCCTGCACGAGGCCAACCTGTCCTACGAGTGGAACATGGGCCAGTTCGCCTCGACCGACACGCGCGCGTCCGGCACCTGGACCAGCGCCTACTCGACGGACCTCGCGAACGCCTGGGCCAAGTACCTCAACCGCCTGGACCTGCGCGACGAGCACGGCAGGCGCCTGGAGTTGACCACGTCCAGCAGCGGCGTCTACCTGGGTGGCAGCTACTACGAGTACCTGATCTCGGTGATCACCACGTCGCTGAACGACTTCCTGGGGTACACCACATTCCCGTACACCTACACGACACAGGGCGGTCCGCCCGGATCGGGCTCGACGGGAACCTCGACCACGTACGAGACGGTCGCCGACTACTTCGACTACCTCAACACCGACAGCACCTGGGCCGTCTACGACTCCACGACGAAGACCGCCAAGGTGCTCAACCTCGAGGGCTTCGTCAACAGCCAGAAGTCCGCAAGCAAGCCAGTCGGCGCGTTCGACGGGTATTCCCGCGGGCAGACGGAGAACGGCGTCTTCGGGTTGGGTCTCGACACCCCGAAGCACTTCGCGCCGCTCACCCGCGACGTCATCGCGGCGAACCAGACCAAGTACGCCACGTACTCCGACTGGGAGTCCTCCTACGACGCTGCGGCGTACGACAGCGACTTCGCCGAGCTCGACGACATCGGCAAGGACGTGGCCTGGAGGGTCGACGCGTACAACCCGCTGTACTTCCTGTCGCCGGCCTTCGGCGGCTACCGGCAGTCGCAGGTGGCGCCGCACTGGCGCATCCGTACCGGCATCATGCAGGGCGACACCGCCAACACGACCGAGATCAACGTGCTGCTGGCCCTGCAGAACTACGGCATCCGCAACGTCGACTTCGCCACCGTGTGGGCCATGGCGCATACGCAGGCCGAGGTCGACAACGGCGACCCCACGACGAACTTCATCGACTGGGTGGAATCCTCAGTCACGAAGTGACCGTGTGACCTTCAGTTCGGATAGCCAGGGTGCCTGACCGCGTGTATTGGTCGGGCACCCTGGCAACTGACTGAAGGCCCATAGGTGCTTGTCAGTACTGCGGCGACGTCCTACACCAGCTTGGCCAGGATCGCGTAGGCCATGGTCACCGCGAGTGCGATGCGGCACAGGGCAGCCGTGCGCGGAGCGAGTACCGCGCCCGAACCCACTGAATCAGTCCTCGAGATCTGGTCGAGGCCGGCGACGGCGTAGACGGCCAGCAGCACCGAGAAGGCGATGCCTAGGGTCGGCCATGCGACGGTGCTGTCGACGGTCATACCCGGCATCCCGGCCATGGTGTACTGCCCGGCGGTCGAACCGCTGAGGGTGGACGGTGCGACGCCGGCCAACAGCATGTACACGGCGACAGCGCATCCGGCCGCAGCGGCGGCTGAGCTGCGCACTGAACTGCGCACGGACGGGCCTGCCTCCGCCTGAGCACCGGCACCGGCACCGGCACCGGCGGCGCGCGATCGCATCACGGCGCGTACGACGAACCAGGCCCCTGCCACCGCGAGGATCGTCGCCCAGGCTCCGGGCGTGAGCAGATGTATCCAGTGCTCGAGCATTCCGGCGTTGGCCAGGGCGAGGAGGATCAGGAGCACGTCGAGTTCGTAGTCGGTGCGTGCGGCGAAGGTGCGAGCGACGGACAGCCGCCACAGATGGAAGGCCGCGATGGCGATCATGATGGCGGCCAGGATGTCGGGCAGCCAGGCGGGGGCGTTCACGAGGTCTCCTCGACTTCCGATGCGTCACGGGCGGTGGTCGGGCCGGAATAGGCGCGGATCGGCCAGTAGGCCAAGGCCAGCAACACCAGCAGCGGCCCGGAGTTCGGATCGGTGCCCATCCCGGTGAACACGCCACCGAGAGCCTCGCTGACTACCCAGATCACCGCTGCGACCACGACGGCGAGTACGAGAATCGCTTGCTGGGCGCGGATGTAGGGCAGGTAGACCGAGCAGGCGATTGCGACGAGCAGCACCGCGAGCGTGATCGAGATGGTCAGGCCGCGTCCGGCGGTGAGGGCGGCCGCGTGGTTCATGATCGAGACAAACCAGTTGGGTTGGCCGGTGACCATGCCGGTGATCGTGTCGTGCATGGCGTCGGCCCCGGTGTTCCCCGGCTGCATGGCGAAGTAGGCCAGGCTCGCCCACAGCACGAACCAGAGCGCGCGGGCCGCGTGCGCCCCGACGTGAGCGGCGGCGTGGAACGGGGCGGGCTTGTCGCTCGGCCACAGCAGTACGGCGAGCAGCGCGTAGAGGATCACCGCGCCGGGCGCGCCGGTGAGCGGGTTCGCGCTGCCGCTCAGTACACCGCCCAGACCCTCGCCGAACCACCACACCGCGATTGCCCACGGTACGGAGGCGGCCAGGCCCAGCTTCACGGTCGGGCGCCAGGCGATGGCCAGGCCGAGGGCGAGTTGGATGCATGCGAAGGCGGTGTTGGTGCCGACGGGGTGGTCGGAGATGATGCGCAGCGACCAGTTCAGCGGGCTGGCGATGAAGCCGGGATTGCTGCCGACGGTCGGGTAGATCACCATCGCGGCGAAGTTCTTGGTGAACATGAACGGCTGGAACTGCAGGATCCCGTCCAGCAGCCAGATCGTGGCCAGCGCGAGCTGCAGGGCGCGGCGCGGGTCCGCGAAACGGACGTGCGCCAGTGAAAGCGCTGATGCTGTGCGTAGTTGGACGAGGGGTTTGGGGGCGGTCATTTCGCTCAAGGCAGGGCTCCAAAAGTCGCGGTCACGTCAACGGGAAGTCGCGGCGTTCGCGGTATCGCGCGTGCGCCGATGTCCCGAGACCGCTCTCGCCTGTCATGGCGGGCGACGTCCCGGGGTTTACGTGGACGAT
>Ga0073928_10002086_pt1 | contig 35878 bp, 30 predicted proteins | sample PaiPotPPA55metaG_FD_76969 | JGI IMG/M metagenome (GOLD analysis project Ga0073928, IMG submission 76969) | Iron sulfur acid spring bacterial and archeal communities from Banff, Canada, to study Microbial Dark Matter (Phase II) - Paint Pots PPA... ... | reverse complement strand
CAGCAGCGCCACCGCCGCCGAGCCTGCCAGCCCGTGAACCAGTCCCACCGCCAGCGGACGCACCGCTTGATACAAACCGAGCTGGCCGAAAACGCGGTCCATCCAGCCGACGGGCGTGGCTTCAGGCGCGTGGCCGTGCTGTTCGGGGTCGTGGCCATGCACATGGCTGTGAATGAAATCGCCATGAACGTGCGTATGCGCGTGCGAGTGAGTGTGCGGATGCGCGGGCTCGGCGGCGGGCGTGAACGTCTCGGTGATCCAGCGCGTGAAGCCCGTAAGATTCAAAATTCCCAGCAGGATCAACATCAGGCCGACGGACAACTCCATGGTGAGGCCGAGCCGCGGCGGAATCACCACTCCGAAAAGAATGATTGCCGAACCGACCAGAAAAATCGTGATGGTATGGCCCAGTCCCCACAGCACGCCGATCAAAGCAGCCTGACGTATGCTGCGCTGGCGGCTCACGATGGTGGTGACGGCGATCACGTGGTCCGGGTCGGTGGCGTGGCGCATGCCCAGAAAAAATCCCAGCGCGATGATGGAGAGCAGAGTGATCATCTTCGAGTGTAGCTAGTTCAGATTGATGCCAGGCCCGCGCGTTACACAAGCCAGAGCGCTGAACGCGGGATTTTAACAGCGCTCTTAGGTCAGACTGCGAATAGCGTCGCACGTTGCGCCGTCCAGCGAGTTTCAAACGCCACCGAATTTCTCGGGCGGCTCGTAGCCGGTGCGTCGGACTCGAATCTAAACCCAATCAGAACGAGTCAGAGCGGGATTTTAACAGCGGTTTTACCTTCCGGTGAAACTAAAAGACGAGAGTCATCATCGAACCTTTTGCTGGGACGGGCGAGTTGCAGAGCGGTGTCGGGAGCCCAAATACTACGGAAAAAGGGGGTTTGCGCGAGGCCGGGCAGACGGAGTCCTATGCAGGCTATACCTGTGAGCGAGTTTATTACCAAACTCCGCGCAAGCCAAGCCCATGACGCAAAACTTATTTTCTCTTACGCGCCGTGTACTCTTGACGTGTCCGCGAAAATCTGTAAACTGCGATTTTCTACAATGGCTACACAAGCTAACCCGCTAGAGGAGAGGCTGCAGGACTTCCAGTTCCCGCAGCGCGAAGCCGCATTTTTCTACGGCCTTTTTTTGCGCGGACATTCCGCCGATGAGTTGCGCAAGGACATTCAAGTCCCTGCCGCGGTACTTGCGAAGTGGGACAAAGAAACCGTACGCGAGCCGCAGCTGAGACCAATACTGGAAACTATCGTCCGCTACCGCCAACACGTGCTCGCGATTTTCGAAAATTTAATCTGTCACGACGCCGCCACGCAAAAACTTCAGTAGCCCGCGCAGTTCGTAATGTCTGATACAAGCTGCTATCCATTTTGATTTAAACTCCATCTAAGCAAAATAGGCCGGCAAGTTTTGGAACGGAGGCAGAAATGAGCGGTGTGCGAGTTCTGGTGGGCACGCGCAAGGGCGCGTTTGTGCTGACCGCGGACGGCAAGCGCGAACGTTGGGACGTAAGCGGTCCACACTTCGCGGGCTGGGAGCTGTATCACGTGAAAGGATCGCCCGCGGACCCCAACCGGCTGTACGCCTCGCAGTCCAGCGGATGGTTTGGGCAACTGATCCAGCGCTCCAATGACGGAGGCAAGTCGTGGGAGCCGGTTGGAAACAAATTTGTGTACGACGGCATCCCCGGCACTCATATGTGGTACGACGACACGCCGCATCCGTGGGAGTTCAAACGTGTGTGGCATCTGGAGCCGTCGCTGACGGATCCGGACACGGTGTACGCCGGGGTGGAAGACGCTGCGTTGTTCCGTTCAACCGACGGCGCGCAAACCTGGGAAGAACTTTCCGGACTGCGCAAACATGGCACCGGGTCTTCGTGGCAACCAGGCGCGGGCGGAATGTGCCTGCATACAATTATTCTGGACCCCAGCCATGCGGAACGCATGTACATCGCAATCTCAGCGGCCGGGGCGTTTCGCACGGACGATGGTGGCAAAACATGGAAGCCGATTAACCATGGGTTGCGCTCGCAGTACATTCCAGACCCTGATGCAGAGGTGGGGCATTGCGTTCATCACATGGCGATGCACCGCTCGCGCCCGGAAGTTTTGTTCATGCAGAAGCATTGGGATGTGATGCGCAGCGACAACGCCGGTGATTTGTGGCGCGAGGTTAGCGGAAATTTGCCAACCGACTTCGGATTCGCGATCGACGTTCACGCGCACGAGCCGGAGACGATTTACGTTGTGCCGATTAAAAGTGACTCGGAACATTTTCCTCCCGATGGAAAGCTGCGCGTGTTCCGCAGCAAAACCGGCGGAAACGAATGGGAGGCGCTGACGAAGGGTCTGCCGCAGCAGGATTGTTACGTCAACGTATTGCGCGACGCGATGGCCGTGGATACCCTCGATTCGTGCGGTGTGTATTTCGGCACCACCGGCGGGCAAGTGTACGCTTCCGCTGATGCCGGCGAAAATTGGGCGCCCATCGTCCGAGATTTACCGGCGGTGCTTTCCGTGGAAGTGCAAACATTGCCATGATTCTAGTAGTCCTGCCGTCACATCTGAGGACGCTCGCGCAAGTTAGCGGCGATGTGCAGCTGGAAGTTCAAGGCGGCGCGACCGTACGCTCCGTTCTGGACGCGCTAGAGGCGCGTTTTCCAATGTTGCGTGGCACAATTCGAGACCAAGTCACGCTGGAGCGCCGGCCATTCTTGCGATTCTTCGCTTGTGAAGAAGATTTATCTCTTGCTTCGCCAGACGCGCCGTTGCCGGACGCAGTCGTCGCGGGCAAGGAACCATTTTTCATCATTGGAGCCATCGCTGGCGGCTAGCTTGACGGAAGGAAACGGTCGCGAAGATCGTTGAGGGCGAGCTGCTTACCATTTCGCGCTGGAGGCTTCGCTGACCTTGTTAGGCGCGAACGCGATGCCTGGATTTCCTTGCTTTCGATTTGCTTTCTTTCTCCCATCCTCCCAGCTTTAGCGCGACGGCCATGCAAGCCTCGCGCAATTCGTCGGCAATAGCGCGTTTGGCCATGGCTCGGGCCACAACCATGCCTCCCACGCACAAAGCAGCGATCGCTTGAGCTGTTTCGTGTCGAGGACGAGGACGGCCATTCTGAATCGAACTGCCTTCCAACACACGCACCATGGCTTGAAAAATAGTTTCAAACGCGGTCTTGGGACCGCGGCCGCTGCGCGAAACGTCGGTGGGCAATGCTGTCATCGGACAGGAATTTTCCACGTCTTCAAAATGCTGCTGAGACAAATAGGCTCGAACGACTTGCGGGCCTGCATCGGAAGATGAGAGGTCCACATCGACGCCTTCCCAACGGCTTTTCCACTGCGGGTCGGTGAAGAAACAGCCCAATACTTCTGAATACAGTTGGCTCTTGCTCTTGAAGTAGCTGTAGAAACCTCCATGAGTTAGGCCTGCGCCAGCCATGATCTGGGAAATAGAAACGTTCTCAAAGCCGTGGCGATTGAACAGCCTGCGTGCGCTGCCAACGATTTGCACTTTTACACTGTTGCGGTGACCCGCGGGGTAAGGCATGGCTCCTCCTCATTTCGTCGGTGTGAAGTATGTCCCGACGGGGGTCTACTTTCCATGAAAATATGACCTTGATCATATTTTAAGTCCATGTTGTTATGCGGGTGCTCTTACAGGAAGGCTTGGAGGAAAAATGACCAGCGAAAGAATTGATGACGGCACGTTGAAGAACCTAAGAACGCGACGGCAAATGATTGCGGCTGTTGCGATGGCGTTCGGCGCCATGGCTGCCGGCTCGAAGGTTTGGGCAGAAACTCAACAGCAGAGTATGAAAGAAGCACCGAGCAGCGAGGCAAATGAGAAGCGCACATCGTTCCACCTGGAAATTGAATATAAGGCGAGTCCTGAACGGATTTACAACGTGCTGCTGGATTCGAAGCAGTTTGCTGCGCTGACCGGTTTGCCAGCCGAAATCGATCCGAAAGCGGGCGGAGCGTTTAGCATGTTCGGTGGAATGATCGTCGGACGAAATGTTGAGTTGGTCTCTAACCAGCGAATCGTGCAGGCGTGGCGACCGACGCACTGGGATCCGGGCGTTTACTCGATTGTGAAATTCGAATTGAAATCGCAGGCCGCTGAGACAATCCTCATTCTCGATCACACTGGTTTTCCAGAAGGCGAGTACGACCATCTCGAGTGGGGCTGGCACAATCACTACATCGATCCGCTAAAGAAATTCCTGGCCTAAAGAGTTTGGGTTGGCGCCGGAGGCGCATAGGCCACCCGACGCCAGCCAACTACTGCAAGACATGTGCTCCGCGGTTTAGCGCCACTTTGTCGAGCATTGCGGTGGCTCTTCCGCCAGGGCTCTCCGCTCTCCGGTGCGGCTTTTTCCGGCACTACGGCGGCACTTCCGCCATGGCTGTCCACTTATGTGCGGGATCGGGCAAGGGTGGCGTCCGTCCGCAAACTAATGTAAATTAAATGCCTGCTTGCGTGTTCCCCGGTAGCTCAACGGCAGAGCATTCGGCTGTTAACCGAAGGGTTGCTAGTTCGAATCTAGCCCGGGGAGCCAAACTTTTCAATTAGTTAGCGAGCAGTCGTACTCGTGGCCTTTGAGACTGTGCCCAATTTTGTGCCCCATCGTCCTGAATTCCTGCCAAATTTAGCGCGTTGACGGCCTGTCGCTGCGCGATCTGCCCGATGTGTCCGTAACGCCTCGACATCCGTACAGTTGTAGAGGCGCTCCAACCCATGATTGTGGCCACTACGGAAAATGGCACTCCCGCTTCTAGCATTCGAGTGCAGCCAGTGTGCCTCAGGTCGTGGAATCGGCAGGTAACACCGGCGCGAGTTTTTGCAGATTCCCAAGCTTCTTTCCAGCGTCCAATCGGTTTTGTAGGATCGCTGTCGTATACGACGGCCAAACCATCCCCAGACGCCCCGTAGCGTTCAGCAGGGAAAACGAAATGACTCGGCAGACGCTCCGGAAAAAGGCTCGCCCAAAAACCGAGGATCGCTACAGCCCGATCATTTAGCGGTAGTAGGCGACCTGTGCCGGAATCTGTTTTGCTTTGTCCTACAGTGAGGGTGCAGGACGTCAGATCAACTTGTCCCCACCGAAGCAGCCGGAGTTCTGAGTAGCGCATACAAGTGTTTAGGGCGACCAAGACGGCGGGATATAAGGAACGGGAGCGGCTAGCTTGGCAGGCATCCAACAACGCGGCCTCCTCTTCCCGGCTGATGGCTCGTCCGATATCTTCGGGTGTTCGTAGCATCTGCACTTCGGGCTGGATTGCGGCCCACAGGCAATTCTTTCGAAGGATTGCACGCACCGTTCCGACTTCAAGATTGACCGTCTTAGGAGCCGCACCCTGTTCGAGCCGTAACGCTTGATAATTTGAGATATCGTCGGCAGTGATGTCGCAAAGTAACATTTTCCCGACGCTTGAATTGATGTGTTTAAGATTGGCACGTTCAATAATTACGCTTCGTGGTGACAGGTGAGCTAGTTTGGTTTTCAGCCACGATTCGGCGGCTACTGAAAAGGGTTGTGCTGTACGCTGTCTCGGAATTCTGTTAAAGGACTGTTCGATGTCTCTGCGCCGAGCGAACTCCGCTGCCTTCGCGACCGTTTTGCTCGTTGTTTTGGCTGATTCGCGAATCAATTGTCCGGCAAAAAAGAACTTGTACCAAAAAACGCCTCCGCGCTTGTAAACACTCATCGTTGTCTATCCTTTTTTCGCGGGCCGCCCACCTAGCTGGCCATTCTCGCGGGCAATCGCCCGTAATTTCTCAATTCCAAATTTTTTTAAACGGGCTTGGTAGCTCCGTCGCCCTAACAAGCTCGCAGCTTTGCTAACAGAGTGCATTCCCATTCTTATATCCTAAACGTTTAGGTTAAGGAATCAAGAAAAAACTTCACCGATTTGTCGTCCGTATCCCAACTGGGACGAATCGACCCAATTTCTACCCATTACCGGCCAACACTCTCCGGATTGACAGCGCGTCAGAGCCGAGCGCAATCTTGGTGCGGCCAGCAGGGTGATTCCGAAGCAGCCGGAACTCCAACGCCGGAGAAGGAATGAAGCGCAAAAACCAAACGGATATTTTGAGTAGTGATGAACTTAAGCAATGTTGGAAGAAACTACAGACGGAAATTTCCGGGCAGGAGCTTAGGAGTGTTGCTTATCACCTTGTGGCCATCGCGAACCGCGAGAAACCATTTGGTTGGAAGCCTCCCACGCCGCGTCAGGCTAGGAGTTTCGCGGACCATCTCTTGACGCAGGCAGAAAAGATGGAGGGGATGAATCTTTACTATGGGGCAGAACTTCCTTTAGGCGATCCCGCGATTAAAAATTTACCCGAACATTTGTTCCGCTACGCTCAAAAACTTAAGGTGGCCCCGCAGAACAGAGACCGGATGCGGCCGCCAAACCACTTTATCGAGCGTGAGATCGAAATCCTTCGCCTGCTGGATCGTTCCGAACCGGGAAGGGAAAATCACCACTATGAGCAGGCCGCAGAACTGATCAGCGCGGCGTATGCGGTTGCCAAACTGAAAAGGAATGTGGATGCCGACCAACTTCGCAAACTCTACGACCGTCAGTCTCTTCGGTACCGACTGGGGAATAGACCAAGAAAATCCCCCAAGAAGTAGATGCCTAGTCCACCACCGGACGCTTGACGAACCAAAAATTGCTTTCCATCCGTCCTGTTGCTCATAACTGCTGATCGCTACACTCGCGCTGATATCGCATGAAAGGCGGTGATTCGATGAACAGGAATGTTTCTTTCCGACTGCTTCGCGTCGAAGAAGCGGCGGAATATCTGAACGTAAAGCCGAGCACGATCAGGGCTTGGTTGCTGAGGCGCAAGTTGCGGTTCGTCCGCGTCGGCAAACGCGCTGTTCGCATACCGGTGGAAGCACTCGAAGAACTTGTTTCGGAAAACCTTGTTCCGGCGCGGCGAACTAACAATGCGATCCGTTAAGAAAACCGATGCTGCGCTTAAGCGTGGTTGTGATGATCTGCAATCGCTACTGGAGTGGTCCCTCCGTGGCCGACCACGGGCGCTGGCGAATGCAAGACGTAGATATAAGGATTTTTGCATTTCGATTTACAACGCAATCGCGCGGACCGCGCACCACCGGAGACTTAAATGAGCGAACAGGATTCAGGATCGTGGAACAGTGATGAAGTTTATGATTTGGCATGGTTAGATGATGTTTCAGCCGTAGAAACATCGCCTGAGCCAAAGCCGCTCCGCAAAGAGATAACGGTGACCTCGCTGGAGCGCATCACTCCACTGGATGCCGCGCGGGATTACACCCGTCGCCGCTGGAGCGTGGTGCCGGTACCGCGCGGCAAGAAGGCCCCCGAACTAAGAGGCTGGCAGAATTTGCGCCTAACCGAAGAAGAACTGCCCAGCCGGATTTCTGCGGACACCAACCTAGGCTTGTTGCTAGGCGAGCCGAGTGGTGGCCTTATTGACGTTGATCTGGACGCGTCAGAAGCCATCGCGGTTGCAGATTTTTTTCTTCCTAAAACTCCCCGCGTGCACGGAAGGCTCAGTAAGCCACGATCCCATCGCTGGTACCACGTTTCTCCGTCACCGGAATACGTGAAGCTCGTCGATCCAATGCGGCAAAAGTCTGATCCCAGAAACTCTACTATCGTCGAGCTTCGGCAAGATGGCCATCAAACTGTGGTGCCACCATCGCTTCATGAGTCCGGCGAAGTGTGTGGCTGGGATGCGGAGGGCGAACCAGCCGAAGTTGATGCCAATGATATTTTTCAGCGTGTGCACACTCTCGCCGCTGCCGCGTTGCTTGCTCGCTATTGGCCTGCTAGGGGTCGTCGTCATGATGCTGCGCTGGCCTTAAGTGGAATGTTGCTGCGAGCCGGTTGGGAGGTCGGAAGGGCGTCTCATTTCGTCGGCGCTGTCGCCGCAGCCGCAGGCGACGAAGAGCAACGCATGCGACTGCGCGACGTCCTCTCGACCGCAGAGCGTCAGAATTCTGGGCGAACGACAACAGGTGCGCCGATACTTTCAGAAATTGTTGGCGACGCAGTTGTACAGCGAGTCCGGGAGTGGTTGGGTATCACGCCACGCGTAGAAATTTCCGGATCACGGAGTGTGGAAGCAAGGGAATGGCCCCAAGCACTTGCTTTGGAAGCTTTTTACGGTTTGGCCGGTGAATTCGTTCACGCCGTTGATCCGTACACCGAAGCTGATCCCGCCGCTATCCTGCTTCAATTCCTGACTGCCTTCGGTAGCGTAGTTGGCAGTGGCCCACGTTTCATGGTTGGCGCTACGGCACATTGCTTAAATGAATTTGTTTTGATTGTTGGCCGGACCGCCAAGTCCCGCAAGGGCACTTCACTCGGAGAAGTTCTGGCAGGGGTTGGTGCCGCTGACGGTGGCTGGGCGGTTTCGCGTGTTCTACCTGGCCTTAGTTCCGGCGAAGGCGTTATTTCCCACGTGCGTGATGAGCGATGGGGACGAAACAAAAAAGGTGAGCAGGAACTGGTTGACGAAGGCGTTGCGGACAAACGTTTGCTCATTGTCGAAGCTGAGTTTGCTTCCGCGTTGAGAGTGATGCAGCGAGACGGCAACACTTTATCCCCAGTTCTGCGATGCGCATGGGATGGGCTACCGCTTGGCACGCTCACAAAGAATTTGCCGATGAAGGCCGCGCAATCGCACATTTCGATCATCGGCCACACTACTTGTGAAGACCTTGGGCGGTATCTATCCGCGACCGATCAGGCAAACGGCTTCGCAAATCGCTTTCTCGTCGGCTGTGCGCGGCGCTCAAAGCAACTGCCAGATGGCGGAACTCTTCCTGAAGTCGAGCGGGGCGAATTGATTAAAAAAATCAGTGCCGCAGTCAATTTTGCGCGGTCGGTCGGCCAAATGCGGCGTAGTCCGGAAGCTCATGAGATATGGAGGGCCGTCTATCCAGAACTTTCTCGTGACGACGAACCGGGACTCTTCGGCGCACTTGTAGCCCGTGCGGAAGCGCACGTATTGCGGCTCGCCATGATGTACGCCTTACTGGGCGAATCGGCTGAAATCCTTCCAGTTCACCTTCAGGCCGCGCTAGCCGTGTGGGAGTTCAGTGAAAATTCCGTCCGTTACTTGTTTGGGGACGCTCTTGGCGACCCCATAGCTGATGCCGTGCTTCAGGCTCTCCGTCAGAACCCCAGCGGGCTAACGCGGACAGAAATCAGCAATCTGCTGGGTCGGCACAGGAAGGCTGAGGAAATCAGCCGTGCGCTCGATCTTTTGTACCGGCTGAAAAGAGCGGAGTGGAAGAACGAGCAAACCGATGGACGCTCGGTGGAACGATGGTTTGCATGTGCGGGGAGTGCGAAATAAGCGAAAAAAGCGAATGAGTTGCCCGCTATTGATCCTGACTTCGCTTAATTCGCTTATTTCGCATCCCGCGAGAGGTTACATGGGCCGATATCTTAAGCTGGCGAAGAACACGTTGCTGAGGCAATCGCACCGAACTCGTATAGAGCCTAAGCCCGACCTCTACGCCGCACGTATGCGGAGGGCGCTAACGGAAATTAACTCCCCAGACTATCCGGCAGGGATGATCCTCTGGCTCGATAAGGCGCACCCGCAACTCTACACGGAACTAACTTCGCGGATTCCGCGCGAAATTGACGGCTTGTGGAATGAATCTGCGCCGGTAGGAGAGTTTCAAGCCGTTCTGGACCGCTTGGTGGATGTACACCGCGAATGCTGCCGCCTCTACCGCGAATCGTCGGTCGCGGCATCTGTGCCAGTGGATGCGCTGTGAGTTCCCTCCATGGAGTCTCGTATACGCCTGTTCATCGGTAGATGAGGTCGCGTCAAAACCAAGCAGATTATTTCAATGTGGTTTTGAACCTATATGCGCTTTCTTGACCGCGAAAATGCACGCTAAGACACGGGTTAAGCAGTTTTATAGCAGCTAAAGCGGGTTTTACCGCATTATTCGGCCTTTCATTTCTTTGCGAAACGACGACCCGAAAGGTTACATTGGGTGCTGTCTTCGTTAAAGTAAGGCCCGCTAACCGCCAAGCAAAACTGTTAGGAATAGGGAGTGGATAAGCCCTGCGAAAACATCCCAAGTGGGACAGACCAGCAACTCGATTCCAACGCATTTATGCGCTAGATTCACCGTTTAAGTGTTTTTAGCCGGTTTCGAAACATCGATCTGAAACTGCTCTAACCGGCGAAAAAAGCGCATAAGAGCACAGACTACCACCAACTTCGCGGCAATAGCGCACCCTGCTTGAGTGGCAAAATTGGTGCTAAGGATCGTCAAAGCGGTCCTAAATGACGGTTTTTATGCCTTAACGCGCATCCAAGGCACAATTGAAGTGATCTTTGCCAGTGCGGGTAGCGCGAAAATAGCGTGCAGGAATGAACCGTTAGATGGTGATTTAGCACGACCGGCCCATTCGTCCCAATTGGGACATTTTCCGGCAGAAGGCAGCTGCATTTGCGGTCACGGAAGTAAAACGAAAGTTGTTTTACTTCTTCCTTGAATCTTGGTTCCTTCGAACGATTTTCTGGGCCATGAAAAGCAGAAGGCTTATATCTGCCTGGTCTGTTTGGCTGAAAAGTCTACGAAATTTGGCAAGCGTTCGCGCATCTCGACCGGTACTACCCCATTCCTGCGATCGGTTCTCTGTGTTCGGAAGCGCTGCTGGCGGATGTTCTCCGTCGTAGAAGAGTGCGTAAATCGGGACTTCCATTGCTCTCGCCATCTTTTCTAGAGTTTCGATCGCAGGAACAGTGTGGCCGTTTTCCACGCGAGAGATGTAGCAGCGCAGCAAACCCGTGCGTCTTTCGATGTCGGCTTGGGACATATTTTTCTGTTCCCGTAGAGCCTTCAATCTTTCAGCAATTACCATACGTCGTGCCTCCAATCATTTCGGGTCCGGCCTATATGCAATCAGGAACTGTGCGGAATTTAGCAGCGAAGTCGCGCATCTCATGAATAGCTAAGTAATTCAACCGCCAGTAGCCACAGCGAGAACGATAAGTAGGGCGACTAGAACACCCATTGCAACCGCGACCGCCATCCATACCTTGATTGGAATTTTGGACGGCACAAGGTGGTGAGTTCGGACACGGTCGAAACTCATTGCGCCTCACTCTCTTAGAAACTGCGAAAGCGGCAACCCCTCGGAATCGCTGCCGCTTTCGGTCGTTGGCGCTACTCGACGGCCGGGTAAGAGGAGGAGCCGTCAAACGCGGATGGGAACCGCAGACCACTTCTTATTCCCCGTCCCCCAAGAAGTCTATCCGTATTAACCGCATAGCTCAGTTCATCAAATACGGACAAGTCTTCATTCGTTAAGAACGACGCTTAGAAGCGAACTATCGACGTGCAGACCGCCGTTGTAATGGATGAAGCCTAATTTTTTGAATTTGTTCATGAAGATATTGACGCGAGGGCGGGTGGTCCCGACCATTTCCGCAAGCATACTTTGAGATATTTTGGGAAGTAGCTTTTGAGGCTGGCCCTCCTTGCCATAATGAGCGAGCAGCAAGAGAGTACGTGCCAGTCGCTTCTCTGTGGAGTTAAAGAGTTGATCCACCAGGCCTTCCTCAAGACGGATGCTCCGCGCCAGCGCGTAAGTGATAAAACTGTGAGAGAGCCCATGTGCGACGCGGAGTGCGCGAATCATTTCTTTCTTTTCAATTAAGAGTACAGTCGAAGATGTGACTGCGGTGGCCGTTGTTGTCCGGAACGGCTGTCGTGTCAGGCATCCTTCACCAAGAAAATTACCTGGGGCCAGAATCTCTAAAACTGCCTCTTTGCCAGTTTTATTCGACACGGAAATTTTTACCGTGCCGTTTTGGATGTATAGGATATCCGTTGCGGGATCGCCCTGACGAAAAATGGCTTCGCGTGGTCGAAGCTCAGCAACCCTTTTGGTCACTCCGACTGAATCAAGAAATCCTTGGACATTCATGATCGCTTTTGTAGACATTAGAGTCCTGTGCGACCGTTGCAGCATTTAGGGTATTGGGCGACGAATTTCCGAAAATAGTAATGCGAAGAGTAGCGAGCGATATAGCGTCCCCCACTGAAGACTGTGTGGCGCAGTCGCCTGCAACGCTTGCGCTCCGATCAATATCCCATGAGGTTCCTGGGTTATCCGAACAATCCGATACAAATCTGCCTTCGCATTGGAGTCGACTCTGCAGTGACAAGCTGCTCGCACAGCCACGACGTTCCCTTGCGCCAAACTTATATGCAAACGAAACTGGCAGCCCGATTCGCTCACGTCGCGGGTTTCCGTGCGCTCCGTGAAGTAACGTGAAGAAGAATCAAACCCGCTAACTTCTATGATCATCTCGATGGGCATGCGCTTTTCGAATCGCCGTTCTTCCGTTATGACTGGCTCCCTCTCTGGCCAGTCCGTTTGTTTGTCCGCCATGGTCCATCCTCGTCAACGCCAATCTGGTGTCAACCGTGGCGCGAACGCTCGGTGAAACGCCAGAGTTCTGTTGGGCTTCACGCGAAGTGGGCACCCAGGAATGAATACTGCGTAGACGGAACGGCGTTGCGAACGTGCACGTCAACGAACCAAACATGTAAGAGCGACCGAAACTCTCTAGCTCTCCAGGGCTGCCTGTCGCAATTTGGGGGTTTCGGGGCAAGCGGCCCTGGAGAGAAGTAGGAACATTCCGTACAATCCCACCCTTCTCGGAGAATTCCGGAACGAACCCAACAAGAGATTGCCGACCTCTCCTTCCTTGAATACTAAATATAGGAAGGCGATCAAAGGTGCAAGTCGCAACAGTACGGCATTCTATTTGCGGCAGTTACTGAGAGGTTATGTGTCGGAGCTAGGCAACACAATAAAATCATGGCCCCGGTTGTTTTCGTCTATTCGCGCAAGAGATTCAAGATCGACCCCGACGCCCGGAAAGATCGCGGACAGGATTCTTTGATTTCATGATGCTAGGAGTCAGGTCGCTCAGTAAGTCTCGGGCTATTTGCGCGTTCGTGGTCAACTGATCCAAGGAAAGGGAGACAGCATTTTTCTGTTCTTTTTTAGCTCGACGCTTGGTGCAACGTATTAGTCTTTGAACAAATCTGTTACAGCATCGCGTGCACATTCCATTGCCGTGGTACAGAACGCCCCTCCGCTCGCATTTCATGCATCCATATGTGTCAAAGTAGTCGCGCATTTTCGTTAGATAGTGAGGCGGGAGTAGCTTGATTACAGCATCCGCCGAAGCACGAGGTAGAAACCATGGCTGTAATATGACATCAACGCCCGCCAATCTTCGATTTGACACAGTTTATGCTCCGCGTGGATGATATTTCCTAAACGCTTTCTGTAGAGTCCGCTTACTCACATGCGTGTAGATTTGAGTGGTATCAATCCTCGAATGTCCTAGGAGTTCTTGGATAAACCTTGTGTCACATCCGTGATCGAGCAAGTGCGTCGCAAAACTATGGCGCAACACATGTGGGTTTACATTCCCTAACCCGGCGCGATTCCCCAAAAACTGAATACATTTTTGAAGTGTCTGGGGATTCATCGGCCGTTCGCGCTTTGGACGAATTGCATGGGAGGCCCGCATCAATTTCTTGAGTTTGGCCCTCGCTTGGAGAGATGACATTCTTAGTTGCGACCCGAGATATTTGTGAATTCGATGAACCTTTGTTCCGCCATCGGAATAATCAGTCCAGGTGCCGTACCAAGAGATGCCGGTCGTACTTACACTCCCTTTCTGATGGGGCCAATTACATTGGAAAAGAAATCCCGTGCGCCGTTGTCCGATGTAGGCACGAAGGGCCTCGCCCGCCTTCCGCCCAAAAAAGACAATCCGCATCTTAAGCCCTTTTCCAGAGACCGGAATTGTTCGTGCCTTAAAGTCGATGGATTCCAATCGAATCTTTACGATCTCTCCGATTCTGCATCCCGTTCCGTAAATTAGTTCAATAACTGCTCTATCACGAGGGGTTTGCGATGCTTTCAAGAGCTTACTAATAGAATCCTCACTGAGGACTTTGGGTATGAACTTAGGTAACCGCCGTAATTTGACGAAGCGTGGTGGCACCAAGCTTATAAGACCCCCTATCTGAAGAAAGTCATAGAAAACTCTCAGAGTGTGGAGTTGATGGTGTATTTCGCCGATCGAAAGACCGCTTGAAGACAGAGACGCAATGAAAGCACGGACGTCAAGGTGAGTCGCGTCTGTGATCGAGACCTGATCGAGGAATCTACAGAAATTTGCAAGCACCCGTCCATATCTTTTCTTCGTGCTGTCTGCATACTGCTGTGCCGTCATCCAAAGATCGTAACGCGCGACTAGCTCCTGATTAAACTGAGGATGGTCTAACATCACAGTGTGGGTCGCAGTATACACAGGAAAAGAGTGGACCTACGATATGGGAAGTATATTCATAGTGCCGCACAGACGGTTACATCGATCAAGGATTGGCTATTCTCGGATTTCGAATGTGTTATCGATGTGGTCTCGTCTGCCGCAGATCGCGGACTGACTTGCCCGAAAGTACCTCTTGATCTGAGGGTGCCGGATCAGGCGTCTGGAAATGGAGTCCCTCAATAGCAGGCGATAGGAACCCTAGGGCATCATCAACGGGATTGTTTCTCATGGGGATGTCCGACCGCTGTCTTAGCGACCTGGCCCTCCAGTTCGGAGAAAATCTTCCGAGAATTTTCTTGGCCAGTTTTGCCCTCCGAATCATAAACAGGTCAAGTCGATTTTTCGGATGACTCTGGATTCGGCGCTTGACGCTCGTCCGAAGTCTTCTTATGACTGTCTGGTGACATCGGATGCACATCGCGTTGGCACTGTAGACCAAGTCCATTCCACCACAGACCATGCAGCCGTAATCGTCAAAATACCAGCGCATCTTGTTCCGATACCCGGGTGGGATAATAGAGTTTATGGCGAGCCGACTGTGTCTCGGTAAGAACCAGGGCTGAAATACGAGTTCCTCCGCAGTGAAACGATTTAATCTTTTCTTCTTTGGAGTGCGAGACTTCTTCATAGAGCGTCCGCCAAAGGGTGATTTTGATCAATCGCTCTAGCCATGTGAGTTCTACTTAGGCGCGTGTAGCCGAGAGTCGTACCGAGATAGACGTGCCCTAAAAGCTTTTGAATTATTTCAACATTCACGCCGTGATCGTACAAGTGCGTCGCAAAGCTACGTCGAATCATATGAATTCCGACGTTTTTCAATCCGGCTCGCTGTCCAACATTGGCGAGAATGTATACCAATAACGCAGTCGTTAAAGGGCGGTCCGGCTGCGGACGCGTGAGATTCGCACCGACCAAAAGCTCAGTCAATTTTTCTCTTGCGGTCTGACGGGACACGGAATCGACCCTCCCAAGATTTAGGCGTCTTTGTTTGTATTTTCCGCAAGGAAACTTCTGGCCGTAGTCAATCCACCGTGCAACCCAGTATCCGTCATCTGCTGAAATGCCAGCATGCTGCTGTCGTCTGTCCTCTTGAAAAACGTAACCGCTCTTGCGATCTTGAATATAAGCTCGTAATGCGGCAGAAGCGCTTGGAGTCAGGAAAGCAATGCGTGTTTTATTGAATTTTCCACGGACCCGAACCGAGCGTCCTTCGAAATCGATATTTTCCACTTTTAAATGCGTCATTTCTGACACCCGGCATCCCGTGCTGTAAGCGAATTCCAATAGTGCCCGCTCTCGCTTGGTCTTGGTCGCTGCTATGAGACGTTTAACCTCAGGTTCAGTCAGCATAGGGAGGTCTATTCTCTTTGTCCTTTTGATCCGTACCAGTCGCGGGGCAACATAGCTGACGACTCCACCAAGATTCAAGAAATCGTAGAAGCGACGAAGCACTCCCAAGTAGCGATAGGTCGTCTCTAGAGTCGCGCCGTAATTGGAAACGTGTGTGAGAAACGCCCGGATTTCCAAGTGTGTGACGTCGGTAATCGATCTTTTCCCCATGAACAGATTAAATTTAACTAAAACCTTTCGATAATAAGTCTTGGTGGTCTGAACGTAGTGGAGCGCCGTCATCCAGTCCTCATACCGCCTCACGAGCTGTCGGTTGTGATGAGCACATGACCGCATGGATTCAAGTCCTCGGGTCTTAACGAATCGACGGCTTTCGCAGGCAGTCTATGAGGGACACATCCCCGCTGCAAGGAGACGAATGTCTCTATGTAAAAATTTCCTACCGACTCAGTGGGAAATTTTGGATGGTGAAGAAAAAGCGAAACTGGTATCCTCCGAGGATGGAAGTGAAATCGTGCCGCGTGACGATCTCGGATATGGAGGGTATCGCCCATACGGTCGAAGTAACGGCTGCGACTCTTTACGAAGCGGTTGCGTTGGGCCTCAAGCAGCTTCAAGGAAACGAATGGGTCGAGGGAATTGCGAGAGGATTAAACACCGTAAGAGTTTCCGTGAAAAACGTACAGATCGAGCATACCGTAACGATTGGGGAGTTCACGAAGTGGCTTGAGCGGAGGACTGGTTCTCCTGCTGAAATGACTCGCAGAAAAAAAGTGCGCGAGATTTTACATTTGCAGGAACCTTCCTGAGCGATGAGTACGGTCCGAATCCTAACCCGCTTTTCCTTCAGCGATTGAATCCATCCATTTTGGCTAGGCCGTCTTCTTTCGTCGTTTCCGACAGTTTTCACACTTCAGATGCATTTCTTCACCGTAAAACTCGACGCCGCATTTGACGCAGCCCTTTAGGATTAGCAGCTTGCCGTTAAGGACGACAGATTTGGCGCGTTCGACTTTGAAAAACGGGTTACTAAAATTTTACCTGAGGAAGTGGGCAAAATAACCGGTACCGGTAGGATTGCGTAAAAATTGCCGAGGAATTCAGTATGGCGGCCATTCCAGAATGTCCCACTTGGGACGTCGCATCTTAGGCTATTTTCTTCGGAAGCCGCTGCGATCCGCAAATTTTTGAGCTATCCAAACGAGCAGGGTGCGATCAAAGTTGTCCATTTTCGATAATGCTGTTGCGAATGCTTTTATTTCACTCCGCTCCTTTTCCGTTGATCCAAAATATGGCTCGGCCTTGACCGAAAGTTGGATCACGCTCTCAGGCACGGCCTCATCATAAAAAAGCCGGTACAGCGGAATTTCGAGTGCCAAAGCATATTTTTCGAGAGTATCTACGCTCGGAGTGGTCAGATCATTTTCTACGCGCGACGTGTAAGAACGCTTTAGGCCGGTACGCTTCTCAATATCGCCTTGGGTAAGCTTTTTTTTCGTACGCAGTTCCCGAATCTTGCGGCCAATTTTCATCAGCAGATTCGAAATCCTAACACAGGTTATAATATTCTGATTTCACGGAGCGCGTAGTTATGAGCGGGACACTGGAAGAAACTTTGCTTTCCGTTTGGCAGCAGGCAATGGTTGAGAATTTGGCCGCCGTTGTCACCGATGGACGCACTTGGCCGGTGAAGCAAACGGCACGTCGGCGGCTTCGGCAAGTAGATTTCCAGGTCGATGGAAAAGATATTCGCGGCCTTGAACAGAATGCAGACACCAAATCACGGTGGGCACAGCAGGCACGGGCAGGAAAAAAAGTTATGCAGTTTCTCGGGGACGCCGGATACCTAGCCGTTGTCGTGGACGGCCACGTGCATCTTTACGGGAACCGGCGTGAGCATCGACAGCAGTCACCTAACTAGGAAATCTGTCTAATCGTTCCGCCAGTCGGAAGCATCGGTTCGGGCGGGGTCGGGACAACCAGCGCGGGTGCCTCAACGTGCGGTTCCGGCTCATGCTGTTTCAGAATCGCTTCGGCCGTGATTGCAACGACCAACAAACTCGCCGTTGGAAGTATCAGCTTTTTGTCCATGCAGGATTTTACCATGCGGTGAAAGGGAGTGGGAGGCCGGATACGTTACGCGTGGTGGTGGGTGGCCGAGTTCACTTCTACAGGAAGTCGAAACAACCACTACCGTAATCCCCATGCACGTCAAGGAATGACGGTGATACTCGTGACGGGATGAATTTCCATCCATTTGGCATGATTCGTATCTTGAACATACGTCCCCACAATGCGAATGTGCGATCCGACAGGCGGTAATTGAACCTGATTGTGGTAGGTCTGCGGGCATGCAGCTTTGGCATCTGCTTGGGTGACGCGATATTTACAGACAATTTCGAAAACCATGTTGCCGCCTTCAGCACTCGAATTTCCAGCGTTCAGGAGATTCGTGAAATCAGCGTCGAGCTTGAGCCATCCGTGCGTATCGCCATCGGCTTCGTGCCGAACCCCATCAGCATTCTTTCCGTTCGTCGCGTCAACGGTCGTTCCAGTAACTGCGATACATTTCTGCTTTACGATTAGACGCTGCGGATTGTAGACGTGATCCCACAGCGTGTCGTCACACTGTGCGTTCGTGGAAGGCGCGGGCGATGGAGCGCCGGAAACAGTTATGTTTTTTGACCACACCCAGCCTTCCTCACCATCTTCAGTTTTTACGTGATAAAAGCCGCCCTGTTGAGTCGGTTCCAACAGAGTTAAGGAGGTGCCGGTTCGCAAGAGTTTGATCGGCGGATTTCCAGTGGATGGGTCTGCGCGAAGATTTACATTTCGAACTACGGTCGCTTGTTGGGCGAAGCTGGCGGATGCGAAAAGAAACGAGAGGCCGAAATAGACCACTAATTGACGTGAAATCCTATAAATGTGCATGTAGATAGGCCCGTCGTGGACGAACTTATTGTGCTTTTTCTAGTGTCGCAACCAACTTAAGTTCCGACCCACCCACTACCATGACTTGCTGCGACCAGTTTTTATACGCCGCCATGAACATGCGAACGTAATGCTGCCCCGGCTTCAGTTCAAATGTTGCTGGGGCCTTACCTTTGAAGGAATCATCAATATAAACCTCAGCGCCGCTTGGATTGGAAATCACGGAAATTGTTCCGGATACGTTAGAATCGGCCATGTTACTCGTTTCTGGTCGAGCGGGTGTTTGCAATGAGACAGCGGTCTGCGTTTTTTGATTCGATACCAAGTCAGCCGAGATCGTTTGTTTTCCACCTGCCACTATCTGCATTTTCCGCTCAAATGTGTCGAAGCCTTTCTTCGTAATTCTCACTGTCCGCTCTCCCGAGCTTATAGGAAGCTCTGCTGGAGAAGTGCCAACGAACATCCCATCTACTTCAATATCCGCCCCGCTCGGGTTTGAAGTTACCGATACCGATCCGACCTGAGACTGAGCGGAGTCACCATCGAGTTGAACTCCGAATTTGGAGTACACCAGTTTGCTAATCTCCGTGCTGGAAAGCGAAAAATTCATGCCACTGTATTCTGATGGCGAAGCTCGCAAAGTGTTCACGCCAACAACTTCACCCTTCCTATCGATGAGTGGACCTCCGGAATTGCCGTGGTTAATAGCCGCGTCCGTTTGAATCCAAATACCGTCTTTAAAGTCGCGGACACCGCTAACTATGCCTTTTGTTACGGTGTCAGTCATTATCGTCGAGCCGACGCCCGGAGAGCCGATCGCTAGGACATCTGCGCCCACGTTCGGGAGGTAACGGCTTATTTTCAAAAATGGGTAATCGCCATGTGGCAGTTTTATCAGAGCAAGGTCACGATCTTGATCGACATAGATTTGTGAGCTTTCCATCGATTTCCCGCTACTCGTCACAATCGTTGCTGATAACTGGCCTCTGACCACGTGTGCATTCGTAACGACCACGCCCTTTCGAGAAACGAAGAACCCGCTTCCCCACCCTTCAGAGGTAGCCACAACCACAATTGCTGGCATAGCTTGTTTCACTATCTCCTCGTTCCCCATTGCCGAAACCCCGCTGGACATGCCGGAGGACGAGGTCGAAACGATCGATGCTTCTACCGGTCGGGGTTCTGGTTTGCCGAAGAAACTACTGACCGACTCCAGCCGTATCGTGAAGTTCGTCGAGTTGACTAGATAGTAGTCGTAAAGATTGTTGCCCTCTAAATTTTTCCAGTGGATGGGGCCTGTAGTTACTTCTACGGTTTTAGGAGCGTAGCCCTCTTTTAAGAGTCGAACGGTGATCGGAGTGATGCCGTGTTTGCTGAACGCCGTGTGTTTAGAGCCGAAGTAATAATCCGGAACGTCAATCGAGCACGGGGTAGTACACGTCACGGAACCGTTCACTTCCAATTCTGCCCCCGGCGGGATAGTTACAAAACTAACTTTCTTGGGTCCGCCGAAGCAAACGGTAGCGCAAGTCGCAAATAGTACCGCGCAGAAGAATCCACGCAGCGGCGATGGATTCATGTCGCCTCCTGAATCAGAAATCCGCACGGCCAACGGGGTCGTTTAAAATTGTCCCATTTGGGACAAAACGATTGTTCAAGGCAACAGCAAACGCCAAAAGAATCTCAGTAGCAACCCATCGTGTGCGCTACGCTGAATGGCAGATACGCGCAGGCGTAAAGTCTTGCCATCGCTGTCGCCGATGCGGATGATTCGTGCGAAGCGCCATTGCGTGCTGCCGAAAGCGAACGAGTTGCAACCATTACGTTGTTGTGAACGGTCCCACTGCCAGCGCCCACGGATGCCACCTGATGGTCCCCACGGTTCGCGCTACTCGCAATCAATTCTGCGCCACATGACGTCAACGCCAGCAATCGCGCGGTGAAGCAAGTACCGCGAGAAAGAATCGCGGCAGGTTCATGCGTGCTGGCCGGTGTGGACGCCACCAACCCTCTCGATACCCGCTTGGCCGGAGAGGCGCTCATTGCGCCCTGTGTCGCAGCAGGACCATCCACAGTCAGCACCAAATCAGTCGCATTGTAGCTGATCGACCAAGTATCTCCGCCCGTCAGCTTTGGCAGAGTAGTTGTTGAGAACGTGCCCGTCTCCGAACTGTAGTTTAAAATATCGAACGAATCACCGACCGTTGGGGTAAAGCTGTTCACCAAGTCCACGACGAGTTTGCCACTCAAGCTGGCGGCGTCTGTAATATTGAGGACAGAATATCCCGTGTCGGCAGTGGTGCCTCCCAGATCAATTGTAAGAGAACTCTTCGAACCTTGCGAGTATGTCCCGTCAATTGTCAGGTCACCGATCTCTTTGACGCCATCGCCTGGGTTCAGTACTCCGGTCCCGCTCAACGAAAAGTTGCCGTCGAGCGCTCCCTTATTGCCAAACAGATTTCCGGCCAGAATATTGATGCTGTTCAAGCCGGCAACACTCAGAGTTCCGTCTACGGTGGTAGAGCCCTTGGTCTGCGTGTAATTTAGATTTGAACCCATCGCAAGCGTGCCGCCCGATAAGATCTTAACCGTTCCCGTATCAGTGAACGAATTTGCCGGACCCGTAATATTTAACGTGCTCCCACCGTTGACAGTGAGTTTCCCTGTGTTACTAAAACCGGCCGCGCTTGGGTCAACCGTAAGCGCTGTGCTTTGGTTCGCAAGAATCGTTCCAGTGTTCACCAAACCCATGAATCCATTTCCTATATTTCCAGCGCCTTCGACGGTTCCTTTGTTCGTTAACACTTCCCTGCCCGTCGCAGCACCTTGAATTACATTATTGGAATCGTTCGACAGGCTGATCGTGCCTGAGAGCGTTATGTTTCCGCTTATGAGTAGTTGGGTGGCGCTGCCACTCGCTTCCAATTCAATTTTGCCGGTATTTGTGAAAGCCCCCGCCAATGTGAGCGACGAGCCGTTCGCCACTTGCAAGGTTGTCGCGCTACTTCCGCCACTTATCGTCGTACTGCCGGAGGATCCAAATGTCCCACCTCCTTTAAATGACGCATTATTGATCGTCGCCGAATACAATCCTCCTGTACCTGAAATTGTTCCTCCATTGATTACAACATTTTCGATTTCTGAATTCTCGATTAACCCACCACTATTATTGATGACGGCGGTTCCAGCGCCAATAATTGCGGCCTCGATCGTCCCAGTGTTAGTGTCAGTAACGTTCTGAACGTCTAGGGTCGCGGGCATGAAGATATCATGGAGTTCACCGCCCTTAATGGTTCCCGAATTGACGACGACTAAGCCGCCGTTACCGATTGTCGAACCCACGATCAATCCCGGATTGGTTAGTACTTCCCCCGGCGTGGAAGCACTGATGCTTGAATAACTGACGAGGGTGCCTGAACTAGCGGTTAAGTTGGCGTTCGGTTCATCGATAATTATCGCGGACTGCGTTAGCGTGCCATTGTTAGTGAAACCGCCGGTGATGGTAATCTGCCCACCTTCCAACGTCGTCGAATTGCTCCCGCCATTGACCGTAATTATGCCGCAACTGATTCCGATAGCCGCATCCCCTTCGTTTCCTTGAGTAAAGGTTCCATTATTTATTATGTCTCCATTCAATACTATTGTGCCTGTCTCCAGTTGCTGCGAATAGCCTGCCGTGTTAAAGGTGCTGTTGTTGATCGTGGCGTTCTGTATCGACACTATACCGTTCCAAACATTATCAAACGCCGATCCCGCAATGTAACTGTTGTTGATCGTGCCTCCGCTGATCTCGACGATAGGGTTCCCCTGTTGGTTATTTCCCTGTTGGAGGTAGGCCTCAATATCGGCATTTTGAATGACGCCACCATTGTTTACTTCGAGATCGCTTTGGCCGGTCGCGTTGTAACTTCCGCTGTTAGTTCCAGTAATGGTCACTGTTAATCCGCTGGACGCGTTGGCTAAAATTGATCCGGAGTTAGTGAACGCCAGTCCACCCCCGCCGATAGTCCCGCCACCTTGGATTGATCCTTGGTTCACCAATGTGTTACCTGAAACCGAGGCTGAGATACTACTAGTGTTCGACAATGTGAGGGCGGCATTCGATGTTACATTCGTGCCGGAGATCACGAGTTGTAGGGTCGAACCAGAGTTAGCGAGGATATCTCCTGAGATCGATGAACCTGCAATTGTCAGTGTTTCGGAATTGGTACCCAACTGTAAGAGGTCGTATGAGCCGAGGCTGAGGTTATTTATAGTGGGGCTAGTATTCAGGGTCACTACAGTTTGGCTTGTCGAACTGCCACTGTTAATAACGACGTTGTAACTCGTCGAAGGATTATTGTTGGGAACACCGGACGACCAATCAGCAGAGTTGCTCCACGCTCCCGAGCCGACGGCTGTCCAATTGTCCGTTACCTGCGTCTGGCCAAACACGACCATCGGACACAAGCACGCCGCGATCACGGCAGCAATCCAAATAAATCGTTGGCATACTTTGCGTGTGCGCAGTTCGTTGTTTACTCCTAGGAAGCGTACGTGCATGGCATTCTCCGTTTTTCGAGAGTTCCTAAATCTGAACAGGCGATTATTTTTCGATGTGCTTTGAGTTAATTTAACCAGGAGTGAATAGAACGGTAGTCCTTGGGATAGCAGATTGTCAAGCTTCGGCGGGAGTTGCGCAACGCTCGGCAATCTTTGCATTGAGCGCCTAGAAGTCGCCTCGATTATCGCCGCAATAATGGATTGAATCGTTGGGACTGTTCGGATCAACGAAACATCCAAATGTTTCGTGGTATCCGGCGTCATCTTCATGAATCAGTACGAGTACGGCGTACAAGGCTGCCTTTCCCTGAATCTTCTCTACATTCTCTTGTGTTGCGGGCACACCTTCGCATGTTAGAAATTTCTCTCCGCCGACCCCTAAAGGTGAGAACGTGCGGCCTTTTAGCGGGCCTTCCTTTTGCTTCCTCCAGTAGTCTGCGAATTGCTCTCTCGCATCTTTCGCAGAATCAGTAGACACATTAGGCTCCAAGTACGCTTTGCATACGCCACGGGCCTGCGCTGCTGGAACCGTTCCCGTATTTCGATACCGAACATTAAATGTAAATGCGCCATCCGCACCATAATGGCGCGTAGCCGTCATCATCGTAAGAAAAGTTCTATCCCTCTTGAATACAGTTAACAATGGAATGATGATTAGGGCCAACACGCCAACATACATAATAGGCGGCAATATGACGCGATCAACAAACGGCTCCTCTTGCAACGGCGTTTTCTTTGAAGGCTTCTTCCTCGGATCAAATTTCGGATTTGTTTCCACATATGCATAAAGCATTAATCCGAGCGCGACTAACGTAATAAACGCACCTGAAACACCAAATCCCGTTCGCATCAGCCAATGCAGGGCGTTGAGTGACGCAATGGCGGCGGCACCGTAGCGAGCATCCAGAAATCTGTTTAGTCCTCCGACGATCCGATCCTCGAATAGCCGTGTAGGTAGCGAGAGAAGAAGCACCCACCAATACTTCAAAAGCTTCTTGAGTGCTTTCTTTGCACGCCACATGGCTGGCGATTGTACATCAGTTGAATAAATCGCAGTGCGGGGCCGGAGGTATGAATGAAACTAGTCTTTTGACGGGAAAAACAGCAAGCAAAAAAAAAATTAGCGGGCCGGAAATATTTTTTCTGGCCCTACCCGAGGTTCCTTTTCGGCCGGTCGAAAAAAGGGATGGTAAACCTTCCCCCCATGCTGTGCCCACTTTTGTGCCCTATCTCGCTCAATCTTCATCGTAGATAGTGGCTATACGAGCTGTGGGCCAATCACGCTATTTGCCTTGAGAATCATGACAATAGCAAACCGTCGCAATTGGTCGCAAACAGGCCGACGCAACTGTTAACCGAAGGGTTGCTAGTTCGAATCTAGCCCGGGGAGCCAAACCTTCCTTTTAGTTTCAGTGGCTTACACAGTATCCACAACAGCCTAGTATAAATGTCATTCACAGCGTTTGGGCGCAGCATCGACTTTGTCGGCAAGGTTTCTATATCTGAGCTTTTTTTAACCAATACCAGGGAGGGCATTTCGAATTCTCAGCCGTGTTTGTCCGCCGAGAGGCGGTGGTCCAAGTCTTCGGCGCGGAAGTTAACCTCCCGTTTTTAAACTATTTGAAACCGCGGAGAGTATTAGGTTGACTACTGAATGCTTCTAGGGTGCTTCAGGCTGCTGTGCCGCGCTCCCCATCCTCCAGCGTCTTCATCGCTATCAGGTAAGGGCGGGGGCCATGGCTCGCCCTTGCGATGCCGTGCTTCGCTAATGCATGCACCGGCGGGGTGGCGTCGCCGATCATGATGTTCACCGGGAGCGGCGACGCTTTGGCGAGGCGGGCGATCAGAGCGATATCCGCCAGACCGGGCGCGAAGAGCCCGTCTGCGCCGGCTTCCGCATATGCGCGCGCTCGAGCGATCACCTCGACGACCATGGCATCGTCATGCTGCTCTGGAGGTCGCTGGAAAAAGACATCGGTGCGAGCATTGATGAAGAAACGGATACTGGTTGCATCGGCCGTCTGCCGAGCGCGCCGGATGCGGCCGACCTGATCGGGTGTCTCGCGGAGCCTTCCATTTTCCGGAAAACTGTCTTCCAAGTTACAGCCTACGGCGCCCGCGTTGATCGCCAGACCGATCGTTTCGCCGACCACTTCTGAGGTGTCGCCATAGCCGCTTTCCAGATCGACCGTCACAGGTAAGTCCGTCGCGCCCACGATCCGCCGCAAATTCTCAATTGCTAGGGCCAGCGGGATCCGCTCGCCATCGACGAAACCATTTGCATTAGCGACAGACCAACTGCTCGTCGCAATCGCCTTGGCTCCTCCTGCGGCGACCGCTCTAGCGCTGCCAGCATCCCAGATATTGAAAAGCACGAGCGGCTTTCCCGGAATATGCAGCGCCCGGAATTGCTCGGTTTTGTGAGCCTGATCGCCCATTCTTTCTCCTAATAGACTGGCGAGTGCGAAGCGCTTGCGGCTGTCATGACGCCGACTTCTGTTGTGCCGCCAGCCAGTGTGCGCGAAGTTCCGTGTTGAACTCTTCCCAGCGTTCCTCCGGGAAGAAAACCCTGGCGCCCTTGAACTCGACGCGCCGCCGAGTGCCGGGAATGTTGTCGGCCAGCCAATGCGACCATTTGACGTCGAAATATACGTCGTCCGTTCCCCAGACGATCAACGTCGGCGCTTTCAGTGTCTTCAGCCGTGCTTCAATAGCTAGGGTTTGCTTGTTGTCGAAGGCTGCGAGGAAGCGTTGCAAGTCACGCGTGCGCTGTTCGGTTCTGAGGAACGGACGCAGATATTGTTCGATGCTGTCGTCACTCACCTGTTCCGGGTGTTCATACGCCGGTCCCAGAGCTTGCGGCGATCGATAGACGCTCTTGTCCGACAACATGGCCTCAAGCGTTCCACGTAAACCTCCGGCGGCCGCCATCTCCAGGAAGGGCTTGAAGGCTTGGGGCGGCCAGTTGTCATGGGTGTCGCAGTCCGTGAGGGTGAGGCTGCGGATGCGCTCCGGGTACAATGCGGCGAAAATCTGTGCAATACCGCCGCCGCTGTCGTTACCGACAAGATCCACCTGATCGATGTTCAACGCATCGAGAAGTTCCTTGAGCATCTTGGCATTAGCGGTCACGGATACGTCCTGATCCGGCGCAATCTCAGTGTCGCCATGCGCCAGCAGGTCCACGGCTATACAGCGCCGGATGTCGGACAAATCCGCCAGCTGATGACGCCACAGATAGCCGTTCAGCAATACGCCATGTACGAACAACGCGACCGATCCCGTGCCCTGCTCCGTATAGCTGATGCGGCCCGAAGGGGTCTGTACGCTGCGGTGAATCGGCGATGATTTCTTTGCGTTCATGACGAATCCCTCCGACACTCGAATGGACGGCGTCACAGGCGCGTCCGTGGTTGCTTGAGCCAGCATGGCCCCAACCAAATAAGGGCCAACAATTAGGGCTCCGACCAGCAGTGCTGCGAAAGGCCGCACGGTCTGCCAGCACTTCTCACGAACACCTGCGTCCACTTTGTTCTTGTTCATTGCTCACCTTTTCCTCGACGTCGCCGCTGAGCCATGCGCTTCTTTCAGTTTTTGCGCACAGTCGTCGCAACACACCTCGACCGTCTTGCCGCCGATTTTGACCTTGATGAAACTCGCATCCAGTTCGCAGTCGCAAGCCGCGCACGTTTTAGCAGTCATCAAATCTCTCTCCTCGAATACCCGAAATGTGGCCGTGATGAGTAGGCCACGCAAGAAGAGCGAGGCGCTGTCAGAATCTTTAGCGATTTGCTGGGATAGGTTTTAACGAACCCGGGCGGATTGTCTAAACTCGGAGGGCGAACGGCCGTAAGCTCTGCGAAAGGCGGCGCTGAAGTGGCTGTGGCTAGAAAAGCCGAGGTCCAGGCTCAGGGCTGTCAGGTCATCATATTGAGCAATAAGATCCAGCGCACGCGCCAATCGTAGTCGCAACTGATAGCGATACAAGGGCAGACCTTCCACTTGTTGGAAGACCTGTGTGAGATAAACCGGGGAGCCGCGTACTTCGGCTGCGATCTCGGCCAACGTCCAGCGTCGCCCCAGATCGCTTGCCAGCAGGATCTTGGCCCGGTCCACCAAGCGCTGCCGCCCGATACTGGCACCAGCTGCGTGAGTCGTGCGAGCCCCCAGAGCCCGCTGCACTAGGGTCAAAGCCAGGCTCTCTGCTTCCAAAGGTTCCGCGATGTTTTGGCGTAGGCTGTGCCGCAACAGCGCAGCGAGCGCTTGAGCTCGGGCGTCAATCCGTAGACGTTGCCAACGAAACGCGAAGGTCGGGCTATCGCGCAGAAAAGCAGCAGGCGCCAGTTCACGCAACTGTGGTTCACTGATGGCCAGCGACAGACTGGCATCGCCACCCGACACGGGATGGCTGACCCGGTAGCCTTCGGTGCCGTTGAAAAACAGCACTTGGTTCGCCTCGGCTACGGCCTGATCAAGCCCAAGATGACGCACATAGACGCCGCGATACGGAAACACCAGTTCTGTAGCGGTCGCGAACTCTTCCCGACTCTGGTGCCGGCAGCTGCCCCGACAGTTCACGTCTCGAATCTTAACGACTGGCGTGCTCAGCAGCGATTCAGCCGCTAATTCAGAGAGTTCATTTTCGTTTTTTAGCACAACACCTTTCACCCCTGGTCGTGACGAAGCGTATCACTCATCTGCCTTTCGTGCTGCTAGATGGTTGGTACGCACGTTTCTATTCAGGGTCTGGGTGGCAGGATTGGGTGCGCGTAAATAAGCAAAATGGTTCCCGATTTCTTGCAAGCGACACCAAATAAGGCGCTTAGATTTTTTGCAACCTACGCTGTTAACCGAAGGGTTCCTAGTTCGAATCTAGCCCGGGGAGCCAAACCTTTCACATGATGATTCAACCCTTTAGATGCTTCTACGCTTCAAATACCGCAGCGCCGCTGCAGACTGCGTTTACCGCTCCAGGATGTCTTTGTAGGCGTTTAGAGCTACTTTCTTGGGCTGGCGATCGACGATGAAGTCCACCGTGCGCGTGGAATTTCCGGCTATGGCGAGCTGGCCCAAACGGATCATTCCGTTTCCAAAATCGCCGAAGACAGGAACGAGCATGGCGAAATGCTCGTCCACAGCACTCTGCGTGATTTCCGCCCGGATTCTAGTCTTGCCGCCTTCGGCCGGCTGCAATTGATATTTGAAATCGTAGTGGGGGACCTGGGTGCCATAGACCCACTCTTCGAAAAACCAATCGAGATGGCCGTTGCGCTGAAGATCCATCTGCTTGGTCATATGCTTTTCAGCGATGGCTATGAATGATTCGGTGGAGGCAGGCGAGTCGTGGTGAGTTTCCATGAAGTCGTGCATCATGTCGACGAAAGGCTGCTCTCGATTGTCGCCAGGTGCGCGATCGTCATACATAAGCGAACGCAGCATGAGCAATACGTAAGCGCCCTTGGAATAAGTGTCGCCCTGATAAGCTTGCGCAGAACGCGGAGAGAGCAGGCGCAATCCCAGCCAGAGCGGGCCGGCGTCGTTGGGTGAAACGCCGAAGTTATTTTTTTCGAGGATGCGCACGCGCTGGCGCTCCCAGAAATCGATGTAGTCCTTTTGCCACTTCACGCCCACCGCTTGTTGCAGAAACAATCCCGCGGCAAATTCCGCAAAGCCTTCGGAAAGCCACAGATCGTGGTAGGAAGCCCAGGTGACGCCGTGGCCGAACCACTGGTGCGCCACTTCGTGCGGCGTGACTTCCTGGACGAACCCGGTGAACTTCGTGTCGATGTGTCCGAACAGCATCCAACGCTGCGTGGAATCGATATAAGCAGAAATTGGCAGGTACACCAGGCCGGGCCACGATTGTCCGAAGTTGAAATTCGGCTGTTCGGTGATGTACACGTTGTCGTACGGTGCTTTACCGAAAAACATGGTGCAGACTTGCATCTGTGCGCGAGTTTGGTCGAGGGCGAACTTGGTCATCGCAGTCGGTGACATAGCAGCCAACGCGCCGCTTTGCATGGAGGCGGGTGACGCGCCAAATGCGCCGCCTTGGAATCGCCTGAGACTATCCGGCAATTCCGTCAAATAGTATCCCGAGATGTTGTAGTGCGTGATGGTATCGGGAAGGTCGATTTTCTTGTATTGGCCGTAGTTGAAGCCCGCCACGGCGACTGGAACAGGCGTGACCCAGTGCGATACCGCGAATCCGGCTTCCGTGGTTTGCCCTTCGAGCTTGCCGACACTGATGAGCACGTTGGATGGCGGAACTTTGAAGGTAAGGTCGTAGAGCGCTTTTTCGCCGAAACCGTTCAGATTCGGATACCAGGATTCACGCGCGCTGACGTAGTAACTTCCGTTGCCCGCGTCGGCAAGAACTTTGTCCCCGGCGTATTCGACGGAGATCGAATGCTCTTGGCCCATGGCCGGGGCTTGGTCTAGAACGGTGTAGAACGAGCCGTCCTCCTTTTTGTTTTCTTGAATGAAATGGATATCCTGGCCGTTTTGGTCGGTTACGCGCGCGACGCGCAGAGTGGGAAGAAGTCCAAATTTCAATACGCGCTCGCCGGGAACCAAGGGCTCAAACGTGATGATGGCACGGCTGTGCAAGTGATCGTTCTTCGCGATGACCGTTTCGATGTTATAGCGCTTGGTCGCAAACAGGCGTTTATCCTCGCGCGAGTTAGCGGTGTGCGCCTTTAGTTCGGATGCGAGATGACAGGAGTACCACACGCCGTCATCCAGTTCCCCGCCGTTGGAATTGACGAGCGCTACCTCCTCTGGTGAATCCATTTGCGGAAGCGCTCCCACGCGCGCGCGGATGAAAAAACGCAGGTCCTTGTGCGGCGTACCGCGCATGTAAGCGTTGAAGAACGGAGGATGCTTGGGATTGTAGATTGCGGAAAGCACGTCAGCGTCCACGTTATCGATGGTTTCGCCTTCAAGTATTCCTTGCGTGAAACCTTCAGGAATTTCGTGACGATGGCGAACTCTATCTTTCCAATGCTGAAACGCGGCGGCGGCCTCGCTGGGAGTTTGCGTCTTTGTGATAAGCGTGCCGGCGAATTGCGGATACTGATTACCCGTGAAACGAAAAACGACTTCTGTAAAGTCTTCCTCGGCGGTCGGGTTACCGGTGCGGCGAATCATCTCCCGCGTATTGATTTGGTCGATGGGCTTCAGTGTGAAATGTCCGTGACCAACAAAAATGGCTCCGGTTATGAGTCTGTTGACCGGGCTTAGAAGAGTAATCGTCCCGGATTTAAGCTGGAAGGTCCCCACGTCCATGGTAAGTGTGAAATTTTCGCACACGAAGGTCTCGGACAAGCCGATGTCGCGGAGTTGGCGATAGACGGCATCCGAATTTGCAAATGCAGTGTTTTTCTCGGTGACGGTGACGCTGGTTTGTTGCGCGGCGATCGTAAGATTAAGCGGGAGGTCGGCCACGCCCTTGAGATCCACCGTGGTGACGAGTTCGTCGAAGCCGGTCTTTGCGACCCGCACCACATATTTTCCAGGAGTCAGATTGGGCGCGGCAAACTTTCCGGAGTCGTCAGACGTGAGAATTATCGGCTGGGTCAAGCTGCCGCCGGTGATCTCGACGCGCGCGCCGACCACAACGGCGCCGGAAGGATCTTTGACCGTGCCGGAAATGGTGTCGGCGAGGAGCCGAGTGGCGACCGCGAGGCAGAGAAGCGTCAAAATTGCGCCGTGGAGTATCGGAAGTCGCCGAGAGCGCCGGGAAGCCCTGAAGGGAGCGGTTGAATTAGATTCGCGATTTACAAGGCACGTTTTGTCGGTTGGGCACATGGGTTCGCCGGGACAATTTCCGGCAATTTTTTTGCGAGATGCTGGTTTCGGTTATTACTCCAGTGTTCCGCTCACTAGAAAATCTCGACGGTCCGTGACCCCGAGCCGCGCAGGCAAGAACCAAGCCAACTTATATTATATAGTCGGTTGATACACCAGTGGTAATCGACCTGACGGCTTCCAACAGCTAAACCGCTGAGGATTCAAGATTGAATCTGACATTGAGAGATGGACCCAGCGTTCGTGACCAGTGCTAGTGAAGTTTCGACGGGAACGGGCGGTAAACTGCTCTTGAACGTTTGGGAAGCAGTTCAGTTCTAAAGATTGAACTGAAGCCTCGAATCTTATCCGCGTATGAATTCTGGGAGGAAGGATGCTACACGTAATTCTGAAACAATTTGAAACGTGCGATGAACTACGTACTTTCGAAAAAGGTAAGTTTGAAGTGATTCACATCGGAGGGATGACGCTGGGCCGGGCATCCTACGAACCCGGATGGAAATGGTCCGATCATGTGGGCAAAGCGCTCGGCCAGTCCATCTGCCATGTGGAGCACGTCGGGATAGTCGTGTCGGGGCGATGCACTGCAGCCATGCAGGGGGGGAAAATAGTAGAGCTGAAGCCCGGTGACATCTTCCACATTCCGCCCGGCCACGACAGCTGGGTCATCGGCGACGAGCCCTATGTCTCCATCCACTTCATGGGTGCAAGCGATTACGCGCGCAGTCACAGCGATTGACGCACGACCCCGATAGGCACCTCGGCAGGCGAACTCAGTCAGCCGAAGCTCAAATCAAGAAAGATCAAATCAAAAAAAAGGGCGGCCCCGAAGAGCCGCCCTTTTTGACTGCGTTGATTGTTTAGGTTAGAAGATCAGCTTGCCCGTGATCTGCGCGATTCTCTGGTCCGTTGCCGCCGCCGCAAACGCACCGTAAGGAGACGTAGGCGGTGTCTGCGTGATAACGGCAAGACCGAAAATGCTATTGTTAGTGCTCGGGTAAGGCGCGCCGTAGTTCGCGTGGTTGAGCCAGTTGTACGCGTTAAATGCAAGCTGGAACGTGACGCGCTCGTTGATTTGGAAATTCTTCCTGACACTCAAGTCTCCGCCGAGGAACCCTGGAGCGCGGAAGGCGTTGCGGCCCACCACGGAACCAGTGAAGTCCGTGCTAGGTTCAAAATCACTATTAGGACCACCATTCACAAAACACGGAGTCCCTATGCAGTTGCTTACGTTCCCGAAGTTCCTCCGAGTAAATGTCGGCACCGGCTGTAAGAGGATCGTTGATCCGGATAGGTTCTGCCCGGCAAGTGCTCCGGACTCTCCGCCATCGAAGATGCTAAATGGGAAGCCTGTGCGGTAAAACCAAGTACCGGAAATCGTCCAACCACCGATTGCGGCATTTACCAGACGTTTCTCGCTCTTGAACGGCAGTTCGTAAATGTAGCTGGCGGTTATTTGATGCCGGGCATCGTTATCTCCCGAAGCATACTGTTTGCGCAGGTCGAAAGGATCGACCTGCGACAGGAATATGCTAGTGATCGCGCTGAACGGCTCAAGGCCGCCATTCGATAGATCATCTAGCGCATGGGAGTAAGTATAGTTGAGGCGGCCGCTCAATCCGTGCCACGTGTTCTCCCGGATCGAGAAGGTTACACCGTTGTAGTTTGACACTCCGCCGTTGTACAGAAAGTTCACTCTACCGACTCGCGGGTCCGTCGGTTGGGCGGGAAGGCTGCCAAAACCGAAACCGTTCAAGTCGGGATTCTGGACCAGCCCATCGTAACCATGATTGCCGACGTAGTTGGCCGACACCACGGTGCGCGCTCCGAAGGTGTGCTGAATTTCCAAGTTCCATTCAACATACTTCGGGTTCTTGAGGTTACGGCTGACGTCAGTGAGCGTCGGAACAGATAGGTTGCCCTGCGCATTTAGACAACCTCCGGGTATTCCACTTGCTGCCCCAGAATAGCCAGCCCCGCTAGTGCCTGCAGTAGTCAAACTTCCTCCGCTGAGGAAGTTAGAAGTGAACGCAGCGTTGCACTGAGCTACGAGAGTGGGACCGCTGGTCTGAAACGCAGTTGTTCCCGGCGGGAGGCCGTCGAAGGCTACGGTGCCCGTGGGTACGTTGAACAAGTTTACCTGCGGAAAGTTCGTGTCGAACTCGCTGAGAATAAAGCCGGGATAGAGGTCGCTGAAAAGCCCTACGCCCGCACGAACGACCGTATTTTGGCCGATCGGGCTCCAGGCCACACCAAACCTGGGCTCGAACACAATCTTTTCAACGCCGGGGATGATGTCCTTGCGCCCTGTTTGGAATGATTGATCGTAGGGAATCGTCATTCCGTGCGGCATGTCGTTGAAGGGAGTAAATGGCAAGCTGGAGCAGTTCGAGTTGCATGTTCCACCCGAGTTGCGGTCCGCTCGAAGCGTGAGCGTGAATTTCAGCCTGGAGTTAACGCGATACTCATCCTGGAAGTAAGCACCGACGCTGTAATAGGCGACTGGCTGCCGGTCACTATTTGCGAAGTTGTAAAGCACGCTCCCGCAGCCCACCTGTTGGTTGGCTTGCGTGGCGCATCCAGATGGAGCCACCTGGTCGTTGGCGAAACCAAAGAGCGTGGCGTTAATTACCGGATAGAGAGTTAGGTTAGCCGCGGTGTAGTCCGTGATGTCATCGCGGCGGAAGTTAATGCCCATCTTGAAACCGTGGTTTCCCCTGGTGATGGACAAGTCGTCGACCAACCCCCACTGCTCAACCTTGCGGCCTGAGGGATACAAAAAGCCCTGAGCGAACCCACCCGGATTTCCCGACCCGGTTCCGAGGGCTGTCAGTGATCCGTCAACTGTAAACGCAAGGTTCCCTGGGAACAGAGCGAGCGATGGTGCAGGATTCAGGTTGCCGAATATCGCCGAGTAGTACAGCGTGGAGAAGATAAAATTGTTCACTACGTTTGGCGAGAAGATGTGGGTGTAGTTCAACTGACCCTCATCTTGAGGTTGAATGCTGAAATCGTTGAACGTGGGGTTAATCGAGTCGGTGTAAGTCGGCTGCACACCCCGGTCGAACCTCACGCGCCCGAAAATCTTGTCATTTTCGCCTAGGTTGTAATCGACGCGGCCGCTAACCAACCATTCTTTGTTGCCGCTAGACACTGATTGAGTAAAGGACTCTGTGCATTCTCCAGGATTAGCTCCGCCGTTGGAGAAACTCGCTGGCAGCGTCGTAAATTTGGTCGAACCATCCGGGTTTGTTACGAACGGAAATCCAGCGCAGCTACCTGGCCCTTGTGGATTGGTCGGAGAGAATGCGGTTGGAAGGCCGTTAGGTACGGCATTGGCAATCCCTGGGGCTGCATTGTACAGACTAAATGCATTGTTGTAGAAGGCCTGTGTGGCCGCATCCTGTGGAACGTTGCCCAGCACGTAGGTCTCAAACGCCGGCGTAGGGACAGCCGGTGTGTGAACGGCCCCAAAGATGTAGCGGATACCCTCGGTGTTCACGAAAAAGAAGAGCTTGTCCTTTATGATCGGTCCGCCGAGAGCTGCTGCCCACTGGTTGTTATTCTCAAACGGTCTGGTACCACCGAAAAACTTGTTGACCGGATCGTTCGCAGTGAGTTCCCGCCCGGTCCAGTTGTACACGGCATCGCCGTGGAAAGCGTTGCCGCCGGATTTTGTACTGTAGTCAACCTGAGCGCCTGCTTGACGGCCGTACTGCCCAGTGTAGGCGTTGCTGACGACCGCGACTTCCTGAAGTTCGTTGCCACCCAGCAACAGGTTGCTGGAGCCCGAGTTATTCAGGTTCAAGAAGGCGTCGTTGTAATCGTTTCCGTTAATTGTGAAAAGGTTTGAGGTGGCCGGCATACCGAAAGCGCTGAAGTTGCCGTAGCCGCCACCAGTCGAGTTATTCATGGTGACGCCGGGCGCGGTTTGCGCCACGTAGGTGATGTCGCCGCCGGGATTCGGAATGTTTTGGATCGAGTTCGTATCAAAGTTGGAGGCGATATTGGCGTCTTCGGTCTGTAGCATCGCGCCTTGACCGGTGACCTCAACGGTGACAGCGCCGGTCCCCAACTCCAGTTTCATGTTTGCAGAGGCTGTCTGACCAAGGAGAACTTCGACCGTCTCGGTGACCTGCTTAAATCCCGTTTGCGTGGCCGACACGACGTAGACGCCGGGCTTAAGCAATGTGAACTGAAATGTGCCGCCGGAGGCCGACGTAGTCGTGAGCAGTTCGCCGGTGGCATTGTTCTTCAAATTCACCGTGGCGCCTACGATGACGGCGCCGGAGGGATCGGTAATGGACCCGCTGATTGCGCCAGTCACGACGCTCTGCGCCGAGATCAGGGTGGGCAGCAAAAGCGCTAAGGCTGCGAGTAATGCTGCGAGCCTCATGTATTTACTTAATCTCATTTTCATCTCCAGTATTCGTTCAATTTGCGGGGCGCACACGTCGAGAAGCTGGCTTCCCCCGACTTCGCATATGGCACGTTCGTCGCCATGCTCTTTGGTAAATAAAGTGTTCATTTGCAGCGAACTATGTAAATTCGGAGAATTGAAATATATCGGGCAGGATAGATAGACCATGGCCACGTCCGGATATTCGGAAACTTCAAAAAAGTGCGGATGGAGTTACGAGCGAGCGGGCTGCTGTTGCGTCAAGCAATGAATGGTGCCGAATCCCCAGACTAAATCTACCGAATGGATACCGACCACGGAGCGGTCGGGGAACAAATCGCTCAGGATTCCCAAGGCCACGCGGTCATTGGGATCGTTGAACGTGGGCACCAAAACGGACGCGTTTGAAATATAGAAATTT
>Ga0073928_10002084_pt1 | contig 35882 bp, 28 predicted proteins | sample PaiPotPPA55metaG_FD_76969 | JGI IMG/M metagenome (GOLD analysis project Ga0073928, IMG submission 76969) | Iron sulfur acid spring bacterial and archeal communities from Banff, Canada, to study Microbial Dark Matter (Phase II) - Paint Pots PPA... ... | reverse complement strand
CTATATGGCTGGGCCCGGCGCGATCGGAGCCAGACAGATCGGGCCGCTGGCGTTGAGAAAATTCGCCCGCGATGCAGAACTTGAAGCGGACCTGCTGGGAATGGAATATCAGTATGCGGCGGGCTACGATCCGCGAGCGTTTATCGATGCATTGGAAGAACTGCATAACAAGCAGATTCCGGCGGGAAAGCATGAGGGCTCCTTTAGTCGTCCTCTTCATCAGATCGCGAAGTCGTACGCTTTCTATCCACCCATGGAAGAGCGCATCGTGAAATTGCAATCGGAGATTTCGAGCGTGCTGCCCTGCCGGGATACGTATGTCACCGACACGAGCGAGTTCCAGGAGATAAAAGGGCGACTCCTGGCGGATGAGGTAGTGCTTCGTCGGGATCACGCTGGCCCTGGCGAAGGCGTCGAAAACGGCGGGCCGGTACTGCGTAGGCATCCAACAGAGTGGCGGGGAACCACGTCAATTCCCACCGCGCTCCGAAGCAACGCTAGGTCCGTCGGTTTTACGCACTCGGCTTCGGGCAGTTACTAAAGTAGAAGCATCCTTCTTATCTTCAGTTACTTGTGGGTTACCTCTGGATGAAATCTACTATTGCACAGCACTAATCTGCCGACTTCTCCCCGTCGATTCGGAGGAGTGCAATTCATTTCGGAGGAACAGTTCACAAATGCGCAAATTACTTGCGTTTGCTTTTTTGGTTGGCACGTTTTCGTTATCGGCGTTCGCGCAGGAAACAGGTGTCGCGCCGAAGGCGGAATTCTTCGGGGGCTTTCAATACAGCCGTTACGATGGCGGTTTGAATGCGGAAGGTTGGGACACCACAGTCGCTGGCAATGTTAACCGTTGGTTCGGCGTCGCGGCAGATTTCAGCGGCGGCTACGGTTCACAGAGCGGCGTTAGCATCCACAACTACACGTACACCTTCGGCCCTGTGATTTCGTTGCGTCAGAGCCGGACGTTCACCCCGTTCGCCCACTTCCTAGCTGGCGGCAACCGCGCCAGCGTCAGCGGCATCTCGGGTTCGTCCAACGGGTTTGCCATGATGTTCGGTGGAGGGTTAGACATCAACGCGGGCCAGCACTTGGCGATTCGTGGAGCGCAGTTCGATTGGCTTACATTGCACTCGAATGGCGTCACCGACAAGAACAACATGCGAATTGCGACCGGAGTGGTGTTCCGCTACTAACACGCTTGCATTTCTGAAGATCAGGGTTGCATGTTGAGTGCAACCCTGTTTTTTTTGCCGGGGTTTGTGCAGGAATGCACGGTGAGGTCGTTGGAGTGCCCCAAAACCGATCGGACTTAGCCCCTGGCTCCCGTGGAATACGCCACCCTGTAGATCTGGGCGTGAATTTCCTTGCGCAGGTCTTCCCAAATATTTTCCGGCATTTCGAGAAACACTTTTACGACGTCAGGATCGAATTGCCGCCCGGACCATTTCGCGATTTCTTCACGCGCAGCCTGCAGCGACTGTGCGGCGCGGTATGGTCGATCTGATGTAATCGCGTCCAGCGTATCGGCGACGGAAAAGATGCGAGAGCCGAGTGGAATTCTATCGCCCTTCAACTCGCGGGGATAACCGGTGCCGTCAAAGCGTTCCTGGTGCGAGTACACAATCTCGGCAGCCTCGGCGAGGAACGGAATCTTCTTGACGATCTGATAGCCGTGATAGGCGTGCTCTTTCATGATCGTCATTTCATCGGGCTCGAGTTTTCCCGGCTTATTCAGAATCTTGTCAGGGATGGCCATTTTGCCGATGTCATGCAGGAACGCTCCCCTCGCAATGGTATTGATCTGTTCGCGAGGCAGGCCCATGGCGCGAGCAATGGCGATGGTGAAAGCGGTGACGCGCTTGGAGTGGCCCTCGGTCTCGCGGTCTTTCAAGTCCAGTGCGTCGCCCAGGGCTTCCAGCGTGATGTCATAGGAGCGTTCCAGGGTGGACATCGCAGCCTGCAGTTGATCGGTGCGCGCCTTGACCAGAGATTCCAGGTTGGTCTGATAGGTGCGGTTTTCGACCTTGAGGCGCCGGTTCTCCAGAGCGCGGCTGACGGTATTGAGAAGTTGCTCGCGCTCGAAAGGCTTTAGGAGATAGTCGTAGGCCCCGTTGCGAATCGCAGCCAGCGCGACTGAGATATCGTGCACTGCGGTAACCATCACCACCGGCATGTCCGGATATTTTTCCTTGGTGCGTTCCAACAGGCCGATGCCGTCGAGATCCGCCATCATCAGATCCGAGAGCATCAATTCAAACTCTTCCCCGGAAGTGAGGATAGCGAGCGCTTCCATGCCCGAAGCTGCTTGTTTGCACGCATATCCGGCAGTACCGAGCATGGAGGCGACGATCTCCCGAATTGGCTCTTCGTCGTCAACTACAAGAATGCGATCTGGCATGGGGGATACACAAAAGTCTATTGGCGATTGTAACCCACCGGCGAGATGCCGAAAGTAATCACTGAGGTCCGGAAACTGCATCGAGATAGGGGCGAAGCGTGATATTCAAAAGCAAGGAAGACGTACGTCCGCAATGCGATGAGCGCATCCCTTTGGTCGATCTGGAATACGGTCGCGCGGTTGGGTCTTGCCCAGCCCACAGCGGCAGAATTGGCTTTGCTGATTCTGCTGGGAGCCTCTTTGCTCGTCTTGCGGTCCTTGCGAGAAAACTATTTCAAAGTTTGGGTTTTGGGCTGGACCGTCTTTGTCGCGTCGCGACTGGCTGAGCATTGCTTTGCGTCGAAAATACCTGCTCCTTTCGATGTGCTCGCCATACAGGCCACGTTCGTGCTCGCGGTGGGATTACTGGCCGGAGCCGTCCTGCTTTACACACGCAGCCGCGATCTGATCCTTCCTTTGTTGGTGATCACGCCGATGCTGGTCGGCTTTGCCGGGGCCCGCGTCCTGTTGTGGCCGGATTCCCTGCCCTTGCGCATGGCCGTCGAAGTCGGCTACCGGATCGTATTGTTGACCGCATCGCTTGCCTTGCTGCGCGCCCGCCGGGGGCGCTGGGAGCCGGCGGCATGGATACTTGCACTGTGTCTGCTGACGCTTCATCTTTCATGGTCACCCTTCACCGACCGCGTGCCCGCAGCGGCATTCCTGTCCACTGAAATAGCCCTGGGCGTGACCATGTTGCTCGTAGTGTTCGACGAATCGCGCACTCGGACGCGGCGCCTGTTCGCGGTGCAGGCCATCACCAACAGCCAGGTCAGCGCTCAACAATACGGAAGCGTGGTGCAATCGGCGATCGAGGAATTGAAGCGTGTGACCGGAGTTCGGGCGGCATGGTTCCGTCTGCTCGAAGGGGAACATCTGATCGCGACTCATGGCGTGGGACTTTCGCCTGAGTTTCTGCGCGACGCCGGATTTGCCGCGATCAACGACGAGATTCAGAAACTATTGGCCCAGCTCAGCCCTCAAGTCACAACCCGGGAAGCCGGCCTCGAACCGAAAGAGTGTCTTGAGACCGAGAAGATTCGCCAATTGGTGATGGTTCCGGTCAGGGGCAATAAATCGCCGATCGGATTACTGCTGCTCGGCGAATCCTGGAGCCGACAGTGGACCCAGGACGAACTCGATTTTCTGCAAGGCTGCAGCAAGCAACTTGCGGTCGCAGTGGAAAACTTCCGCCTGCTGGAGCAGAATCTGCGCTCGCAGCGGCAGTGGATCAATACGTTCGATTCCATCCACGACATTATTCTGGCGCATGACGCCGACTTCCGCATCATCAAAGCCAATCAAGTATTGCTCGAACAAATTGGCCAGGCCGCCGCGGATGTACTTGGGAATTCGTGCGACTCGATGTTGCCGCATACTTTGGGCGAATGGACTGGGTGCCCTTACTGCGCGCGAGGCGGGGACGAAGAGTTTACCGAGGGCCCCGACCCGTGCTTCGGCGGTTTCTCGGTGGTTTCAACATCTTCGTACACGGAGCAAGGAAGTCCGCAAAAAGGCACCATGCACGTTGTGCGTGACGTCACCGACCGCCGTTCCGCCGAAGAAAAGTATCGCCTGCTCTTCGAGCAGGTTCAGGAAGGCGTATACGTCGCGAATCCAGCTGGCCGCCTGCTCGACTGCAATGACGCCTTCGTGCATATGCTTGGCTACAGCAACCGCGAAGAGTTGCTGGTTCTGAATTTGGATTCCGAAATCTGTGTCGACCCGAAAGAGCGCGACGCCTTCCGCCGCGAAATTGAAACGCACAACTACGTGCGCAATTTCGAAGTCAGCCTGCGGCGCAAGGATGGCACAATTCTGTTGGCGGTCGAAAGCAGCTTTGCCAAGCGCGACGCGACCGGTAACGTCGAGCGCTACCAGGGGTTCGTCCTCGACGTGACTGAGAAGCGTCGCGCCGAAGACGAGATGCGCCGCCGCAACCGGGAATTAAACGCGCTGAATGCGATGGCCGTGGTGGCCGCACAATCTTTCGATCTTGACGAAATTCTGAATCTGACTCTGCGACAGGTGGTCACGCTGTTTGGCGCTGAAAGCGGAACAGTCTACCTCTCCGATACTGACGCAACTACTTATCGGCGGCGCGCCGCCTGGGGCCCGCGCAGCCGCGACAAAATGCGTACTGCGGAAATCTACCTCTCCGACGGCTTTGGCGATCTGGTGATGCGCTCCCGCACCGAAGTCGTCACCGCTGAATACCTGCCGCACTTGCCGCCCAAAGTGGCGGAGTTTTTGCGTTCCGATGTCGACCGCACCTGGATCTGGGTTTTATTCTGGGGCAAGGATAGTCCGGTAGGAATCATGGGCCTGTGCAGCCAGTTAGGGCACCAATATTCCAGCAACGATGAAAATCTTCTGGTTGCCATCAGCCGCCAACTGGCAACCACAATCGAAAAAGTTCGTCTCTACGAAGAGACCTGTCGGGCTTACGAAGATCTGCGCAAGACCCAGGAGCAATTGTTGCAGAGCGAAAAAATGTCGGCCGTGGGACAGTTGATTGCCGGCGTCGCTCACGAACTCAACAATCCGCTGACCGCAATCCTGGGCTATGCTCAGCTGCTCGAAAGCGAGGGGCTGAACACACGCGCGCAAGACTACGTCGGTAAGCTGTTCAAACAGGCGCAGCGGACGCACCGTGTAGTACAGAACCTGCTCTCGTTCGCCCGCCAGCGCAAGCCGGAGAGGAGTGAAGTCGACGTCCGCAGAGTACTCGAGGAAACGCTGGCCTTGCGCGACTACGACCTCAAGATCAACAACATTCGCGTCGAGCTTGAGCTGCCTTCCAAACCAGCCCTGGTTGTCGCGGACCCTCACCAACTCGAGCAAGTATTCCTGAACATTATTAACAATTCGGTCGACGCTATCCTGGAAACTGGGCGCAGCGGCAAGCTTAAGATTCATGTCTCGTACCTGGGCGGGCACGTCTGCACGCAATTCAGTGACGACGGCGGCGGCATTAAGGATCCTAAGCGCATCTTCGATCCTTTCTACACCACGAAGAGCATCGGCAAAGGTACTGGTCTCGGACTGAGCATCTGCTACGGCATCGTGAAAGAACACGGTGGCGATATCACGGCCAACAACGCACCTGAGGGGGGGGCGGTCATCGAGGTTCGCTTGCCCGCAGTGGTCGCGGACGCGATTGAACCGGAAGAGCTCAAGCCTGCGGCCCGCCTCCACGAGGGCGCCATCCACGGCCGCGTGCTCCTGGTAGAGGAGGAAGAAGCGGTGCTCGAATTTGAGCGCGATGTGCTGGCGGGGGCGGGCGCTACTGTTGTGACTGCCAAGAACAGCCAGGATGTGAAGACTCGGCTGCTCTCCGAACCTTTTGACGCGTTGATTATGAATGGCAACATGCCGGGACAGTGGAGCAGCAAAGAGGCGTGCCAGTGGCTCAAAGAAAATTGCCCGGGCATGGAAACTCATGTCCTCTTCACTTTTTCCAACGGAGTAGATCCCGGCGATGGACGCGCCTTCCTACAGGAAAATAACATCGCCTCCCTGGTAAAGCCTTTCGAAGTGGCGGAACTCATCGCCCAGGCCCGTCGTCTGCTGCAACAGGCACAAGCAGTGGGGGCGAGCGCGAGTTAGCTTTCCCGCCCCGATAATTGCCTGGTTTTCCTCTGTCACTGTTGCGGTAGACTAGCTCTACCGAACCCATGTCCCAATTCGTCCATCTGCACCTGCACACGGACTATTCCCTGCTCGACGGCGCCTGCGATGTCGAAAAACTCTGTCAGCGTGTGAAAGAAATGGGAATGCCGGCCGTGGCCATGACCGACCACGGCAACATCTTTGGCGCGGTCCACTTTGTTAATGCGGCTAAGCAAGCCGGAGTGAAGCCGATCATTGGCTGCGAACTCTATATCTGCAAGAAAGACGATCACCGGGCGGCTCCGGAAGGCGACACGTATAACCATCTGCTGGTGCTCGCCGAAAACGAAGAAGGCTATCGCAATCTGGTCAAGATCACATCTGAGGCCTCTCTGCACGGCTTTTATTACAAGCCGCGCGTGAGCAAAAAGTTTCTTGCCGAGCACTCTCGCGGGCTGATCGGCCTCTCCGGATGCCTGAAAGGCGAAGTCGCGGAACGCCTGATGGAGAACAACTACGACGCCGCACGCGCGGCCGCCGGAACCTACACCGACATTTTCGGCAAAGAGAATTTCTATCTCGAGATTCAAGACCAGGGCCTGGAAATGGAGCACCGCATCCATCCTGGTCTTTTCCAGCTGGAAAAAGATCTCGGCCTGCCGCTCGTAGCCACCAACGACAGCCATTACCTGTGCGAAGACGACGCCCACGCTCAGGATGTGATGCTGTGCATCCAGACCGGCAAGTCGATTCACGACACGGGCCGCATGAAGTTCGACGGCACGCAGTTCTTCGTGAAGAGCCACGACGAGATGCATCGCGTGTTCAAGGACTCTCCGCAGGTGCTGACGCGCACACTCGACATCGCCCAGCGCTGCAGTGTGCGCCTGGAAAAAGTTGCGAATCCGTTTCCGCAGTTCGAAGTTCCACCGGGCTATACCATCGACAGCTACTTCGTTCACGTGACCCGCGAAGGCTTCGCCCGCCGCCTGGAGACACTGCGCCCGCTGCATTCGCAAGGAAAGCTGAAGCGCTCCATCACCGATTACGAGCAGCGCCTGGAACGTGAGCTCGGCATCATTCAGCAGATGCAATTCCCAGGATATTTTCTGATTGTCTGGGACTTCATCCGCTACGCTAAGGAGCAAGGGATTCCGGTCGGTCCGGGCCGCGGATCCGCCGCTGGATCACTCGTTTCCTATGCGCTCGGCATCACGGACATAGACCCGCTACAGCATGAACTGCTCTTCGAGCGCTTCCTGAATCCCGAGCGCGTGTCCATGCCCGACATCGACATCGATTTCTGCATGAACCGCCGGGGCGAAGTTATCGACTACGTCACGCAGAAGTATGGGCGTGACAATGTCGCCCAGATCATCACCTTCGGCACTATGGCCGCAAAGGCCGCGATCAAAGACGTGGGCCGCGCTATGGATATTCCCTATGCCGACGTCGACCGCATCGCCAAGATGGTCCCGACTCAGCTGAACATCACGCTGGAACAAGCCATTCAGGATTCGGCGCAACTGCGGGAGGCGATTGAAAAAGACGGTCAGATTCGCGAACTGTTCGAGACGGCGAAAAAACTGGAAGGCATGGTTCGCAATTCCGGCGTCCACGCGGCCGGAGTCGTGATTTCGCCGCGCCCGCTCACCGATCTGGTTCCGCTGCATCGCACCAAGAACGACGAAATCGTGACTGCCTTCGACATGGTCGCCATCGAAAAGATGGGCCTGCTGAAGATGGATTTTCTGGGCCTGACGACGTTGACGATTCTGACGGATGCGTTGAAACTGATTGACCAAACCCGCGGCACACCCATCACTCTGGAACAGATTCCGCTGGAAGATAACGAGACTTACCAGAAAGTTTTTCACAAAGGCTTGACCTCCGGCGTCTTCCAGTTTGAATCGCACGGCATGCGCGACGTGCTGCGCAAGTACCAGCCGAATTCTATTGAAGACCTGACCGCTCTGAACGCGCTCTACCGGCCCGGTCCGATCCAGGGCGGCATGATCGACGATTTCGTCGATCGCAAGCATGGCCGCAAAAAGGTGGAGTACGAACTGCCGGAGTTGCAGGAGATTCTGCAAGAGACGTTGGGCGTGATCGTGTATCAGGAGCAGGTGATGCAGATCGCCAACCGCCTGGCTGGCTACTCCCTGGGTGAAGCGGATTTACTACGCCGAGCCATGGGAAAGAAGAAAGCCGAGGAAATGGCGCAGCAGCGCGAGCGGTTCATCGAAGGCGCCGCGCAGCGAAAGTATCCGCCGAAAAAAATTGAAAAGATTTTCGATCTCATGGCGCAGTTCGCCGGCTACGGATTCAACAAATCTCACTCCGCGGCTTATGCCTTGCTCGCCTATCACACCGCGTATCTGAAGACCCACTTCCCCGTCGAGTTCATGGCAGCTCTGCTGACGTCGGTGACCGGGTCAACTGACGATGTCGTCAAATACATCAACGAATGCCGCGAGATGGGCATCGCGGTCGAGGCTCCGGACATCAACGTTTCCGACGCCAACTTCACACCGCACGGCGAATCGATCCGGTTCGGCCTGGCTGCAGTGAAGAATGTAGGCGGCAATGCGATCGAGTCCATCGTTGCTGCCCGCAAGAAACTCGGCAGCTTCAAAACCATCTTCGAATTCTGCGAGCATGTCGACCTTCGCCTGCTTAACAAACGCGTGCTCGAATCGTTGATCAAAAGCGGCGCCATGGATTCCATGGGACGTCGCGCCCAGTTGATGGCAGTGCTCGACAAAGCAATGGAGCAGGCGCAGAAAGCCCAGCGCGACGCAGAATCGGGACAGCACGGCCTGTTTGGAGTCTTTCAGCAGGAAGACTCGGAAGCGCACAACGACAAACTGCCGACCATTCCAGACTGGGACGAGCACACGCGGCTCGCCGCCGAGAAAGAAATTCTCGGGTTCTTCATCAGTGGCCATCCCCTGCAAAAGTACAAAGACAAGTTGACCGATCTGCAGGCGCTAAGCATTGAAGAAATTGCGGCGATGACAAGGTCCACCGGCAAGGACGAGACCATCACAACCGCCGGCATCATCAGCAACGTGCGCGTGCTCAAATCGAAGCGTGGAGATTTCTACGCCCAGTCCACGCTGGAAGATATGTCTGGTTCGATTGACATGATCGTCTTCCCCGAAGCTTTCAAACGCATTGGCGACAAAGTGAAACTTGAAGTTCCCGTCCTGGTCAAAGCTGGCGTCCGCATCGAAGAAGGAAACAATCCCAAGATTACGGCGGCAGAGATCCAACCGCTCGAAGAAGCCAAGGTCCCGCTTCCTCGCGCCATTCGCATCCGCGTGCCTCTTGAGTCCTCGATCGAAACGACGGTCGATGATCTGCATGCACTTTTTCTTCAGCGAAAAGGCGAGGCGAAGGTTTTATTTGACGTGGAACGGCAAGGCGATTTCATGGTGGTGATGGAAGCGGAAGGCTATAATGTGATTCCGGACCGCAATTTCATCGCCCGCGTGGAACAGTTGTGCGGACGGGGCAGTGTCCGCATCATTGCCTAATGAACATCGCCTGAATCGAAGATGGCACCCACCGAAAAAGCGCAGCAGGAATTGGAAGAGATTGAACGTCAGGTCGCCGAACTTGAGTCGAACGGCGACGACGATTCGACGCGACGGCAGATCGCGAAGTTGCAGGGCCGCATTGAGACTCTGCGACACCAGATGAATGCGCCACCCACCGCCTGGGAGAGAACTGAATTAGCGCGGCATCCGCAGCGTCCGCAATCGCTCGATTACATCGAACGCATCTTCACCGATTTCAGCGAAATTCACGGTGATCGCGGTTTTGGCGACGACGCAGCCATCATCTGTGGGATGGCGCGGTTTCACGGGGACGAAGTGCTGATCGTGGCTACGCAAAAGGGCCGCGACATGAAACAGCGCGTACATCGCAACTTCGGGACACCACATCCTGAGGGCTATCGCAAAGCGATCCGAGTGATGCAACTTGCGGAGAAATTCCGCCGGCCCGTGTTTACGTTGATCGATACTGACGGCGCCTATCCCGGGATCCATGCCGAAGAGCGCGGGCAGGCCGAGGCCATTGCCTACAATCTGCGCGAGATGGCGCGGCTCGAAGTCCCCATTATTGCGACGGTGATTGGCGTGGGCGGCAGCGGCGGGGCCTTGGCGATTGCCGTCGCTGATCGTGTCTTGATGATGGAAAACTCGATCTATTCAGTGATTTCCCCAGAAGGCTGCGCCGCCATCATGTGGCGCGATGCCACCAAAAAAGAGCTTGCGGCGGAAGCCATGCGCATCACTGCCACCGACCTGAGTGAGCTGGGATGCATTGACGACATCGTTCCGGAGCCCGAAGGCGGAGCCCATCGCGACCATGAAGCCGCGGCGGCTCTGTTCGATGCCAGCCTGCAGAAGCATCTTGCCCAGCTGAAGAAAGTCCCACCTGCGGAATTACTCGAGTCACGATATAAAAAGTTTCGTAACATCGCCCAGTTCTTCAAGACGGAACCTTGAGTCCGATATTCCCTCGCGTGTTTTCAGAACGGGTTCCTCGGCCTGCACGCGGGCGATTTGACGCCACGGACCGGCCCGCCGCCGGTATAATGGACTGTTTCCTCCTTTGCGATCCACCAATCAGGGCTAAGACTTCAGCCCGCTAACTGAAGGAAGGTGTTGGGATGGCTACTACGGATGTCACGCCCCGGGAATCGACCGGAGGCGTGGGGCACAAACGGATCGTCAACGACATGAGCATCCAGGTCGCGACGGTCAACGGTTCGGGCTCGCAGAGTTCAAACACGGTTCTGTTGCGCAGCATTTTCCAGATGGGCGTCCCGGTATCCGGCAAGAATATGTTTCCGTCGAATATTGCCGGCCTTCCCACCTGGTACACGATCCGCGCCAACAAGAATGGTTATATCGGGCGAAAAAAGGAAATCGATTTCCTGGTGGCCATGAATCCTGAGACCGCGCAGGAAGATACTATGTCGCTGGCTGCGGGCGCGTCCGTTCTCTACGACGAACCCCTCGCTCTGCACAAACTGCGCAATGATCTGATTTTCTATGCTGTCCCCTACGACAAACTGGTCGCCGCCGTATGCCCCGAGGCCAAGCTGCGCAAGTTGGTCAAGAACATGGTCTACGTCGGCGTTGTCGCCAGCCTCCTGACCATCGACATGGCCGAGGTTGAAAAGGCCATCCGCAAGCAGTTCGCAAAAAAAGTGAAAGCGGCCAATCTGAATCTAGCCGCGGCTCAGGCGGGATTCGATTATGCCAAGGCGAACCTGCAAAAGCGCGGCGCCTTCTACATCGAGCGCATGAACGCCACCGCGGGAAAGATCATCATCGACGGCAACTCGGCCGCGGCTCTCGGCTGTATGTTCGCGGGATGCACGGTCGTCACCTGGTATCCCATCACGCCGTCGTCATCGCTGGTTGAAACGATGATCGACTACATGAAAGAGTACCGCATCGGTCCGGATGGCAAAGCGACCTTCGCCATCGTGCAAGCCGAAGACGAACTGGCGGCGATCGGTATGGTCATCGGCGCCGGATGGGCGGGCGCACGCAGCATGACCGCGACTGCCGGCCCCGGCATCTCCCTGATGTCGGAGTTCGCTGGACTTGCATACTATGTCGAAGTTCCCGGCGTGATCTGGGACATTCAGCGCGTTGGTCCCTCAACCGGCCTGCCCACACGTACTTCGCAGGGCGATATTCTCTCCACCGCTTTTCTCTCGCACGGCGACACCAAACACATCATGCTGCTTCCCTGCTCCGTGACTGAGTGCTTCACCATGGCCCCCGAGGCATTCAATCTGGCCGAACAATTCCAGACGCTGGTCTTCGTCATGTCGGATCTGGATCTTGGCATGAATAACTGGATGTCCGATCCGTTCGAATATCCGACGACACCGATCAGTCGGGGCAAAGTCTTGAGCAAGGAAGATCTCGAACGCCTCGGCGGATTCGCGCGCTACAAAGATGTGGACGGCGACGGCATCGGCTACCGCACCTTGCCTGGAACGGTTCATCCCGCAGCGGCGTACTTCGCCCGCGGAAGTGGTCATAACGAAAGAGCGCAATATAGCGAGCGCGCCGACGACTTCGAAAACAACATGGAGCGCCTGAACCGTAAGTTCGAAACCGCGCGCTCGTTTGTTCCCCGCCCCGAGATCACTAAAGGCACCAACGCCGGGGGTGACAAAATAAAAGTCGGAATCATCGGCTACGGGACCTCGCATTGGGGCATCACCGAGAGCCGCGATCAACTGCGCGACGAATACTCGATCGAGACAGATTACCTGCGACTCCGGGCCTATCCGTTCACTCGCGAAGTGCATGAGTTCATCGAGCAGCACGATCGCGTTTACGTCGTGGAGCAGAACCGCGACGCGCAAATGCTGACCTTGCTGCGACTCGACCTCAATCCCGAGCTGACTACGCGCCTGCGCAGCATCGCGCATATTACCGGGCTGCCGCTCGATGCGAGATCCATTACCGACGAACTGACCAGCATGGAGGGCAAATAGATGGGAACCACCACCGTTGAGCCCGGAGCAGCCGGACCCGGCTCTTCCGGACCGAAGACCAACCGCATCGGCCTCACCGTGATGGATTACAAGGGCAGCAAGACCACCCTCTGCGCAGGCTGCGGGCACAACGCAATCTCGGAGCGCATCATCGAGTCCATGTATGAGATGGGCGTGCAGCCCGAGTTGCTCATCAAACCCAGCGGCATTGGCTGCTCCTCCAAGACCCCCGCTTACTTCATGAGCCGCTCTCACAGCTTCAACGCAGTCCACGGCCGCATGCCTTCAGTGGCGACGGGAGCGATGCTGGCGAACCGCAAGCTAGTCTGCATTGGCGTCAGCGGCGACGGCGACACGGCGTCAATCGGCATCGGACAATTTGTTCACCTGATGCGCCGAAATCTGCCCATCATTTACATCATCGAAGACAACGGAGTCTACGGCCTGACCAAAGGCCAATTCTCGGCTACCGCCGACCTGGGCTCGAAGCTCAAAACCGGCGTGGTGAACGATCTTCCGCCGATCGACACCTGCGCCCTAGCCATTCAACTCGGTGCGACCTTGGTGGGCCGCTCGTTTTCCGGTGACAAGCGCCAGTTAAGCGCCATGCTGAAGGCTGCCATCGCTCACAAGGGCACTGTCATGCTTGACGTGGTCTCGCCCTGCGTTACCTTCAACGACCATGAGGGTTCGACCAAGTCGTACAAGTACGTGAAAGAGCATGAGGAAACCTTGCAGGACGTCAGCTTCGTCCCCCACTTCGAGGATATCGCCGTCGAGTACGATCCTGGCTCGACGGTCGAAGTTACGATGCACGACGGTTCCCGCCTGCATCTGCGCAAGTTGGAGGAAGACTACGACCCGACTGATAAAATTCGCGCCCTCACTCGTCTCGCCGCAGCTCACGAAAAGGGCGAAGTGCTGACCGGAGTGTTCTACGTAAATCCCGAGGCCCCGAACTTCATTGACATGCTGAACGTTGTCGACCAGCCCCTGGCGACACTGCCCGATTCGATGACTCGCCCCGGCAAGGAAGTGCTCGACGCCGTGATGGAAGAGTTGCGCTAAAGCGTTAGAGATTGTCGCAGGAAATAAAAAAAGGCCCTCTCTCACGAAAGGGCCATTTTAGTTTGACTCCCCGGCAACCGGGTTACGCAGTTTTGCGTTGCGGTTCGCCGCTATGTTCTGGATTTTGCCCAGGTTCGGGAAAATCGGAGTCTGCATCCTTCAACATTGAATCCTGTTCGCGATGCCCTAGCTGCCCTTGCTGGCCCACATTCCCCGGTTTCTTGTGGTCCTCAGCTTCAGTGGCACCCTTCGCCGTGTCTTGGTCGGGCGTGCTGTGCGGCATATTCACCCTCAATCTCAAGCCTACGAACACAGCTTAAGGCTGGAACTTTCGGAATAATATAGATAGAAAGTAGGAGAAGTCCGCAGGAGAATAGGTATATGAAACGGTGCCTTTCAGTACTAATACTGGCTCTGATGGCCACTGCATTCGCCGCAGCGGTGCCTTCGGACGCTAGCCTGGTCCCTGTGAGGGCAACGCATCAGCGGGCAAACCGTCATCACGCTCATAAAGCCGGCAAGCATCATCATGCTAAGCGGTCCCACCGGCACTCGGTCTAGCCGAGCGGTGCTTCGGAGCGGGTTCGGCAAGTCCCTTCCAAACCTACGAATTTCTGCCCGTGGCGGAAACTCCCAGTTTGCGCAGCCGCTCCCGCGCCTGCAGCGCTTCCGGAGAGTGCGGATACCGCTGGATCAGGTGCCGCAACTCGCTGACCCCATCATCCTGCTTCCCAAGTTCAATTAAGGCGAAGCCCTTCTTCAACTGCGCCGATGCGGCTTTGTTTCCGGTGGGAAAGTTCTGCAATACAGCGTCGTAGCTCTGCGCCGCCTGCTGATAATTTCCCTGTCGAAACTGTAGTTCGCCAAGATAGAAATAAGAGTTTCCCGCCAGATCGGTGTTGGGATAAAACTTGATGTAGTCGGAAAACTCCTGCAGGGCCAGGTCGTTCTTATTGCCGTTGTAATCGCGAACGCCATTGTTGTAGAGCACGTCTGGAGGCGGCGCATCGTTCATCGCCTTCTGCTGCATCTGCTGCTGAGCCTGCAGCGCCCCCAGACTCTGCTGCTGAGCCTGCATGTCCTCCAGTTGCTTGCTGACTTTAGCCAGCCGCGCTTTCAGCTCATCCAGAGTGTCGTTGAGTGACTGGATCTGTCCCGAAAGCTGGTCGACCTTAGAACCTCCTTCATTCTGCTGCTTCTGCAGTGTTGCCTGCAGAGCGTTGAGGGCATTGGCCACTTTATTGACTGCGTCCGTGTCCTGCTCGACCAGATTCTTCATCACGCCCATGCGCTCGTCAAAGCCGCGCTGCATGGCGGTCATCTGCTCCTGCAGTTGCTGTACCTGCGTCTGCAACTGGACCATCTCCTTGTTAGCGCCCCACGCCGGGGTGATTGCTAGACAGAGCACGAGGAGCGACGCGAAAAACGGGGGTGTGCGATGTAATTTCATAGAATTTCCTAAATACAGCAGTTGTATCGATACCTTAAATTAGATGCTATTTGATTGTCCCACGGGCTGACGATATTCGACACAGAAAGCCGAGGCCCGGAACCGCAAGATTCAATGGGTGGTATCGTTGCGGCGCAGTTCCCGCTTCGGCTTCGGCGCACACGCGTGGACCACTTAAACCTAGGTGGAAAAGGGGGACGCTGGCGCGTCCCCTCGGGTAAGCTCACTTTTGAAGAACGATATGGCCGCGGCGATTCTGCTGCCAGCAAGCTTCGTTGCTTTCTGTGCAGAAAGGCTTTTCCTTCCCATAGCTGATGGTCTTGATCCGGTTGGCGCTGATCCCAGCTCCGGTCAAAGCGGCTTTCACCGCGCTCGCGCGCTGATCGCCCAAAGCCAGGTTATAGTCAGTCGATCCCCGGTCGTCGCAGTGCCCTTCAATCGTAATGTTGATATTCTGATGCTGATTGAGGAATTGCGCGTCCGCCTGCACCGAACTCTGCTGGTCGCCACGAACATCTGCTTTGTCGTAATCGAAGTACACATCCTTGATGTTCTTGCTGAATAAGTCCTCGTCCGACACCGACGGAGTCGGCGGTGGTGGTGGTGCCGGCGCTTGAGTCACCGTAAGCCTCGCCGTGGCTTCCTGAGTGCCGCCCGACCCTTTGGCAACCAGGTGATAGGTTGTCGAATCCGTCGGGGAGACACTTTGCGAGCCGTTCGGTTGCACCGCGCCAATGCCGTCAATCGACACGTCGGTCGCGTTGCTGGTCTGCCATGTCAGAGACGCGGATTGCCCCGCCTGAATGGTATTGGGATTCACCGAGATCGAAGCGGTCGGCTCCGGCGGTGGCGGTGGTGGAGGCGGCGGTGGCGGAGTCGCTTTCTTCCCGCAGGCGCCCAGCGCGAGCAGCATGCCCAGTGCAACGATCAGCAGAAACCACTTCATACTTTTTTGTTTCACTTTTATTCCTCCCTGCGACCCTAAGGTTTGCCCCCAGGGGTCAGACGAAGCGTATTTACTATTTACTATTTCCAACTCCAATTCGGTTGCGTATTACGTCCGGTAAAAGTCAGTTGCTGAAGCTTGGTGCCGTCCGCCAGCATGGTCCAAATCTCTTCCTTGCCGGAGCGGCTGGACTGGAACACGATATGCCGATCATCCGGCGACCAGGAAGGAAAATCGTTGCGCCCGCCATCGTGCGTCAACTGCACCCACTGCTTACTGGCAATGTCCATCAAGTAAATGTCCGACGATCCCGGTTCGCCCGGGCCATACTTGCGGATCCACGCCAGGCTCAGAAACTGCCCATTGGGCGACCAGTTCGGCGATACTGCGTACCCCTGGTCCGTCATGCGCTGCTGGTTCGTGCCGTCGGCCTCCATGGTATAAATCTGGGGCAATCCCGTGCGTCCACTGACGAAAGCAATCTGCGCGTTCGTCTTGCGGTTCCACGATGGCGAAACGTCCGGCCCCTTGGCAGTCGTCATGCGACGGAGATTTCCTCCCGTGGCTTCGGCCACATAAATTTCCGGCTCTCCTCCGCGCGAGGACGAGAACGCGAGTCTTAGACCGTCCGCCGACCAAGCCGGCGAGAGATTCGTTCCGCCCAGGTGAGGGAAACTCACCACCCGGTTCAGGTCGAGAGAATACATCATAATCTCCCAGCCGCTTTTTGTAAGACTGCTGAAGGCGACGCGGGACCCGTCGGGCGAAATTCGTGGCGACAAGGATATCGTGCCCAAACGTGTGATCTGGTGCTGGTTCGAGCCATCATAATCCATCGCCCAAATTTCCTTGTGTCCGCTCCGGTCACTCACAAAATAAATTTGCGTCTCGGCGATGCCGTTGATGCCTCCGCCCAGCCGAAAGATGATTTCGTCGGCAAACTTGTGCGCCATCACCCGCGCCGCCGCGTCACTTGACGTATCGGCGTATTGCTTGCCCAGAATCTGCGGGGACTGGAGATTCTTTACGTCATACAGCCAGCCCTGGACGGTCAACTTCCCACCCCCGACCCCAAGGTTTCCGAAAGCCAGCATGGCTGCATCCGGCGGCGGCGCGTTCCAAGCCAGACTATTCACTTCTGTGGGCTGGCCGGGAACTTGCAACGGGTAGAAACTCTTCGAAACCAGCTCGACTACCCCAGAGACGTCGAGGTCATTCCACAGCGTGTCGTTAAAAGTCTTGAGCAGCGCCGCGTTCTGCGGGTCAGAGGTGGAAGGCTTGAAGTCTGGGACGGCCAGTCGTACTTTCGCCACCCCCAGACTGGTTCCGGTTTTAACCCAATCTTGTGCGAAAAGCTGCGAAGAAACAATGCACGCAATGAAAGCGAGAATAAGGGACAACGCGGAGCCGGGAAAAATGTTCGGCCAGCGCCAGAAACTGGACTTGTCGAAATCAGTTCTGTCGCCTTCGTCCATCCGTGTAGGGGTTAAAGGTACTGGGTGAAGCAATATCGTATTCCGACAGGAATTGCTTTGCAAGGCGTTCACTACTCCTCATTCTCATTGTGCCTCCGTTATGCAGCACAAGATCAGTCATTAGTGCATTTTGTTTACGCTAACGGTTCACTTCTTGTAATCGAACCAGTATTCCACCGAAATCTTGCTGCCTGGATAATCCGGCGGCAGGGGCCCAAACGTATCAATGCGCTGCAATGCGCGCACCGCTGAAATATTTAACGAGGGGACTTCACTTGGTTGCTCGACTTGCACATTCGAAGGATGCCCGTCGCGAGCGATGTCGAACGTGATGTACACCCGTTGCGCGCTCGTAATCCGCGGGTCCACTTCATACTTGAGCCAGTTTTCCGAGACCTTTTGCTGAATCACGCGCACGTACCAGGCATACTTCGTCCCGAAATCGCCTCCGCCGCCAGTAACTCCGAATCCGCCCTTGGCCCCGGCCGCGCTGAAAGTTCCGTAAGGCCCGCTGACCGGTCCGCCTTCTCCAAATGCAACCTGATTCGTCTCTTCTTCCGGCGCGGCCAGCGGCTTCTCTTTGGTCGGCGTCTCCTGCTTCTTCTTCGGCTTTATTTTGGTGTTCTTGCCCTGAATCTCAATCGCGTCCGGCTGTTTCTCTTCGATCTTCGGCTGCGATTGCGTCACTCCCTTCGATTCATTCGCCACCACATTCTTGCTCTGCGAAGGATTCGACGGCAACGGCACCGTGCTCACCAGCGTAGCGCCAATCGCTTCCCCGCCTCCGCCCGCGCCCCATGTGTCGCCACTCGGGCCTGAGAAAACGGTCGAGTAGATCAACGCCGCCGCCATGATTCCCACGTGGAACCCCAGGGACCAGGCCAGCGCCCGGCCCCAGCGCTCATGCTCGAAATAAATCTCAGCGTTTGCTGCCATTTTGCTCTAGCGGTTGCGTCACGATGCTGACGTTGGTAATTCCTGCCTGCTTCACCGCATCCATCACCGTGGCGAAGGCCCCAAAAGGAACATTCTCATCCGCGCGTACAAAAATAAACTGGTTTCTCGGATCCCGGATCTTCTGCCGCAATTTGTTTTTGATCTCGTTGATGTTGATGGCTTCATTGCCCAAAAACACGCGCTGATCTTTGTTGATAGTAATCACCGTTCGCTCTTCCGTGATCTCTTTCACCGTCCGCGTCTTTGGCACACTCACATCGATTCCCGACTGCAGCACCGGCGCCGTGACCATGAAAATAATCAACAACACCAGCACCACATCCACCAGCGGAGTGATGTTGATATCGGCAATCGACGTTTGCGTGCGTCCGTTCGGAGCCGTGAATGCCATCAGCGCCTCACTTCACTCGGAATCGGGGCCGGAGCCTGCGCCTGCGAGTGCTCCACCGCGTTGAGCACTTCGAGCGCAAAGTCGTCGCTGCGCGCCGCCAGTTCGCGGATCGACGCCCCGATCAGGTTATAAGCAATGACGGCGGGGATTGCTGCCGCCAGTCCGGCAGCCGTGGTAATAAGAGCCTCGGAAATGCCGGGGGCCACGGCCCGCAGGGTGGCGGCGCCTGCCGTCCCTAAACCGTGAAACGCATCGATAATGCCCCACACCGTGCCAAACAAACCGACAAAGGGCGTCACCGCGGCGGTAATCGCGAGCCAGGGAAGATTGCGTTCCAGTCGCGTGATCTCCTCCGACGCCCCAATCTGCATCCCGCGCTGGATCGTCACCAGATTCCGCAGCGTCCCAAGCGTTCCGGTCTGCCGCTTATATTCCTCGTACCCGCCTTCGAACACACCCACCAGCGGACTGGGCTTGAATTGCTCCGCCACCGCGGCAATATCCTGCAGCCGCTGTGCTTTGCGAAATGCCCGCACGAAACGTCCGCTCTGCGCCCGCGCCCGCCGCAGCAGGTTCCACTTGGTCAGGATAATGGCCCAGGAAATCAAGCTGAAGATAAGCAGCGCAAGCAATACCAGCTTGGCCACGGCACCAGAGTTGGAAATCATGTCGACGATTTCGCCGCCGACAAACACTGCTAGCAAGGGGGAACAATGCATCGATTTTTTGGAGAACGCCTTCTTCGATTATAGATGAAGCCAGTCATGCTCTTGCCGTACGTACCCAATCTGTTAACGCAAATTTATTATCGCGAAGCAGGCGGCTCACCGCTCGATCTTGGATCGCGATTGGTAAACGCAAAGTCGGCGGTCATCGAATCCAGATAGGGCGAGTCCAGCGGAGTAAAGTGCAGGGCCTTCACCTGAATGGTTACGTAAAAGCCGTCAACTCGCACGATCCGTTTCGCCCGAATGGGCACTGGACCAAATTGATTGGGGTTCAACCTCCAAAGATTATTCCCGGCATCTTCGGAAGCCCTCTGCTCGGCCACCAGAATGTTGCCGTAGCTGGTGTGGTGTAAATCCTTGAGCGTAACGTTCCAGGCGGTAATTTTGTTGTCACCCTCCGGGCCCTCCGGGGTGATCGTCAGCTCGTAACAATCCGCGCCCTGGGAGTCTTTGATCCGCTCGCGATAGGTCGCGTCCTCCGGCGTGAGGTTGGCCTCGAACGCCTCCTCGGTCACGCGCGTCGCACGGTGACGAAAACTTTGCGCATAGATTGTCGGTGAAATACTTTGCGCGAGCGACCCCGACGCTATTGTTACAGCAACGAGAACCGCAAAGAAGAGCCGACTCATGAGCGGTGCAGTGCCTCCACGGTAGGGGTGTCAGGAGAATTCGTAGTTGCGGCAATCATCTTTTGTAACCGGTCGTAAAGCACTACCGACGCGCGTTTGCTGTTCCGTGTCAGCCGCGCCACGCGTGGCCATAGCCAGGGCCGTAAGGCAATGAACCAGGCAAAGCGGCCCTGCCGAAATTGTCCGTTGGAATCGATAAAGCGGTCCATCGACGGGAAAATGAAGTCGTATTCGTCGGAAATTACTTTCACCACCGCGAACCGGGCGCCTCTGGCTTCGGTCGCGCGCGCGACCGCGGCAGCCTCCATATCCACGGCCTGCGCGCCGAACGATTGCGCCAGCTTTGTCTTCTGCTGCGGGCTTGCGATTGAGCCGAAGGTGACCAACACGCCTTCACCCTGATCGAGATTGACCCGGCTACCGTCCTCAGCATTGATGACCAGTCGAGGTTGCACCACATCCCCAACTTTCAGCGCGCTTTCAAGCGCCCCGGCAAAACCCACCGAATAAATGAGCCCCGGAGCGTAACTGGAGATCACAGCCTCCGCCGCTCTCCGCGCAGCCTCCGCACCAATCCCTCCGCAAACCAGCACACAACCTTCGGTCTCAAAGAAACGGAATCGCCGGCCCCCGATTTGCTTCTCATTCAAGCGCCAATTCTTAACGAGCGGACGCACTTCGCGTTCCAGGGCAGCCACGATGGCGACCCTAAACATACCCGTTGCTCCGGAACCACTCCACCGCCCGCCGCAACGCCCCATCGACTGGCACGATCTTCCAGCCCAGTTCGCGCTCGGCCTTACCGGAACTGGCAAACATTTTTTTTCTGCCCATGCGCACCGTGTCGACAGTTGCGCGGGGTTCGCGGTGCAACAAGCGTCCTGTAATCGCCTCGTCGACCACGCCGGCGGCAAACGCAAATATGTAAGGCAGCTTCACCTTCGGCGAAGGCAATCCGGTGATCTCCCCAAGCTTATCCAGAATCTGCTTCAGCGTAAGATTTTCTCCGCCCAAAATGTAGCGCTCGCCGGACTTCCCTTTTTCCAGCGCAGCAACGTGCCCCAGGGCGCACTCTCGGACATCGACCAGATTCAATCCAGTTTCCACGTACGCGGGAAATTTGCGCTTCAGAAAATCGACGACAATGCGCCCCGTGGGCGTCGGCTTCACATCCTGCTCCCCAACCGGTGTCGTCGGATTCACCGTCACTACATGCATCCCACCGCGTGCCGCCTCCCGCGCAACTTGCTCGCCAATGAACTTCGACCGCTTATAGTGGCCGATCATATCGGACAGAGAGACTGGAGAGTCCTCATCCGCAGGATGTCCATTTTCCGTGAACCCGACGGTTGCAACGCTCGAGGTGTACACCACGCGCCGGACGCCATTCTTCCGCGCCCCCTCCAGAATCGCACGCGTCCCGCCGACATTAGAACGGTACATCTCTGCCGGATCCCGCACCCAAAGCCGGTAGTCGGCAGCGACGTGAAAAACCGTATCGCAACCCGACATTGCTTTTTCGAGAGAGCCGGCATCGCGCAGATCCCCCGTAGCGGTCTCAGCCTTGAGCCCTTCAAGGTTGCGCAGATTGCTCGAGGAACGCACCAGCAGCCGCAATTCCGCGCCCTGGTCGGCGAGAACGCGCGCGACATGCGATCCCAGAAATCCGGTGGCGCCTGTGACGAAAGCTTTCAAAACAGTTCTCAGTGACACGCAGCTCTGCATTTCGGACAATGGGAAGAACTTCCGCACGTCTGGAATTTCGTAGGACGCGGAATAATCGCGCACTGCATCTCAATCAAAGCCACCGGCCCCCTGCGGTTGAACTGAGAACCGAGAACTGAGAACTAGTCTCGTGCCTTCTCCATTATCTTGGCATAGGTGGTCAGTGCGAGCAGCGGGAAATAATCGCGATAGAGGTGGTACATCAGATAAAACACCCGCGGGAATCCGGTACCGGTAAAGAATGGCTCATCCCAAGATCCGTCTTTTCGCTGCGTGCGCAGCAGGTAGGCGATGCCGCGGGCCACGGAATCGCTGCGAATATCTCCCGCAGCCAAAATTCCCAGGATCGCCCACGCAGTCTGCGATGGAGTGCTATCGCCCTGGCCGCGCAGGCTCGGATCGTCATAAGACCCTACGGTTTCGCCCCAGCCGCCGTCGGCATTCTGCACCATGCGCAGCCACTCCGCGCCCTGCTGCACGCAAGGTTCGTGCAGGTCTATGCCGATCGCGTCCAGCCCACGCAACACCAACGCGGTGCCGTAAATGTAATTCACTCCCCAGCGCCCGAACCAGCTGCCATCCGGTTCCTGTTCATCGCGAATGAACTGAATCGCACGCTTCACCGAAGGATGATTCTTGTCGTACCCGTAAGTCGCGAGCATTTCAAGGATGCGTCCAGTAATATCCACGGTCGGCGGATCGAGCATAGCGTTATGATCGGCGAACGGAATATGCTCGAACACCATCTTGTCGTTGTCTTTGTCAAACGACGCCCACCCGCCGTTCTTGCACTGCATCGAAAAAATCCAGTCAATCGCGCGCTGCACCGACTCCCTCTGATAGCGCCCATTGGGATGTTCCACGCGGCTCAGTCCCAGGCAAACCATCGCGCTATCATCAACATCCGGATAAAACTCGTTGTTAAACTCGAAGTACCATCCCCCCGGCTGTCCCTTCGGATTTTTTACCTTCCAGTCGCCGACGTTGCGCACTTGCTTCTGCAAAATCCAGTCCGCGCATTTGACCATCCGCGGATCGTTCGCCGGCACTCCCGCTTCGCCCAGCGCAAACATGGCATAAGCGGTGTCCCACACCGGCGACATGCAGGGCTGCATCGGGAACGTGTCCTCTTCTCCGATCCCCAACTTTTCAAGTTCATCCAGCGCGCGAATCACTTGCGGATCGTCCAGCGAATATCCCAGGCAGCGCAGCGCGATGATCGCATTCATCATCGAGGGATAAATCGCGCCCAGCCCGTCGCTCATCTCGAAGCGTTCGAGCATCCACTTTTCGGCGCTCTTCAGCGCAATGGACCGCAGTGGACGCACATGCACGCGTTCGAACCAATGCGTCATGCGATCGAGCACCAGAAAGAAATTACTCCACGAGATCAGCTTCTTCGCCCAATGCAGGTGCATGCGGGACTTCTGCATCCCGCCGACAAACAATTCTTCCACGCCCATTTCGCGCGGAATCTTCTTGAACGGCTTCTTGGCGTAACAGATCGACAGCGGCACCAGAATGGCGCGCGACCACGAAGAAATTTCGTAAATGTTAAACCAGAACCAGTTGGGAAACAGCACGATCTCCGGCGGAATTGCCGGAACCGCGTCATAGTCATACTGGCCGAAGAAACAGAGATAGATCTTGGTGAAGGTATTAACCTCGGTGACGCCGCCCATCTCCAGAATCTTCTTCCGGGCGCGCTGCAAGGCCGGATGGTCCGCCGTATATCCCGCCAGCTTCAGGCCGAAGTAGGCCTTAACCGACGCGCTGATGTTTGAAGGCCCGGCGGCATAGATGCTCCATCCGCCGTCCTCGTTCTGGTGCCGCAGAATCCAGTTTGCCGCCTTCTGGAAGCGCTCCTGGTTCCCCGTCCCCAGCAGCGTATGCAACAGGATGTAATCCGACTCCAGCGTAGTATCCGCTTCGAGCTCCCCGCACCAATACCCGTCTTCATGCTGCTGCGAGAAAAGGAATTTTCGCGCCGCCGCAACCGCCGCACCCACGCGAGCGCCCAGTCCCTCAATTTTTCCAAAGCGCAGTTGTGGGTTCGAACCTAGGGTTGCGGAACCTGTATGGGATTCGGGGGAGTTGTTGTTCATCAATTCGCTACTCCGTTCGATCACAAACCTGCAATCGCATACGGCCTACTTGCATCGACTGCTTATTCTGAGACGGCCTCATTGCTCATGTTCGCCACCTTCCAAACGAGTCAGGCGCTGTTCGTGGATTGCGCGATGTGCAAAAGCCGCGCCGCCGCTTCCATAATGTCGCCGATTTGCTGGGTGTGTTCGTGAGAAGTCCGGGCCAGAATTTCCACTGATTGGGTCAGGGCTTCATGCCGCTCGGTCAGCCGATCAAGCCGTTCATCAATCGTCATCGCTTACCTCCCGCAAAGACACACACACAGCTACTAATCCGCGTTCGCGCTGGCTGGAGCGGCGGCAATCGCTTCCACAATCTCCGGAGGCAGCCCGAAGCGCACGTTCTCCGGCATCACTTCCAGTTCCTGCAGGTTGTCGAATCCTTTGTTTCGCAGGAAGGTCACGGTTTCCTCGACCAGGCATTCCGGCGCCGATGCGCCCGCAGTCAACGCAATCGTCTTTACTCCCTTCAACCACTCCGCTTCGATGTCGTTGCAGCTGTCGATGAGGTGGGCGTTCGTGCCTAGGTTGCGCGCCACTTCCACCAATCGATTGGAATTCGAACTGTTCTCCGAACCCACAACGAGCAGCAAATCGGCTTCCGAAGCCACTTCTTTGACCGCGACTTGCCGATTCTCCGTGGCATAACAGATATCCTGAGCCGCGGGGCCCTTGATGTTGGGGAACTTCTTCTTCAGCGCGGCGATAATATCTTTGGTCTCATCCAGACTCAGCGTGGTCTGCGTCAGATAAGCCACGCGGTTCGGGTCGGGCACGCTCAGAGACTTCACCTGTTCCGGCGATCCCACAACCTGGGTCACCAGCGGAGCCTCGCCCAGCGTTCCAATCACCTCGTCATGATCCTTATGTCCGATCAGGATGAGCGAAAACCCTTCCTTGGCAAACTTCACGGCCTCTACATGGACCTTGGTCACCAGCGGACAGGTAGCGTCAATCACGCGCAGCCCACGTTTCGCGCTGTGCTCGCGCACTTCCGGAGAAACTCCGTGCGCACTGTAAATGATGCGCTCGCCGTTGGGCACTTCGTCCTCGCTATCGACAAAAATCGCGCCCTTGCCGCGCAGTTCCTCGACCACAAAACTGTTGTGCACGATTTCCTTGCGCACATAAATCGGCGGCCCAAACGCCTCCAGAGCAATGCGGACCACGTCAATCGCCCGCACCACGCCCGCGCAAAAGCCGCGTGGCTTAAGCAGCAGTAAAGTCTTTCCGTCGGTTTTCGCTAAAATTCCAGCCACGATATAAGCCTGCCCCTCGAATTCCTTGCTCCCCGCCGGGTTTTCATACCGGAAGAAGCCAGGAATCTGCTCTCATTCGTTTGATGCAACACTGCCACAACCCCGTACCTTTAGGGTACACGATCCCCATTGCGGTGGTACTACTAAACTACAGGAACGTGCCGGGATGGTCAACGTAAGCCACAGAAAGCGCGGGGATTAGCAGCAAACGGGGAAATCTGAACCTCGAATGGAAAGCGCAGCAACCGTCGCTCAATTGGGCCAACCGCGCTGACCGTCTTGCCTATGCATCCCAAGAATGCGGTCGCGGGACAATATGGCACAATTGTGCCCCCGACACCTCGGCGAGTGCCATTGTCTCCGCCGCTCAATCGACGCAATATATCAGCGTTGTTGGACTCCCAGGTCAGCAAACATGCTGGAACGTAAAACAAAATCGATGGTCGGAACTTCCAGGCTGGCGGGTGAGAACCAGCAGACCGGTCAATCCAGCAAACTGCTGCTCGCGCTTGTAATCCTGTTGGTCGGCATCGCGGTTCTTCTGGTAGCCGATCGGGACTTCTGGTTCGGATCAAGCCAGGTAGTTCTGGATTCGGATGGAACCGAACCTGCGGCCGCACCCAAGACAACGTCAACTCCTTCTGCCGCTCAACATCAGCAGTCACCTTCCGCCCCAGCGCCAGTTAAAAGAACCCCGTCTGCGGCAACGTCCGTTAAGCCGAAAAACTCCGCATCGCCCGCCGTTACAGCTACCCGTACCGTACTGCCTCCCCTGAATGTAGAAGTAATTGCCGGAAACGCGCACCGCACAATCCATCCCAACGCCCAGAAAATCGAGATTGAAAATGCCTCCCCGAACGCAACCGCAATGACGAATGCAGCCGGGCGCGAGCGAATCTCCGCTGAGGCCACTCCACAGGCCTCTTATCCGCTGCTGGCGCAGCATATGAACGTGCAAGGGTCAGTGGTGTTGAAAGCGCTCATCGGCGTCGACGGTACGATTGAGGATCTTCACGTACTGAGCGGCCCCGCGATTCTGGCCGCGGCCGCGCAGCAGGCGGTTCGGGAGTGGCACTTCAAGCCGGTCGTGCAGAATGGTCAGCGCGTCGAAACCATGGCTAAGATCGTCGTCAACTTCAGCATCAGGGTCGCCGATAACTCCGAGAAGACTACATTGGCTGAGAGCCGCGCCGACGGCCTCCTCATTTTTAGCCGTTAGCCACACCCCTTAGCAATTCGCGTCAAACACTACCCGTTAGTCTTAATCATCTGCTCCGCATGCCTCCGCGAAGTCTCCGTCAACTTCGCCCCGCTTAGCATGCGCGCCACTTCTTCCGTGCGCTCTTCTCCCGTGACGGCGCGAACGCTGGTGCGCGTGCGTCCCCCTGATTCCTTCTTTTCGATGACGAAATGATGATCGCCGAAGGTAGCAATCTGCGGCAGATGGGTCACGCATAACACCTGATTCGATCGCGCCAGCGATTTCAATTTCTTCCCCACAGCCTCCGCCGCCCGCCCTCCAATCCCCGTATCGATCTCGTCAAACACCAGCGTCTTCTGTGTACTCCGTTTCTCGCGCTTCTTGCCAGCCGCTCCTTCCCCGTGGGTGCCCCATTTCTCGCCGCTCTTGCGAGAAGTGGGACTGCCGGCACCCTCCACGCTGGCTTTCAGAGCCAGAATCACGCGCGAAAGTTCGCCACCCGACGCAATATGTTCCAGTTGCCGCAACGGCTCACCGGGATTGGTCGAGATCATATACAACACCTGATCGATGCCCGACCCACTCCAGTTCCGTTCCTCATCCGAACTCGTCATCTCGATGCGGAACGCCGACTTCATCGCCAGGTCGTTGATCTCGGCCTCCACCAATTTTTCCAGCCTCCGCGCCGCCTCCGCCCGTTTCTTTGACAAAGTCCGCGCTGCTCGCAAATATTCGCCAGCAGCTTTCCCTAGTTCACTCCGCAACTGCCGCAGAATCTCATCCTTGTTCTCCACCTCCGACAATTTGCGCGTCACGTCCGCACCGAACTGCATGACCTCATCCAGCGTCGGCCCGTATTTGCGCTTCAGCCGATCCAGCAATGCGAGCCGATCCTCCACTTGCGCCAGATGTTCCGGCGAAGCGTGAATGCCTCCCGCGTAGTCGCGAACGGTCGCGCCCACATCCTCCACGCTGATGCGCGCCGTCTCCAGCGCCGCCAGCGCCTCCTGAAACCTGGGCTCGTAACGAACTAACTCTTCAACCTGCTTCTGCGCCGCTCGCAGCGACGATGCGGTCGAACCGTTGCCCTCATACAGCAGATCAAAAGCATTCATTGCCGCGTTGTAGATCTTTTCGGCATTCGCCAGGACGCGCTTTTCCGTCTCCAGTTGCTCGTCCTCTCCGCTCTGCAGCCGCCCGTCTTCGATTTCGCGCTTCTGAAAAATCCAGAGGTCCACTAACCGCAAACGGTCCTGCTCACCGCTCTCCAGTTCCTCAATGCGGGTGCGAATTTCCTTCCAGGCCGAGAATCCGGCTTCCACCGCATCCAGTCGACTATCCGCGAACGCGTCCAGCAACTCCAGCCGAGCCGGCCCGTCAAACGATAAAATAGATTCGTTCTGGGCGTGCACCGTCGCCAAATAGGGCGCCAGCAACCGCAACACAGCGACCGTCGCCGGCTGGTTGTTCACGAACACACGTCCCTTGCCTCCGGCGGCAATTTCACGCCGCAAAATGAGAGATCCATCGTCCAAATCGTCTAATCCGTTTGCCTCCAGAATCTGAGTGAGCGGCTTTTCCGCCGCACCCTCAATCTCAAAGACCGCAGACACCAAGGCGCGCTCCGCGCCCGCGCGAATCACATCGCTCGACGCCTTGTCGCCCAGCAGCAGCGCCAGCGCATCCACCAGAATTGACTTCCCCGCTCCGGTCTCGCCCGTCAGCAGGTTCAACCCCTGCCCGAACTCCACCACCAGGTTGTCGATCACCGCATAGTTCTCCAGCCGCATTTCAATCAGCACAATCAATCCCTGGAAAGCCAAAGTTTTGCGCAGCATAGCATGAAAACCATTTGTCACACCGAGCGTAGTAAGCGGTTCGCGAACGCGAACCCTTACGCAGTCGAAGTATCCCTAATAGCCTTATAAGCCCTCCCGATAAGCCCTCCCGGACGTAGGCCCAACGACATGTACGCCACCGCACACGCGGTCGTGAGCGGTTACTATCAGTCCACCCGTCCCTCTCATTTGAAACGAACTCACCCCCGACATCATCTAAGATAGGTTCATGGCCATCGCCGGACCTCATGCGCTTGAGACAAACGCGCGCCTGATCCCTGCAACCATGCTGGCCGCCGTCTACCGCGGAGTAAATGACATCCGTATGGAGACTGTCCCCGTTCCCAGGATCGGCCCGGGAGAAATGCTGGTCCGCGTTCACTCCTGCGGTGTATGCGGCACGGACCTCAAGAAGATTTCGACCGGCTCTCACTCCGCCCCACGAATCTTCGGCCATGAAACCTCGGGCGTGGTAGCAGCAGTCGGCGAAGGCGTTGCCAATTATCGACCCGGTGACCGGGTCATGGTCTTCCATCACTTTCCCTGCCGACAGTGTTTCTACTGCCGGAACAAAACCTTCGCTCAGTGCGTCACTTATAAAAAAGTCGGCTGCACCGCCGGATTCGAGCCTTCCGGAGGTGGCTTCGCCGAATACGTTCGGGTCATGGATTGGATCGTCGAGCATGGCACCGTTCGCGTCCCGGATGGCGTTTCCTTCGAGCAGGCCTGTTTCGTGGAACCAGTGAACACCTGCATGAAGGGGATCGAAGCCCTTCGTTTGCATCGAGGTGAAACTGTTCTGGTCATCGGGCAGGGTCCCATCGGCATCATACTCAGCGTGCTGGCGAAGCGGGCGGGGGCCAGCGTAATTACTTCCGATTTGTATCCGGAGAGGCTTAGAATAGGACTAAGCTTCGGATTAGACCGTACAATTGATGCTTCGCAGGCAAACGTAGTCGAGCGTGTGCGCGGAATGACAGAGGGACGTGGCGCCGACGCCGTGATTCTCGCCGTGGGCGGGAACTCTCTGATTCGCACCGCGATGGATGCGGCCCGTCCCGGGGGCCGGATTTTGTTGTTTGCGCAAACTCAACACGGAGAGGCCGTAATCGATCCAGCCGCTATCTGTGTCGATGAGAAGACGTTAGTCGGGTCCTACAGCGCATCGGTCGATTTGCAGCAAGAGTCGGTCCGTTTTGTCATGAACCGTGAGATGGATCTGGAACGGTTGGTCAGTCATCGCTTTTCGCTCTCCGAGAGCCGACAAGCGTTGGAACTGGCCGCCCATCCGCAACCTTCGTCAATGAAGATCATGATTCAGCCAGGCGGCTCCTGGACGAGCGAGCTCTCGGCTCCCGTCAGTGGGTCGTTTTAAGTGAGGTCTGTTCAGTGGAAGAGCGGCGCTATTGGCCGCGTTAACGTGTCCCGTATCTCTCGGGCTTTAGCCCCTGAGGGCGAGTTGGATCCGCAGAACTCGGAAGGAAATAAGAAGTGAACGGAAAAATGACCGCCGCCGTCTTATACGGCAAAGAAGATCTCAAGATTGAAAAGGTACCCATCCCTCGCGTGGGGGACGGCGAAGTTCTGGTCAAAGTACAAGTAGCTCTGACATGCGGCACCGATCTCAAGGTATACCAGCGCGGCTATCACGCCCGCATGATCGTTCCTCCCGCTTTGTTCGGCCACGAACTGGCCGGCGTCATCGAGGAAGTCGGCGCCGGCGTCAACGGATTCAAAAAAGGCATGCGGGTCGTCGCCCTCAACTCCGCACCCTGCCAGATGTGCTTTTACTGCTCCAAGCATCAGGAGAATCTTTGCGAAGATCTGCTCTTTAACAACGGCGCCTACGCCGAATACATTCGCGTGCCTCGCCGCATCGTCGAAGCCAACATGCTGATCATTCCGCCGAACGTCAGCGTAGAAGACGCCGCCATGACCGAACCATTGGCCTGCGTCCTCCGCGGCTTGCACGAAACCGGCGTAGAGATCGGAGACACGGTTACCATCCTCGGCGGTGGCCCCATTGGCCTGATGTTCGTGCAGGTAGCCCGCGCCATCGGCTGCAACGTGATTTCCGTGGTCAAGCGCGACGGCCAGGTGGAAGCCGCCAAACACATGGGCGCGCACGAAATTATTCAAACCACAAAAGTAGCGAACGTCGTCGACGCCGTCCGTGCTCTTTCACCCCAGAAGCGCGGTTGCGACGTCGTGATCGAAGCCGTCGGCCGCCCCGAGGCCTGGGAGTGGGCTGTGGACATGGTTCGCAAAGGCGGCACCGTAAACTTCTTCGGTGGCTGCGCCAGCGGAACCAAAGTGCAACTCGAGACCAACCGCCTGCACTACTCCGAGATCACTTTAAAAGCAACGTTCCACCACACGCCAGAAACGGTTCGCCGGGCCTTCGGATTGATCGCGGCCAAAAAAATTCGCCCCACCGACTACATCACCGGAGAGGCGCCCTTGTCGCGCCTCCAGCAGGTTCTGCGTCACATGTTGAACCGCGGCGGCGACATAAAAACCGCAATCATCCCCGGCCACTGATTGGCAGCTACTGATTGGCAGCGGGAACGCCAAAGTTATTTGTCATCCTGAGCGAAGTAACTGGTTCGCGAACGCGAACCAGTTACGCAGTCGAAGGATCCCTGCAGCACCGATGCTGGCGACGGCGCGAATAGGACGCTTACGACGCTCTCGGACTCTTAAGCACTGAAATGAATGCAACCGCCAACCCGTCCTCCGCTCTCGGCTGGAGCCGCCTGCCCGCCCACTACGCCATCCCGTCCACCGCTCCCACACTCGCCGAAGCCCAGGATTACTGCGCCCGCCTCGCCCGCACGCACTACGAGAATTTTTCCGTTGCTAGCTGGTTCCTGCCCCGCCGCCTGCGCCAGCATTTCTACAATGTCTACGCCTACTGCCGCATCTCTGATGACTTAGGCGACGAAGTCGGCGACCATGCCGCCTCCCTCGAACTGCTAAACCAATGGCAGCAAGAACTCGAGGCCTGCTACGAAGGCAATCCCAGACATCCAGTCTTTGTCGCTCTCGCCGAAACCGTGCGCCAGTTCGATATTCCCAAACACGAATTCTCCGACCTGCTGATAGCCTTCCGCCAGGACCAAACCATCACTCGCTTCGAAACCTTCAACGACCTGCTGGCCTATTGCCGCTACTCCGCCAATCCCGTCGGCCATCTTGTTCTCTATCTCTGCGGATACCGCGATTTCGACCGCCAATATCTTTCCGACTTCACCTGCACCGCCTTGCAACTCGCCAACTTCTGGCAGGACGTCAGCGTCGACTACGAAAAGGGCCGCATCTATCTGCCGCTCGAAGACCTTCGCCGCTTCAACGTCAGCCAGCGCGAGATCGCTGATAACCAGAACACGCCAGCCTTCTGCGCAATGATGAGGTTCGAGGTCGAACGCGCCCGCGACTGGTTTCGTCAGGGACTGCCGCTGATCACAAAAGTCGACCGCGAACTAGCCATCGATCTCGACCTCTTCAGCCGCGGCGGGCAAGAAATCCTGAACGCGATTGAAAGACAAAATTACGCCGTTCTCGGAAATCGCCCCGCAATCTCTAAGCCCCGCAAACTCGCTCTGGTCGCAAGAGCCGCGCTTTCAAAACTGCTAGCCGTCGGCGCGAGGGGTAAACGATGAGCGCGGGCACGCAGCAGGTTCCAGTTCCCTGGACGCCCGCTCCGCCCCAGCTCGTGATGGCCTATTCCGTCTGCAAAGGCATCACTCGCAGAGCGGCGAAGAATTTTTACTACGCATTCCTGGTTCTGCCGCGCCGCAAGCGCGAAGCGCTGTGCGCTGTCTACGCCTTCATGCGTCTCTGCGACGATATTGCGGACGATCCCACGCTGACTCCGTCCGACCGCCGTCAGAAACTGGATATCTGGCTCGACGCTCTGCACCGCGCCCAGCAAGGCCAGCCCACCGACGACGCCATCCTGCTTGCCCTGACCGATGCCCAGCGCCGCCACTCCATCCCTGCCGGATTGCTCGACGAACTGGCCCACGGCACGGCCATGGACGTTGAACAGGAAGAGTCCTCGGCACAGACCACCAGTGTTCCCGGCCTCACCATTCAATACAGAACTTTCGAAGAACTCCGGCTCTACTGCTATCGCGTCGCCTCGGTCGTCGGCCTGGTCTGCATCCACGTCTTCGGATATCGCGATCCCGCCGCGGAAACCCTGGCCGAGCATTGCGGCCTGGCATTCCAGCTGACCAACATCATTCGTGACGTGAAAGAAGACGCGGGCTTGGGCAGGATATATCTTCCCGAAGAAGATCTGGCGAAGTTCGATCTCTCCGCATCCGAACTGCTAAACACGCCGGATCCCGCGCGTTTCAATCCATTACTGGCGCTCGAAGCCGATCGCGCCCGCGAATTTTATGCTGCCGGCGATCAGTTGATTCCGTACATTTCCGAAGACAGTCAGCCCGCGCTGTGGGTCCTCATAACCATCTACCGCCGCCTGCTCGAGAAAATCGCGGAAAAACAATACGACGTATTCTCCGCCAAAGTCTCCCTGAGCACCTGGGAAAAGCTGCGCATCCTCGGAAAAGGATTCTTGAAGCGCATCAAGTAAAATGTGGGGTGCCCCACTGCTGCTGGGTGCCCCACTTCTCGCCGCTTTGCGAGAAGTGGCAACGTTGACTCTTGATGCCTGAAAGTTCCACTCAACCCACAGTCGCTATCGCCGGAGGCGGCCTCGCCGGACTCGCCGCCGCCTGCGCCTTATCCGACGCCGGTTTCCGCGTCACGTTGTTCGAAAAGCGTCCCTTCCTCGGCGGACGAGCCTCGTCATGGGAGCATCCCGGCACCGGCGAAATCGTCGACAACTGCCAGCACGTGCTCTTCCGCCTATGCACCAATTTGATGGAGTTCTATCACCGCATCGGCGTTGCCAACCAAATTCGCTGGTTCGACGAAATGACCTTCATCGAACCTGGCGGCCGCACTTCGGTGATGAAATCTTCCCCGCTTCCCGCTCCGCTTCACACCGCGCCATCATTTCTGCGCTTCAAATTCCTGAACGCCGCCGACAAATTCGCCATCGCGCATGCCCTGCTCCCGCTGACGCTCACCGCGCAACCTGATACCGGACAATCCTTCCAACATTGGCTCGATCAGCATCGTCAAACTAAACAAGCAGTAGATCGCTTCTGGCGCCCCATCCTGGTCAGCGCGCTCAGCGAGGAGCTCGATCTTATTTCCATCTCCGCCGCCGCGCAGGTCGTCCGCGAATCCATGAAAGCTCCCTCCGCCCGGCAAATGGGAGTGCCCACCGTCCCTCTCACCGAGCTTTACAACGCCGCAGGCGACTACATTCGTGCCCGCGGCGGCCTGCTGCACTTCCGCCGGCCAGTCGAAACCTTTACCGCCGATTCTTCGCACGTGCGGCTGCGGCTGAGAGGGCAGGAAAAAGATCAAGGAAATCGCGAACAAGCGTTCGACTACCTCATCCTCGCGCTCCCATTCGAGAATCTCGACCGCATCCTTCCCAATGCTCCCGGGAGCGCCCCGATCCGCGAGAAGCTAAGCCACTTCCAGACCGCGCCCATCACGGGAATCCATCTGTGGTTCGACCGCCAGATTTCCGAACTCGACCACGCAGTCCTGCTCGACCGCACCATCCAATGGATGTTCCACAAATCCCGCCTGCAGCCCATGCGCACCCAAGCCTCAGCCGCGGAGCGGCGAAAGAATGCAGCCCACGGCGCAAGCCGTGGGTCCGACGACAAACAAGAAGAAGCCCCGGAGGGGCGAAAGAACACGAACGCAACCTATCAGGAGGACCCGCCGCCGAATGGCAGCTACATCGAACTGGTGGTCAGCTCCTCGAAAACCCTGATCGAAAAATCTCGATCTGATATCGTTGATCTCGCTCTCGCCGAAGTTCGCGAATTCTTCCCGGCCGCACGCACAGCCAATCTCGTAAAATCCACCGTGATCAAAGAACTCCACGCCACTTACTCGCCGCGGCCCGGAATCGACGCGCACCGTCCCATCGCAGCCACCGCATGGCCGCGCGTTTTTCTCGCCGGAGACTGGACCGCCACCGGCTGGCCCGCCACCATGGAAGGCGCCATCCGCAGCGGATACCTGGCGGCTGAAGCGCTGGCTCGCACCGCCGGCCTGAAAGATTCCCGGTTCCTCTCCCCAAATCTGCCCGCGACCGGCCTCATGCGCCTATTCACATGATTCGTGTCGCGGAAATGTCCGTGAGCTGTAGGGACATCGGGTCGCCGACACCCTCTTGACAATTCGCTCCTCATCTCTTAGAATTAGCACTCGATAGGCGTAACTGCTAACAGCAGTATCAAACCCAAATAAATCATAGGTTTACGCAAATCAATTCAACTACCATAACGTCCCAATTCCTTGAAAGGAGTAACACACATGGCGAAATTCGCACCACTCCATGACCGCATTTTGGTCCGTCGCGTGGAAGAGGCTTCCACCACTCGTGGCGGCATCATCATCCCCGACTCAGCCAAAGACAAGCCGCAGGAAGGCGAAGTCATCTCCACCGGCAAAGGCCGCACCAACGACGAAGGCAAGACCTTCCCTCTGGCCGTCAAAGAAGGCGACCGCATCCTGTTCGGCAAATATTCCGGCACAGAAATCAAGATTGATGGCGAAGACTTCATCATCATGAAAGAAGAAGAAGTCCTCGGCACCCTAACCGGCGCCGCGACCCCGGCCAAAAAAGAACTTGCCGGCTCGAGAAAGTAAGTTAAGTACTGATGGCGTCATCCTGAACGGAGCCGTTCTTCAGGCGAAGTGAAGGATCTCGCGAGTAGCAGCTCAGGTTAAGCTAGCAGCTAGAAGCTCCTGGCAAAAGAAATCCCGCAGGCAATCCTGCAAACCAATTAGGAGAAAAAAGCAATGGCAAAACAAATCGTTCACGGAGAAGAATCCCGACAGGCGATCCTCCGCGGCGTCAACCTTCTGGCCGATGCCGTGAAGGTCACCCTCGGTCCCAAAGGTCGCAACGTAGTCATCGAAAAGAAATTCGGTTCGCCCACCATCACCAAAGACGGCGTCACCGTAGCCAAGGAAATCGAACTTCGGGACGGCCTCGAGAACATGGGCGCCCAGATGGTTCGCGAAGTCGCCTCGAAGACGTCCGACGTCGCCGGCGACGGCACCACGACGGCCACAGTCCTTGCCCAAGCGATTTATCGCGAAGGCGTCAAGACCGTCGCCGCCGGCGCGAATCCGATGGCCCTGAAGCGTGGCATCGAGAAAGCCGTCACCATCATCGCCGGCAAGCTCGATAAAGAAGGCAACCGTGTCAATGGCGAACTCGACAAGCTGTCGAAGCCCGTCACCGGCGAAATGATAGCCCAGGTGGGCACCATCTCCGCCAACAATGACGAGACCATCGGCAAGATCATTGCCGAGGCCATGAAGAAGGTCGGCAAAGACGGCGTCATCACCGTCGAAGAGTCGAAGACTCT